>Ga0335078_10005868_pt1 | contig 18164 bp, 12 predicted proteins | sample Lox_Sample_32_FD_206711 | JGI IMG/M metagenome (GOLD analysis project Ga0335078, IMG submission 206711) | Soil microbial communities from Loxahatchee National Wildlife Refuge, Florida, United States - Lox_Sample_3.2 | ecosystem: Environmental > Terrestrial > Soil > Wetlands | place: USA... | reverse complement strand
CTGCATAAATACATGTAGTTGGTTCTGAAGATGGCATTGAAGATGCCAATTACGACGGCGTACGCATTGAGAAGAATCAGGGCTCTTCGCAGGCAGCCGGGCTTTGGTACTGCGATCCTGCTCCACAGCAGCATCAAGATGGCCGCGACCACCACGCCGTGCGCGAGAAAAAAATAGACGGTTGGATAAGAAGGGAAAGGCGCCCACAGGTCGGGAGTAAGCAAAGCCATGCTGCTTCCACCGACGCCTGCAAAGTAAGCCAACTCAAAAGCCCACTGATTCAAGCTCAGGATGGCAACAACCGTCAGCCACAAAGTGAGATCGCAGAGGTTTAAGGGCAGAGCGTGTGGGAACCGAAAGCCTTCATAATGCAATCGGTACGCATACCAGACAAGCTCGTTCGCTGACAGAAAGAATGCGACCGAGTAGCGGACCCTCCGCGCGGCTCGCTGGCCTTTACTGCACCATTTGGCGAGGGCCAGCCCCAGGGCGGGAACCGAGATCAAGATCAACAAATGCGCCGGTCCAAAGAGGTGGAAGTTGGGTCTCATGAAAATGAATGAGAGCGGACATCTCGACCCAACCGCACAGCTCTACCGGTTCGACAACAGAAATAACACGAATCAGACGCGTTTGGCGGAGTCCAAAGACAGCTCTGCACGATTGCACACTCAAGATTCTTGACGATGATCATATTCTCCTGGAAGGACCGTCGGGAAGCGGGAAAATCTACGCTGGCTTCTTTGCTCGGGGGGCTCCGCGAATCGCAGTCTGGCCTCCTGATGCTCCGCGGTCTGGATCGGCAGACGCTAGGTTCAGAGGCTTGGCGACGGGCGGTCGCATTCGCACCCCAGGCTAATGAAAACCATGTTTTTTCGGGGACTCTGGCGTTCAACCTCTTGATGGGCCGACGGTGGCCTCCCCGTCCGGAAGATTACGAAGAGGCGGAAAGCGTCTGTTGTGAACTCGGTTTGGGAGCTCTCCTCAATAGAATGCCCGCCGGACTTCAACAGCCAATCGGTGAAACTGGATGGCAGCTTTCCTATGGAGAACGCAGCCGGCTATTCCTCGCTCGAGCTCTTCTGCAGGGGGCTGATTTTGTAATTCTCAATGAGAGTTTAGGGGCTCTAGACCCTGAGACACTGCCGCAGGTGACCGAGTGTATTCGGCACCGTGCCTCGACGCTGCTGGTGATCGCGCATCCCTAGGCATGTGGCAAAAGGGGCTTGGCCAGCGACTCAGATGTGCATTCTCCTGACCTAAAAAAGACAAAACAGGAGCCTGGATTGAATCCTCTCGACTCGGACAGGGACTGTGGCAATCTCTGAATACCACGAATAGGGTATGCGCGCGTCCACCTAAACTGGTTACTCGAAAACCCTTCCATCTCGTGATTCCGCTGAATCGTTAATCGAGCATATATAAACAAGGCTGAGAACGATCAAATCACCATCAAAGGAGCAAAAAACATGACCCAAGCCACTGTTACAGGACGAGGCAGCAAGCAGGCATCTGACAAGGATGCGATTCGTCCGTTTCATGTGAATGTTCCGGAAGCGGAACTCACCGAATTACGCAGGCGCGTCAACGCGACCAATTGGCCCGAACGGGAAACGGTCACGGATGCAACCCAAGGAGTACAGCTCGCGACGATGCAGGCCCTGGCCCGCTATTGGGCGACAGATTATGACTGGCGCAAGTGCGAGGCAAGGTTGAACGCCTTGCCGCAGTTCATCACCGAGATCGATGGGCTGGATATTCACTTCATTCACGTTCGTTCGAAGCATGAGAACGCGTTGCCGCTCATCGTCACGCACGGTTGGCCCGGCTCGATCACCGAACAGATGAAGATCATCGATCCGCTGACCAATCCCGCGGCACACGACGGAAATGCGTCCGACGCGTTCCATATCGTGGTTCCGTCGATGCCGGGGTACGGGTTTTCAGGCAAGCCCACGACGACCGGCTGGGGCCCTGAACGGATCGCGAGTGCCTGGGCCGTGTTGATGAAGCGACTCGGCTACTCAAAATTTGTGGCACTGGGCGGGGATTGGGGCGCGGTCATCACCGATCTGATGGGCGTGCAGGCGCCGCCCGAACTTCTCGGTATTCACACCAACATGCCCGGCGCGGTTCCCGCGGATATTTATCGAGCAGTTTTGTCCGGCGCACCGATGCCGTCCGGTTTCTCAGACGACGAAAAGGTTGCCTTCGAGAGGCTCCAATTCGTGTACAGCAAAGGAGTCGCCTACGGCTACCAGATGGGGTTGCGACCGCAGACGTTGTATGGAATCGCGGATTCCCCCGTCGGCTTGGCCGCCTATTTTCTGGACCACGATGCGTGGAGTTATGCGTTGATCGCGCGCGTCTTTGACGGGCAGACCGAAGGTCTCTCACGAGACGATGTCCTCGATAACGTTACGATCACCTGGCTGACGAACACGGCGCTTTCCGGAGCACGGCTCTACTGGGAAAATAAATTTGCCTATTTCAGCGTCAAGGGCGTCTCTGTCCCGGTTGCTGTGAGCGCGTTCCCTGACGAGCTCTATCAATGTCCGCGGAATTGGGCAGAAAGCGCGTATCCCAAACTGATCCATTACAACAAGCTCCCCAAGGGCGGGCACTTTGCCGCCTGGGAACAGCCGAAGCTCTTTTCAGAAGAGGTTCGCGCGGGCTTCAGATCGCTGCGGTAGGGTTCTGCCAATCGACGGAGGAGATGCGCCATGCCTGACCCTTCGCAGTTCAACATCGACCGCACCTATCCGGGCCGGTGGACGATCACCTTCAGCAACCCGCCGATCAACATGTTTGTTCCCGCAACGATCGTCGAATTGGGAGCGCTAATGACCAACCTCGATGCGGACCCGTCGGTGAAGGTCGTAGTGTTCCAGTCGGCGAATCCCGATTTTTTCGTCGCCCATCTCGACGTAGCCAAGGCGGCTGAACGGCCGGAGGCGCTGGGCCTTTGGCGCGACTTTGTGCTGCGCCTCTCGTCCACGCCAGTCGTGAGCCTCGCCAAGATTCGCGGCCGCACGCGCGGCATCGGTAACGAGTTCGTGCTGGCCTGCGACATGCGCTTCGCCAGCCGGCAAAGCGCCCTGTTCGGCCAACCCGAGATCGGTGTCGGACTGGTCCCGGGCGGCGGAGCGCTAGAATGGCTCCCGCGCCTGGTCGGCCGCTCGCGCGCACTTGAGATCGTCCTTAGCGGCGACGACTTCGACGCTGATATCGCCGAGCGCTATGGCTGGGTGAATCGCACGCTGGACGATGACGACCTCGACTCGTTTGTCGATACTCTCGTCCGCCGTCTGGCCTCGTTCGACCGTGAAACCCTAGCCGCGGCGAAGGCCCAGGTCAATCGGTGCGGGACGCCGACCGCTACCGAGCTTCAGTCGAGCAACGACCTGTTCTTCCCACTGCTGGCCTTGCCCGGTGCGCAGGCGCGCCGTGCCAAGGTTCGTAATATCGGTTACGGTGTTCGGAGCGACTTTGAATTGAACTTCGGCCGGTACCTCCCTTCGTTCGGGCGGACGGACGACGATGACACGGATACGCAGCCCGGCTGATCGTCGCCCTGGATTTCTGAACTCGGCACCGGCGTTCGACGTCCACCAGCGCCCCATTAGCCATTTTTGAGATGCAGCGAGTCGCTCATTATTGACCAGAATTCGAAGTCCCCGTAAGTCGTGCCGGCTCGGCACAGGAGAGATAGACATGAAACCCTGGAAAGCAGTTTCGCTCATTCTGTTGGCTCTTGCGGTTGCAACCGCGGGATACGGCTTGATTCTCGTGCGACGAGGCTTCAGCGCACTGGCGACACCATCAGCGATTGAGGAGTTCGCGGCCACAACGGCACGCAAAATAGCCGTGCCATCTGCGTCTCGCCAACTTCGCAATCCCATCATGCCTTCAACGGAGAACATTCGGGGAGGCATGGAGCATTTCGCCTATCATTGCTCCCCGTGCCATTCGAATGACGGAGGGGGCCACACGGTATTCGGCAAGGGCCTCTATCCGAAACCGCCCGACTTGCGCGCAGCCGGGACGCAGAACAAGAGCGATGGTGAGCTCTACTACACAATTGAAAATGGAGTTCGTTTGAGCGGCATGCCAGCCTTCAGCGGAACGCACACTGTCCCGCAAACCTGGCGCCTGGTTTTGTTCATCCGGCACTTGCCTCAGATCACGCCCGAGGAACTCAAGGAAATGAAGGGGTGGGACCCGAAGAGTGCGGCGGATCCAGCGCATTTCTGAAGGGTGGGGAGCCGCCCCAGAATCCTGCGGGAGAAACACACCACCACTAGAAGAAGAAACACCATGAAAGAAAGGAGCACCCGATGAAAGAACCAGACGACAGATCGCGCCGTAGCTTGCTTAAGGCGAGCTCGATGTTGGGCCTGGCAGTCGCGCTCAGACCAGCAACGATCGGCGAGGCATTTGCAGATTCGAAATCCAATACTGCTCGAAAGGAGAACACCATGGCCCAAACCAGTGCTACACAGGCCGCTGACAAGACGACTATTCGTCCGTTTCAGGTGAATGTTCCAGAAGCGGAACTTGCCGAATTGCGCAGGCGCATCAACTCGACGAGGTGGCCTGATCGGGAAACGGCCACGGATGAATCGCAAGGCGTGCCGCTGGCGACAATTCAGGAACTTGCCCGCTATTGGGCGACAGGCTACGATTGGCGCAAGTGCGAAGCGAAACTGAATGCCCTGCCGCAGTTCATCACCGAGATCGATGGGCTGGGCATTCATTTCATTCACGTTCGTTCGAAAAATGAAAATGCGTTGCCGCTGATCGTCACGCACGGCTGGCCCGGCTCGGTCATCGAGCAGCTAAAGATTATCGATCCACTTACCAGTCCTACGGCACATGGCGCGAGCGCATCGGACGCCTTCCACCTGGTGATTCCGTCGCTACCGGGGTTCGGGTTTTCAGCAAGGCCGACGACTTCCGGCTGGGGTCCGGAGCGCACTGCAAGTGCCTGGGTCGTGCTGATGAAGCGCCTTGGATACGCACAATTTGTGGCACAAGGTGGCGATTTGGGCGCGGGCGTCTGCACTGTGATGGCCAAACAGGCGCGTCCAGAATTGCTGGGAATTCACACCAACTTCCCTGGGACCATTCCATCCGACATTGCGAGGGCGCTCCAGTGTAGCGATCCCCCGCCATCTGGCCTATCCGCCGAAGAAAGGCGTGCTTACGAGCAGCTGACCAATCTATTTACGAGGAAACGTGCCTACGCACAAATGATGGCGACTCGCCCGCAAACGCTGTACGGATTGGCCGATTCGCCCGTCTGCCTGGCAGCTTGGCTCTTTGACCACGGTGATGGTTATGGCCAGCCGGCGGCGCCGATCACCTCGGCAGTGCTCGGGCGTACGGTTAATGGATACTCCGCAGGTGACCTGACACGAGACGATGTACTCGACGACTTCACACTCTACTGGTTGACGAACACGGCGATTTCTGCGGCTCGTTTCTATTGGGAACTTCACCTCAATCTTTATAACGCGGCCAATGTCTCGGTCCCAGCTGCCGTGAGCGTCTTCCCCGGCGAGAACTATCAAGCCCCGCGAAGTTGGACGGAGCGGGCGTATCACAAACTCATCTACTACAACCAAGTAGACAGAGGCGGACACTATGCGGCCTGGGAGCAGCCGCAACTCTTTTCAGAAGAGATTCGCGCCGCGTTTCGACCGCTGCGCCAACCATGGCCGCAGCCCAGAGTCAGGGTTGCTTGTCATAGTGTTTGTGCTGAACACTATTCGATTCTAAATGAGGAGCCGTTGCGAAACGGATCACTTCGTTGCTGATTGCACTTGCAACACTGGGCGGCGGCGTCGCCTTCAGGGTACCCCGCATCCGGGACTTGAGCGTCAAGATCGACCACCAGAAGTGTGAGTTCACGAATACGGTACACAGCTCAGCGACGCCGGAACTCCGGGACTTCGTCGGCAAGCAAGGAATACCGTGGGAGGTTTTCCAGGCTGCTCGTAAGCCGATTTCACAGGCTCATAACCGGCAGGAGACGCCGCTTTTCGCAAAAAGTATTGAGCGTCACGCCTTAAAGCGAAAGTTCCTTCATGAGAATCGACGCAGCGCTGATGAGGAGAACGAATATGACAGAGTCCATTGCTAACGCCGTGTTAAATGATCTATGATCTGCACCGCTCCGCAGCAGATCCCGCCTTGTGGTTCCTCTACGAGCGCTACGAATGGCAGGATCATCTGAACAGACATCGGGAGAATCGAACGGCACATAAGTTCCCGCAGATCACGTCTTCTGGTTGTTCCAGGTCATCAGAGGTTCCAGGGCTTTGAGAATCTGGTCGAGGTATTTGGACGCAACGTCATCCATGGGCATGGCGCCGTTGCGCTTGAGGGGGCAGGCAATTACATGCCTTCGATAGAGCACCTCTTTATAACAGCCGCTCAATTGCGTCTCAAAGAAAAACAGAGGCGCCATTTCCTTGTAAATATGCATGGCTCCGGCTTCATCGCGCCTTTCCAGGGCGTTCCACAAACCCACCACCACATCCGTAACATGGCAGCCCGGCATCTGGCCGCTTGCACCTCTTCGATGCTCCTCGATGAGATAACGCCCGCCGGATCCGCCGAAAACACCTTTGCAGGCGTCGCCGGCACTCTTCAAGATGGCGGTAGTCTTGAACGTGGTCGGACTCGCCTCTTCCTTGACGTACTTCACGTATTCGAGTTCGCGGCAGAGCTTAGCCAGAAATTCGACCGGCATGGGCGTGCCCGCCGGAGGATCGTGATCCTGAATAAATACCGGCAGCCGCGAGGTTTCGGAAATCCGGCGGTAATAATCGAAAAGCACTGCGGGCGATACCTCGCCGCGGGCAGGCATGGCGATCACGGCGTCCGCGCCGATGCTGCGGGCGTGAGCGGCGAACTTAGCCGCGTTCTCCGCGCTGGCCGCTTGCACGCCGATGACTACCGGCAAGCGACCGGCATTCTGCTCCACCAGCACCTTGTCGAGTAGGAACCGCTCTTCATCGCTTAGAGCGGTCCACTCGCTGGCGTTGACAGGAAAGACCAAACCTTGAGCCCCACACGCAATGCAGAAATCAACAACGCGCCGGAAACTGGGGACATCGATCTCTCCGTTCTCCCGGAACGGCGTCGATGGGATGGTAAAGACACCACGGAAGGGCTCATTGGCTCTCTTCCTGGTTGCGCCGGCTGGCTGGGATTGCGCCAGGGCTTCCGAACTGGCGGCCAAAGCCGCCGCACTCGCAACCGTCCCGAAGAAATCCCTGCGTCCAGGCTTGGAGATTCCCGAGTTTTTCATTCCACAATTCCTCCTGCGACCCTCCTATTTCTGCGCGCCACCGGTGCGCTTTTCCCATCCGTTTTCGAATAATCTCAGGAAGTTGTTCGGACCGTACGGGTGTTTGGCCAGCGCCTCTTCATTGAAAGTCACGCCAATACCGGGCGCGTCGGAGGGTTCGAGGTAGCCATCCTTTACCTGCGGGACCCCCTGCAGGATCTCATGCACCCACGGCTCCAGGAAGTCATCGAAACATTCCTGAATTAGGAAATTCGGAATGCTGGCATTGATGTGCGCATTGATCGCGGTATTGTACGGACTCTGCGCCTGGTGGAGCGCAACGAAGGCTTCCGCCGCTTCCGCCAGGGCGGCGGCTTTACGCGCCCCGCCGATCCCTCCGATGCCCAGTGTTTCCGGCTGCACGATATCCACCACGCGGCCGGCCAGCAACTCCAGAAACTGGCTGAGACGGTTGAACCGTTCTCCGGTGGCCACCGGAACTTTGATGGATCGCGCCACCTGGAGTGTGGCCTGAATGTCAGTAGACATCACAGGGGTCTCAAGCCACATCGGCCGGTATGGTTCGAGTTCCTGTCCGATGCGGATGGCAGTGGAAACGCTGAACCGGTCATGCGCTTCGATGAGTATATCCACATCGTCGCCCACCGCTTTCCGGACCGCCGCGATGATGGCGAGAGATTTCTTCTCTTCGCCCGAATCGAAAAACCGGTACGTGCTGCCGAACGGATCGAATTTCAGCGCCGTATAGCCCATGGATTTGACCCTGGAGGCCTCTTCCGCAAAAGCGGCCGGTTCCCTTGGCCCCTTGTACCACCCGTTGGCGTAGGCCCGGAGGGAAGGATTCTGCTTGCCGCCCAGGAGCTTCCACAACGGCGCATTCAGACTCTTAGCCAGAATGTCCCAGCACGCGATGGTGATCCCGTTCATGCCGACGTTGTTGCCAAGGAACAGACCCTTGTGCATCTTCTGCCACAAGCGCTCCGGATGGAGAGGATCTTCACCGATTACGAACCGCTCCAACTCATGCACCTGAGCCTCGGCCGGCTTGGTCTCGAGTCCGCCGGTTGCCTCGCCCCATCCCACCAGACCGGCGTCCGTGTTGACCTTGACAAAAACCCAGTTTTTCCACGGATTGCCTACCACGAAGGTTTTCAGCTCCGTGATCTTAATGCCACGTCCGCTCGCGGCGCCGTGGGCCAGCGGAAGAAATCCACTCGCGGCCAGTGTCCCAGCGACGTTCCGTATCAACCCCCGCCGTGTTGTTTTGTCTTTGAAACCGGATTGCATGCTTCACCTCAACTCGAAAATCGATGGCACTATCACCCGCTAGACCGGCAGCGAGGCGGGCAGGTAGCGGTGCTTGTAGGGACAGCGTTTCTTGAACTCCGTAAAATCCACTGCAAGGCCCAAGCCTGCTCCCTCCGGCAGAGCGACCGTGCCTTCTTTCTGCACGGGATATTTGCCGTCCGTTAATTCGAGGTATAAATCATCGTCTGCGGCTTCCCATTCCTGCACCAGGAAATTGCGGCAGACGGACATCGCGTTCAGCGACGCCACGTGGCCAATAGGCCCGCTGCACTGGTGCGGCGCCACCTCGACGCCATAAACTTCGGCGAGGTTGGCGATCTTACGAATCTCGGTAATGCCTCCGGCGTGCATCACGTCGGGCTGGATGATGGCGGCGCCCTTGTGCTCCATCAGTTCGCCGAACTCATATCGCGTGAAGAGTCCTTCTCCGGTGGCAATGGGCACGGGCGATCTGGCGGCGACATCCCCCAGGCCTCGCGGAGATTCGCGCAGGGTGGGCTCCTCGATCCACAAGGGCTTGTAGGGAGCGATGGCTTGGGCGAGTTCGATGGCCGAACGCACGGTGAGCGTTTCGCTGGCTTCGAGGGCAAGGTCCATCGAGTCGCCAACGGCGCCGCGCACGGCTTCGAGTTCGCGGCTCAGCCTGGCGGTTCGCTCCTTTTCGGGTCCGTTCACGGGAATGGACCACTTCACGGCGGTCCAGCCCTTGGCGCGAGTTTCGCGGGCCCATTCTGCGAATTGCTCGGGAGTGCGTTTGGGGCCTTCGAGCGAAGCGTTCCAGTGGGTGTAATAGGCGCGCAGACGTTTCCGCAAAGGGCCCTGGAGCAAACGGGAGACGGGCAGGTTCAAGCGCTTGCCTTCGATGTCCCAGAGCGCGATATCGATGGCCGACAGCGCCGTCATGGCGGGCGGACCATTGCGCCAGCGCGAGAGCAGATAGTAGCTGCGGTTCCAGTGTTCCTCGATGCCGGTGGGGTCGCGGCCAACGTAGCTTTCTTCGAGCCACCGGAGCTCAGTTTCGACGGCGTCGGCACGGCCTTCGAGGGTCCCCTCGCCGAGACCCGTCAGGCCGGCATCGGTCTTGACCTCGACGAACAATAGGTCGCGCCAGCGCAGGCTGACCTTGTGGATCTCAAGGCTGGTGATCTTGATGCGGCCGGGGGGAGTGGCCGCGAGGAGCGGCACGCAGGCGAGCCCTCCAGTGAGGAGCGAAAAGCAATCGCGGCGCGTGAAGCGGGTCGCTCGTTCCATCGAGCTGGTTCCTCCTACCCTTTCGGCGGCGGAGCGGCGAGCCGGTCGTGTGCGGGGACCGGTCTTTGCATAGGGAAACCCGCTTTTCGGTAATCGAAGACCACATCCGCGATGCGCTCGCCGATGACTTCAATCCGATTCAAATCGCGCGTCCCGACGCCGAGTTCTTCAGCCAGCCGCAGGGTGCTGTCGCAGAACTCGAACGGCGCAGTGCCGCGCTCAGCCATTGGATCGAAACCCATTACGGCCGTGCCCACGGCATCCACGCACACGGTATTGGCGCCGGCAACCAGCACGTGAGGGGTGACGTGCCGGGTGTGGCGGTCGATGCCTTCGCCGCCGGTCTGTGATTCGATGCCGTCGATGATGGCCAGATGCACGGGGCGGGCCGCCACCAGGTCGGCCACGCAGCGTGGCACGCGATAGCCGCCTTGGCGCGGGCTCCTGGGGTCGATCTCAGGGGGCGAGCACTTAGAGGGCTGGCGGTAGCCCGCGTGGATAGGGAAGCGGCCTCCCAGCGGCACCAGGCCCGGCTCGCCTTCGGGCGCGCCATCGCCGTAAATCGTGCAGGGCGTGATGCCGAAGCAGTTCTTCATCGACAGAGTAATCCCGGCGGTCTGGTGCTCCTTCATCTTGCCGATGGAGACGAAGACATCGCAGTCCGCGTAGGAGTGGTTGAGGTCGAACGCGGGAAATAGGAGGCCGCCGTGAGGCACCGGAAACCGAATGTACCTTTTGCCGTACCCAAGGAAGTTGGTGTTCTCGAATTCCACATTGGCGGCGGCACCGGTGAACATTCCTGGATTCCAGCCGGCGGCGGTCATGAATTCCTGCACAGGCTCGGCCGATTGCCAGGGACTTTCGAGAATGCGGATGCGGCGCGCGCCAGCTCTTCCGACTAGGTGGACCGTGGCGGCGATCACAGCCGGGTGCGTCCAGGTGGTGAAGCCGATGGGGATGAAACCGAGGCGTGAGTCAGGGCTTCCGGTGAGGTTGACCTTCACGGCCACAGTCTTGCCTTGGACGAGCCGACCCAACCCGCCGATCTGGTCGAACATCTTTGTCAGTGTCGGCAGCAATTCCGCGTCGTAGAACCGGCAGCGGGCTAGCGCCACGGGAGCTGCGGGCGCCTCGGCCGCCTTGCCAACGCGCGGCAGCGGCCCCGCACCCAGAGCGGCCATCCCGGCATTGGCCAACAGACTGCGGCGGGTCATTCGGCAACCAGGAGCTTGGATGTTCCTCATGATCGAACCTCCAGGGCCGTATAGAACGAAAACGCGGGCAGATGCAACTCCATCCGGCCCTCCACTTTCACCGGCTCCAGAGAGACGGGCGCGTCCCGTCCGATGGTATACATGGCGGCCGAGCGGAATGGCCGGGCCGGCGCCACGCTCACCGATTCGTCAGGCCGGCTGGCGAACGACACCAACTGGAGGAGGGCCGCGCGGTCATCGGGATTTACCGAGTAGTGTCTCCACAAAGACGCAGCGTTAAACAACGTAACCGGGTCATTGCGCCGCCCTACCAGGTTGTGTACATCGGCGGCGAGGAAATATGGATCCTCCCAATCCCGCGTGGCGGCGGCGACAGAACCTCTACCGAAGGAGCGCAGTTCATATCCGGCAACAGCGCAGGGGACGGTCTTCTCGCCTTGGAACAGCGCAGCCAGGGCGCGGGGCACAATGATCAGCCCGCCGGACCGGGCGAACACGGCGAGTTGGGCATTTAGCTCGGCGGAGGGCGGATCGCCGTCCAAGTACAGAACGGCCGGCAGGGCCTCCAGTTTGCAGCTCGCCGGAAAAGACCGGTCCAACACGCGATAGAGCAGGTTGCGGCGGGCCGCGAGGTTCAGCATCTCCTGGCCCATGAACTCATCCTTCCCGGCGAAGCTGGATAGGATGCCGATCGACCCCCAGCGGTCCCAGGCGGCCCACTGCCGGTGTTTTTCGAAGAACGCGAGCGCGTCGAGGGTGCTATGCCACGTCTTCAGGGCATGGGCGTTGCCGGCCGGCAATCCCTCACGCAGGCTATCGTCGAGCGTAACCATCCACTGCGCTCCGCTGGCGGCTGAGTCGGCAATCGCAATAATATAAGATGCCGATCCCGCGATGGTGTGGTCATTGCCAAGTTCAAAGCCGAGCCATATGGGCCGGTGTGGCGCGCGCGCGGCGGCCAGCCTCGCGACCCAACTGTTGGAGTCAATCCAGGGAGCGCCGGTCGGGCCTGCGTCCACGTCACCCAACCCGTGGGCGGACATCTTGATGCGCGGCCAGACGAGGCCCGTGATCACGGTTTGTGGAGCCGGGGAATCCCACCTCACCTGCGCCAAAGGAGCGGCCCCGAGCTCACTCCATTCCAGGGCGCTGAAGCCGGCGGCGCGGGCCGCGTCAACGACCGCCTTCGCGCCGCTTAGGCTCTCAAGTAGCAGGCAGTTGATCGGACTCCCCGCAAGCAACCGCAACAGTGCCGGTTCGCTCCAGGCGGACGGCCAGCGAAAGGGAACCAACCGATCGGATGACGGTGTCCGGTCTGGCGTCTGAGGACTCCGATTTCTAGAACATTACACGCAGCCCGAGTTGCAGCCGCCGCCCGAAATCATTGGGATAGATATCCGTGGATTTCCCGAACTGGCTACTGCCGACGGTCATATTCGGATCATTCCAGTTCATGTTATTGAGGGCGTTGAAAGCGTCCATATGCAATTGGAAGCGGATCCGTTCCGTGATGCTGAAGTCCTTGTTCAGCGTGGCGTCTACATTGAAGAACTGCGGCCCGCGGATGCCGGAATAGTACCACGGGTTGGTACGCCGCGTATATGCCGGCAGGAGGGAGAATACGGAAGTATTGAACCAGCCGTTAGGTCCTGGGTTGGAGATCTGCGGGTTGCCGCTCACCAGCATACCGGGGAAGTTCAGGAGGTCGCCAGAGTGCCAGGTCACTACGCCGGCCAGATTCCAGCCGCCCACCAACGCGTCTAGCAGCCGAGGCGCGTCAGTCAAGTACGCACGGCCCTTGCCGACAGGAAGTGCCCAAACGCTCGAAGCCACCAGCCGGTGCCGCGGTGTGCCCGAGTCCTCCCAAGTCCACTGCTTTAGATAATTGGAGACGTTGTCGTAAAACGTCTGGTTCGTTTGGACGTGATAGTTATAAGCGAGCAGCAGCGAGTAACCACTGCTGAAGGACTTGCTCGCCTTAATCTGCAAGGAGCTGTACCTCATGGCGCCACCGTTAATCCCGTCAATCACCGTCAAATTGCCCCATGCCGGATACAGTCTTGCTAATTGGGTGACTGGAATCGTGGCCTGTTCAAACAGCGGACCGGGAGTCGGATTGGGGATGGAGATACCATAAAAGGGGTTAGCGATGGTTGCATTAGTCGCCGCTCCGTACTGCAACGCGATCTGAGGATTGATCTGGTTGATGTTGTAATCGATATTGTTCACCTGGCTCGTGTGGTTAAAGAAGTATGTCACGTCGACTATGATGTGCTGCGGCAATTGCCTTTGAAGCGAGACGTTAAACCGATTGCTAAAGGAGTGGGGGCGATTCGGAGCAAAGTACGTCAAGTCGCCTCCAATCCCCGTATAAGCACCGTACTTGTTCCCTGAACTGGGTACTATGGGGAATGAAGATGGAAATGGATTCGACAGCGTCATTTGGGGTACTCCGAGGACAGTTGGAGGGGCATCCGTGTAATTGGAGTAACCTGTAGTGGGCGTACTGAACTGATCTGTCGCGTTCTCATCCATGCTCCAGGGGGTCACATACCGGCCATATCCCGCGCGCAGGGACATCTTGTCGTTCAGCCGGTAAGCCACGCCGGCGCGAGGTGACCATGTGCCCGAATCGGAGTTCCAGGCACCCGGACGGCCGCCGGTGGCGAACTGAAATGCACCGGTCAGATTCCAGGGACCTGTGTAAAACTGTTTAACCTCGGCCGGTATCTGCACGCCCTGCAGTTCCGGGATGGTCGTGGTGAGATTCATCGGCGCCGTGAGCCGATTCTGGGACTCGACGAATGGTTGTTCGTACTCCCAGCGCAGACCGAGGTTCAACGTGAGGTTCTTCGATAGCTTCCAGTCATCATTGATGTAAGTTCCATAGAAGCGGCTGGAAAACGTCGGGGTAATCAGGCTCGGCATGGAAGTTTCATTACTGTCCCACCCGTTTGCACTGGCGCCCACCGGCACGACAGCCCCGAGCAGGAAAGAAGCGTAGGGGTTACCGGCCACCGCCAGGTTCGGGTTGACGTACGTGGAGTTCGTGATATCTCCGTTGAACCCGAATCCGGGATTGGATAGCTGGAGCAAGCTGGGTGCGTGAGTGCCGAGCGTTTCAAAGCCGGCCTTCAAATAATGGGTGCCGTGCTGGTGGGCGATCTTGGCGTCAAGACCATTACCGCTCGGACGTTGATCCCAGTCGCCGCCGCCGGGACCCATGTCGACCCATCGGCCTCCGTCTCCGCTGATGGACATGCGCGCGTCCAACTTCCGGATGGTCGGATCCGCATATAACGCCTGATAGAAATTCGTGTTCGGATACAGGCCGGCGAAGGTAAAGGCGGAGGACTGTGCAGCCCAAGCCGATGCATCGATGAAATCGTGGTAGTCTGCGCTCACGCTGATCACCGTCCTCGGATTAACAACGTATGTCGCGGTCCCGGAATAAGTATTGCCATCCCGCTCGCTGCCCCGGTCATTGTCGAAAACGGTCGAGCCGGTTGGATTCGACGATGTGACAGGGGTCCGAAAGATTTGTGCGCGGAAACTCAGAGTGAGTTTGTCGCCCATGTGATAATCCAGACGGTCGGCGAAATTCTTGTAGGGATAATTGATCGGCAGGTTGGCCACGTAGTTCCAAAGATGATCGTAGCCCTGCCCCGGCGTATTAGGCTGCCAGAGCGCCGCCATGTACTTCGCAGCGATGGGATCGATCCGGGAAGCCGGTATGATGTTGCCCGGAAACGGAGTGCGCGTGATGACACTGCCATTCGCCGACGTTTGGGTAGACCACGGATCGTAAATGATATTCTGCCCGCCGGCGGCGTTGATCGATTGGGAGAAATTTCCCTGGCGTTCGAGATCGGTCGGAAGAGTGGCGGTGTATGGGGTCTGAGCCTGCACCCATTTCCAGCCTTCAAAGGACACGAAGTTGAACAACCGGTTCTTCAGAATGGGGTTTCCTAGAGTTCCGCCGTATATCTGTTGCCGGTCCTCGTCGAGGGTGCTGAACACTCGGTCTGACACGGCGTCAGCCCATGGAAATCGCCCATCATAATAAGCGGTTCCGTGCCATTGGTTGCTGCCGGACTTAGTGACGATTGTGACCGCTGAACCGGAGCCGTGCCCGAATTCCGCGTCCACGGTGTTTTGCGAAACCGTGATTTCCTGAACCATGTCGGGAGTGGGCACATACCCGGTCTTCACGCTGATGCCTACCCGGCTGCCATCGACTTGTAGGTCGTTGGAATAGGCGGATCCCCCACCAACGCTCAAGTTATTGGGACCCCAACTGTTGAACGGGTTGTACTCGGTGCTGCTGTCTTGCATCAGTACGGACGGATCCAATGAGGCCAGCACGAACGGATTACGCCACAGTTGAGGTATATTCTCCGACATGTGAGCGTCGACCGACGTATCCAGCTTGCTGGTGTTGAACTGGACCTGGCTGGCTTCCGACGCAACGGTCACAGTCTCCCGGACATCACCGGCCTTCAGAAGCGCGTTGACCGTAACATCACCGCGGGCCGCAAGCGGGACATTGGACTCCACGAACGTGTTAAAGCCTACCGCCTCAACCGTGATACTGTACGTGCCGGGCTCCACGAGGGCGAAGAGGTAGCGGCCCGTTTCGTCGGTTTGGCGCAAAGTGGAGATGCCGGTGCTGAGACTGTGCAGAGTAACATTGGCGCCGGGCATGACGGCACCGCTGCTGTCGCTTACCATACCCTGGATTCGACCGCGGTACTCTTGAGCCAGCGAAATCACAGCGACAAATGTCAACAGCACGAGCATTGTGATCATGGCGCTCATTGCCGCTCTGAAGCCACCGGCGACCGCCAAAATCACGTTTCTATCGCGACGCATTGAAACACTCTTTCCGTATGTCATTGGTGCACCCCTAAACCCGCGCGACCGCGGGTTCATATCCCCAGGAAGTAAGCGGAGATTACGCTGCGGTTAGTCTATAGCGCCCTAAATCAAAAGTCAATAGGACCGTAAAGACTGAATAATGTGTGTTCTATCCCGGGCCAAGGTGATAACAGGCTTTCCAGAAACGCGAGGCTTAACGCTGCGTGCATCTAGGAAACCACAGCTCGTAGATTCCGCTCACGCAGGAACACCGGGAATCTTTTGCACCCGAAGATGCCAGGCGCGCCACTGCGCACCGGGCCGCGAGTTCCTGGGAACCAAGCGCGATTGCGGTCTGGAGTTTCTGTCTCGCCTCACGAGGCTGGGCCTGTTCGAGAAGTAGCCCGTGAACCACATAAGGCAGGTCCCACTCCGGCCATTGAGATTCGATTTCCTTGAGGGCCTTGTCTGCGGCGTGGCTCTGATCCATCAACGCCAGCACCATGGCCTTAGTGAGCAGCAGATCAGGGTCGCTCCCCGCTTCCTTGCCAAGGAAATCGAGCGCCGCCTGCTTGCGGTTATGGCGCACCAGCAGGAGAACCGCTTCCTTGGCGAGCTGCGGGCGGGAAATCGTCTTTTGCAGCCCTTGCTCGAGAACCTTTTCCGCTTCGCTGTCGCGGCCCGCCGCATCCAATATCTTTGCCTTCACCAGGAGGTAATCGCCGGATCGTTGCGGCTCCGGCACGCACTCGAGGGTGCTCAACGCCTTCTCCTGGCCTTCCAAATGGAACAGGGCTATCGCCAGATCCAGATTGGCTGCCGGGTTTCCGTCGGCAGCGCGCTCAAGGAATTCTCGGGCCAGTTGATATTGCTCAAAGCTGAGCAAGAAGCTCCCGGCCTGCTGCCATGTGCGGTTCTCCGCATTCTGCCTGAGCAGGGCCCGAAATTCGACGCTGGCCTGTTGCACCTGGCCCTCTGTCAACAGCAGGCAGGCCAACCGCAATTGAAACTCCGGATCGTCCGGATGGATGCGCGCCTCCTGCCGCAGCCGCTCGATTTCGCGCTGACTCCGTTCCGCCGCGGAGAGGCTCGCGGATTCGATCATTCCGGGCTGCTTCCAGGGTCCGCGCACCCGAGGCGGCCGGGTCTCCTGAAACTTGGCCAGAAATTGTCCGGCCTCCTCTTCGTGCCCCAACTCCATAAGGGCGCGCCCCAGGTGCATCAGAATTTCAGGATCGTTGGGCGAGATTCCCACCGCCTGGCGGAGGACCTTTTCGGCGTCCGCGGGCCGGTCGAGCGAGATGTAGGCTGAGCCGAGTTGATCCAGAGCGCGGGCGTCCCGTGGGTTGATCGCAATGGCCTTTTGAAAGTGGGGCAGCGCCTCCGCCGTCCGCCCCAGCCGGTTGAGCAGCCAACCCAGATCCATGTGTGCGGACGCCAGCCCTCGGTCCAGCCGCAGTGCCGCCGCTAACTGGTCAAGGGCCTCCTGCGGATGGTCCCGCCATGTGAGTTGTGCCAGGTCGTAGTGACCGAGTGGGTCTTCAGGGTGCTTCTGGATGTACCAGGCCAGCTCTTTCAGTCCCTCCGCCTGCCGCGTATCGGTGAAGCCGCAGACCAGGGCACGGTCGCGGCGCGCCCCGTCGTCACCGGGCCTGAGCCGCAAATATTCGTCGAAAGCGATGGCAGCGTCCCCGTAGTACTCGCCCTCCTGTGCGGCATGTGCCAGTAGCAGCGGAATCTCAAGGCGTGCCGGAGCAAGCTGCTTGGCCTGCGCCAGAAGATAGATGGCGCGCGCGTAATTCCCGAGCGCACGATTGACTTCGGCCAGCTCGATAAGGGCGTCCACGTTGCCGGGCTGGAGCTTGGCCGCAACCTCCAAGGCGTGGAGGGCGCGGTCGTAATGCTTCGCTCGGGCAGCGGCGCGGCCGAGATTGAAAAGAACGTCGAAATCGTCGGGGTGCTGAACCAGAACTCCATTGAATGCTGTCTCGGCGCGATCGTAGGCGCCTATCCGGGCGCAGGTTAACCCGTAGAGGTAACCCAGACGCGCGTCGGCCAAGGTTTCTTTCTGTACGCCGTCCAATGTGGCCAATGCTGCCGCTTGCCTTCCCGCCCAGTGCAGGGCCTCGGCGCGAAGCATGCGGGTAGCGGGTTCCGAATCGCTCACCCGCGCCAGGTATTCGAGTGCCAGCGCGCCCTGGTGCCGGTCCGCCGCA
>Ga0335078_10005867_pt1 | contig 18169 bp, 18 predicted proteins | sample Lox_Sample_32_FD_206711 | JGI IMG/M metagenome (GOLD analysis project Ga0335078, IMG submission 206711) | Soil microbial communities from Loxahatchee National Wildlife Refuge, Florida, United States - Lox_Sample_3.2 | ecosystem: Environmental > Terrestrial > Soil > Wetlands | place: USA... | reverse complement strand
GCGGCGCGACGATCCTCGGCGACGGCGCGCCGGCCCTGATCCTCGACGCCGGCGGCCTGATCTAGAGCGGGAGCGCGATGGACGACATCCGGGATCTCAAGGCCCTGCAGCTCGACGCTCTGCGCGAGGTCGAGAACATCGGCGCCGGTCACGCGGCGACGGCGCTCTCGCAGATGACCAACCGCCGGATCATGATCTCGGTGCCGCAGATCTCCATCACGCGGCTCGAGGACGTCGCCGGGCTGCTCGGCGACCCGCCCCCCGTCGTGGCGGCCATCCTGCTGCACATGATGGGCGACCTGACCGGACGGACGCTGCTGGTCTTCCCGGAGCTGGCGGCACGGCGACTGTGCGACCTGCTGCTGCGGCGCACGCCGGGCACCACCACCCAGTTCGGGGAGCTGGAGCAGTCGAGCCTGAAGGAGGCGGCCAACATCCTCGCCGGCGCGTTCATGACGGCGCTGTCGTCGTTCATGGGGATGATGCTGCTGCCCTCCGTGCCCACGCTGGTGGTGGACGTCGCCTCGGCGGTGATCACCTCCGCCTACCTCGACTTCGGGAGCGAGCGCGACTACGTGCTGTGCGTCGAGACGGAGTTCCAGTTCGGCTCGGACACCGAGACGCTGCGCGCCCATTTCCTCCTCGTGCCCGACCTCGCGTCGCTGCGCGCCATCCTCCAGGCCGTGCGGGTCGGCTGACCGCGGGCGCGGCGATGGCGGGCCCCGTGGCATCCGATCGCGACCTCGCCGTGCTGCGGTCCTTCGCGCGCCGCATCGACCCTTCCGACGCCGGGGCGCACAACAACCTCGGCGTCCTCTACTTCCGCAAGACGCTCTACCCCGAGGCGGTGAGCAGCTTCCTGCGCGCGCTGGAGCTGGATCCCAAGATGGCCGTCGCGCAGCGGAACCTGGAGATCGCCTACCGGCAGAGCGGCTTCTACGAGCGGCGCATCACCGAGCTGCGCGACCGCCTGCGCCAGCACCCCGAGGACCGGGAGGCCCGCTGGGAGGTGGCGCGGGCGTTCGCGGCGGTGGGCCAGTACGAGGACGCGCACGAGGAGTTCACGGCGCTGCTGGCGCACGACTCGCGCGATCTCGGGGCCATCACGCAACTGGGCCTGCTGGAGCAGCGGCTCGGCAATCTGGAGGCGGCGCTCGCGTGGTTCGACCGCGCGCTCGAGCTGGACCCCGACTCCTCGGTCACCGAGTACCACCGCGGCGAGGTGCTCTACAACCGCGGCGCCAACGAGGCCGCGCTGACCGCGCTGCAGCGCGCCGTGGCGCTGAACCCCGACAACGCCGAGGCGCACCACCTGCTCGCCTTCGTCCTGGGCGACCTCGGCCGCCATGCCGACGCGCGGGCGGCGGCCAAGCGGGCCGCCCGGCTGAACCCGGCGCTGGCGCGGGCGCAGGCCAACCTCGCGCTCGAGCCGCGCGAGGGGCAGGGCCGCGGCCTCGAGGTCGCGGCGCCGGGTCCCGGCGAGCGCGGCGGGGAGCGGGCCAACCTCGCGCACTTCCACCTCGCCCAGGCCTTCCGGCACAAGGGCTACTACGCGGAGGCGCTGCGCGAGTACCGGCTGGCGCTGGAGCGCGGGGAGGACCGCGGCGTGGTGCGCCGGGCGATGGCCGAGGTGCACCTGCTGCAGCGCGACGTCGCGCCGGCGCTGGAGCTGTACGACGCGCTCCTGGCGGAGGAGCCCGCCTCCGGGAAGCTGTGGAGCGAGAAGGGCGTGGTGCTGCACCAGGCGGGCCGGCGCGACGAGGCGGTGGCCGCCTACCGCCGCGCGCGCGAGGTCGCCCCGACGTACGCGGCGGCAGCGAACAACCTCGGCGTCGTCCTGGTATCGCTGCGGCAGGCGGAGCCGGCGCTGGAGGCGTTCCGCGACGCGCTGCGGCTCGACGGGGCGCTGCTGGCCGCGCGGCTCAACCTGGCCCTGCTGCTGCTGGAGTCGCGGCGGCACCCGCTGGCGCTCGAGGCGTACCGGCAGGCGCTGGAGGCGGCACCGCAGTCGTCGGTGGCCTGGAACGGCGTCGGGCTCGTGCTGGTGGAGATGCAGCACTACGCGGACGCGCGCAACGCGTTCGCCCGCGCGGTGGAGGCCGACCCGGCCCACGCCGCGGCGCACTACAATCTCAGCTTCACCCTCTCGCACCTCGGCGAGTTCGAGGGAGCGCTGCGGGAGGTCAAGCACGCGCTGGAGCTGGATCCCTACTACGTGCCCCAGAAGTACCTCCTCGCGGTGGACGTGCCGGAGGGCGCGGCCGCGCTGGCCGTGGCGCCGGAGCGCGCGGAGGAGCGCCCGTTCCAGGGCGGCGAGGCGCCCTTCGTCTTCGACCCGCGGCTGCTCGACACCCTGTTCGCCGACCTCAAGCCCGCGGCGCCGGCCGCGGCCGCGGCGCGCCCCCGGAGCGGCGGCGACCCGTTCGCGCTGGCACGCGACTACGTCTCCAAGTCCCTGTTCGAGCACGCCATGGCGGAGCTGACGCGTGCCGTGGGGCGTGGGGCCGACCGGGCGGAGGGCGCGGTCCTGGCGGGCGAGGTGTTCGTGCGGCGGCGGCTGTTCGGGGAGGCGCTGGAGCGCTACCGCGAGGCCCTCGCCCTCGACGCCGACCACGTGGGTGCACGCACCGGCGAGCTGCGCTGCCTGCTCGCCCTCGGCCGGGTCCCCGAGGCGGCGCCGCTGGCCGAGCGCCTCCTCGGCGCGGCGCCGGAGGACGTGGAGGCCGCGCTGCTCGCGGCGGAGGCGCGCAGCCGCGCCGGCGACCCGGCGGGCGCCCTGGACGTGCTGCGGCGGGCGCAGGCGCGGGCGCCGGAGCGCGCGGACGTCCGCAAGCTGCTCGGCGACGTGGCCCGCGGCGTCGGGGACGGCGATCTGGCGCGGGAGGCCTACCGCGGCGCGCTGGACCTCGACCCGGGTTACGTGGAGGTGTGGGTCGAGTACGGGGCGCTGAGCGAGCGGCGCGGCGAGCGGGACGAGGCCGAGCGGGCCTACCGCCAGGCGCTGGCGCACCTGCCCACCTACGGCCTCGCGGCGCTGGCCCTGGCGCGGCTCCTGCACACGGCGTCGCGCGGCGCCGAGGCGATGGACGTGCTGATCGGGATGCTGGCGCGCGATCCCTACGACTTCGAGGCGCTGGTGCTCCTGGCGCGCGTGCTGCTCGACCGGGGGAAGGACGCGGACGCGCGCGCCGCGGCCGAGCGCGTGGTGCGCTTCCAGCCCGACCACGCCGCGGCGCGCTACCACCTCGGGCTGGCGCTGGCCCGCGAGCGCCGCTACCGCGAGGCGGTCGCCCAGTGGGACCAGGTCATCGCGCTCGAGCCGGGCGGCCCGCTGGCGGCGCCGGCGCGCGCGCACGCGCGGACCGCGCGCGACCTGGTGCACATCTTCGCCGGCGAGGCGGCGTAGCCGTGGCCATCGAGGGCCCGCTCAAGGAGCTCGGGCTCCACGACGTCTTTCAGCTGCTGGACCTGAGCCGGAAGACCGGGGTGCTGCGCATCACGAGCCACCTCCGGAACAACGAGGGCACGGTGTACTTCAAGACCGGCGCCATCGTGTTCGCGTCCATCCGCAGCAACCCGCACCGCCTCGGCGAGCGGCTGCTGCGTGCCGGCAAGATCACCCCCGCGGAGCTCGAGCACGCCCGCGCGGTCCAGCAGCGCGAGAGCGGCCGGCGGCGCCTCGGGCAGATCTTCCTCGAGATGGGTGCGGTCACGGCCCGCGAGCTCGAGCGCGAGGTGGAGCGCCACATTGAGGAGGCGGTGTTCGAGCTGCTGTCGTGGCACGAGGGGTTCTTCTCCTTCGCGGAGGACGGGATCGAGGGCGCGCCCACGGACGCGCTGATCGAGCTGCCCACCGAGAAGATCCTGATGGAGGGCGCGCGGCGGATCGACGAGTGGTCGCGCATCGAGGCGCAGGTCCCGCACCTGGGCATGGTGCCGCTGCTGGCCCCGCTCGAGCCCGGCCACCAGTCCGCCCGCCTCGACCTCCTGCCCGCGGAGTGGGAGGTGCTCGCGGAGGTGGACGGCGTGCGCGACGTGCGCCAGATCGCCGCGGCGTTGCGGACGGCGGAGTTCGACGTGGCCCGCACCGTGTTCGGCCTCACGACCACGGGTGTCGTCGTGCTGCACGATCCCTCCCTCGCGCGCAAGTCGCGCCCCAGCCTCGGCGACGACGCGGGGGCGCTGGTCGCGGCCGCGGAGATCCGCCTCGAGACCGGGGACGTGGAGGCGGCGCAGGAGGCGGCGGAGACGGCGCTGACGCTGCGCCCCGACGAGCCGCGCGTGCACCTCGTGCTGGGGCGGGCCCATCTCGCGGCCGGCCGCCACAGCGAAGCCGTGGAGGCCTGCCGGCGGGCGCTGCGCCTCGCCCCCGACTTCGCGGAGGCGCACCGGTGGTGCGGCTTCGCGCTGGCCGCCACCGGGCGCTTCCGCGAAGCCCGCGAGAGCTGGGAGCAGTGGGAGCGGCTCGCCCCTCCCGAGACGAACCCGGAGGACCGGCGCCAGGTGGCGGACGCGCGCGGGGCGGCGGCGGCGCTGGAGCGGATGCTGGGAGGCCCGCGTGGCTGACGACGTGCGGGCGCTGACCGATGCCCTCGCGCGCGACCCCGCGAGCCTGGCCTACGCCGATCTGGCGGAGGCCCTGCGGCGCCGCGGGCGGACGGAGGAGGCGCTGGGTGTGGCGCTCCATGGGCTCACCCGCAACCCGCAGCATGCGGACGGGCACGACCGGCTGGCCCGCATCTACGCCGACATGGGCGACCTCGAGCGGGCGCGCCTCGCGTGGAGCAAGGCCCTCGAGATCCTGCCCGAGCACGCCGGTGCGCTGCGCGGGCTTGGCTTCGTGCTCTTCCGCCAGGGCCGCCTGCCGGAAGCGGCGGCCGCCCTGGAGCGCGCGCTGGCGCTCGATCCCGGCGACGAGGGGGCGCGCCGCGCGCTCGCCACCGTGCGGCGCGGGGCCGCGGCGCCGGCGGCGGCCGGGCCGCCGAACCGCGCGGCGGCGCCCGACCCCGCGGCGGCGCCTCCCGCGCCGGAGGCCGGGTCGGCCGAGGCCGCGGCCCGCGCCGCGGAGGCGCCGGGGCGGGAGCGCCCGCCCGTCTTCCGCGGGTTCGACCGCGCGACCGCCGACATCCTCCTGCTGGACGAGCGCGGCCTGGTGCTGGCGGGCGGCCTCGCGGCCCCCGACGGCGGCGACGTGTCGGAGATCGCCGCGGCGGGCCTCGCGGGCGTCTCGGGCGAGGCCGCGCGCACCGGCGACTACCTCGCCCTCGGCGGCTGGCGCACGATCCTCGCCGAGGCGGAGGGTGCCAACCTGGTCGTGACCCCGGTGGGGGAGGGGGCGCTCATCCTGGTCCGGCGCGACCGCAGCACGCCCATCGGACTGGCGCTGCGCTTCGCCGAGCGGGCGCGCAACGCGGCGGCGGCGTGGCTGGAGGGCCAGGGGCCGTGAGCGACGCACTCGAGCAGTCCCTCGACCGCATCTCCCGCGTGCGCGGCATGCGCGGACTGATGTGGGTGGCGGCCGACGACGGCCTCACCGTCGCCCAGCTCCTGATGGAGGGGGTGCGCGGCAAGGCGGTCGCGGCGCTGGCCGCATCCCTGGCGCGCAAGGTGAGCGGGGCGGCGGGCGCCGTCGGCGCCGGCCCGGTCCGGTTCGTGCAGATGGAGGCCGAGGGCGGGACGCTGCTCATCGCGCCCGCGCCGCCCGACCTGCTGGTCGTGGCCCTCGCCGACAGCCGCGTCAACATCGGCCTGGCGCGCCTGGAGATGATGCGCGCGGTGGAGGCGGCCGGCCGGTGAGCACGACGGTCGTCGAGCCCTGGACCGAGCAGCCGCTGCTGCGCTTCGTCGGCCAGTCGGGCGCCCGGCTCGTGGTGGTCATGACGCCGTCCGGCCAGGTGCTCGCGCAGCACGGCTTCGCGCGCGCCGTGGACCTCATGGCCGCCGCGGCCCTGGGCGCGGCCATCATGGCGGCCTCCGGCGCGCTGGCCGAGCAGGTCGGCGAGCGCTCCTTCGGCGCGCTGTTCCACGCCGGCCAGCGCCACGGCATCCTGCTGGCGCCGTGCGCCACCGCCCGCGGGCCGCTGATCGTCCTCACGGTGTTCGGAAAGGAGACGTCCATCGGGCTGGTGCAGCTGTTCTACGACGAGTTCGCCGCGGCGCTCCAGCGGGCCGCGCCCGCCGACCAGGTCCGCGGCCCCGTGCTGGCCGCCGACTTCGAGGCGGACCTCAACCGCAGCCTGACGTCGCTGTTCAGCCGGTGACCGCATGTCGCTCGTGAACTTCACGGCGCGGGAGATCACCTGCAAGATCGTCTACTACGGGCCCGGGCGCTCGGGCAAGACGACCAACCTGCAGTACGTCTACGCGCAGGTGCCGGCCGACCGGAAGGGGCGGATGGTCTCGCTCGCCACCCAGACCGACCGCACGCTGTTCTTCGACTTCCTGCCCCTCGACCTGGGGACGATCTCGGGGTTCACGACCAAGTTCCAGCTGTACACGGTGCCGGGGCAGGTCTACTACAACGCCACCCGCAAGCTCGTCCTGCAGGGCGCCGACGGGATCGTGTTCGTGGCCGACAGCCAGGTCCGCCAGCTCGACGAGAACATCGAAAGCCTCCAGAACCTGCAGGCCAACGTGCTCGAGCAGGGCGTGGACATCCGCACCGTCCCGATGGTGCTGCAGTTCAACAAGCAGGACCTGCCCGGCGAGCTGATCCTGACGCCGGACGAGCTGGACGACGCGCTCAACTTCCGCGGCGTGGCGACCTTCCCGGCGGACGCCCTGCACGGCCGGGGGGTGTTCGAGACGCTCAAGGGCGTCGCGGCCGAGGTGCTGCGGCGGCTCAGCCAGGGCGACCCCGGGGCGCGGCGGATCTAGCGTGGACCTGAACCCGCGGTACCGGTTCGAGACCTTCGTGGTCGGGGCGAGCAACCGGCTCGCCGCCACGGCGGCGCGCACGGTGGCCGAGTCGCCGGGCGCCGCGTACAACCCGCTGTTCGTCTACGCCCGCTCGGGCCTCGGGAAGACCCACCTCCTCCAGTCCATCGGGTTCCTCGCCCAGGAGCGGCAGGCGTCCCTGCGCGTGGACTACCTCACGCTCGAGGAGTTCGTGGAGCGCTTCCACGCCGCCGTGGCCGCGGGCCAGCTGGAGGCGTTCCGCCGCGGGGTGCTGGAGACCGACCTGCTGCTGGTGGACGACGTCCAGTTCCTGATCGAGCAGCGGGAGACGCAGGCGGAGCTGCTGCGGATCACGGAGTCGCTGCAGGCCGCGGACCGGCAGATCGTGCTCGCCTGCGACCGGCCGCCCGGCGAGATCGCGGACCTCGACGAGCGCCTGGTCACCCGGCTGTCGGGCGGCCTGCTGGTGGACATCGCGGCGCCGGACTTCGAGACGCGGCTCGCGATCCTGGAGCGCAAGGCGGCCGAGCGCGGCGTGCCGGTGCCGCGGGAGGCGCTGGAGGCGGTGGCGGAGACGCCGGTGGCCAGCGTGCGGGAGCTGATCGGGATCGTGAACCGGCTGATCGCGCTGCAGTCGGTGGGCGACGCGCCGCTCACGCCCGATGCGGCGCGGGCGCTGATGGCGGGGGAGGCCCCGGCCGCGGCGGGCGACGGGGCCGGCGCGGCGGGGGCGGCCGCGGTTCCGGGGGCGCCGGTCGCCGCGCCGCCGGCGCCGGACGAGCCGGACGAGTTCGCGGCCTTCCTGTCGGCCGTCTCGACCACGGTGGCCCAGACGGTGGAGGCGTGGCGCTCGCGGATCGGCGCCGCCGTGCTGCGCTGGCAGGGCGAGGGCTACCGCACGCGCCACCTGGAGCAGTTGCTGCTCGCGGACGAGATCCCGGACGTCGGCACCGAGCTGGCGGAGTTCGAGTCCCGGGTCGCGGAGCTGCAGCGCCTCGCGCAGGAGGTGGGCACGTTCGATCCCGCCGCGTCGGGCCACGCGTGCTTCCGCGATCCCGACGGCGTGCCGGAGGCGCGCGCCTTCGCCGAGCGCGTCAAGCAGGGCGTGGAGCCGCCGCCGCCGCCGTCGCGCGCGCACGGGCTCGCCGACTACATCGAGGGCCAGGCCAACGAAGCCGCGGTGCGGGCCGTGCGCGACGTGGTGGCCGCGCCCGGCGCGCGCTACAACCCGCTGTTCATCGCCGGCGCCAGCGGGACCGGGAAGACGCACCTGCTGCACGCCGCCGGGAACGCGCTGCTCGCCGGGCGGCCGGAGTCGGTCGTGGCCTGCCTCTCCGCTCAGGCGTTCACCGACGAGCTGGTGCAGGCGCTCGAGGCCGGCCGGCTGGAATGGTGGCGCCGCCGCTTCCGCCGCGCCGACGTGCTGCTGCTCGACGACGTGCATCTGCTCGCCGGGCGCGACGCGTCGCAGGAGGAGCTGTTCAACCTCTTCAACGCCTTCGCGGACGCGGGCAAGCAGCTGGCGTTCACGGCCGACCGCGCCCCGGCCGACCTGGCGGGCGTCGCGGCGCGGCTCGTGACGCGGTTCCAGGGCGGCCTGGTCGTGGAGCTGGCCGCGCCCGACCGGCCGATGCGCGCCGAGATGATCCGCCGCCTGCTCGGGGTGCGCGGGGTGGCGGCGGAGGAGGACGCGGTGGACTACCTGGCCTCGCGGCCGGCGGACAGCGTGCGCGCGGTGCAGGGGCTGGTGAACCGCGCCCTCGCGCGCATGGACCCCGCGGGCGAGGCGCTCACCGTCATGACGGCGCGGCTGGCGGTGGAGGGCCGGGCGGCGCGGCCCTCGCAGGCCCAGGCCTACTCCGCGCCGGTGCCCACCGGGCTCGACGCGGTGATGGGCAGCCGGGAGAAGGTCGTCTGGGACTGGCCGGACGCGGCCGAGCGCCTCATCGAGGAGTGGCGCTGATGGCGATCAAGGGCAGTCTCAAGGAGGCCAGCCTCCCCGACGTGCTCCAGCTGCTGTCCATGGGGCAGAAGACCGGGTGCCTCTCGGTCGCCGACCGGAGCAACTTCGGCTACGTGTACTTCGAGCACGGCCTGATCACCTACGCCTCCATCGTCAACCGGCGCGACCGCCTGGGCGACATCCTGGTGAAGGGCGGGCTGATCAGCACCGAGCAGCTGGAGGCGGCGATCGAGCGTCAGACGCACGAGCGCGACAAGCGCCTCGGCGAGCTGCTCGTGGCGATGGGCTTCATCTCGCGGCCCGACCTCGAGCGATACATGCGGGTGCAGATCGAGGAGGCCGTCTACTACCTGTTCACCTGGGTGTCCGGCACGTTCTCCTTCGAGACCGACGTGGTGCCGGAGGCGCAGGATTTCCTGGTGCGCATCACGCCCGAGTCGCTGCTGCTCGAGGGCGCGCGGCGGGTGGACGAGTGGAGCCTGATCGAGAAGAAGATCCCCTCCTTCGACCTCATCTTCGTGGTGGACCGGCCGCGGCTGGCGGCGTCGGCCGTGACGCTCACGCCGGAGCAGGAGCGCATCGTTCCCCTGCTCGACGGCCAGCGCGACCTGGTGCGGGTGGTGGACGACGCGGGCCTGCTCGAGTTCGACGTGGGCAAGGCGCTGTACGGGCTGATCACCGCGGGGTTCGCGCACCGGCTCGGGCGCACCCAGGCGGACGCGGCGCCCGTGGGCAGCGACACGCGGGTGGACGAGCACCGCAACCTGGGGCTGGCGTTCTACAAGACGGCCATGTACGACGAGGCCGGGCGCGAGTTCCGGCGGGTGCTCGACCTGCGGCCCGGCGATCCGGAGGCCCACTTCTACATCGGCCTGGTGGCGCTGCGGCAGGGCCGCTGGGCCGACGCGGTGGACGCGTTCCGGCACGCCGCGGAGCGCGGCGGCGGGCGTGCGGCGGTGCTGCACAACCTGGCGGTGGCGATGGAGCAGATGGGCCGCCTCGCCGAGGCGGACGCGGCCTTCGCCGAAGCGGCCTCGCGGGCCCCGGAGGACTGGCGCGTGTGCCTGGGCTGGGGAATCGTCGCGCTCAAGCGCGGCCAGGCCGCCCAGGCCGCCGAGCGGCTCGACCGCGCGCGCGAGCTGATGCCGGGCGCGCGCCCGATCGCCGCGGTGTGGTACTGGGCGCGTTCCCTCGCGGCCGTCCTCGGCGGCCACGAGGACGAGGCGCTGCCGGTGGCGGAGGAGGGCCTCGCCCGCTTCCCGCACAGCTCGCCGCTGCGCAACAACATCGCGGTGCTGTGCGAGCGGCGCGGGGACGCCGAGCGCGCCGAGCAGCTGCTGGTCGGCGCGCTCGAGGAGGAGCCGCTGCTGGCGCAGGTGTTCAAGAACCTGGGCGACCTCTACTACCGCAGCGGCCGCGCCGACGAGGCCCGCAAGGCGTACGAGCGGGCGGTGAAGCTGTCGCCGCGCCTGGGGGACGACGTGTTCTTCAAGCTGGGCAACCTGGCCATGCGGGAGCGGGACACCCGCCAGGCCGAGACGTGCTGGCGCGAGGCGCTGGCCCTCAATCCCGCCCACGAGCTGGCGCGCGCCAACCTCGAGACGCTGGAGCGACTCTGACCGCGCCGGCGGACGACCCGGCCTTGCGGTCGCTCCTGGGCAAGGTCGAGCGCGAGCACGGCCTGGTGCTGGCGAGCTACAAGCAGCCGTGCCTGAAGCGGCGGCTGGCGGTGCGGATGCGGGCGCGCGGCGTGCACAGCTACGAGGCATACGCGGCCCTGCTGGACCGGGCCCCCGAAGAGTACGACCTCCTCCTCGACGCGCTGACCATCAATGTCACCAGGTTCTTCCGCAACCCGGAGGCGTGGCGTGCGGTCGCCGACCTGGTCCTCGGCCCGCTGCTCGCGATCCCCGGCCGCGTGGCGCTCTGGTCGGCGGGCTGCGCCTCCGGCGAGGAGGCGTACTCGCTGGCACTGCTGGTGGCGGAGCGCGCGGGGCCGCGCGCCGCCGCGCGGGTGCGCATCGACGCGACCGACCTGGACCCCGGGGCGATCGCGGCGGCCCGCCGGGCGTCGTACGCCGCCCCGGCCGTGGACGAGGTGCCGCCGGCGCTGCTGCGACGCTTCTTCTCGGCGGGACCCCCGTTCACGCTCGATCCCGCGGTCGCCGCGCCCGTGCGTCTGCGCGTCCACGACCTGACGCGGGAGCCCCCCCCGGCGCCGCCGTACCACCTGATCACCTGCCGCAACGTGGTGATCTACTTCGACCGGCCGACGCAGGAGCGGATCTTCGCGGGATTCGCCGACGCGCTGGCGCCGGGCGGCTACCTGTGGCTCGGCAAGGTCGAGACCCTGTTCGGGCCGGCGCGGGGGCGCTTCGAGCTGGTCGAGCCCCGCGAGCGGGTGTTCCGCCGGCCGTGAGGGAGCGCCTGGTGCGGGTGGCCGACTGGGCCGTGGACGCGGGGGACGCCGTGCTGGTGACGCTCGGCCTCGGCTCGTGCGTCGCGATCGCGCTGTACGATCCCGAGGCGCGGGCGGGGGGCCTGGTGCACCTGCTGCTGCCCTCGCCGGCGCTGTCGCGGGACCGAAGCAACCCGGCGCGGTTTCCGGAGACGGCGGTGCCGCTGCTGCTGGCGGAGCTGGCGAAGCTGGGCGCGCGGCGGGAGCGCCTGGCGGCGCGACTGGTGGGGGGGGCGAGCATGTTCGGGGCGGCCACGGGCGCCGGCGCGGCGGTGCCGGGCATGGGCGAGCGGAACGTGGTCGCGGCGCGGGCGGCGCTGGCGGCGGCGCAGGTCCCGGTGACGGGCGAGGACGTGGGGCAGCGCCACGGGCGCTCGGTGTACCTCCACCTGGCGGACGGACGGCTCGAGGTGCGGACGGTGGCGCGTGGCAGCCTCGTCCTCTGAGCCGGGTCCCGGGGCCGCGGGCCCGACGGTGCTCGTGGTGGACGATTCCGCGCTGATGCGGCGCATCCTGCAGGACCTGATCGCGGTCTCGGGCGAGTTTCGGGTGGTGGCCACGGCGCGCAACGGACTGGACGCGATCCGCAAGGTCGAGGCGTTCGAGCCCGATCTGATCACGATGGACATCACCATGCCCGACCTGGACGGCCTCGGAGCGATCGAGCAGATCATGCGCGCGCGGCCGCGGCCCATCGTGGTGGTGTCCGCGCGGGCGGGGCGGGGCACGGCGGAGGCGATCCGCGCGCTGGAGCTGGGTGCCGTGGACCTGGTCGAGAAGCCCGAGGGCGGGAGCGCGGCGGAGCTGCAGACACTCGGCCCGCGGCTGCTGGCGGCGCTGCGCGCGGCGGCGGCCGCGGACCGCGGGCAGTTGCGCTCGGCAGCGCCCCCGCGCCCGCGGCCCGCTCCGCCGGCCGCCGGCGCCGCGACTGCGGGCGCCGCGCGCGTGGCGGTGGTCGTGGCGGCCTCCACGGGGGGGCCGCGGGCCCTGGCGGAGTTCCTGCCGGCGCTGCCGGCCCCGCTGGGAGCGGCGGTGCTGGTGGTGCAGCACATGCCCGCGGGCTTCACCCGCAGCCTCGCCGAGCGGCTCGCGGGCCTGTGCGGCCGGCGCGTGGTCGAGGCGGAGCAGGACGCCGTGGTCGCCCCCGAGGCCGTCTACGTGGCGCCCGGCGACTACCACATGCGCGTCGCGGGCACGGCGGGCGCCGCGACCGTCGCGCTGACGCGGGAGCCGCCGCTGTGGGGTGTTCGGCCCGCCGCCGACCACCTGTTCCGGAGCGCGGCCGAGGTGTTCGGGGCAGCGGCAGTGGGCGTCGTGCTCACCGGCATGGGCCGGGACGGCGCCGAGGGCCTGTGGGCGATCCGGCGCGCGGGCGGCGGCACGCTCGCCCAGGACCGCGGGACGTCGGTGGTCTACGGCATGCCGAACGCCGCGGTGCAGGCGGGGGCGGTGAACGACGTGGTGCCGCTGGAAGCGATGGCGGGCCGCGTGGCGGACGAGATCCGGCGGCGCACCGGCCGGGGCGCCGCATGACGGTCCCCCCGCTGCTCGTGGCCCGTGCCGGCGGCGAGCGGTACGGGCTGGAGATCGCCGCGGTGCGCGAGATCGTGCCGGTCGGCGAGGTCACGCCCGTGCCGTCGCGCTCGCTCGCCGTCCGAGGCGTGATGCCCGTCCGCGAGCACTATCTTTCCCTGTACTCGCTGGAGGCGCTGCTCACGGGCCGGATGCCGCTGCGCGGCCTGGCTGGGGCGGCGGTGGTCGTCGGGCTCGGCGGCGCCGAGGTGGCGCTGGAGGTGGACGAGGTGGAAGCCGTCGTGGAGCGGGCCGGCGCCTTCCTGGCGACCGGCGGCGGCATCGCGGCGCGGGGCCTGTGCCGCTGCGGCGACGGCCTGGTGACCGTCCTCGACAGCACGCTGCTGGCGGAGCGGCTCGCCGCCTTCGTGGAGCCGGCGGCGTGACCGGGCCGGCGGGCGCGGGCGGCGACCTCTTCCAGGTGGTCGTGTTCCACGTCGGGGAGCACACGTTCGCCTTCAACATCTTCCAGGTGCAGCGCGTCCTGCGCTACGAGCGGCCCGCGGCCGTCCCGAAGGCGCCGCCGTTCCTCGAAGGCGTGCTCCAGGTCGAGCGCGCGATCGTGCCGGTGATCGACCTGCGCAAACGCTTCGAGCTGCCCCACGCCCCGCTCGGACCCGAAACGCGGATCGTGGTGGTGGAAGCGGGTGACGCGGCGGTGGGAGTCGTCGTGGACCGCGTCAGCGAGGTATTGCGCGTCGCCGCCGACGCGGTGTCGCCCCCCCCGCCCGTGGTGCGGGGGCTGGCGGCGGAGTACATCCAGGGCATCGTCGCGCTGCCCGGGCGGACGCTGGTGCTGCTGCACGCGGGCCGGCTGCTGACGTCCTCGGAGCGGATCGCCCTGCAGGATCTGGACGCGGAGGCCGCACATGGCTGACGACCTCGTCGCGGCGCTCCGCGCGCGCCGCGAGCAGATCGACGCTGCGCTGCGGGCGGCCGCGACCCCGGAGGCGCTGGCCGCGGTCAAGCGCGACATCATCGCGCTGTTCAAGCAGGTGGACGGCGCCATCGGCGAGCTCGCCGCCCTGAAGGACGAGATCAAGCAGCAGGTGGACCGCTACAAGGAACGCGAGGCGGAGACGCGGACGGCGACGGCGCCCGAGTTCGACACCGTGCGGCCGGCCGTCGTCGCCGACCACATCGGCGCGTCCACCTTCATCGAGAAGGGCTGGAGCCTCATTTCGCTGGGGGACTACGAAGGCGCGACCAAGGCGCTGGCCCGGGCCCTCGAGCTCTCCCCCGGCGACGTGCAGGCGGAGTCGCTGCTCGGCTGGGCGCAGATGCTCCGCGAGGACTACGACGACGCGCTGGGCACGTTCCAGCTCGTGCTCGCCAAGGAGCCGGCCAACTCCCTCGCGCGGATCAACCTGGGTTACATCTGCCTCAAGAAGAAGATCTATGGTGAGGCGATCGAGCACCTGTCGAAGGCCATCCGCATGGCCAACGACAAGAAGGCGGTCCTGTACGCCAACTACTATCTCGGGCTGGTGTACCTGCAGCGCGAGATGTACGAGGACGCGGAGAACTTCTTCCGCAAGACCGTGGAGCTGGGGCCGAACCTGATCGAGGCGTACTACGAGCTGGGCCGCGCGCAGTACTTCGCGGGGAGCCGCGACGCCGCGCTGGCCACGTGGCAGGCGGGGTTCGCTGCCAACAAGTTCAATCCGTGGGGGAAAAAGTGCCGCGATGCCGCGGCCGCGGTGGCCGCCGGCGGCGCGCCGCCGCCCCCCGCCGGATCGGCTTGACGCGCCCCGGGCACGCCGCTATCCTCTGTCCCGGTGCCGAGTTCCGACGTTCCGACGCGGCTGCAGTTCGGAGCCGTCAATGCCGTCCTGTTCGCCGGGGCGGCGCTCGTGCTCGGCGCGGGCTACGTCCTGCTGGCCCGGGGCTCGACCACTGCGGCACCCATCTTGCTTGTGCTGGGCTACTGCGTGCTGCTGCCGCTGGGGTTCATCCTGTAAGGATCACGGGGGCGAATAGCTCAGCCGGTTCAGAGCGCCTGCCTTACACGCAGGAGGTCGGGGGTTCGAATCCCTCTTCGCCCACCTCCCACGCGCTCTGAAGGCAGGTTCGGACGGTCCATCGGAGGAGTCAGCGCATGACGCGGCGTACTCGGAGCATGATGGGGACGGTCGTGATCGCCCTGGCCGGAATGGCAGGCCTGGCACCGCCGGCGACCGCCCAACTCGCCCGCCTGCCGGCGTCCCCGAACGCGCCGAAACTCCTGGTGGCGCCTTTCGGTCGGGACAAGGCTGCCGACTCCGGCCTGGCCGCGCTGGTCGGCGACGCCGTGCGCGACCGGATGCTCGACGCGCATACCGACGCCTTCCAGACGATCACCAAGAAGGCGGTCTGCGAGTTCCTGGATTCCAGCGGTTTCAGCTGCTCCACGCCGCTCGAGCCGAGTCAGGTCGGGCAGCTCGCCCACGTGATGAACGCGCGTTACATGGTGGACGGGATGATCTTCCCGCACGGGTCGGATTCCGTGCTGGTGCTGGCGCGGATGCTCGAGAATGTGCGCGAGAACCCGCTCGCGACCGGCGCGTCCCTCGTGGTATCCCGGGACAAGGTCACGGCGTCGGTGGGCAGCGCGCTCGCGGACCGGCTGTCCGACAAGTTCCGGTCGTTCGAGTACATCACCAACTGCCGGAACGCCCTGGCGACCAAGGACTTCACCAAGGCCGCCGACGAGGCGAACCGCGCGTTGCGCTACGACCACGAGAGCGCCGGCGCGTACCTGTGCATGGCCCAGATCGACCAGGCCAAGGGCGACCCGACGGACTCCGTGCAGGCCGCGCTCGAGCGCGCCCACGACGCGGACTCGCTGAACAGCATCGTCGGCCGGCAGCTGTTCGTGATTTTCCAGGAGAAGCACGACACCACGCAGATGCTCCACATGCTCCACGACATCATGGCGGTGGACGTCAACGACGTGAACGTGCGCAAGGAGGCGGTGGAGCTGCAGATCCGCCGGGGGCACGCGGACAGCGCGGTCATGCTCCTGGACGACGCGCTCGACCGGAACCCCAACCAGTACGATCTGCTGTATCTGAAGGCGATCGCGCTCGCGGTGGAGGACAAGTACGCCCAGGCGGGGGCCACGATGGCGACCGCCGCGGGCGTGGACTCGACCAAGGTGGACTCGTTGTTCATCGCGCGCACGCTGGCGTACTACGATGCGGCGAACGACACGACCGACGCGCTCAACTGGCGGAGGATCTGCACGGTCAAGACGCCGACCAACGTGGACTGCTGGTTCCTGTATGCCAGCGGCCTGTACGACCGGCACGACACGGCCGGCGCGATCGCCGCCATGCGCCAGGTCGTGAAGCTGCGGCCGGCGGCGGGACGGGGGCAGATCGCGCTGGCGTCGTGGTTCGCCGCGGCGGGCCAGGGCGATTCCTCGCTGGCCGAGGCGGACGCCGCGGTCGTGGCGGATTCGACGTGGCGGGCCCAGGCGGCCGCCGCGGCCGATTCCGCGCGGCATCGCGCCCCGCCGGCCGACACGGCCCAGGCCGTGGACTCGGCGTGGAAGGCGCACGTGCCCGTGGGCGCGGACTCCAGCTGGTCGCCCGGAGCGGTCGCGGCCGCGATCTACCTGCGTGTGGCCAACGAGGCGCTGCAGGCCAAGGACTACCCCAGAACCATCGCGCTGCTCACGCGGGCCCAGCCGTGGGCGTCGGGGCAGACGGGCGTCACGCTCTCGTACATGCTCGCGATCTCCCAGTTCAACATCGGGCTGGCGGCGCTGCAGCAGCTGCAGCCGATGAAGCCGGACCCGCGCCACCCGGAGACGGTCCAGGCGGCGTGCGCGCTGATCAAGACGATCAACGACAACTTCACGCCGGCGCAGACCAACATGAGCGCCGGCGCGGCCTTCAACCGCGACGTGGCAAACCAGATCCTGACGTACATCGGCAACGTCACGGGCCCGATCGGCCAGATGAGCACGCGGCTGAAGTGCACGCCGTAGCTTGTAGGCGCCCCCCCGCGGTTCTATATTGATCGGCCTGCCCGCGGGGGGCTGTAGCTCAGCTGGTTAGAGTGCCGGTCTGTCACACCGGAGGTCGCGGGTTCGATCCCCGTCAGCCCCGCCATCCCACGCCCCACCCTGCTCAGGCAGGGGGGGCGTTGTCGTTGAGACGAGTGAGGCCTGAGCGGCGGGCCGCGGGAGCCGAAGCGTGCGAGGCGCGACGTGAGCCGTGACAGGTGCCGGTGACCGGTGAGGGGGCGAGCGGGGAGCGGCGAGAGCCTCTCACCGCGTCGGCTCACGTCCCGGGTGCGCCTTTCAGGACCGACCTCCCTCACCGCTCGGGTGCGGGCGGCGGCGCATCGTTCGTCCATCAACCGGTCCTCCTCGAGGAGGTCGCCGCTCTGTTCCGGGGTTGTCACCGCGTGCTCGACGGCACGGTGGGCGGGGGCGGGCACGCGGCGCGGCTGGCGGCGGACGGCGCGCGGGTGCTCGGGCTCGACCGGGACCCGGCGGCGGTGGCGGCGGCGCGCGCCGCGCTGGGTGCCGCGGCAGCGGTGCGGCCGGGCGACTTCGCGGCGGCGGGGGCCGATCCCGACGTGATCGCCTTTCGCCCGGACGGCATCCTGCTCGATCTGGGCGTGTCGTCGCCGCAGCTGGACGATCCGGCGCGGGGCTTCAGCTTCCGGGCCGGCACGCCGCTCGACATGCGGATGGACCCGGGCGCGGAGGAGGACGCGGCGGCGTGGCTGGCGACCGCCGACGAGGCCGAGCTGGCGGCCGCGTTCCGCGACGGAGCGGACGAGCGGCGGCATCGCGCGCTGGCGCGCGCGATCGTGCGTCGCCGCGCGGCGCACCCCCTGGCGACGAGCGACGACCTGGTCGGCGCGGTGCGCGCGGTGCTCGGCCCCCGCAGCGGACCCGACGACTTCGCCCGCATCTTCCAGGCGGTGCGGATCGCGGTGAACGGCGAGCTCGATCGCCTCCGGCGCGCCCTGCCCGCGCTGCTCGAGGTGGCGGCCCCCGGCGCGGTGCTGGCCGTGATCGCCTATCATTCGGGCGAGGATCGCGAGGTCAAGCACACCATGCGGGAGTGGGCCCGGGAGTGCGTCTGTCCGCCGCGGCAGCCGGTTTGCACCTGCCGCGGTCACGCGCTGGGGGAGGTCGTGACGCGGCGCGCCGTGCGGCCGTCGGCCGCCGAGGCGGCGGCCAACCCACGCGCGCGCAGCGCGCGGCTGCGCGCCTTCCGGAAGGCCGCATGACGCTCCGCGGCCGCCACTGGGTCGTCATCTGGCTGGCCGGCTTTCTG
>Ga0335078_10005866_pt1 | contig 18172 bp, 12 predicted proteins | sample Lox_Sample_32_FD_206711 | JGI IMG/M metagenome (GOLD analysis project Ga0335078, IMG submission 206711) | Soil microbial communities from Loxahatchee National Wildlife Refuge, Florida, United States - Lox_Sample_3.2 | ecosystem: Environmental > Terrestrial > Soil > Wetlands | place: USA... | reverse complement strand
CGCCCTTGACATCGGTACGAATTACTTTGGCCTGTGGACCGAAGCCGATAACATTCGGCGCTATTACGAAAAGTATCCCGACTCGCTTCGTGCGATGGAGCAGAGACTCGGCTATCGTGTCCGGCCCTCTTTGATCTGGCAGAGAAAGCGCTATGGAACCATGGAACTGATCGTTGGCATCGTCAACGATGGTGTGGCAGGCGTGCCTGGAGTCTTGGGAATCCACGCGGAGAGCCTCGACGGCCAAGTAAAAGTTGGAGGCAATCTTGATGCCGGGGAACCCCGCCCAGGACGGATTCGCCAAGCTTCTCTCATTCTCCCGAAGGGTATGGACGGACAACAGATCGTCCTTCGCGCCGAACTGGAAGTGAAGGGGGTGAGGCGTCCGGTCCGCTGGGCGTGCGGCCAGCCGACCAATCCCGACGGCTCATTGACCATTCGTTTGAAAAAAGGTAGTGATGCAGGCTGGAGAAAGGGAGTTTAGTTTAATAAAGCAAATCCACCTGAGACTTGCTGAATCGGATTTTTTCGCAACGGTGTTATGAAGCAAAAGGTGACAATCATCGGAGCGGGGCGCATGGGATCCGCTCTCGCAGCTGCGCTGCACAAGAGAGGATTTGATACAACCGTATGGAATCGTACTTCGTCAAAGACGGAATCTCTGTCCCGGCTCGGCATACGCGTTGCACCGAGCGTTCTGGAAGCGGTTGGCAACGCTGAAATCGTCATCGTCAACGTCAACAACTACGAGTCGGCCAATCAACTGCTACGACAGCCGGCAATTGAGTCCGCGCTTCGCGGCAAAGTGCTGGTGCAATTGTGCAGCGGAACTCCCGATGAGGCCAGGGAGATGGAATCCTGGGCCCGACCGCGCGGAATTGACTACCTCGACGGGGCGATCATGAGCTATCCGGCCGATATCGGGACGGTGAAAGGCACGGCTCTGTATTCAGGCCCAGATGAGCTCTTCCATCGCGTGAAGCCGGTTCTGCTTGCCTTTGGCGACAATACGATGTTTGTTGGAAAGGAAATCGGTCAGGCGTCAGCAACCGATATCGCCGGTCTTTCTTTCGTCATGCCAGCGTTCTTGGGCTTTCTTCATGGGTATATCGTCTACGAAGCGGAAAATCTTCCCGTAGACGGATATCTGCAGATGATCAAAAACTTCATGCCGGCCATTGAGGCCGCGCTCGCCGATATGTGCTACAAGATTCAACGCAAAGATTACGCGAACGCGCAAGCCTCGCTTGAAACTTGGGCGGTAGCGCCTCGGGAACTCATTGGTTGGTGCCAGAAACATGGGGTCAATCACAGCTTTGCCGACCCGCAACTTCAGCTCATCCAACGGGCCGTAAAGGCCGGCAAAGACCAGATGGATCTCGCTTATCTCTACGAGGTTCTCAAACAAGGCGCAGACTAATCCGCTTTACTTATCCCGGTTTAAGGTCGGAAAAGATCGGAGAGGGAACCGTGATTGATCGCCGTCAGTGGTTACGCGGGCTTGGGTTAGCTATCACCGCATCAGCGCAACCGAGGGCGGTGCACGCTTTCTCAAGTTCTGCGGACCAATCAAAATCGCAGCCCGTGACAGCAGGCCAGCCGTTGCCTCTCGCCGATTATGAACCGAGAAGCATGCTTCATGCCGAAGAAACGCGCGTCGAGCGCGCCGCCTTTCCTGTGGTAGATGTGCATACGCATATCACTGTGTCGGCCAGATCGCAGAACGGAGTGGAACTCGCAGCCGAGCGCACTTACCTGGGTAAACCAGATGAACTTCTTGCGGTTATGGATCGGAAGAATATCCGCGCCATGGTGAATCTGACGGGCGGGTACGACGATGGACTCGTAGAAGTCATAACCAAATATGACAAAGCCTTTCCAGGCCGTTTCTACAGCCTGACTGAGCCCTGCTACGCCCGATTTCTGGAGCCTGATTATCCGCACATTCAAGCGGATGCCATCGAGCGTGCGCACCGCGCGGGAGCGAAGGGGTTAAAGATTCTGAAGACCCTCGGACTTTATCTGCGCGAGAACATCACGTCAGGCAAATTGGTCAAAATCGACGATCCGCGCTTCGATCCCATGTGGGACACATGCGGACAGTTGAACATGCCGGTGGCCATCCATGTTTCCGATCCGGTCGCGTTCTTTACTCCGACCGATCGCTTCAACGAGCGCTATGAGGAACTGAATAATCACCCGGATTGGTCTTTTTATGACCATGACTTTCCGAGCAATGCGGAGCTTCTGGAGGCTCGCAACCGGGTATTCCAGCGCCATCCCCGGACTCAATTCCTGGTATTGCATGTGGGGAATTTCGCCGAGAACCTGGACAACGTTTCGGAGAACCTCGATCGCTTTCCGAACATGACGGTGGATATAGCGGCTCGTATCGGTGAGTTGGGCCGCCAGCCAAGGAGATCACGGCGTTTTTTCGATCGCTATCAGGACCGCATTCTCTTTGGGACCGATGCAACTCCACACGGAGACGAGTTTCCGCAGCAGGTCTTCAACGATAAGCTCTATGAAATTTACTACCGGTTTCTGGAAACCGAGGACGAATATTTCGACTATGCTCCGGCCAAAGTGCCGCCGCAAGGGCGTTGGCGGATCTATGGTATCGGCTTGCCCCAGTCTATTCTCAGCAAGGTTTACAACCAGAACGCAGCGCGCCTGTTGCAGATCAACCTATGATGCCGGCCGCCAGAATGAAGCGTTTTCTTAAACGTCTGATGGTTGTGCTCGTGTCCTGCGGCTGGGCGCTTGCGGCACCGCCTGCGATCCAGAGCATTTGGGCCGAGCACGATGTCTCTCTCGATACCAATCCAGCATCCGCATTCTGGCGCGACGCCCTGCCCGTCTACATGGACAGCGATGCTCACGGCAACTCTGTTCCTGACTATCGAACTGAGGTGCGCACGCGCTGGACAAAGCAATATCTTTACTTCTTATTTATTTGTCCCTACGAGCAACTCAATCTGAAGCCCAATCCGCAACCTTCAACTGAGACAAACCAATTGTGGAATTGGGATGTGGCCGAGGTTTTTATCGGCGACGATTTCCATGACATCAAGCGCTACAAGGAATTTGAAGTTTCGCCGCAAGGAGAATGGATCGACCTGGATATCGATCTGCGCAATCCCCATCACGAAGAAGGTTGGACCTGGAACTCGGGCTTCCAGGTTTCGGCGCGAATCGACCAGGCCTCCCGCGTCTGGTATGGAGCGATGAAAATTCCGTATTCCGCAATCGACACGCGCCCGGCAGTGGCGGGCAATGTTCTCCGGATAAATCTTTTTCGCAGCCAGGGGCCATCTTCCAACAGGCACGAGCTTGCGTGGCAGGCTCCGATGGCTGACACCTTCCACGTTCCAGAGCGATTTGGCCGGTTGGAACTCGCCAAAAAGAAGCAGCCCCCAGACTAATCGGGAAAGCCTGCTATGACACTGCCCAAACTCGCCCGCCGCGTCTGGCACGCGGTACAGAAAATGTGCGATTCGAATTCCTGGACGTCCTGACAGGACCGGATACGTTACCTGATCGGCTCCGGTCAGGGGAGGATACTTCCGTCTAGTAAAAGGGGAACGTTAGTTATCTTGCTGGTTTCCGGTCTTACCATGCATGCTCAGCAAGGTGAAGGAACTGAAACAACTATCGGACTTGAAGGCTCGGGACTGCAGCGCGGAGTCAGTTTGCGTAGCGATCTCCGAGATCTTCCACGTGAGGGAAACGGAAGTTGCCCTGCTGGAGCTTCGCGGGAGTTTGCTTAACTTCCTTTTTCCGTCTGAGTTGGTAACCGCCGGGGCCATTCCTCTTTCCAGCTCAGCGGTAGCCGCCCGCACTGCCCAGACCGGCAAAGCAGAACTCTTCAATACCTTCACACAAGTGACCCATTTCAGTGTGTTTGAACTCGTCAAGTTGGGCAACCAGGGACTGGACGCACAGGTCATTCAGAAGCTGATGTCTGCGCCCATCCTTAGCACCGAGGGGAAGATTTGGGGCGTCATTCAAGTATCGAGGAAAGCCTCAAATCAGACGATTGCAGGACCCGACTTTACTCCCGCCGATCTGCAGAAATTGGAGTTGCCATCTGGTATCGTCGGCAGGCTGATGACCGGCGTAAGGCATTTTTCCGGATCGTGGCTTCGGAGTGATTGATGCTCAGGCCGGTTGGAGATCCTGGCAGAACCTGCGAATCCATTCCAGTTGGTCTGGAAGCAGCCCGACGAACTCGCATCCATGGAGAAATCCTATTCGGTGTCTGACCACGGCACGCAGGACAACCGGCTCGGGCAAGTCTGGGATGAGAAGTTCCACCGAGGCCATTTCACCAACCGCCAACTCACTCGTGGTCACGGCACCCAGTCCAGCTTCCGCAAGCTCGAAGCAGCGGCCATGCACACGGACATATCCCTGCCTGCCCAGTACCTTTAACACCAGCGGCAATTCTGTACGATACCGGACAAAGCGTCTGGCGTACGATTTACGGGCGCGTCGAAAGCCTGGAAGACCCTCCTCCCCGCTCAGTTTTCCTGAATTCAGCGTACGAGGGTGCACGGCGGAGCCTGCCTTTTGATATTGGTTCACGGGTGTAGCAATAATGCGTCATGTCTTGCCCCGCAACAATGGCTCCATGGTGGCGCTTACAGCCGTAACCTCGAGTGGAGTTACTTCCGTCAGGCGAGGAATGATTGTCTCGACTGATGCATTAGCGGCCCGTCGCGTCCCACAAATTCGGTGACCGCCTGTGCCACGCGCCCACACGTAAGTGGGGGTGGACATGGCACCTTCGCGCTGCATGATGAAGGGTATGTACGGGATTTCTTGTGGGCGGAATAATGGCCGCACCGTGGAAGATCTCGACCTCCGAATTCGCGAACTATGCTCGAAGGTTATCGCTGCTTCCCCGAGTGAGTTTCAGGCTGTGCTCGCCGAGCTACGAGCTGCCCTGCGCGAGCACAATGAAAACCTCAGAAAGCTGGTTGTCGCCGGGCCGGAAGCTCGCAAGGAAATGACCGAGTAGCTAGGCGGCAGACTGCTGCCTGTGACCGTTGCGTTGCTCCAAGTAGGCGCGTATCAGGCTGTGCAGGGCCGCAATATTCAGTCTTTGTTGCACTCCCGTAGTTGTTCTGACCTGCCGGCACAGCTCTCGAATCATTGCTTTCGAAATCATTGCGGCCTCTTCTCTAATCTCATCTCCTTGCGCTCCAACAGCTCGTTGAGCTCGATAATCAGACGCAGGAATTTGTCGTGATCCTGCTCCTTCTCGATCAGAGCGCACAGCTCGTACATTCGCTTGCGTTCATCTGGTTTCATCGATGATTGAGATGGAGTTATCCGATCCTGGGGAGTTCGGTGGGATTGGTATTCTTTGACCAGTATTGCCGTAGGGCGCCGGGAGTAGAGGCGTGTTGTGGCGAATCCTACAGCATCTCGCCGGCACCCTTAGGATGCTTACGGTACATACCGAACATGAATGACTCGTTAATCTAAGGTGGCTGTGCGCCGCATTGATGATGATATCCGTGCGATCTGCAACCGGCTACTTGCCACCCACGGCGACGAGGAAGCCCGACCGTTGGTCGTGGAACTTAAGGCGGCACTGGAGACCAAAATCAGGCGGCTCCGCCTGCATCTTGCCAACTATCCACGCGTGATGGAACGCCGCGCAAAAACCGACAGGACCGCGTAGGAGCGCTTGCAGCACAGCTTCAGCCATGAAAGTGTGTTGCCGTTTGTAAGCCGAGGAAGCCGAATCCCTACGGATTGAAATAGGGATCATTCGCCATGCGGATGAACGACGCTTCCGAAGCAGGAGATGAGCTGATGCGCCAATCCGTCTCCTTGTTGATATCGAACCATACGACACCCTTGATGAGCGGGAAGCTCGTGCGCAGGGTGGGAATGATGGCGTCGATCCATTTTGCTTTGTCTCCGCCCGCTTCAGTGGACGCCATCTCTCCAATCAGAATCGGTTTTTTCTTCGCCGCAAGGAGCGGGTAGATGTCCTGGAACACCTGCTGGAAGCTTTGCCAGCCGTTGCTGTTCGTCGTACCCCAGTTGTAGCCATCGACCCCGGTCCAATCGACGTAGGCATCGCCGGGGTAGTAGTCCATGGTGGTCCGGTTGCCTCCGTCGGTATCGGTGACGTTCGGACACCACGCCCAAACTACATTCTTTACACCCGCGGCAACGAAGAGGTCGTGAATGTGTCGATAAGCGGCAACGTAGAGGTGGGAGTTGTTGCCGCTCCACGCCTCGTCGCCATTCATTTCGGCGGCAAAATCTAGGAAAAATTTCTCACCGAGCGCTTTGGAACCTTTCGCCCGAGCGATGATCGTGGCATCCAGGCTCCCGTCGATGATCTTGGCGAAGTCGATGTGGTGGGGTTCCCAGCTGATGAGAGGAATGCGTCCCGCCGCCAGGTCTGCCTCGGTTACGCTGCCAGTCCAATCTGCGGCCCAGCCGTAGTAGGCGAGATGAATGACAGGTGTGCGCCCGAGCTTTCGCGTGGTCTGGTCTATGCTGCCGGCGCCGTAGAATTGCCCGAGCAACGCACCCGACGCGGGCTCGAGAATGGACGATCGGCTCGACTTTTCGCTTGCAGCATTGGTAAGCAATCCACTCAAAGCCAAGATTGCAACCCCTGCGAAAGCGGCTCTGCGAAGCATCTCTGTCATTGTAACGGTCCTGCGTGACTCTCGAAAATCTCGACTATAATTAATGAGCGCAAAGGAAAGCTGTCCGCCGGGCGGACGTGGGAAACCGCCTGACGTGAGATTCTGAGCCACCTGCAAAACGGGAGTATCATCAAAGTAAAGGGTGGGGCAGTGCGGAGGAGTTGAGATGAAAAAGTCCAGCCTGACGAGAGTTCTTTCTATTCTGGTTGCATCGGTTGCCCTGATCTGCACGCCTGAGTCGTCTTTTGCGGCCGGTGGCCATGGCGGAGGTGGTGGCTTCCATGGCGGCGGTGCTGGCGGGTTTCACGGTGGTGGAGGCGGCGGCTTCCACGGCGGTGGATTCGGGGGTTATCACGGAGGATGGGGTGGAGGTGGCTTGCGTGGCGGTTGGGGCGGTTATGGCTGGCACGGAGGCTGGGGTGGATATGGCGGGCGCGGCTGGGGTTACCCAAGCTGGGGACGCGGCTGGGGCTGGGGAGTTGGCGTCGGCTTTGGTTGGGGGTGGGGTTCCTATTGGGCGGGTTATCCGTATTCGTATGGCTATCCATACTATTACTACCCCTATTATCCGTACTACCCATACTATGGGCCGAACGCGTATGCGCCGGCGGACCCGAATCGGTATAACGGTGACAACCCTGATCCGCGTGACCGCTCGCAGCAGCAAAATTCGAGTTATCCCGATCCGGAGAGATCGTCTGGTGTAAACGACAGAATCCCGACGACGCTCACGAGTCACAAACCGGCCGGAGATAATGTCTCGGCACAGTACTGGTTGTCGAACTACGGGCAACGTACGGTCCCGCGGCAAGCAGTGCGGAACGTGATACAGGCTTTGGTCGCAATGCCACCCGAAGCTCGGCGGCGGCAGGTCGGATCTGGCCGATACCGGAATTTTTCGCCAGAGGAGCAGGACCTTCTGAACCAGGTAGCGCAGATGTCGCCGCGTGAACTACCAGAGAATCCCGACGGAACCAGGCCGGCGGCACTGCAGCTGGCCGCGCAACCGGTTCAGTAACACCTCTTTCATCTGGTATAAGCGAGGTCCCCAGTTTGGTTGAGGGAGCTCGCTTCCGGGTGACGAGTTGTTCGCCTCCGTACCCGAAGAAGGAGCCCTCCGGCCAGCTCGCTACCGCGTTTCTCCGTCAGGCATTTCAACCCCATCAGGGGGCTACGATGTGGGTAGGCCCTGCTACGAGTGGCGGCCCCGCACGCACACCTAAGATTTCCTCGAATTATCACCGTTCCTCTACCGCGTTATCGGGGCGAACGATGAAAACCAATAGCATTCACATCGCGGTTGCAGCTGCAGTTGCAAGGGAGCAGTTGACGGACGAAGTAAACGAGTTCAGAATCGCTCGACCGTGCTGTTCTAGGAGGGAATATGACACTTGGAAGATCGACACTTGGATTACCGTTGCTGTTCGCTTGCCTGCTGACGACGAGTGCAAACGCGTTGACGAAGCACACGCAGAAGGGAACGTTTCTTCAGACCAGTGACTCCGTCTTTGTAACCAGTAGTAACGGCACTGTGGTGCAAGCATTGTTTCCCGTAGCAAAGATCGTCTGCCCGGCTCTAGCCGGTAAAAGTTGCACGTTTTACGTGCACGTTGAAACCGCGTCTACCGTTAGTATTAGTGTTGGTCAATTCAGGTTTTTGGTAGATGGCGCCGCGCCGACGCCCGGACCGACTGATTCTTCGGGGTTCGTCACCTTTTCAGCAGGCGTAAATGACGAGACTGAGGCCTTTTCCCATGCTGTGTTGGGGAAGGTTACCAACTCGGTTGACAATCAATCCCACACCGTTGAAGTAGATCTTGGTTGCACCAGTGGTGGCATCATCCTATGCCAGGTGGGTGCCGGGTCGGCCACCTTGCGGATTGATGTATTTCAACCGTGAGCGGGCGCGGAGCGGCGGCTGGTCAACACTGGACATTCACGGCAGATGACTGGCTTCTGGCCCGGTAGGCGAGTTCAGTAAGTAGTTCTACGTTCAGAATCCTGCCTCTTAATTCCCGCAATTCTTTTTTCCCCCGCTACTTGCGAGGCAACCCGCATCGCCATGCTTCCATCGAAAATCACACTTCGGCAAAGGAGTGCGTCCCATGTTGAGGGTGAGGGACTGGGTCGCAGTTTGCTGTGTTAGTTCTACGTGCCTGGCTCTCTGCGCTTGCGGCGGAGGTGCAAGCATTGGTCCGGAAACTCCACCTGCTACCGTTCAATTAAGTGTTCAGGATACAGGTGTTGGCCAGGGCCTCATCAGCAGCAATCCGGCGGGCATCGATTGTGGCAAAACATGCAGTGCCAGCTTTCCGGAAGGAACGCAGGTGACGCTCAGCGCTTCGCCTGTGGGCAACTCCGTTTTTGCCGGATGGGTAGGCGCCTGCAGCGGTTTGAGCGCCTGCAAAATGACGCTTACCCAAAACGCCTCGGTCTCTGCGACCTTTAATGCTAACCCCACGCTAGCGGTAACTCTAAGCGGCCCAGGCCAGGGCAGCGTCGCCAGCAACCCCTCCGGCATCAATTGCGGACGCACATGCAGTGCCAGCTTCAGCGCCGGGACCCAGGTTACATTGACTGAGACGCCGGCGGTCAATTCATCTTTCGCGGGATGGACGGGGGGCGGCTGCAGCGGTACCAGCCCGAGTTGCACTATCACGCTCAGCGCGAGCCAGCGGGTGACCGCAACGTTCAATATTCGCCAAAGTGCTCCGGTGTTATCCGTTACCCTCGCCGGCACTGGCACGGGTGGGGTCTCGAGTAATCCCGTGGGAATTAGTTGCGGAACAACCTGCAGCGCAAGCTTTACCGCTGGGTCTTCGGTGACGCTTACGGAAGCCCCGACGAACAACTCCACGTTCGCCGGATGGGCGGGCGCCTGCAGCGGCACCAGTTCGAGTTGCACTCTGACCCTCACCGCCAACCTGCGGGTGACGGCAACTTTTAATATTCCACAAACCAATCCCTCGTTGACCGTGAGCCTGGCGGGAACCGGCCTGGGCACGGTCTCGAGCAATCCTTCCGGAATCAGTTGTTCGCCAACCTGCAGCGCAAGTTTTAACGCCGGGACTCAAATAACGTTGACGGAGACTCCCGGAACGAATTCGTATTTCGCGGGTTGGGCAGGAAACGGTTGTAGCGGTACCAGCCCCACCTGTACGCTGACGCTCAGCGCGAACCAACAAGTCACTGCAACGTTCAACATTCCCCAAAGCAATCCCTCGCTGACCGTGAGCCTGGCGGGAACCGGCCTGGGCACAGTCTCCAGCAATCCTTCCGGAATTAACTGTTCACCAACCTGCAGCGGTGGGTTCAAATCCGGGACTGAGGTCACCCTGACCGAAACGCCGGGAAACAATTCCGCTTTTGTCGGATGGAGCGGAGCTTGCAGCGGAGATGACTCCACCTGCGTACTTACCCTTACTGCAAACCAGCAGGTGACCGCGACGTTCAACATTTCCAACGTTACTGCCCTCAATCACATCATTTTCATGGCGCAGGAAAATCGGTCGTTCGATCACTATTTCGGGGCATTGCGCGCCTACTGGGCCGCCAATGGCATTCCCGATCAATCGCTCGATGGATTGCCGCAGTTCAATCCAACCTCGGGAGCGCCGCCTTTGTATGGCCCCCCTCCCACTAACCCTGGCTGTGACCCGGCATATCCGGAATGCAAGGTTGACAGTAATAGCCCGCTGATTCAGTCCTACAAAATGATCACCGAATGCATCCAGAATCCCGGCGATGAATGGAGTCAAAGCCTCAGAGACCGAAACCTTGTGGATCCACTTTCCGCGACCGCGACGATGGATGGATTCGTCTACACCGCGGCGCGCTACGCGTCGATCAAGTCCTTCTACGACACGGATGGCATTCGCGCCATGGGCTACTACGACGGCACGGACTTGAACTATTACTATTTCATGGCCACAGATTTCGCGACTTCGGACCGCTGGTTCTCCCCCGTGATGACCCGAACTCCGTCCAATCGCGAATACATGGACGCGGCGACGTCCCAGGGCTACGTCCACACCATCCCGAGGACCAAGCCGCCCCTGACGGCCTCGCCCATTTTCGAGGAACTACAGGAGGCGGGCATTACCTGGAAGATCTACGTCAATCCGCAAGGCAGCAGTTGCACCGGTCCACCGTACGATCCCGCGTGCCTGCTGACTCTCAGCAGTATCCAGACCTTTGCCTGGGGGCAGACAATTCCGGCCAAATACCCCGACAACATCGCACCGATGTCGCAGTACTTCACCGATCTGCAAAACGGCACTCTGCCTCAAGTGGCGGAAATCGAGCCCGCGTCGGATGCCGGCCTCGACGAGCATCCATCGGATTCCAACACCGCCCTGACCAACATTCAGTTGGGAGCGCAATACGTCTCAACCTTGATCAATGGGTTGATGGGAAGTTCTTCCTGGAAGGACTCCGTTTTCATTCTCACCTTCGACGAATTCGGGGGCCCTTACGACCACGTTCCGCCCCAGCCGGCGGTGAGTCCGGATGGCATCAAGCCGGTGGATTTGCATCCCAAAGACACTTGCTACCCGCCGCAGCAGGGGCCGGTCTGCGACTTCGTTTACACCGGCTACCGGCTGCCTCTGATCGTGGTCTCGCCCTTCACCAAACAAAACTACGTTTCGCACACCGTCGCCGACACTACCGCAATTCTGAAGCTGATCGAAACGCGGTTCGGGCTGGCGCCGCTAACCAAGCGTGACGCCGCGCAAATGGATATGACCGAATTTTTCGATTTCAGCAATCCGCCCTGGATGACTCCGCCCACCCCGCCGGCGCAGGCGACGAACGGCCCTTGCTACGTAAATCAGTTGCCCTAGCAGGAACACATCTTTGACTGGCTTCCTGTGTCAACAGGTAAAAGAAACAGTTTCGCGTGGACTAATTGGTCCGGCGGCGTCTGGCCTCGCTCAAAGATTCCCGCGAAGTCATCGCTGATCCGAACGCACGTTACTCTGGAGCGGAGCTCAGTGAGAAGACACTGGTTCCGGGCAAGAATGCACGACTCGGCGAGACAACATTCGAAGCCTGGCTCGCTCAGTCCGCAGGAACCAGCCTCGCCGCGTAATGACAGGCAAACCCGCAGAGGTCCGGACTAGAAGTCGGCCTCCGGGACATTCGTGCGATCAACCCTGGCGGACCAGGCTGCTTCTGGCCCGCCAGGATTCGGGAATGCCTCAGGATTATGGGTTCACGGTTTGCGTCAATACCGCCGACGTACTTGTCTTGTGGTTGGCATCGCCCAGATATACAGCGGTAATCGAATGGCTACCCACTGCCAGGGTGCTAATGGAGAAAGTTGCCTTTCCGCTGCTGAGAGTCCCGCTACCCATCACGGTTGTCCCGTTCTTGAAGTTCACGCTCCCTGTCGGTGTGCCCGTGATCTGCGGAGCCACTTTGGCAGTGAACGTCACCGTCTTCCCCGACTTCGATGGATTCAAGTTCGAAGTCAGCGTGGTCGTGGTGGTTTCTTTGGTGACCACTTGTTTCAACGTCGTCGAGTGGCTGGTGGCATAGGCCTTGCTGCCGCTGTAGGTGGCCTTGATGTAATGGGTGCCGACCGCCAGGTTCGAGCTGCTGAGAGTTGCGACGCCCCCGCTGAGCGCACGAGTACCGAGCACGGTGGCTCCGTCGCTGAAGGTGATGCTTCCAGTCGGCGTTCCCGACAGCTGCGCAGTGACGGTCGCAGTGAGAGTGATCGACTGTTTGTAGCTCGAAGGGTTGACCGACGAAGTAAGCACGGTGGTGCTCTTTTGCAGCACGTCCTGCGATAGCGTGGCGGAGGTGCTGGTGTGGAAGGTCGTGGCTCCTGAATAGACGCCGGTAATGGCGTGTATCCCGGCCGTGAAAGCACTGGTTGTATAGGTCGCCTTTCCGCTGGCCAACGTGAGCGTCTTCAGCGTCGTCGATCCGTCCTTGAGAGTCACGGTTCCCGTGGGGATATCGGAGGTAGTCCCCATTACCTGGACGGTCAGAGTGACGCTCTGCCCGAGAATGGACGGGTTCAAGGAAGAGGAGACAGTTGTGGTGGTGCGCGCTTTTATGGTGAAGGCACTTTTCTTCGCGGACTCTGTGTTTCCAGCCTTGTCCACACTATGGAAGGTAATGGTGTGCGGACCACTCGTGTTCACGACAAAGGGCCCGGAGTAAGCCAGCACCGAACCTCCGTCAACCTGATACGAGGTGGACGCGACGCCGCTAAGATTATCCGTCGGGTTCAATGTGACCGTCACCGGTGTGTTGTAACTGCTTCCGTTCAGCGTGCCGCTCAATGTAGCCGTAGTGACGGGTGGAGTGGTGTCGATGCTGACCCATATATAAGGTTCGGTCGAGAAGTTGCCGGCATTATCCTCGGTGAAATAGTAAACGTAGCTTTGCCCCTGGGTCGACATGTTGAAGGGACCGGTGTAAACCGTACAGGCGCCGAGATTCGCCGGATAGCAGGCCCCCGTGTTGATGGCGTAGTATGTTTTTTGGATGCCTGATGCTGCGGCACCGCCGGGATCGCTTGGCGTCAGGGTGACAACGACAGACTTGTTGACCCAGATGGTAGAGGATGTAGTGGGGTTCGTGGAGGCGGTGATGGTGGGCGCTACGCTGTCGTAGCAGAGTTGCCCGTAGGTAGAATCACCGGTTGTGTACCCCTGATTGTTCCATCCTCGGACGTGGGCCGTATGGCAGCCTTGGCCCGACCCTCCTGCGCATCCTCCGGCCCCGTTAAACGACAGGCATCCTTTGTAGGTGTTCACATATTGCGGACCGCTGTAGAAGGAGTCACCGGAGCCGCCGTGGGGCTTGGTGGTGGAGTCGGGTGGAATGGAATCCCAGCCCTGGGTGAATCCGGCGATGCCGGTGCCCGGCGCGCTGCCACCGCCGTTGTAGTCGACGATCGTCCACGAAACGGTCTGGTCGCTGTTGTACCATTTCCCGGTAGCGGGTCCGGAGAAGGTGGTATAGGGGATGCCGTTGGCGGCGGTGATCTCCCAGTTGATGGTCCAGGCCAGTTGCATCATGTTTGCCGAGCCCCACCCGGTCACCTGATCCCAGCCAGCGCCGGCGCAATAGAACGGAAGGCTGCCGGCAGTGGTGATGTCGTTTGAATTGCATCCTGAGGTGATGTCGTAGAACGGTACATGGCCTGCGTTGTGGTTGACGCCTTCCTCATAAATCCACGGTTGCATGTTGCCCATGGGCGCACAGGCAGACGTGCCCGAGGACCCGCATGCGTTGCCGATGGCCAGCAGGTAAGCGTTCTCCTGCGCGGAGAAGCCGGCCAGTTCCGGCGCCACTACGCTGGTGCCGTTGGCATCGCCGTTGTAAGCGCCATTGATGTACATGTTTTGCGCCACGCCCAGCGCATTCAGCGAAAGATCGGGAGTGAGACGATTGCTGCCGCTCATGGAGTTCTGCCAGTAGGGCTTGCCGTAGTAGGAGCTGACCCCGCCGCCGCTGCCGCCATTGTTCTGGCCGCAGGCGCCGGAGTACTGCCCGCCCTGCCAGGCATTCTCGTAGTCCCACAACAGCGGTGGGTAGTAAACCTGGAGCGAAGTGCCCCCGGCGGCCAGCACGTCCCAGTCTGAACCCGGATAGGCGACGGCGATGTGGCCGGTGTTGCAATCGTCGGTGGCGCCGCGATCGCCCGAAGCGGCGATCAGCGTCCAGCCCTGTCCCACCATGGAATTGAAGATGGCGTGGCGCGCATCCATCGTGCCGGTTGAGCAGCCATAGATTTCGGTGCAGCTCCAACTGGTGGTCATCACCCGGGCCGTATTGTCGCTCAGCATCTGGCTGTAAATATCCGTGTAAGTGCTGTTGTTGAAATTGCCGCCGAGATAGACGTACACCGTGGCCGTGTCGAACTCGGAGCCGAAGCTGTTGGAGGTGGCGATGGCGTATTCCACGTCCTCGGTAGTTTCGCCGGTTGCGCAGGTGCCGCTGCAGAAAGGCGTTCCGTCGATGTAGTAGTAATAATAGTGGTACGCCAGGTACGGATTGGCGTCGTGGAATCCGGTTATGTCGCTTTCAAGAAACTGGCCGAAGCCGGCGATGGCAATGGAGGAGACGTTCGGCGAACCGGCCGCAAGATGATTGGGATTGCAGCAGTGGCCCAGGGCCTGCAGGCCGTCAAAGTTATAGATCTGAGAACTGTAGAGGTCACTCGGGTCGAGGTGGTTGTTGGTGACGTTGGAAACCGGAGCACGATCCGATTTCAGCCGGGACGGCAGCTTGGCCCGATCTCCAGCCTTGTGGTCTCCGCCTCCCAGGGCCGCCACCGGGCCGGGAATGTAGTCGGGACCCTTCATCAATTCGGAGTCCGGCCTGGAACCGTGGTCCCTCTGAATATTGTTGAGCCCCTGCACTGAGTAGACGATGCCCGCCAGGCCGGAGGGAAGCACCGGGTCACGGTCATTGGAAAAATCCACCTCGTCGCCTATCTGGTAATTATTGATGGTTACGCCAAACGCCTTCTCAATCACGCCGACGGGAGCTTCAACGTCCACAATCAGGCGATGGTTGTAGCGGTTGGTCACCGTCAGACCTTGGCTCTTGGCCCAGTCGACCACCTTCTGCTCGTCTGCCTGCGAGGGCGCGAAGCGGGTGTTCCATTGCTCCGGGGTGAGGAACTTGTGAAAGTTGGGCGATCCTTTGGTGGTCAGTTGCCTTAGGAACTGCTCCTCCTCAGCCATATGTGGCGGCCGAACCGCCAGCACCAGGCGAAGTTTCTGTTCGGGGCCATAATGACTAACCAGCATGGCCGTCCCGTCCAGCACCTGCGGCGGCGTGTGGCTCACAAGGAGCGGCGATGGCAAAGTGGAAGAAGTTTGTGCAAGTAGGCTGGGACACATCAGGATCGTTACCACGAGCCCGACTGCGACTGCGATCTGCGCTCTCCAGAACCTCCGAGGCGCCGCTAGCGACAACCGGGAAACGGGGCCACTCCACCGCTCTGTCATGGTTCTCTCCTGACCTCTAATGCGTCGAGGCCTGCCTCGCTGTTTGTCTATCGAAGGCTTGAATCGACGGAAGTTGGTGAACAAGAATCTCCGGGTTCAATGCAAAACGGCGACGAGTGTACACCAATTCCGCCGGTCAGGATAGTATGAAAAGATTTTCACGTGAGACGTTCGAAAATCGCGCGGAAACTTCGAGAGGGTGTTCGCCATGCGGATGAGCGACGCTTCCGACGCAGGAGGTGAGCTGATACGTACCGGCTAAATCAGTGTTATGCGGATTTTCATACCCATGAAAGCTGCCAGCTCTTCGTAAGAACGCATTTTCACGATCACTTTTCTGCATGATTGTTCACTCCGTTCTCCGGTATAATGCCGACCACTCTGTGCAGGGTTGGTTGCATTCGGGCTCGAAAACAAGCACAGGGAATTGAAAGAGGCGCGCGGGCGCGAACGGAAGCAGACTTCTCGCGTGTTTCCCCGCCCGGTTGCCTTTTTCCTCGGAGGCAATGTCCATGACGCGAATCCATCCAGACGCAGGCAGCGGGCAGCAGCAGGGACGGTATCGGTGGGGCACCCGAGGCGTGACGAGAACCCGGCCCGCGATTTTGGTGTTGGCGATGTTGGTGGTTCTGGCCCAGTTGGCGATGACGCAATCCACGAGCCAGTTGAATGGCAGCGTTTCTGACTCCTCTGGCGCAGGCGTTGCCGGCGCCAAGATCACGCTGACCGACATGGCCACCGAGTCCAGGCGTACGACCATCAGCAATGCCACCGGTCTCTACCAGTTCCTGGATGTGCCTCCCGGCCGCTATCGTCTCGATGCAACCGCAACCGGGTTTGCCCCGTACCAGGTTTCGGATGTCACGCTTGTGGTCAAAACCCCCTCCACCATCAATATCAAGTTTCAGGTTGCAGGCGTGGCAACCTCGGTAACGGTCGAAGGCGAGGCGCCGCTTATCAATCGCACCGACGCGTCTCTCGGCAATACGGTTGAGCAGGATCAGATTGCGCAACTGCCCATCGCTGACCGCAACGTAGTGCAATTGTTGAGCCTTCAGCCGGGTGTCACGTATCTGGGAAGTCAAAGCGAGTCGCTCCAACAAACCGACACCCGCAGCGGCGCTGTGAATGGCATGCGCAGCGACCAATCCAACGTCACACTCGACGGCATTGGCGTCAACGATCAGAATTATGGTTTCGCTTTCACCAGCATCCTCAATGTGCCGCCCGACTCAGTTCAGGAATTCAGAGTCACTACCGCCAACTCCAATGCCGACAGCGGCTATTCCAGCGGCGCCCAGGTCGCGCTGGTCACCAAGAGCGGCACCAACGAATTCCATGGCTCGGTCTACGAGTACAACCGCAACACCATCTTCAGCGCCAACGATCCATTCCTGAAGGAGTCGCAGTTATCCAGCGGCGAGTCCAACACCGCGCCGAAGCTCCTGCGCAACGTATTCGGCGCGACGATAGGAGGGCCGATCAAGAAGAACCGGGCCTTTTTCTTCGCCAACTATGAAGGACGGCGCGACGCTCAAGGCAGCAGCGTATTGCGGCTCGTACCCAGTGACACCCTGCGCGCCGGCGATCTGGTTTACTTATGCCAACGGAATAAAGATGGAAGTCTGGACGTGGCAGATTGTCCCGGCGGTACGGTCAATGGCGTAACCGGCGTCCAAGCTGGCTATTATGCGCTTGGCCCCACCCAAATCCGGCAGATCGACCCTAAGGCAATCGGCGTGAATCAAGGGGTCCTGAACGTGCTCTCGCAATACCCACAGCCCAATGAAAACGGCGGAGGTGATGGCTCGAACACCCTCGGTTACCGCTTTGCCTCGAACGCCGATTCCAGCTACAACACCTACATCACCCGGCTCGATTACCACATCACCTCGAGCGGCTCGGAAAGCCTGTTCCTGCGCGGAGAGACGCAGAACTTCAAAGAGCCGGGCGAGCAACAATTTCCTGGCCAGCCCGCGGCTACCTCGATGCTGGACGACAGCAAAGGTATCACCGTCGGGCTCACGTCCCTGATCTCCGCTAAGCTCATCAACGATTTTCACTACGGCTACATCCGCCAGGGAGGGAAGAACGCCGGCACTTCTCAATATCCGGCAGTTCTTCTGAATGGGCTCGACAACCTGGTTCCTTTCACTCGATCCACCACGTTTTTTGTGCCGGTGAACCAGATCGGCGACGGTCTGAACTGGACGCGGGGAAATCACTCCTTGCAGTTTGGTGGCGATTTGTTTCTGATTCGCAACAACCACATCAGCTATGACAACTCGTTCTCGGATGTTCAAACCAACGCCGTCTATCTGAACACGGGCGGAATCGCCAATACGTCCAGCCCGCTGGATCCGGCTAACAACATCAATCCGGCCACGCACAAACCTTATCCCACCGTCGACAGCAACTTCGGACCGAACTACGACAGCGCAACGACGATCGTGATGGGGATTTTCCCCGAGGGTGACGGTATCTATAATTTTGCGCGCAACGGCGCCACCCTGC
>Ga0335078_10005865_pt1 | contig 18172 bp, 20 predicted proteins | sample Lox_Sample_32_FD_206711 | JGI IMG/M metagenome (GOLD analysis project Ga0335078, IMG submission 206711) | Soil microbial communities from Loxahatchee National Wildlife Refuge, Florida, United States - Lox_Sample_3.2 | ecosystem: Environmental > Terrestrial > Soil > Wetlands | place: USA... | reverse complement strand
GGTGCCGGGCGGCGTCGGGCCGATGACCATCGCCTGCCTGCTGCTCAACACGGTCACTGCCGCGAGCATCCAAAATGGCCTGCCGGCGCCGAAGATTTAGCGGCGTCGTCACCGCGCAGGCGGGGACGCAGTAGGCGAAGGCCTGTCGAATTATCACGAGGCGGTTGATTACTGGATGCCCGTCTTCGCAGGCATGACAGTTTCGCTCACTGCCAGGCGTAGGCGACCTTGTCGAGCGTCTTGGCGCCGAAGCGCTCCGATGAGCGCGCAACCGCGCGGCCGCCGAGCGCGCGATAAAATTCCACCGCCGGCTCGTTGTCTGACAGCGCCCACACCACCAGGCTCTTCAGGCCGCTCTGCGTGAGGTCCTTGCGCGCGGCCGAGAACAGGCGGCGGCCGAAGCCGAGCCCCTGGAACTCCGGACGCAGATAAAGCTCGTAGACTTCGCCGTCATAGAACAGGCTGCGCGCCCGGTTGCGCCCGTAATTGGCGTAGCCGGCGACCTGCTCGCCGAATTGCAGGATGGTGATGCGGCTGCCTTTGCGGATCGCCGAATCCCACCAATCCGGTCCGCGCCGGTTGATCAGCTTGTCGAGTTCATTTCCCGGGATGATGCCCTGATAGGCGGTCCGCCATGCCTGATCATGGGTCGCGGCGACATCGGCGGCGTCGGCGGCTTTGGCTCGGCGAATCTCTATGAGGGTCGTACTCATTTAAGAATTGAAGCAACGAACTTTGCGGCCTTCAAGCCCTATCCTTAATGATAGATTAACGGTGTGGATTACTGGTCACAGGTTGTCAGAAACGGGCCGTGGCCGCGGCAAAACGCGCTTGTGCGACGTGCGTGCCGCGCCGAATGCACTGGCGCGCAGCGTCCGCCGTCCGGGTGAACCGCCGCGCCGGCGGCAAGTGATTCGATTTTCGGAATCGAGTCGTCCCAATATAGGACAGCGTTACCGCCCGGCGGACCGAGACCCTGAATTTACACCGCCTCGGCTTCCTTCGCGCGGTCGGCGCGCTTGCGCTCATTCTCGTCGAGCAGCTTCTTGCGCAGGCGGATCGACTTCGGCGTGACCTCGACCAATTCGTCGTCCTCGATATAGGCCAGCGCCTTTTCCAGCGTCATGCGGATCGGCGGGGTGAGGCGCACGGCTTCGTCTTTTGACGTGGTGCGGATGTTGGTGAGCTTCTTGCCCTTGAGCACGTTGATGACGAGGTCGTTGCCGCGCGTGTGCTCGCCGACAATCATGCCCTTGTAGACCTTCCAGCCCGGCTCGATCATCATCGGGCCGCGGTCTTCCAGGTTCCACAGCGCATAGGCGACCGCATCGCCCTGATCGTTGGAGATGAGCACGCCGTTGCGGCGGCCCTGGATCGGCCCCTTGTACGGCGCGTAGGCGTGGAAGATGCGGTTCATGATGGCGGTGCCGCGGGTGTCGGTGAGCAGCTCGCCCTGATAGCCGATCAGCCCGCGCGTCGGCGCGTGGAAGACGAGACGCAGGCGGTGACCGCCTGACGGCTTCATTTCCAGCATCTCGGCCTTGCGCTCGGCCATCTTCTGCACGACCACGCCCGCGTGCTCCTCGTCGAGGTCGATGACGACCTCTTCGATCGGCTCCAGCGTTTCGCCCGTCGTCGGATCCTCGCGCAGCAGCACCTTCGGCCGCGACACCGAGAGCTCGAAGCCCTCGCGCCGCATCGTCTCGATCAGAATGCCGAGCTGCAATTCGCCGCGCCCGGCGACTTCCATGGAATCCTTCTCGTCCGATTCGCGCACGCGCAGCGCCACATTGCCTTCCGCCTCGCGCAACAGCCGGTCGCGGATCATGCGGCCGGTGACCTTGTCGCCTTCGGTGCCGGCGAGCGGGGAATCATTGACGCGGAAGATCATCGCCAGCGTCGGCGGATCGATCGGCTGCGCCGGGATCGGCGTTTCGACCGAAGGATCGCAGATGGTCATGGCGACGGTGGCATTTGGCAATCCGGCAATGGCGACGATGTCGCCGGCCGCCGCCTCATCCACCGGCACGCGCTCGATGCCGCGGAAAGCGAGCACCTTGGTCACGCGCCCGGTCTCGATCAGCGTCCCGTCGTGGCCGAGCACCTTCACGTTCTGGTTCGGCTTGACCGATCCGGAAGTGATGCGGCCGGTGACAATGCGGCCGAGATAGGGGTTGGCTTCGAGGATGGTGCCGAGCAGGCGGAAGGGGCCGTCCTGGACCACCGGCGGCTTGACGTGGTCGAGGATGAGATCGAACAGCGGCTGCATGCCGTCGTCGTGCGAGCCGTCGAGGCTCTTCGCCATCCAGCCCTGCTTGGCGGAGCCGTAGAGGATGGGGAAATCGAGCTGCTCGTCGGTCGCGTCGAGCGCGGCGAACAGGTCGAAGACCTCGTTCACCACCTCGATCGCGCGCGCGTCGGCGCGGTCGACCTTGTTGATGACGACGATGGGCTTGAGGCCCATCTTGAGCGCCTTAGAGACCACGAACTTGGTCTGCGGCAGCGGGCCTTCGGCGGCGTCCACCAGCACCAGCGCGCCGTCCACCATGTTGAGGATGCGCTCGACCTCGCCGCCAAAATCGGCATGGCCCGGCGTGTCGACGATGTTGATGCGAACGCCTTTCCACACCACCGAGGCCGCCTTCGCCAGGATGGTGATACCGCGCTCGCGCTCGAGGTCGTTGGAATCCATGGCGCGCTCGACCACGCGCTGGTTCTCGCGATAGGCGCCGGATTGCTGCAGCAGCCGGTCGACCAGCGTGGTCTTGCCATGGTCGACGTGGGCGATGATGGCGACGTTGCGAAGATTCATCGTTTCTCTCTGCGCATGATGTTTGCCGAAAACCGGTTCCCATCCCCGATCAAGTCGAGGGCAGGCTTTTCGCGATCATGCGCGTGGGTTCCAAAAACCAAAGCGCGGGCCCGTTCGGACCCGCGACACGGCGCTATTGCGGCGCAATATAGTCAGCAAACGGCCGGAAGCAACCGGCCAATCGCCGGCCGCTCAGGCTGCGCGGGAGGACGGCGGTTGTGTCCAGGGGCCGATTTTGACGCCTTTCGGCAGCGAATCCTGCAGCATCATCATCTCGGCAATGGTCTCGCCGGTCACCAGGCCGACCAGCTTGCCGCTATTATCGACAATCCCGACTGCCGGCGCCTGCTTCTGCATCAACAGCTTGAACGCCTGCTCCAGCGTCATGCGATGGCCGATGGTCGGTATATCCGCGACCATGGCGTCGGCGACGCGGGCGTCGGGGCCGCGCTGCTTGATGGCGCGAATCAGATCGCCGCGGCCGAGCACGCCGATCGGCTTGCCGGCGCCATCGACCACGGGAAATTCACCCTGGCCGGTTTGCAACAGGGTCTGCACCGCCGCATCGAGATGCTCCTCGGGCGTCAGCGTCTCGAACTGCGTCATCATGGCGTGGCTCACCGGCACGCCGCGCGAGGCGGCGCGCAACGCCACCATGTGTGCTTCCGACGAGGCGGCGAGATAGACGAAGATGGCGATGAAGATCAGGATTGGATTGTACATCAACCCAATGAAGCCGAGCGCAAAAGCGACGAACTGGCCGATCGCGGCGGCGACTTCGGTCGCCCGCACGTAGCCCATGCGGCTTGCCAGGAGCGCGCGCAGCACACGGCCGCCGTCCATGGGAAAAGCCGGGATCATGTTGAACACGGCGAGGAATAGGTTCACCACCGCCAGCCGGTCGATCAAAGAGAACTGCGTGTTGTCGAGCCCCGCCGCGGCGTTCGAGTTCAGCGACGCGCCGCCGATGAAGACCAGCAGCAGCGTGATGGCGACGTTCACCAGCGGTCCGGCGATGGCGATCAAGAATTCCTGCCCCGGCTCCTCCGGGATACGCTCGAGCTGCGCCACGCCGCCGATCGGCAGCAGCGTCACATACGGCGTCGGCACGCCGAAGGCGCGCGCCGTGAGGATGTGGCCAAATTCGTGTAGCAGCACGCACAGGAACAGCAGCACCATGAACACGATGCTGTTCAAGGCGGTGGCGCCGCCGCCTTGGCTGTAGCTGGCGGCAAATATCCAGGCGAGAAACAGCAGGAAGGTGAGGTGGATGCGGACGACCGTGCCGAACACCTTGCCGATATTCAATGACCAGGACATGAAAGCCTCGTATGGCCGGGGTGGCCGCCCAAAGGTAGTATCGGCGAGGACCCTTTGCGAGGGTCGTGCGTTCGCCTTTAGAGGGCCCGATCATGGCACAGAAACTGTCCGCAGACGCCCGCAAGATGGCCTTGACCAAGCTTCCCGGCTGGTCCGAAGCGGCCGGCCGCGACGCGATCACGAAGAAATTCGTCTTCAAGGATTTCAACCAGGCGTTCGGCTTCATGACCAGGGCGGCGCTGGTGGCGGAGAAGATGGATCACCATCCGGAGTGGTTCAACGTCTACAAGACGGTCGAGGTGACGCTCGCGACGCACGACGCCGGCGGAGTGACCGAGCGCGACATCGCGCTTGCCGAGGCGATGGACAGACTCGCGGGTTGAGCATGGATCAGACAACGCTCGCCGTCTACGATTCCGATGCGTCGACCTTTGTGCAGCGCTGGCTCACCGAGGAAGAGCCGGCCGACGTCTATGCGCTGTTGCGGAAATTTTTCCGCCCGGGACTCACCGCCGACATCGGTTCGGGCAGCGGGCGCGATGCGGCCTGGCTCACCGCTAACGGCTATCCAGCCATCGGTTACGACCTGTCCGAGGCTTTGCTGGCGCAGGCCCGCGCCCGTTTTTCGTACATCGAATTCAAAAAGGCCGCATTGCCCGACTTGAGCGGAGTTCCGGCGCGGCATTTCGACAATGTGGTCTGCGAGACGGTGCTCATGCATTTGCCAAGCGAGGAAATCGCGCCCGCGGTTGCCCGCATGCTGGAAATCCTCAAGCCGGGCGGCGTCATCTACATGAGCTTCCGCATCACCGAGAACGCCGACCACCGCGAAAAGGACGGCCGGCTGTTCACGGCCTATGTCGGCGATCATGTGCGCCGCGCGTTGGCCGAACAGGCGATCCTGTTCGACGGGACCGTCGAGCGGCGGCCCGGCGTGATGCACCAGCGGCTCATTGCGCGCGTCGCCTAGCGTCTTGCGGCGGCGATTTTCGACGCCCATCTAAATTGCATGGCATTCGCACGCACTGCATTCTGGCGCAGCGACGACGCCACGCTCAAGCGCAACTTCTGGCGTAAATTGAAGCGCGTGGCCGCGCGGATTCCTTTCGCCGAGGAACTGCTCGCCGCTCACTACTGCGCCTTCGACAAGGACACGCCGCTCACCGTGAAGGCGACGCTCGTCGCCGCGCTCGCTTATTTCGTGTTGCCGGTCGACGCCATTCCCGATGTGCTGCCGGTCATCGGCTTCACCGACGATGCCGCGGTGCTGGCGACCGCGATCAAATTGGTCGCCGGCAACATCCGCCCGGCGCATCGCGAGGCGGCGCGCAATGCGCTGGCGAGGCTCTAAGGCCGCAGGATCGCCTTGCCCATCACCTGACGTGCGGCGATCGCCTTGAGCGCCGCGGGCGCCTCGTTCAGCGGATAAACCGCGTGCACGTGCGACGACAGTTTGCCCTGCGCGCACCAGTCGAGAATCTTCATCATGTTGGCGCGATGGCCTTGCGGGTTGCGCTGCGTCCAGGCGCCCCAGTAGACGCCGAGCACGTCGTAGCTGCGCAGCAGCACCAGGTTGAGCGGCAGCTTCGGCATGTCACCGGCGGCAAAGCCGATAACCAGATAGCGGCCGCCCCAGTCCATGCCGCGCAGCGCGGCTTCGCCCTGCGCGCCGCCGATCGGATCGTAAACCACGTTGACGCCCTTGCCGCCGGTGAGCGCGCGCAGCGCCTCCTTGAGATCGGTTGCAGCGTAGTTCACGCCGTCGTCGGCGCCGTGCTTCTTCACGAAGGCGATCTTGTCGTCCGACGACGCGCAGGCGATGACGCGCGCGCCCATCAACTTGCCGAGCTCGACCGCCGCAAGCCCGGTGCCGCCGGCAGCGCCCAGCACGGCCAGCGTCTCGCCGGCTTGCAGCTTGGCGCGGTCGTTGAGCGCATGCATCGTCGTGCCGTAGGTGACGGTGAGGCCGGCGGCGCGGTCGAAATCGAGACCCGCCGGCATGGCCACCAGTTTGTCGGTGGCGACGGCAACCTTCTCGCGCGCCGCCCCCCAGCCGATATTGCCGATGACGCGGTCGCCCGGCGCAAAGCCGGTGACACCGGCGCCGACGCTCTCGATTTCGCCGGCAAACTCCGCGGCGGGCGAGAACGGGAAGGGCGGCTTGTGCTGATATTTGCCGGCAATGATCAGCGTGTCGAAGAAGTTCAGCGCCGCGGCCCTGACCCGCACCACGGCTTCGCCCGGGCCGGGGTGAGGTTCGGCGATATTGGCCAGTTCAAGCTCGTCGGGGGAGCAATAGCGGGTGCAGAGCAGGGCTTTCATGGCACCTCGGTGGGATGGAAATCGCCAGGCTATCTAGCACGGGCTCCAACCATTTTGGCGGCTTCGGATTTAGGCTTATAATTTTCACCAGGGGCGACCGATTGCCGCCGTCCGCCTTGTCGAATTTCGTCCGTAATCGGCTAATATCTCCTGGTTCTCACGGGGGCAGCTTCGATGCAATCATTCACTTCAACCGGTAGGGCCCGATGACGAAGACGCTTCTGCAAAGCTGCGCCGTTGCACCGTTGACCTTCGCCGTCGCCATCAGTTGCACGGCCGCCTTCGCGCAAACCAAACCGGCGGCGAAAAAGCCGGCGGCCAAGCCCGAGCCGACCGAACAAGCGGTGCTGCTCGGCCAGTTCGGCGACTGGGGCGCCTACAAGGCCACGCCGGGCGGCAAGAAGGTCTGCTTCGCGCTGTCGAAGCCGACCTCGGCGGTGATCGTGCCGTCCAACAAGAAGCGCGATCCGTCCTACGCCTTCGTCTCGACACGGCCGGCCGAGAAGGTGCGCAACGAAGTGTCTGTGATCGTCGGCTATCCGCAGAAGGCCGGTGTCGACGCCACGGCCACCATCGGCGCGGCGAACTACGCGCTCTACACCCAGAACGACGGCGCCTGGGTGAAAAACGCCGCTGAGGAAGCGCAGATGGTCGAAACCATGCGCAAAGGCTCCGAACTGGTGGTTAAGAGCGTGTCGCACACCGGCGCCAGGACCACGGACACCTATTCGCTCAAGGGCCTCGACCAGGCTCTCGACAAGGTGGCCGAGGAGTGCAAGTAGGCCGCGGGCGCCCTATATTGCGGCAAGGCCGCAGCGCGCGGCGATGACGACCTGATCCTATGGTAACGACAATCGAAATTGCACCGGCCTCGACGGTCACCTTCGTCGAGAAGACGCCGCTCGAGCGTTATGTGGCGCCGGAGAAACCGTCGCTGGTCGGGCTCACGCGCGCGCAGCTCGGCGCGCTATTGGGCGCGATCGGTGTGCCGGAAGCCCAGCGCAAGATGCGCGTGCAGCAGCTTTGGCACTGGATCTATTTCCGCGGCGTGACTGGTTTTGACGCCATGACCAGCGTGTCCAAGGAACTGCGTACCGAATTGGCGCAGCGCTTCACGCTGGAGCGGCCCGAGGTGGTGGCTGAACAGGTCTCCGTCGACGGCACGCGCAAATGGCTGCTGCGGCTGCCCGGCGAAACGCAGGGCGAGCGGCCGCATGAAGTCGAATGCGTCTACATTCCAGACACCGACCGCGGCACGCTCTGCGTGTCGAGCCAGGTCGGCTGCACGTTGACCTGCTCGTTCTGCCACACCGGCACGCAGCGTTTTGTGCGCAACCTGACGGCCGATGAGATCGTCGGCCAAGTGATGGTGGCGCGCGACCGGCTCGGCGACTGGCCGGGCGCAACGCGCCCTACGGACGGCGTCATCCCAACGGGCGATCGTTGCGTCACCAACATCGTCATGATGGGCATGGGCGAGCCGCTCTACAATCTCGATGCCGTGCGCGATGCGTTGCTGATCGTCGCCGATGGCGACGGCATCGCCATCTCCAAGCGCCGCATCACGCTGTCCACGTCCGGCGTGGTGCCGAACATCGAGCGGGCCGGCCGCGAGATCGGCTGCATGCTGGCGGTGTCGTTGCATGCGGTGGGCGACGAGCTGCGCAACGAGCTGGTGCCGCTCAATCGCAAATATCCGATCGCGCAACTGCTCGACGCCTGCCGCAACTATCCCGGCGCCTCCAACGCCAAGCGCATCACCTTCGAATACGTGATGCTCAAGGGCGTCAACGATTCGATCGAGGACGCCAAGGCGCTGGTGCGGCTGTTGAGGGGGATCCCAGCCAAGATCAATCTGATCCCGTTCAATCCGTGGCCGGGCAGCCGCTACGAATGTTCGGACTGGGAGCAGATCGAAAAATTCTCGCAGGTCGTGTTCGATGCCGGCTACGCCTCGCCGGTGCGCACGCCGCGCGGCCGCGACATCTTGGCCGCCTGCGGCCAGCTCAAGAGCGCGACCGAGAAACTGTCGGCGCGCGAACGCATGGCGTTGCGCGCGATGGCGATGACGGAATAGGCCGTGGCGCTCCTCGGCCGCATCATTGTCATTTTGTTTGCTTTGTTCATGGCGACGGCAATGGCCGGCATCGCCACCGCCGTCGCCTTGCTCGGCCTCGAATTGCACATGCTCGGCCCCGATCCGGCCGAGCACGTGTTTTTCTGGGGCACCGCGGCCTTCGCCTCCGGCGTCACCGTGCTCGTCGGCTTTCTGCCGATCCTGATCGCTGTTGTGCTGGCCGAAGCTTTTTCCATCCGCTCGCTGGCGATCCAGGCGGCGGCGGGCGCGGCGATCTTCCTGCTCGGCTATTACAGCGCGGGCTTCACCTCGGCTTACGAGGAATCGATCGATTATCCGCCGCCGCCGATCTCGCGCCAAGCCGAGATCGCGGCCGCGGTTGGCGTCGTGTTCGGCTTCACCTACTGGCTGCTCGCCGGCCGCAACTCCGGACGCTGGCGCGGCCGCTGACTTCCCTTTGCAATCTTGCTCGGCTAGACCGCAGGCGCCGTCGGCGGGGAAACCATGAATCGGACCGGACTGATCATCGCGCTTGGCCTCGCCACCGTTGTCGGCGTCGTCTTCGGGCTGTTTCCGCAGCTCGATCTGATGATCTCCGCGCCCTTTCATCCGATCTACGACGCCAATCACAACACCTTTGCCTTGCATCTTTATCCCAGCGTACAGTTGGCGCGCGATGCCGGGCTGTGGGTCGGCACCGTCATCATCGTTCCCGTGGTGGCGGCGCTGCTGCTCAAGCTGCTGCTGCCGCGCCGGCGGCTGCTGATGTCGGGACGCGCCATCATCTTTTTGGTCTCCACCATGGCGCTCGGCCCCGGGCTCCTGGTCAACGTTACGCTCAAGGATCACTGGGGCCGGCCGCGGCCGATCGACGTGACGCAATTCGGCGGCGACCAGCATTTCGTCGCCTGGTGGGATCCCCGCGGCGACTGCCCCCGCAATTGCTCGTTCGTGTCTGGTGACGTCTCCGGCGCGGTGTGGACGCTCGCGCCCGCGGCGCTGGTGCCGCCGCAGTGGCGCGCGCTCGCCACCGGCGCCGCGCTGGCGCTTGGCGCGGGCATGGCCGCGTTGCGCGTCGTGTCGGGCGCGCATTTCTTCAGCGACGTGGTGTTCGCCGGGGTGTTCACGTTCCTCATCATCTGGGTGGTGCACGGGCTGCTCTATCGCTGGCCGCGCACGCGGCTCACCGACGAGGGCGTCGAGCATGCTCTGGAGCGTGTCGCGCTGCCGGGGCATGATTTTTTGGTCCGCCTGCTGCGAAGGCGAAAAACAGAACTGTGACAGAGAGTTACCTCTGATTTCCGCCACCCTCGCGGCAGCCCTCGGTTAGGCCAATGGGAACTTTGTTCCCGCCGCGCTATTGCAGAGGTATTGCGTCGGGGAGGATCGCTAAAAAATCGGGTTTCCGTAACGATTGGAGCACGTTGTGCACGGCCCCTCCGCCAAGTTCTATCCGCCGGCTCCCCTCCCACGGCAAAAGCCGCTGGGCCCGCTGGCGCTCTTGCGCGTGCTGGCCAGGAACCCGTTGGAAGCCTGGACGCAGGAACATTTCGAAAAGCCCATTGTGATGGGCGGCCTGTCGATCGGGCGGGTGGCGCTGGTCAGCGATCCGGCGGCGATCCGCCGCGTGCTGATGGACAATGTCCAGAACTATCAAAAGGACTGGCTGCAGCAGCGCGTGCTGTCGGCCGGCTTGAACAACGGCTTGCTCACGGTCGAGGGCCAGCAATGGCGCACGCAGCGCCGCGCCCTGGCGCCGCTGTTCGCGCGCCGGACGGCGTCGAATTTCACGGCCACGATGACAGAAGTCGCGGCGGGTATCGTCGAGCGTTTGAATGCGCGCGAGGATCGAGTTGACGACATCGCCGTCGAAGTCACGCGCGTGACGCTCGACGTGCTCGAACGCACGATGTTTTCCGATGGCCTCGGCCGCGACACCGAAGACATCCGCATTGCCATGAAGCATTACTTCGAGGCGATCGGGAAGCTCGATCCCTTCGATGTGCTCGGCGTGCCGGCGGCGGTGCCGCGGCTCAGCCGCTGGAAAGTGCGGCCGATGCTGCGGCTGTTCGAATCCGCCATCGACACGATCATCGCGACGCGCCGCAAGCGCCTTGCGGACGAACCCGACGCCGTGCCGCGCGATATCCTCACGCTATTGCTCGAAGCGCGCGATCCGGAAACCGGCGCGGCGCTGAGCGAAACCGAGGTGCGCGCGAATATCCTCACCTTCATCGCCGCCGGTCACGAGACGACCGCGAACTGCATCACCTGGACACTGTATCTCCTGTCGCAGTCGCCCGAGTGGCGCAGCCGCGTGCAGGCCGAGGCCGACCGCGAGCTTGACGGCGGCCACGATAAGCTGTCCGAGCGCCTCGTCGAGACGCGCGCGGTCATCGAGGAAGCAAATCGGCTCTATCCGCCGATTGCCGCCATCAGCCGCGCCGCGCTGGGTCCGGACGAGCTTGCCGGCGAGCCGATCCGGCGCGGCACCATGGTGGTGATCGCGCCCTACGTGCTGCACCGGCACCGCACGCTGTGGAGCGATCCCGACCGCTTCGATCCCAACCGCTTCCTCGACGGCGAGCGCGAGCGCATCGACCGGTTCGCCTATCTGCCCTTCGGCACCGGCCCGCGCGTCTGCATCGGCGCGGCTTTGGCCATGCAGGAGGCCTCGATCGTGGTGGCCACCGTCATGCGTCACTTTACGCTGGAGTTGGCGCCCGGCCATGCGGTGTGGCCGCTGCACCGGGTCACCATTCGGCCGGCCGGGGGCTTGCCCATGATCGTCAAGCGGCGATGATGCACCGATCGGTCCGCCTGCGGGCGAACCGCGGGGTGGTAAAGTGCTCCGATTCGTGCGGGGAGGTGCTAGTGGCCGAGCCTAAAGAAGAACGCCTCAACCGGGTGCTGCAACTGCGCATGCGGGCGCTCGGCGAGCCGGGGCAGGTGCTGGCGTTGATCCGCAGCGCCGCCCCCTTCTACCGGACCATCGGCGGGACCGGCTTCCGCATCCTGCAGAACGTCGACGACCGGGCGCAGATCGTCATCGAGATCGAATACGCCGCCAATGCCGCGATCGAGCTCAATCGCCACAAGGTGGCGAGCGACCCCATGGTGCGCACCTTCCTGCAGGGTTGGCGCGCCATCCTGGCCGGCAGCGCGGATATGGACGTCTATGAGGACGTAACCGAGTAGACCGCCGCCCCTTGACCGCCGCCGCCATCCTGAGTTCAACAATCCCCGGACGGCGCCCGTTCCGGGCGGCCCGCGGAAAAGCACCATGTCTGGCGAGACCAAGAAAGCGCCCAAGAAAGTCGTGCTCGCCTATTCGGGCGGGCTCGATACCTCGATTATCCTGAAGTGGCTGCAGACCACCTATGGCTGCGAGGTGGTGACCTTCACCGCCGATCTCGGCCAGGGCGAGGAGCTCGAGCCGGCGCGCAAGAAGGCGCTGCTGCTCGGCATCAAGCCGGAGAATATCTTCGTCGAGGACCTGCGCGAGGAATTCGTCCGCGACTATGTCTTCCCGATGTTCCGCGCCAATACGCAGTACGAAGGCCAGTATCTGCTCGGCACCTCGATCGCGCGGCCGCTGATCGCCAAGAAGCAGATCGAGATCGCCGAGAAGGTTGGCGCCGACGCGGTGGCGCACGGCGCGACCGGCAAGGGCAACGACCAGGTGCGCTTCGAATTGACCTATTACGCGCTCAAGCCGGACGTGACGGTGATTGCACCGTGGCGCGAATGGAACCTGACCTCGCGCACCAAACTGATTGAGTTCGCCGAGCAGCACCAGATTCCCATCGCCAAGGACAAGCGCGGCGAGGCGCCGTTCTCGGTCGACGCCAACCTCTTGCACGCGTCCTCGGAAGGCAAAGTTTTGGAGGACCCGGCGCAAGACGTGCCGGACTACGTCTATTCGCGCACCGTCGATCCGGAACAGGCGCCGGACAAGCCGACCGTTATCAGCGTGGATTTCGAGCGCGGCGACGCGGTGGCGATCGACGGGCAAAAGTTGTCGCCGGCGGCGCTGCTCACCAGGCTCAACGAGCTTGGCCGCTCGAACGGCATCGGCCGGCTCGATCTGGTGGAGAACCGCTTCGTCGGCATGAAGTCGCGCGGCATGTACGAGACGCCGGGCGGCACCATTCTGCTCGCCGCGCATCGCGGTATCGAATCGATCACGCTTGATCGCGGCGCGGCGCACCTCAAGGACGAGCTGATGCCGAAATACGCCGAGCTCGTCTATTATGGCTTCTGGTTCGCGCCCGAGCGCGAGATGTTGCAGGCGGCGATCGACAAGAGCCAAGAATTCGTCACCGGCCGGGTGCGGCTCAGGCTGTACAAGGGCAGCGTTGCGGTGATCGGGCGCGAGAGCAAATACTCGCTCTACGACCAGGAACTGGTAACGTTCGAGGAGGGTGCGGTCGCCTACGATCACCGCGACGCGGAAGGGTTCATCAAGCTCAACGCGCTGCGCCTGCGCACGCTTGCGCAGCGGCGCAGGAAGCTCAAGCTCGACTGAGGAGGGCCGATGCGACAATCAGCCAAGAAGCTGTTCCTGGTCGCGGCGATGGCCGGCGCGCTCGCGGCCTGCGGCGGCAAGAAAGAGGTCTTGGTCGATCCGAATCTGTTTCCCGCCAATTACAAGCAGGAAATCATCGATACGCTGGCGCGAACGCTGGTCGATCCGACCAATATCCGCAACGCCTTCATCAGCGATCCGGCTCTGACCCAGGTCGAAAACGACCAGCGCTACACGGCCTGTGTGCGCTACACCGCGCGCGACGCCGCCCGCCAATACGGTCCGAGCACCGACCGCATCGCCTATTTCTATGGCGGCCATCTCAACCAGTTGGTGAAAACGACCAAGGACGAGTGCGCCAAAGCCGCCTACAAGCCTTTCCCGGAGCTGGAAAAGCTGTGCCGGTCTGAGAACAAATGCATGTGACCGCGGGGCGCTAGGCTTTCAGGCGGTCGATCAGGCCGTAGATATCGCCGAGCACATAAAGGTCGCGCACCCGGGCGCCGTCGAAGGTGAAGATTGGCATGCCGATCCACCAAACGTGCTTGCCCGTCGGCGGCAAGCCGAATAGTTCTGCCCGGTGATAGCCGTGGAAGCGCATCTTGCCGCTGACCCGGTTGCCTTCCTCGATCAGCGCCAGGATGTCGGTGGTGTATCGCCCGAAGGCGCCGGTGATCCAGTCCACGTAACCGGCGAATTGCGCATGGCCGACGAGTACCGGCCCGAGCGAGCCGCGGAAGGTGAAATCGGGATGGAAAATGCGCGGGATCAGGCTCTTGTCGGCGCGATCCCACATCTCCTTGTAGAACAAGCGCACCGTTTCTTTTTGCGGTGACAGCGCGACGCCGGTGAGATCGAGGACGGGCTCGTCCATGGGTTCTCCATCATCCTTCGGGGCTCGCCCAGCGGGGCGCGCGCGTCAGAATGACGGATCAAAGCAACCGGAGCAAAAACCTGCAGCTAAACCTGCCGCTCGACCATCGCCTTCTTCAATTCGGCGATTTCCTTCGCCGGATTGAGGCCCTTCGGGCAGGCCTTCGAGCAGTTCATGATGGTGTGGCAGCGGTAGAGGCGGAACGGGTCCTCGAGATTGTCGAGCCGGTCGCCGGTCGCCTCGTCGCGGCTGTCCTGCACCCAGCGGTTGGCCTGCAATAGCGCGGCCGGGCCGAGATAACGGTCGGAATTCCACCAATAGCTTGGGCACGAGGTCGAGCAGCAGGCGCACAGGATGCATTCATACATGCCGTCGAGCTTGGCGCGGTCCTCGTGGCTCTGCACCCATTCCTTCTCCGGCGTCGTCGTCGTCGTGTGCAGCCAAGGCTCGATCGAGGCGTATTGGGCGTAGAAATTCTTCAGGTCGGGAACGAGGTCCTTCACCACCGGTTGATGCGGCAACGGATTGATACGCACCGGCGCCTTGTTGTCGTCGATCGCCTTGGTGCAGGCGAGCGTGTTGGTGCCGTCGATGTTCATGGCGCAGGAGCCGCACACGCCTTCGCGGCAGGAGCGGCGGAACGTCAGCGTGGGATCGATGTTGTTCTTGATCCAGATCAGCGCGTCGAGGACCATCGGCCCGCAGTCGTCGCGGTTGACGTAGTAGGTGTCGACCCGCGGATTGGCGTCCTCGTCGGGGCTCCAGCGATAGATGCGGAACTCGGTCTCGCGCGCGCCGGCCGGCGCGTGCTGCCAGGTCTTGCCCTGGGTGACTTTGGAATTTTTCGGCAGCGTGAATTCGACCATGAGACTTCCTCTGCTTTGTCATGGCCGGCCTTGTGCCGGCCATCTCGCTTAGGGACGCACTCCTTTGCCTTCCTAGTCGGGATTGCCGGGACATGGGTGTCACGAAGTGACGCCGTTCTTCGAACGGCTATGCCTGGCAATGACAGTCAATCAGTAGACGCGCGCTTTCGGTTCGATATAGGCGACGTCGTTGGTGAGCGTGTAGGCGTGTACCGGACGATAATCGAGCATCACGTTGCCCTTCTCGTCCATCCACGACAGCGTGTGCTTCATCCAGTTCTTGTCGTCGCGCTCGGGGAAGTCCTCGCGCGCATGCGCGCCGCGGCTTTCGGTGCGGTTCTTCGCCGAGTCCATGGTGACGACGGCCTGCGCCATCAGGTTGTCGAGCTCGAGCGTTTCGATCAGATCGGAATTCCAGATCAACGAGCGGTCCGAGACATGCACGTCGGCCATTCCGGCATGGATATCGTGGATCAGCTTATGGCCTTCCTCCAGCACCGGGCCCGTGCGGAACACCGCGCAATGGCTCTGCATCGCCCTCTGCATGTTGAGCCGCAGTTGCGCGGTGCTGGTGCCGCCCGATGCGTGGCGCAGCTTATCGAGCCGCGACAGCGCGAGATCGGCGGAATCCTTCGGCAGCGCGGGCTGCTCGGCGTTGGGCGTGAGGATTTCGGCGCAGCGCAGCGCTGCGGCGCGGCCGAACACGACCAGATCGATCAGCGAATTCGAGCCGAGCCGGTTGGCGCCGTGCACCGACACGCAGGCGGCCTCGCCGAGCGCCATCAGGCCGGGGATCACCGTATCGGCATCGCCGTTTTTCTTGGTCAGCGCCTCGCCGTGATAATTGCAGGGGATGCCGCCCATGTTGTAGTGCGCGGTCGGGATGACCGGGATCGGCTCGTGGGTGACATCGACGCCGGCGAAAATGCGCGAGGATTCGGCGATGCCGGGCAGCCGCTCATGGATCACCTTGGGATCGAGATGGTCGAGATGGAGGAAAATATGATCCTTCAGCTTGCCGACGCCGCGGCCCTCGCGGATCTCGATGGTCATCGAGCGCGACACCACGTCGCGTGAGGCGAGGTCCTTGGCCGACGGCGCATAGCGCTCCATGAAGCGTTCGCCTTCGGAATTGACCAGATAACCGCCTTCGCCGCGCACGCCCTCGGTGATCAGGCAACCGGCGCCGTAGATGCCGGTCGGATGGAACTGGACGAATTCCATGTCCTGCAGCGGCAGGCCCGCGCGCAGAACCATCGCGTTCCCATCCCCGGTGCAGATATGCGCCGAGGTGCAGGAGAAATAGGTGCGTCCATAGCCGCCGGTCGCCAGGATGGTCATGTTGGCGCTGAAGCGGTGGATGGTGCCATCGTCCATGTTGAGCGCCACCACGCCGCGGCAGCGGCCTTCGTCGTCCATGATCAGGTCGATGGCGAAATATTCGATGTAGAACTCGGCCGAGTGCCGCAGCGCCTGGCCGTACATGGTGTGCAGCATGGCGTGGCCGGTACGGTCGGCGGCGGCGCAGGTGCGCTGCGCGGTGCCTTTGCCGAAATGCGTGGTCATGCCGCCGAATGGGCGCTGATAGATCTTGCCGTCCTCTTCGCGGCGCGAAAACGGCAGGCCCCAGTGCTCCAGCTCGTAGACCGCGGCCGGCGCGTTGCGGCAAAGATATTCAATGGCGTCCTGGTCGCCGAGCCAGTCCGACCCCTTGACCGTGTCGTACATGTGCCAGCGCCAGTCGTCCTCGCCCATGTTGCCGAGCGCGGCGGCGATGCCGCCTTGCGCCGCCACCGTGTGCGAGCGGGTGGGGAAGACCTTGGTGATGCAGGCGGTGCGCAACCCCGCCTCGCTGCAGCCGACCACGGCGCGCAGGCCGGAGCCGCCGGCGCCGATCACCACCACGTCGTAGCTGTGATCCGTGATCGGGTAGGCTGCGCCGTTCACTGCGGGCCCGCCGTTCGATTTTCCATTCTTCGCCATGATCTAGACCCCGAACGATAATTTGAGGATGGCGAAGGCGGAGGCGAACGCGATGGCGAAACAGAAGAACGTGTTGCCCATGAGCGTCGCGAACTTAAGCTTATCCTCGTGCACGTAGTCGACGATGATCTCCTGCATGCCGATCCACATATGGTAGACGATGTTGATGATGAACAGCAGCATGATGATCGCCACGATCGGCGATCCGAGAATCTGCACCACGGCCGCGTGGCTGCGCCCGAGCAGGCCGATGACGATGACGATCGCGGCGATGCAGAGCGGGATGCCGGCGACCGACGTGATGCGTTGATGCCAGAAATGGTGGGTGCCGGAATGGCCGGCGCCGAGGCCGCGCACGCGGCGCAGCGGCGTGCGCATGGAGGTGCCTTTCATCGCGGGCCTCCCATGGCGAGATAGCCGATCACCCAGACGACCAGCGTGAGCGTGATCGAACCGACGATGGTCGCCAGCGCCAGGAATTCGCGCTCGGCCGGTTCGAAGCCGTAGCCGAGATCCCAGATCAGATGGCGAATGCCGCCGAGCATGTGATGCAGCAGCGCCCAAGTGTAGCCGAGCAGCACCAGCCGGCCGATCAGGCTGCCCATGAACCATTCGAAATAGCCGTAGGCGTTGGGACCGGAGGCCGCCGCGATCAGCCACCAGGCGATCAGCAGCATGCCGAAGTACAAGACAAAGCCACTGATGCGGTGAAAGCCCGACATCACGTAGCTCAGCATCAGCCGGTAGACTTGGATGTGCGGCGAGAGCGGGCGGGACCGTCGCGGTCCAGTCGCTGAGCCCGCCTGAAATTCGGCCATCGTCATTCTCCAGAACGTTTAAGCCGTGCCGTGAGCACGCCCGACGCCCACGCGCGGTAGCTAAACCAAACTGCGCCAGCGTCGCAACGCACCAAACGGCGAGTCGCACACTCTTGCGCAGAGACAAAGTTCGCCGCGGCGGACGGCGATACCGCTTCGCCGACCACGCGCGCCTTGGAGCACCGCCATTTTACGGTTTGATGACCCCGAGCCGGCGGTTACTTCAACAATTGCGAAACCATGCATCCTCGATTATCATTACACAATATGCTTTTTACAGAGTCTGCCTTCGCGAAATAAGAAGGTGCCAGCAATATGCGTTTTGACTTCACCGATCTGAACTTGTTCCGCCACATCGTCGAGGCGGGCAGCATCACCCATGGCGCGGTGCGCTCCAACCTGGCGCTGGCGGCTGCCTCGACCCGTATCCGCAAGATGGAATTGGCGTTTGGCACCGAATTGCTGGTGCGCGGGCGGCAAGGCGTGGTGCCGACGCCGGCCGGGCGAACGTTGCTGCAGCATGCGCGCGGCATCCTGGAGCAAACCGAGCGTTTGCAGGAGGATTTGATGCC
>Ga0335078_10005864_pt1 | contig 18173 bp, 14 predicted proteins | sample Lox_Sample_32_FD_206711 | JGI IMG/M metagenome (GOLD analysis project Ga0335078, IMG submission 206711) | Soil microbial communities from Loxahatchee National Wildlife Refuge, Florida, United States - Lox_Sample_3.2 | ecosystem: Environmental > Terrestrial > Soil > Wetlands | place: USA... | reverse complement strand
GCACGGTCACCTTTTCGTTTGCTTGATCCTCGCACAACCTCAAAACCAAACCGATGCAGAATGCCCGCTTGAATTTCTCCGTCCCGGCTTTCACTAGCGGGAATAACGATTCCTGAATGTCGATGGTTATGGAATAACAAAAACTGCCTTCCATGCCAGAAAGCATAAATAATGTTCTTCCCTTCTGCGGAAAGTTCCTCCGGTATCGCCTTGTTTATAAAGTGCACGCGAACGGTCCTGCTCCAGATCGAAAGCAACTCCCAGGCGATCAGGGATAATATGCGTGCCCTAAACATCACATCGCCCTCGAGGGTGTTTCCTCGCGAAACTGCTGTTCATAGAGGTTTTTATATTCTCCTCCTCGCGACAGTAGTTCATCATGCCGTCCCTGTTCTACGATCCGTCCTTCTTTCAGGACAATGATTCTGTCGGCGTTCATAATCGTAGAGAGTCGGTGGGCGATGACAAAACTTGTCCTGCCTACCATGAGCCTGTCGAGAGCGTTCTGCACCTCCCGTTCGGATTGTGTGTCGAGCGATGACGTTGCCTCATCAAGGATAAGTACGGGGGCGTCTTTGAGAAGCGCTCGCGCAATGGCGATTCGCTGCCGCTGGCCTCCCGAGAGTTTGACACCTGCTTCGCCGATGATCGTATCATACCTGTGCGGAAGCTTTTCGATAAAATCATCGGCATATGCTGATTTTGCAGCATTCATAACATCCTCAAAGGATTTTGCCATATTCCCGTAAGCGATGTTGTTCCTGACCGTGTCGTTGAACAGAATGGTTTGTTGTGTTACAATGGCGATCAAAAATCGGAGAGATTCCTGGGTCGTGTCGCGGATATCCCGTCCATCAATGAGTATGGCACCCTCGGAGACATCAAAGAAGCGGGGAATGAGGTTAACCAGCGTGGTTTTTCCTCCACCGCTCTTGCCCACGATTGCGATAGTTTCTCCTGCGCGAACGGTGAGCGAAATATCCTTCAGAACTAGCGTGTCTTCATATCGGAATGAAATGTTCAGGAATTCTATGGTTTTGAAGCCTTTCTGAATTTGTTCAGCCCCAGGACGATTTTTGATCTCCGGTTTCGTATCGAGCACCTCAAAAATACGCTTCGCTGCGGCTACCCCGTCTTGGACCATGTTGTTTACGCCATTCAACTCCTTGAGCGGACGATACAAAAAATACAGGGCGGCCATAAAGGAGAAGAATTCCCCGACAGTCATCCTGCCGCCGATGATCCAGTAGCCGCCTATGAGAATTACAATCGAGATACCGAAGGTGCTGATGGTTTCCATGATTGGATGGGCGATCGCGCTGACTTTGATCTGTCGCATGAGGGAGTTGAAAAGACCCTTGTTCCGTTCAGCAAACCTTCTATTTTCGTAAGCTTCCATACCGAAGGCCTTAACGATGCGAATGCCAGAAATTGTTTCGTGCAGGTGAATGGTGAGATCGCCGTACTGTTCCTGCATCTGCGTGCTTGCGCGGCGGTAACGCCGACTGAACTTGGACAACGCAATGCCTAGTAAGGGCATTACCACGACGGAGAAGAGGGCGAGCCGCCAATCCTTATACAAGACATATACCGTGAGGGCGACCATGGTAAGCAATCCCTGCACCAAGCTCGAAGGAGCCCTCGTTAGTGCGCCTTGCACCAGGTTTACGTCGTTGATGATTCTGGAAATCAGAACTCCGGTAGGGGTCCTAGCATAAAACGAAAAAGAGAGTTCGGTCAGGTGACAATAGAGCTGATCGCGAATATTATTCACGATCCGCTGGCCGATATATCCCATAAGGTAATCGCGCGCATATGCCGCAGCGCCCTTCAGGATGACGACGACCATCAGCGCCGGCGGAAGGAGGAGCAGCAATTTGATGTCTTTCTTCAAAAACACGCTGTCCAAGACGGGTTGCACAAGATAAGCCTGGATAGAGATCAGGCCACTCGTGATCCCCATGAAAACGAAGGACCAGAGAAGCCGTATCTTGTAAGGTTTCAAATATGTTAATAGTCTTTTATATATTTCCATGGGAAGAATGCGAACCGCTTCTTATGAATTCAAGAACTACACCAGCAACACGTGCGCTGGCACCTTTTTCCCCCAGTTGCGTTCGTATGCCACCCAGCTGGGTCCGGACGTTTTGATAATGATCCCGATCAGTCAGCAAGACCGTCAGGGCATCAGCCATGTTCCGCGATGTCGCTTCATGCTGAACCAGTTCGGTCACAATGCGCTTCCCGGCAACAATGTTGACCAACCCGATATGGTCCACATCGATAAGCAAGCTGCCGATGAAATAGGACAGAGCGGAAATGCGGTAAACAATGACCATGGGTACTGCCATCAACCCGGTTTCGAGCGTCGCCGTTCCGGAGGTCACTAGTGCTGCATCGGAAGCGCGCAGGACATCATAGACCCTGCCGTCTGTTAGTGTCACCGGGACCGGGCTCTTGTTGATAAACGGTCTTATAAAATCCGACGAAAGCGTCGCGGCAACAGGCAATATATATTGCAAGTCCTGAAATCGTCTGTTAAGAATATTCGCGGCACCAATCATATCGGGTAAAAGAGTCGATATTTCTTTTCTTCTGCTTCCAGGCAGTATTGCGATTGTGCGCTTCATCGGGTCCAACCCGAAATGTGCTTTTGCCTCTGCCTGATTATACCCGGATTGCACAATATCGGTCAACGGATGCCCGACAAAACGGACGTCCACGCCGGCCTTTTTATAAAGCTCAACCTCGAAGGGGAACACGACGATCATGGCTTTGACCAAATTGGCAATTTTTTTTATCCGATTTTTTCGCCAGGCCCAGACCTGCGGACTGATATAATACAAAATCGGAATACCGATCTTCTTCGCCCTCTTGGCGAGCATGATGTTGAAATCAGGGAAATCAATCAGGATAAGTAGGTCCGGCCGATCTTCTACAAGAAACCGTTTGAGCATGCTGAAGACCCGATAGATCGGTCGAAGATGAGTCAACACCTCTGTAGCGCCGACCACCGATATTTTTGACGCATCGGCCAGAAGACGGACACCTGCTTCCTCCATCCTCTTGCTGCCGACTCCGAAGAAATCAATCAAAGAGTCCTGCTGCCGGATCTCACGCACCAGGTTGGCTCCGTGAAGATCGCCTGATGCTTCACCGGCGATAATCAGTATTTTTTTCATCTCTTTTTCTATATACTGTCTTCCGACCCCTTGCATCTGAATTAAAGCGCTTGTTTTACAGCATCCGACACCTGCTTGATCTGTGCTTCACTCAGTTCGGGATACATAGGAAGCGATATAACTTCTTGGCAGATCTGTTCTGTAACGGGCATGCTGCCAGCATGCATACCAAGATGTTGGTATGCTTTCTGAAGGTGAAGCGGAACGGGGTAATAGATCATGGAAGACGTTTTCTTGTCGTCATCGAGCCTTCTTTTGACCGCATCCCTGTTTTTGATCTTGATAGTGTACTGGTGAAAAACGTGGTTCGTGTCCTTCAGCTCAGTAGGTGTCCCGATACCGGAGCCCGCAAAGGACGCATTATAAAGCCGTGCATTCTTCCTACGTTTTTCGTTGTATTCATCAATATGCTTGAATTTGATCAGAAGTACGGCTGCCTGAATTTCGTCGAGCCTGCTGTTGAACCCGATCTCGTCGTGATAGTACCGCACGTGACTACCATGGTTCCGCAGTTTCTGAAGATGCTCAGACAAGTTTCGGTCATCAGTGATCACCATGCCGCCGTCACCATATCCGCCGAGATTCTTACTCGGAAAAAAACTGAAGCATCCGAAATCGCCGAAGGTTCCTGTCTTTTTACCCTGATACTCGGCGCCAAAGGATTGGGCGCAGTCCTCGATAATGCGCAAGTTTCTTTTTTTTGTGATTTTCAAAAGCTCATCCATTTTTGCGGGTTGTCCATATAGGTGAACCGGGATGACGGCCTTTGTTTTAGTGGTGATCGCCGCTTCTACTTTCCTCATATCGATATTGAACGTCTGGGGATCAATATCGACAAAAACAGGAGTTGCGCCAATGTAGGAAATGGCTTCCGCCGTGGCGATAAATGTGAAAGGAGATGTAATGACTTCATCACCGTGCTTGATCCCTGCAGCAAGAAGGGCTAAATGCAGCGCATCTGTGCCTGACGCCACAGCCACGGCATATTTCACCCCATGGTAGGCGGCTATTGTTTCCTCGAGAGCTTTCACCTGGGGCCCTAGGATGAAATGGGTACTTTCCATTACATCGAGTACCGCGGTGGTTACTTCCTGTTTTATTGCATTGAACTGAATCTTAAGATCTACCATGGGAACCGTTAAGGACATGTTGCCAAAACTCCTCTCTTCTGACCTAAGGGAACAGGGAGACAACTTTTAATCGTTCCTTCTCCCCATTCATTCTATAATTTCCGCCACAGCAGGGCTTCATAATATTGCTAAGGGACTGGGACGAAGCCGGTAATCCTCTCCGTAATATTCCCGGCAATGGTCGTCGCTAAGGCGAGCGCTCGTCTGCCCTCGATGCCTGACACGAGGGGCGTAGTCCCCTCCTGCACACTCTTTACGAAAGCCCGTATTTCATCAGCAAGAGTATCGCGTCTGTCTGTTTCAATCGGATTAGCAACAAACTCGGAGAGGGGAGATTTCCCTTTTCGCGAAATGGACGCATGCTGGGTCTGATAGTCCGAGAGATAGACGTTTCCCCCGTCAACAACACGGAGCATGCGCTTTTTCTCGTCCGACACCCTGCTTGCAGAAACATCGGCAACACAGCCATTCTCAAAGACAATTCGTGCCGTCGCGATGTCGATCTTGTTGGTTATTACGGCTGAACCGGCTGCGCTGACTTCCTTCGGAGCGGAACCGGCAAAGTCCATTACGACGTCGAGATCGTGGATCATGAGATCGAGCACAACACTCACATCAGTACACCGGATGGTGAAAGGCGCCGCCCGCTCCGCAAACATATATTGAGGAGACTTGATCATCGACCGGACAACTGTCACCGCCGGATTGAACCGCTCGATATGTCCTACCTGTATGATTACTCCTTTTTTGGCCGCGAGAGCTATCAGGTCATCAGCCTGCTCGATTGTTGCGGTAATAGGTTTTTCGATCAGGATATGCACGTCTTTTTCAATAAACAGTTTAGCGATGCGATAATGCTGAACCGTCGGGACGACAATGCTAACAGCGTCAACGAGGCCGAATAATTCGATCGGATCGGTAAAAGCGCGCGTATTTATTTTTTTTGCGAGCTGGCTAACCCTATTCTGATCTGTATCCACGACCCCGATGAGATCCACATCGGAAAGACCTGCATATTTTTCTGCATGGAACCGTCCGAGATAGCCTACCCCGACCACCCCAACTCTGATTTTCTTCATGCGAGTTCCTTCGAGTCATGCATTGCTATGATCGCAATTCCAGCCCTTTCAGCATCACTGATCACCGCTTGCCGGTCAATGATAATGGTCTTGCCCGCTTCCACGGCAAGACAGGAGGCTTTGACATGTTCCATGGCTTTTATAGTCAGTAGGCCGACCGCAGGAAGATCAAACCGCAGGTCTTGGTCGGGTTTGCAGACTTTAATTACGACCGCACCGCCGCCGCATAAAGTGCCGCCCCGTCGTATGGTCTCGTCGGTTCCCTCGATGGCTTCCACAGCTAGTACGGCCTGGTCTTTCACTACGACCGTTTGTCCGATATCGAGTCTCCCAATCTCCTTCGCCATTTGCCAGCCGAATTCGATGTCCTTTTTCTCTTCCTTCGTCGGTTTTCTTTTCGTCAAATTACCATTTGTAGCAACAATGTTGTCGAGGAAGAGCGTTGATTCGCGTACCGTGATTCCTTCTGATTCAAGCTCCTGCGCCAGGGCTCGGAGGATGGAATCATCCTTTTTGTGAATCATCCTGGTGAGCAGAGCCACAGCGCGGAAGTCTGGCATTCCTCCTTTGAAGAGGCGGGTTTTTTTTATTCCTCCGGCCATGAGCACGTCACGAACTCCCTGGTCTTGGAACGTCTTGATAAGTTTACTCAGTTGTCCGACTTTTATCCAAGTGATACTATCAACGCAATCCGCAAGTTCCGGCAGGGTCTCACCTTCATGTGCCACCGCGATGACCTGCATCCCCTTTTCCCGCGCAGCGCGCGCAAAGACTATGGGGAAATTTCCGTTGCCTGCAATTAAACCGATTTTATCCATGATTCATTGCCATCTGTTTGCCGAATACCGCTGTCTCATTCTCGTTACCGCGTAATACCGCGTTTGGAAGTTCGGATAAATTCAATGAGCACGTTTACTTCCGGTGAATCGGCAAAGTCATTCAGCGTCTTTTGGATCGCTTCATCCTGGGTCAGTCCTGATCGGAAAATGATTTTATACGCTTTTTTAAGTGTTGAAATGGACTGTTCGGAAAAACCTTTCCGCTTGAGCCCGATCAGGTTCAGTCCATAGAGCTGTGCGCGATTTCCCGCGGCGCTCACGTAAGGAGGAATATCCAGGGTAACAGCCGACTGACCGCCGATAATAGCGTAGGGCCCGATTCTCGCAAACTGGTGCACGGCCACGATTCCACCGAGAATAGCGTGATCGCCGATTACGATATGTCCGCCAAGTGCCACGGAGTTCGCCATAATAATATTATTGCCAAGCCTGCAGTCATGGGCTACATGTGAATAGGCCATTAGAAAGTTCTTGTTGCCAATGATCGTTTTCCGGTCCTCCTTGGTCGTCGCACGGTGAACCGTCGCGCATTCGCGAATAACGTTGTCATCACCGATGATCAGATAAGTCTCTTCGTCCCGGTAGCCGATGTCTTGGGGTGCAGTCCCTATGCTAGAAAACGAGAAAATATGGTTTCGCTCGCCGATCGTGGTCCAGCCCTCGATCAGAACGTGTGAACAGATTTTCGTGTCCCTGCCAATACGGACGTGCTCGCCGATGACCGCATAAGGGCCGACCTCGACTCCTTCCGCGATCCGAGCGTTCGGATGCACGATAGCCGTCGGATGTATTTTCAAGTCGTTCTCCAAAGTATGTTTCATACCTATTTATCCACGATCATGGCTTTCATTTCTGCCTCAGCAACAACCGCATTGTCGACAAGGGCCAGCGCCTTTAAACTCATGATATTGGATCGCTGCCTGATTACATCGAGTTCGAAGCGCAGCTGGTCTCCCGGAATAACCGGCTTACGGAATTTCGCGTTGTCAATGCTCATGAAGTATATAACCTTGTTTTTGGCCTGGTCTGGAGGAACCGATTTGAGAGCGAGCACCCCACCCGTCTGGGCCATTGCCTCAAGAATGAGCACTCCCGGCATAATCGGATGTCCAGGAAAATGTCCCTGAAAAAAAGGTTCGTTCATGGTTACATTCTTGATACCCACGATTCTCTTTCCTATTTCCATCTCGACAATTTTATCAACCAGCAAAAATGGATATCGGTGAGGAATGGTTTCCATAATTTCCTGAATTCCGATCATGACTGTCCTCCCTTTTTCCTCATGGATATGCTTTCCTGCAGTTCGGCAACTTGTTTCTCAAGCTTCATAAGCATTTTTCTCAATTCAGGCAGTTGCGGCAAAACGGCCTGGACTTTGAGCCAATTGCGGATCGGCATGGCATTAAACCCGGCGATAATTTGGCCTGGCGCTACATCTTTCGTTATCGCCGCTCTGCCGCCAGCCATCACGCCGTCGCCTACCGTTATATGGTCGGCCATCCCTGCCTGCCCGCCGAACACCACATAATTCCCAAGAGTACTGCTGCCCGCTATACCGACTTGCGCCGCCAACAGACAGTGTTCGCCGATTGTTACGTTATGCGCCACCTGTACCTGATTATCGAATTTCGTGCCTTTCTTTATGACCGTATTGCCGAGCGTCGCTCGGTCAATCGTGCAATTGCTACCAATCTCGACGTCGTCCTCAATGATAACGCCGCCGACCTGTGGAATTTTGTGATGCGTTCCCCCGTCTGTAACAAAACCAAAACCATCACTTCCGATTACCGTACCCGCATGGATAATTACCCGTTTCCCAATGGTTATCGAAGCGCCGATGCTTACATTCGAATAAATAACAGCATCATTTCCTACGGACGACCCCTGCCCGATATAGACACCGGGATAGATTGTTACACGGTCACCGATCCGCACATTGTCATCCACAACCGCGCAGGAATGGATCGATGGGTCAGCTCCGATGACAACACTGCGGCTGATTGAAGCACGCTCGCTGATGCCGATAGCCTGATAAGGTTTGACATAGAACAGCTCAATAGCACGTGCAAAAGCAAGACGCGGATTTTTTACGCGAAGCAGCGGCAAGGAGGCAGTAGATATTTCCAGGGGAACGAATGCAGCTGCAGCATGGGATTTTTCAAGTTCCTTGAGTCGATGCGCACCGGTAATATAGGTAATGAACCCTTTACCTGCGTCCTGAAGGCCAGCAACACCGGTGATTTCCCCGTCCCCGGATCCCGTTAATTCCGCTTGAACCCTCTCAGCCAGGTCTTTCAGTTTCATAATTTATCCATTCTACGTAATGCGGAAGGTCTTCCTACTTTTGCGTTTCTTCCTTCTTATCCATTTCCGCAATCACCTGATCGGTAAGGTCAAGGCTTTCGTCGGCGTACAGGATAGATGGGACCTCGGCCTTTGAAAGAATATTGATGGTCTTGTTAAGAACAAGGGATACCTTTTCCTTCATTGCGATATCTTTGAGAATGATGATCATCTGCTGATTGAAATCATTGGATAGTTCTTCGTTTTTCTTGCTTATTTCTCCGCTGAATTCCTCCCGCTTCTTTTGAAAATCACTTATCTTGTGGCTCAGTGTTTCTTCCTTGTCTTTTTGAGCTTTTTCGTTCAGTAGTTTGCCCTGCTTCTGTTTGGCATACTCGTCCTGCATTTTTTGAATTTCATCGGCATCCATGTCCAGAATCTTCTTGCGGCTTTCATAGTACTCCCGGACGATCCCCTGGTATTTTTTCCCCAGCTTGGTTTTATCGAAAACGGTCTGAGAATCTACGAACGCCACTTTTTCCCCTGCCGCCATTACAGTCGCGGCGAATAATACCATCGTAATTACTAGCAACACTGTCTTTTTCATGATACTTCCTCCTTAGTTAAAATATGTTTCACACCGGGACCCGCTCAATAATTTGTCAAAAGAGCGCCCCGATTGAAAAGTCGAACTCACTTGCCTGATCGGTAGGTAGCTTGTGAATGATGAAGCCCCATTCGAACTTGAGCGGACCGATCGGGGAAAGCCACCAGAATCCTAACCCCCATGACTGACGTAAGTCGCTGAACTTAACCGCCTCGTATGTATCGAAGCCTGTTCCCATATCATAGAACAATACTCCCTTAAGCCTCGCCGCCGGTACAATCGGGAAGCTGTACTCAAGATTGAAAATCAACTCTTTATCGCCTCCAAGAGCGTTTTGCCCGGTAACAGTCTGGCCGATGACAAGTGGTCGGCCAGTGGCTGGATTGATCTTGCCGCTGCCGTCAGGGTTCGTCTGATAAACGGGAGTATAAGCTGGCGACGTTGGTCCGTCATCCCCATAACGGAACCCCCGGACTGTTGTCGATCCACCGACATAGAAGCGTTCCGCCAGAGGTACCGGTTTGTCGTTAAGCGATTCGACATATCCGAACCGACCGCGGGCCATGACGACCGTGTCCCAGAAAAGCGGGAAATACCAGGCTGAATCAGCTGCGGTCTTCACAAAATTCGGATCACCGCCGAGGGGACCGCCAGCGTACTCGACAAAAACACTATTTTTTGATCCAGTTTTGGGATCTAAATAGTAGTCACGTGAATCCCTTGAGATACTCCAAGTCAACGCGCTCGTATTGATCGTACTCCCATACGTATCGATCTGAGTGTCTACGGCGAAGGGGGCCGTCGTTGATATATTGTAGATCTGCGATTGGTCGAAGCTGTATTTGAATGATGTGGTCACATATTCCCCGAAGTTTTTACCCGCCGATAGCGCCAGACCATTTGATCTGAGATCATAGCCATCATACTGCTTCGTCTGGTTATAGAGATCGATCCTGCCCCAGATCGGCTTGTCCAGCAGGTAGGGCTCCATAAAGCTTAGTACAAACTGTCTTCCTGTGCCGCCGACCTGAGTCTTGAATTTGAGCAGCTGGCCTCTTCCTCCCAAGTTCCCCTGGGTTATTTCTGCAATTCCAACGAGTTTATCAACGGAGCTGTATCCGCCCCCGACACTCAGTGTGCCGGTAAGTTTCTCTTTTACCTTTACATTGAGGTCCATGATCGGTTCCTGCATCCGCCGCTCCGGCACGATGTCCACGGTCTCGAAAAAGTTCAGGTTATTGAGCCGCTCGTAGCTTCTCTTGAGTGCTTTTTTGTTATAGAGATCCCCCTCATCAAGACGCATCTCCCGCCGGATAACCTTGTCCCGTGTCTTGCTGTTGCCCGTGATATTGATTCTGCCAATCCGTATTTCACCGCCTTCTTTAATGTCAATGGTGACCGCGACAGTTTTTTTCTCTTCATCAATATTAAAAAGCGGCACAACGTCTGCGAAGGGACGCGCAATGCTATCATACCGGTCGATGATCCTGTTTACATCCTTCCGGAGGACATCCCTGCTGAAAATATCTCCCTTTTTAAGTTTTACTTCCTTCTCCAGTTCCTCTGTTGAGATGAGCTGGTTGCCCTTGATGGTGAGCGAACCTACACGGAACTGTGAGCCTTCCTTGATATTTATATGGACCACGAGCTCATTCTTGCGAGTAAAGGTTTTCGGCGGACCCCAAAAATAGCATTCGCGGAAGGTGTACTGTTTCGGAGTGATGACTGGTTCGTCAACCTGAACCTGGATGTATCCCTTGTTGTAATACAGGTTTCTAATAGTTTCCATGTCCTCGCGCAGGTCCTCCGTTCGCAGTGTTCCACTGCGGCCAACAAAAGAGAAGAGCCCGTACTCCTGTGATTTGAGGGGCCCCCTGATTTCCTTGGATGAAAGGGCCTTGTTCCCAGTAAAGTCGATGTTTTCCAACTGGACCTTTGTTCCTTCCTCGATATAGAAAACTATGCTCCTGTCGCCTCCTTTCAACTCGGTAATGACGGGGACGACGACCGCATCATAATATCCTGCATCCTGATATTTGAGTCTGATTTTTTCAGCATTTTCGTTGATTGTTTGGAGATTAAACGCGGTACGAGGGAGCAATGTCAATCCCTCCTTAAGCTTTTCCGTCGTCAGTTCTTCGTTTCCTTCAAAAAGGACCTCCCTAATCAGCGGTTTTTCCTTTACGACAAAAATAACCTTGAGGCCATTCTCGAACCCTTCCGTTCTTACTTGGACATCTTCAAAGTGTCCTAGTTGGTACAGCGTCTTAATATCTTCCCTGATCAAGGACGGGGAAAACAGTTCTCCCTCCCGTGTTTTTATCTTGGCGAGGATCGTAGCCGTTTCAATTCGCTTGTTGCCCTGCACTTCAATGAGGGTGACCTTTACCTCATCAGCAACAACGGGGATTGCAAAAGAAACCAGCAGCACAATCAATGCCCCGATAACTGCAACACGCTGTTTAAGCACGCTTTCGACGCCCTCCACGATTCTCTTTTTGAACGGATTACTATATCATGGAGTGCATGGAGTGTAAACAAAAATCTATGGAGACAGCCTCGAAAGTGCTTCATTGGAAAGAAGAATTCCGCAATTGGTCAATCTCAGCACTCCCTCTTGCACGTGAAGAAGGCCTGCCTCAGCGAAGGACTCCATCGCTGTCTCCAGATGTTGCAGAAAATGTAATCCATAGTCAAGCCGGTATTGACAGAGATTCAGCCCTTTGGCGGTTCTAAGACTGAGCAGTATCGTTTCCCTTGCTGATTGTTCTTTGTCCAAAGTTTCCGATTCCGCAATTACCGGAATACCCTGCGCCATCTTGGCAATATACGCGTTAACATCGGCGATGTTGGAAGAGCGCGTGCCTACAAGAAAAGACCATGCTCCGGGACCGAGCCCCAAGTACTCTCCCCGCTGCCAATAATTCATATTATGGCGGCATTCATGTCCGGGTAAAGCAAAATTTGAGATTTCATAGCGTCCATACCTCGCATGGGCGAGAGCGGGCAAGGCTGATTCGTACATATCCGCCGCAATATCATCATCAAGCAGCGGCAATTTTCCTGAGTCGGCTTCCTGTCTAAAAGCGGAGCCTTCATCAAGGGATAGACTGTAAATCGATAGGTGCTCCGGTTTCAAATCGATGGCCCTGTCTAATGTTTCCATCCATTGGCCACTGGTCTGCTCCGGGATTCCGTACATGAGATCCATGCCGATATTTTGAAACCCCGCATTTCTTGCCAAGCTGAATGCACGCTGAGCCTGTTCCGCCGTATGAAGCCTGCCCAACTTTTGCAGGACTGCATCAGAAAATGATTGGACGCCGAGGCTAAGTCGGTTCACTCCCTGCTCCCTCCACATGAAGAGGTTACGGTTAACCGCAGTGTTCGGGTTTGCCTCAGCAGTAAACTCAACATCACTTGAGAGTGAAAAAGATCCTTTCACGATGTTCAGGACTTGCACAAACTCCTCATCGGGAAGAACCGATGGCGTCCCCCCACCGATATAGACGCTATCAAAAATCCTGTTTCTATAATATCTACCGCAATTGAAGGCTTCCTTGCGCAAGGCATCAAGAAATTCGGTAGCATGACTCGAAGAATACGGTGTTGAATAAAAACCACAGTACGGACATTTTCCGACACAATAGGGGATATGTATATAGAGTGATAACATTTTGTTTTTATGAACTATTTATTATTTCCGGAACAGGCTGAAATGGCCCTTGCCGTTCAAGTATGCAACTCGAGTGCCACTACGGCTTGTCAGGCTCAGGCGTGATATTGATGATAAGCGAAAATTCGTCGCAGTTCGGAAACTTGAGGCAGTTGAGGCAGTCGGTCCAGATTTTGTGAGGTAATTCCTTCTTGTCCACATTGGAAAAACCAAGCCTCCTGAAAAAAACATCCTGGTATGTCAGGACAAACACACGAGCCACTTGAATAGATGTAGCTTCGGACAGGCACTGTCGCACGAGGCCAGATCCGATACCGCGCCTGGTTCGATCCTTCCGAACGGCCAGTGAACGGATTTCAGCTAGACCATCCCAACTCACATGAAGTGCGCACACACCGATCAATTCGCCATTTTCCTCGTACACGTGGAAATCCCTAAGATGCTCATAGAGTTCGTTCAGCGTGCGCGGAAGCATCTGCCCTGTATCGGCATACTGGTTAACAAGCGATTGGATTGACTTTACATCAGATAAAGTGGCTTTGCGTATCATGAGGGGAAAGCTACAATCTTATAAGAGGAAAGTCAATAAAAAAAGGGAAAGAATCATAAGGGTGCCTCATGTGACTGGATGTCCTGCTGAAACCATCAGTCTTGAAGATAATTGAAGCTCTTTTTTTTCTGGCAGCAAAGAAAACTCGAGCAGCCTAGACGATCACTTACGGTGTGATATCCAGGGTGAACGTCACGGGATTGACGCCTTTCACCACGATATACGGACCATCGCTCATACTCGTAAGCGTCACACCGCTTATGACATCCACGGGTAATACGGTCGTGATACCCGGACTGGTGGGCGTAAGAAATGAGGTAATATCGAAATTCAATGTATCGGTAACGCTTGAATATAGCAAGGAGTCCAACTCCAGCGAGTTATTCGCATAAACGAAGATCTGAGGATAGCCAACCGTCGTGGACGAACTTGAGGTGAGCCTGAGCGAATAGTTCCCTGAAGTCGTGACATTGCCACCGTTGAAAATCGTCAATATGTCCGCAGTGATCGGAGCGTTGTATGCCGGAACTGTGGGGGATGCAAATGACGTCAATGCAGTCGGATCAGCAGACATGAGCCGAAACTCGTAAAAAAATTGCGTGTCCACGTTTGTTGATGAGGTCCCGCTCAATGCTGCGACATAGTTACCGGAAGAGGCTGCGGTAAAATACCCTTCATACACATAAGGAAATCGTGTAGACGGGACAACGGAAATTGGCTCCGGAGGCAAGTTGTCTTTGTATGCATCCTCGCTTGCGTACACGACAACAGTTAGCGTACCATCGGGGGTTTCCGATCCATCGGGTTGCTGCACCACCGGTATCTCGGCCTGCAGGGTATACGTTCGACCTTGGACGATACCTTGAAGCGTATAAAGCCTTGTCGCTCCGACAGGCAAGGTGCCGTCCAGCCCCGGTGAATTGGCGATAAGTGTTCCCAACGCAGCGCTGTTGGTGCTGCGTCCGCAGGCGGCAAAGCAAAGGAACAACGCCGTCAAGACTGTTCCCCTCGCGATAAATTTAATCAATTCAGGACGTCTCCTTAGCCATGATTGCCCCGACACATGCGGACCAAAGGAGTCTAACGCAAAGCAGGAATCGAGTCAAGACCCATTTTGGTTTTTTAATTACATTTTTAAATACAGACGTTTTTTAATTTCTGTTGTTCTGTTTATCATTCCCGGTGCTATAGTCAATTGCCCTATGATCACCGCGCAACGCTATTATCTTGACGGACTCGGTCAGACAAAAGGGACAACAGACAAAAGGGCAACAGACAAAAGGGCACTTGACTTTAGCTTGATGATTGGAGTATATTTTAAACAAAGGTAAACGAATTTAACCAGAATGCTTGAAGGCGGTTACCACGATATGATGTTCGAAAAGTTCACGGAACGCGGAAGGAAGGTTATTGTTTACGCCCGAGAAGAGGCGGAACGGCTTCAGAATGACTACTTGGGCACGGAACACATCCTGCTCGGTACGCTTCGGGAAGAGGACGGGATTCCCGTCGCTGTTCTCCGAAAGATGGGAATCGATGTCGATCAGATCCGCATGGAGGTTGAACGGAACCTGCCTTCGAGTGGCAATACACTGACTTTCGGCGATATTCCTTTCACTCCACGTGCAAAAAAAGTCCTCGAATATGCAGTTGAGGAAGCAAGACTCCTTGGACATAATTATATCGGAAGCGAGCACCTTCTCCTTGGATTAATACGCGAGGAAGAAGGCATCGGCGGAAAAATTCTGCGCAGTTTCGGCGTTAACCTGCTCGGTTCCCGGCAACTAGTGATTAATTACCTGCGACGCGCCGCTACCCAGGTGAGCGCGAAAAAAAGCCCCACCCCTGCACTTGACGAATTCAGCAGGGATCTAACCCAGCTTGCAAAAAGCGGGAAACTAGATCCTGTTATCGGTCGAGACCAGGAAATCGACCGAGTTCTTCAAATCCTCACCCGCAGAACCAAAAATAATCCCGTCATTATCGGAGAACCCGGGATTGGGAAAACAGCGATCGTCGAGGGACTCGCACAACGGATCATAAGCGGAGACATCCCCGAGAATATCATGAACCGGCGCGTTGTTTCGCTCGATCTCGGCTCTCTTATTGCAGGCACCAAATACCGCGGACAGTTCGAAGAGCGCCTGAAAATCGTCATGAAGGAAATTGTCCAAGCTGACAACATCATCCTATTTATCGACGAGTTGCACACCCTTGTCGGAGCAGGTGCGGCAGAGGGTTCCATAGATGCATCAAGCATGCTTAAACCCGCACTGGCGCGAGGTGAGGTTCAGTGCATTGGTGCAACTACTCTCGATGAATTCAGGAAGCATATTGAAAAGGATGGAGCGCTCAAACGTCGTTTCCAGCCTATTTATGTTCAGCCGCCGAGCTTGGATGAAACCATCAACATCATCAAGGGTTTAAGGCCAAAATACGAATCACACCATAAGATAAAGATTACTGACGAGGCTGTTACAGCCGCTGCCCGCCTGTCCGATCGGTATATCACCGACCGTTTCTTGCCTGATAAGGCCATCGATGTCATTGATGAAGCGGGTGCCAAAGCAAAACTTAATCGCTACACTTACCCTGCCGAGATGAAGTCCATCGAGAAGAAACTTAAAAAGCTTGAACAGGAAAAAAATCTTTTTTCCCGGATCAAGGACTATGTAAAGGTTGAGTCCATCCATGAAGAAGAGGATCGGTTGCGTGAAACCCTCGACGGGATTCATCGCGATTGGAAGGATAATCAGGAAAAGAACGTTCCCGTTATCGGCGAGGAGGACGTTGCTGGAATTGTTTCCCATATTACGGGTATTCCGCTTTCCCGTCTCGAGGAAAAAGAGACATCCCGCCTTCTCCGCATGGAGGATGAGCTCCACAAGAGAATCGTGGGGCAGGATGAGGCAATTTACGCAGTATCGCGGGCGATCCGCCGCTCGCGTGTAGGCCTCAAAACGCGCAAACAGCCTATCGGCTCTTTTATTTTCCTTGGTCCCACCGGGGTAGGAAAGACGGAACTCGCCCGATCGCTTGCATCGTTCCTCTTCGACAGTGAAGATGCGCTCATCAGAGTCGACATGTCCGAATATATGGAGAAGTTCAGTTCCTCACGGCTCGTCGGATCACCTCCGGGCTATGTGGGATACGATGATGGCGGACAGTTGACGGAAAAGATCCGTCGCAGACCCTATGCAGTTGTGCTTTTTGATGAGATTGAAAAAGCCCATCCTGATATCTTCAATATGCTCCTTCAGGTGCTCGATGACGGCTATATGACCGACAGTTTCGGTCGGAGAGTGGACTTCCGCAACACCGTCATTATCATGACCTCAAATCTTGGTGCGCGGATGATCGATAAGGATACCACCCTCGGTTTCCAGCAGGACAGCACAAAGACACAGTATGTCAAGATGAAGGAAAACGTCATTTCGGAGTTGAAACGATCATTCAACCCTGAATTTTTGAACAGGATCGACGATGTCGTGGTATTCCACCCGCTTACGAATGACCACCTTCTCAAAATTGTGGATATGCTCGTAGCGGAACTCAATTCGCAGATGATAACAGATCGCAGCCTTCAGCTTGAGGTCTCCGAGGAAGTAAAGGAATGGATTATCCGTGAAAATTTCCAGCCGACCTATGGTGCCAGACCCATGCGCCGTGCTATACAGAAACATATGTCCGACCCACTTTCCGAGGAGATTCTCAAGGGCCGGTTTAAAGACGTTCACAGGGTAATAGTGAAGCTAAAGGATGGCGTTGTGGAATTTCAGGAAGAAGAAGCCGGACTATTGGCTAAAGTCTAGTCTAATACCTAATTAGCCGTTGCCTCTCCGGCAACGGCTTTTCTGTTTCAATTCCCCTCGGTTTTATAAAAGGCGTTCTGTTTTTTTATCTCGCAAAAGCAACGCCTGCAATCATTACTACAACTCCTGTCTCAAGATACAATAATGAATAATATCTTGGACCATTGCGGAAACGAAGCTGGTCAACATGCCACAGAGATTATATCCCCGTGTAGTATCTTGCGAGCTTGTGTTACCGATGTCCCGGCCATGGCGCTTTACGCTCTTCATTGTTGTACAGATGTGTTAAAGAAGGATTATGCCAGCTTCGATATCAGCCTTCGGACTGCTGGTATCACCAATTGTGGAGCGCCTTGCAAATCGTGAAGCTGGTACAAGTTCCTTTTTGATCCTCTGAACAAGATAGCATCGCCTCTGCCTGTTTTAATGGGTTTAAATGAAATTTCTTCAGGAACAGCCGGGTGCAAAAGAGATCCGGACTCCAGTGATAGGACAATAAAGTCGGTTAAGAAAGGAACCAGGCCGGCTATCCGGTTTATCAAGAGGTTTCTACCGGCAATCTCTCTGTCTTTCGGCGCGTGAAATGCGGCCGTGAGTGTTCTCATCCCCTGAGGAGCTAAGGTGCGATCCTCCTTGCTGCTAAGGGAGAGAAAAAGAAAGCTTTGTGGATGCGAATAATCGGGAAGGTACAAAACTTCTCGCTCCATCCCCACCGGTACAACCTGATCATGAATTCCTAGATAAAGGACAGGCATGCTCTTTTCGGGATTGTCCACGAGGATCGACGAGGCTTCAACGGCACCTTCAGCTGTCTGAAGTCCGACGACGCGATTTTCACGGAAGAGGATTTCCGTCGACTGATCGTTAAACCGAATGGCGCCACCTTGGCGGAGAATAACGGCAGCCAAGCGATCGGCTATTTTCACACACCCATCTTCGTTCCTGTAGGGATTATGAGTACAAAGTAAGAGCAGGTTCTGCAGCGACAATTCCAGTAGCGGCCGTTGAAAGAAAA
>Ga0335078_10005863_pt1 | contig 18173 bp, 12 predicted proteins | sample Lox_Sample_32_FD_206711 | JGI IMG/M metagenome (GOLD analysis project Ga0335078, IMG submission 206711) | Soil microbial communities from Loxahatchee National Wildlife Refuge, Florida, United States - Lox_Sample_3.2 | ecosystem: Environmental > Terrestrial > Soil > Wetlands | place: USA... | reverse complement strand
GGCTAGTCGCCCGCATGATTTAGGCGGCGGCCTACGCGGGCCACTGCAGGCTGACGTATGCGTTGACCTCATCGGCCGGCACCGCGCGGGTGGAGTTGTTAAGACGCGCGAACAAGACATGTTCGGCCTTGCCGGTTTTTGCCCATACCGGCTGACTGTGCCGAGCGACGTCGATCCTGCAGATCTGCTTGCCCTCGTGGACCACGATCCGAGCACGGACTCGGGTCACGGGCGGATGGCCTAGCGCATTGATCAGGTGCGTGGTCAGCCAGTTCACGAAGCCGTCGCCGTTCTTCGGCTGGACCCGGCCGTAGTCGTGGTCGAGTCCGAGCACCATACCTGAATCGTCCACGCCGATGAGCAGAGTGCCGCCGTCGGTGTTCAGGAAGCCGGCGATCGTCTTCACGACGGCGTCTTCCATCGCCTTGTTCGGCTTGCCTTCCCGTAGATCCCAGCGGGCTGTCGACTTGAACTCGACGGTGAAGTCCTCATTGTTGGCGAGGATCTCGTCGACCGTGCGTAGCGCCGCTCCGCCCGGCAAGCCCAGCTGATCAGCGACGCGCGCCGCGAACTCGGCGTCGGTCCGGATCCGCTCGACGACGTTGTCGGCGATAGAGGCGATGTCAGGTGCAGTAAGCGTGGCGACGGCTGCGCCGGTGGTGGTCGCCGCCACACGATCACCGGCGTAGACGCTCGATCCGTCGTCGCCGTAGGCCGTGATGACGTGGTCGAAGACTGCCTGGACCTTGATGTCGAAGAGCTCTGGCGGGTAGGGATCTTCGGGCAGGTCAGCATCCAGGACGTCACGAATCGTTACGCGCACGTCGGCGGTCGTTGCGGCGCGGCGGCGCCAGTCCAGCACGAGCTTGTCGTGCAGGTGCGCGAGTAGCCGCCTAGCGCTGGCCTTGACGACATCTCTCTCGGCGTCGGTGAGCGTCGGCTCGGGCTTCGTGAGAAGGTCGAAGACGGCCAGCTCTTCCTCGGTGAGTCCCTCGGTGACGGCGCGCTGTTCCTCTTCGGACAGCGTCTTCGATAGCTCGATAAGACGGCGCAGGTACTCGTCGATGTTGACGCTGCCGGCGTTGTACTCTGCGATCAGCTCCTCGATGCGCTGAACCAGGTCATAGCGCGTGGGGTTCCGGGTTGCCGCCGTAACAGCGCGGTCCTTCAGTCGTGCTGCGAGACGGTCGGTCTCAGCACGCTTACGGCCTGCGAACTTGGCAGCGAGCCCGTCGAAGTCGATCTGGGATAGGTCGATCAGCGGGTCCGGCTCGCTGCCTTCAGCCGCGGCCCGGATGACGTACTCCTCTGCGCCCACGGACCGGTCGAGCAGCGCATCGACCGCGTCAGAGATCGACTCCAAGTCAGCCTTGGGTGGCCGGGAGACATCCATGACTCGTTCGGCCAATACGCGAATAGCAGCGACGGTTTGCTGCTGCGCGGCGGCCTGGGGGTCTGGCAGCAGAGCCTTGAACAGCTTGCGCACCTGCCGTGCACCAGTCAGGAACGTGATGCGCGTCTCTTCATCCACCAGCAGGTTGTCGACAGCTGCGTCACGGAGCGCGATGTGAGCGAAACCTTTCGCGTCCCGCATCGCCAGCAAGTCGATACCCTTGGACGCACAGAACCCGACGAGGGAGTCCACCGCACCGTTCGATGCCTCGACGAGCGAGTCGAGATCCTGGATGGGCGCATTGACGTCGGCGTTTGCGGCGCCGTAGATCGCGAGTGCCTTCTCAAGGTTCCGGAAGACCCCGACGTAGTCGACGATGAGGCCGTTGTCCTTATCGGGGAAGACCCGGTTCGCGCGCGCGATCGTCTGCATCAGGGTGTGGTTGCGCATCGGACGGTCGAGGTAGATCGTCGACACGCTCGGCGCGTCGAATCCTGTCATCCACATTGCGCAGACGAACACCAGCCGCAGCGGATCATCCGCCGCTTTAAATTTCTCGGCTAGGTCCTCGTTGTTCATGCGCGCCCGATGCGGGCGAATGTCCAGCCTCTGCTTGGCGAGCGTCGCGATCTCGTTTTGCGACTGGGAGACCACGACTGCCATGTCGGTGGTCTCCATCAGCTCAATGCGACTGGCTAGCCACGGCCGTTCCAGTCCGGGCAGCGCATCGTGCCGCGCGCGCAGCTCCTGAAGGTGCTCGGCCCATGCCTCGCGGACGTAGTTGTACATACGCACCGCGGCCGCCTTGTCGAGACCGACGTACATGGCCTTGCCGGTGAACCCGCGACCGACGAAGTGCACTACAAGGTCCTTAGCGACCCGGCGCAGCCGTTCAGGCCTGGTCAGCAGCGTGTATTGCTTACCGAAGCGCCGTGCCAGCTGACCTTCGGCTTCCTCGTCGAGTTCGGCAGCCTCCAGCAGGTACTCAAGCTCGTCGGCGAAGTCCTCGTTGACCAGTTGCAGCTCGGGGATGCGATTCTCGTAGTACAGGGGGACGGTGGCGCCGTCCTCGATGGCGTCGCGGAAGTTATAGGTGCTGACGTAGTCACCGAACTGCTGGCGCGTCAGCTCCTCGCCGACGATCAGCGGCGTTCCGGTGAACCCCATGAACGACGCGTTAGGGAGAGCACGGCGCATGTTCAGCGCAAGGGTGTCGTACTGGCTGCGGTGCGCCTCGTCGGTGATGACGATGACGTCTGAACGGTCGGAGAGGACGGGCATGATCGTCTCGCCGGCGGCCGTGTCAATACGAAACTTGTGGATCAAGGTAAATACGTAGCGATGGTCCGCAGCGAGCAGCTCACGCAGGTTTTGAGCGGATGTTGCATGAACCCTGGCCTCGCGCGAGATCGCGCCGGCGTCGGCGAATTGCCCGTGTAGTTGCAGGTCCAGTTCGGTTCGGTCGGTGACCATGACGAACGTCCACGTACCGGGGATACGGCGCAGGACCTTCTGGGTGAACCACAGCATCGACAAGGACTTCCCGGAGCCCTGGGTGTGCCAGAAGACTCCGAGTCGCTTGTCGCCGGCGGCACGGACTTGATAGAGGTTCTCGATCGCCGCGTTGACGCCCAACATCTGGTGGTTCCGGGCGACGACCTTGATCAGCCCGCCAGGACGCTCGATAAAGGCGATGAAGTTCTCGATCAGGTCGAGCAACCGGTCCTGCGCGCATGTGCCGCGGATAGCGGTCTCGAGCGCGACGACACCGCGCGTGCCATCAGCGTCGATCACTTTCCAGTCGCCGAAAAACTCCCACGGCGAGTATGTCGAGCCGATCTTCGCCTCGGACCCATTAGACAAAAGCACGAACCCGTTCGGAACGAACAAGTGCGGGATCGTGTCACGGTAGTCGGTGAGGTTCTCGTCATAGGCGGCTTTCACCGGCCGGTTCGGGTCCTTGAACTCCATCAGCACCAGCGGGATGCCATTGACGAACAACACCGTGTCCGCACGCCGCCGGTGCAGCTCGCCGGCCACCCACACCTGGGATGCAGCGAGCCAATCGTTGGTCGAGGAGTCCCGGAAGCTTACGTACTGAACGCTCGCGTACTGACGCTCCCCGTCCTCGCTTCGCCACTCGGCACGGTATCCGTCACGGATCAGGTCGTAGATCTCGCGGTTCGCACGCACCCGGTCCATCACCGACCGGTCCTTCGCAAGTGCCGTTAGCGCTTCCTCGCGAATTACCTCGGGCACCTGCGGATTCAGCCACCGCAAGGCATCTCGCACACGGTGAGTGAGCACGACATCGTGCATCGAATCGCGCCCAAGCGTTCCCGCCGGCCCGAACGTTTCGTTAAAGGCATTCACCACCGTCCACCCGAGCTGCTCCAGCAGCTCGAGAGCGGGTCGCTCCACAAGCCCACCCTCGGTATATGGCGACGGCATCTACTACCACCTAGTCTTCGACAAGCCCGCCTAGGTCCACCGTAGAAAGATCGACCTGCCCCGCGAGTAGCCTGGGCAGAAGCATATCGCGAAGCGACGAGAGTTGCTTTGCTTGCAGGGTTAGCTGGTAGGCAGCGTCGAAAAGCGGTTTGGCATCAACCTCGAAGCGGTCCGCTAGGTCAGGCTGCGGCACGGCCAACTTATATGCATCGAAGCATTCATTGCGAACGCGTTGTCGGCCGCTGGCCCCGCTCATGCTCGCGATCGCGTGCCTTCGGAAGTCCTCGGAACGTGCCAGGCAGTATGTAAAGACAGCGCCTACACAGCGGCCACGTAGTACGACGAACTCCGTCGAGCCCCTGCCGACTTGGGCGTCATCCAGACACTGGACGAATCCAGTCTTGCCATTCTCAAGGCATGGGGTGATCCGGGCGAATAGTGTGTCACCATTTACGAATTTGGCCCCTGAGTTTCCACTTCTCTGATCGCTGGGAATGACGATCATACTTCGCTCGTTGAGGTCGCCCATCGTGACGAACGGGTGCAACAGCAACCGGTCCAGCTTCACTCGAGGATTGATGAAAAGCCCTTCTGATGCAGTCGTTACAGACCAATCATGCGGGATCTTTCCGATCGGCGAATCGATCTGCCTCGAATTCTGGTGGCCCGGATAACGGAAGTGCAAAAACCACTCGCGATATATCGCCTGAACCATTTCCTCAAGCACTTTAGCGCGTCTAAGGTTGTTCTCAATCAAATCGTCTATGGACCCGAGGATTGAGCCGATGACGTCTTGGACAGGCCGCGGTGGCACCGTGACGGATACCCGGTATATGCGCTCTGGAGCTGTGTGCCTCACGGTTGTTCCGGTTGCGGTCGCTCGGAGTTGGGCGCGCGACCTGTCAGACAGCAAAAGGTAGTAAAGGAATCGCCGATCGAGATCTACACCTGGCTTCACCTTCACGAGTCCGAGTCTCTGGTTATGCAGCATCCGCGGATGAGACGGAACGAAAGCCGGTGACCCAAGTATCGGCGCGTTCTGGGTCAGATCCGTCATGACAACGAGGAGATCCCCAGGTTCAAGCAAGAATTCACTTGGGTAGTTGCCCGTGTAGTAATGGTCCTTACCCGGGCGAATTTTCAGCCCTCCCCCGATCGGGAAATTGCCTGGGGTGAGTACAATTTCGTCGCCTTCCGTTGCGAAGCACTCGCCCTTGAACGCCCAACCGTGCTTGACGGTGATCAGTTTTCCGAGTGTTGTAGCTAGCCACTCATTCTTCATTGATCGAGCACACCTTGTATCGCAGTGTCCACAGTGGCTCGCAGGACCTCCGCCTCGTCGCTAAGGCGTGAGAACTCCTCGTACAACCCGGTCAACCTCTCGTTGAAATCCTCGCCGTCGTCTTCACTGACGGCGGTGCCGGTGTAACGGCCTGGGTTCAGGCTCCATCCCTGAGCCGCTATCTCAGCGCGATTGGCGACCTTGCACAGGCCGGGCACGTCGACATACGTGCCATCAGGGAACTGCTTGTCGATCAGGATGCCACTGCCATCGGTCTTCTCAATGACTTCGCCGCGGTAGAGTCGGACGATGTTGGCGAGGTACTCGATCTGTTCGGGCAGGAAGTCGCGGTGCGCTCGGTCGATCTGCCGATACAGGTGCCGGGCGTCCACAAACAGTACCGTGTCCTCGTTTTTGGTACCTCGCTTGGACCTATCAAGGAACCAGAGCGTGACTGGAAGCGTTACAGTGTAGAAGAAGTTCCTACCGATAGCAACCATCACATCGACGGCTCCGGATTCGATGAGCTGCCTGCGGATCTCCCGCTCAGAATGCCCGGCGTCACCGGCCGAGTTGGCCATGACGAAACCTGCACGTCCACTCGGGCTCAGCGCCGAGAAGAACTGCTCAATCCATAGATAGTTGGCGTTATCCGGCTTGGGAATGCCGAAGGGAAACCGCGGATCGCCTGCTAGCTTTTCCTTATCGACCTTATCGACATTGAACGGCGGATTAGCCATCACGAAGTCGAAGGCGCCAACGGAATGCTGCGGATCCTCGTAATAGCTGTTGGCCAGGCGGATATCCCCGGACAAGCCATGCAGAGCCAAGTTCATCTTAGCGAGCGGGATAGTGCCTTCCTTCTGCTCGGCGCCGTAGATTGACAGCTCGCGCGTCGCTGACTCGTTGTGCCGTTTTATGAACTTAGCACATTGGACGAACATGCCGCCTGATCCGCACGCAGGGTCGAAGACCTTACCATGGAACGGCTCGATGATCTCGACGATCAGCCGGACGATCGAGTACGGCGTGAAGAACTCACCGCCGAGGCGCCCCTCGCTCGCGGCAAAATTGGAGAGGAAGTCCTCATAGATTAGCCCGAAGGCGTCTCCGGATAGTTGGCGTGGCAGGGGCGCGAACAGCCTGAGCAGCTCACTGAGCGTGGATTTCTCAAGTCGCTGGTAGCCGCGAGGCAGGACATCGCGCAACTCAGGGTTTGAGCCCTCGATCAGTTTCATCGCCTCGTCGATGGCCCGGCCCAGGTTCTCCCGTTCGGGGAGATCGACCAAGTACGACAACCGTGCATCAGCCGGGACGAATAGTACTGAGCGCGCACGGTAGTCGTCCGCTGTGACGGGACGCCGAGCCGTGGACCTCGCCTCAAGCTCGGGACGCACTTGCTCGAACCTGTGCTCGGCGTAAGCGAGGAAGATCAGCCCGAGCACTGGGCCGCGGTACTCCGCGGGGGCCAGCGTCGAATTCGCGCGCAGTTCGTCGGCGGCGGCCCACAGCGTGCGGCGCACACGCGTCAGCTCATCAGTTTTCACACGACCCCCCACGGTTGATCACGACGTGAGGCTATCGCTTGGGAGTCGCTTTCGGGCCGGAGATTTGTTGATCCACGGGACTAAGCGATGCACCCGTATTGGGCCGGACCTTCAAGACGACACACCCCAAGCTGTGGCATACACGGTGGAGGGGGTGGCCCCAATGCCTGAGGGTTTAGGCATTGATGCCCTGATATGCGGTTTTCTTCTTGGTGACGTTCCGTGGTCGCTGGTTGCCAGGGGCGGCTGCGGCCGGGACGGCGTGCCTGTTGATCTGGTCATACGCAGCGGACAGATGCCTGCGGTTACGCCAGGCGTGCATGATGATGGCTCCGCCATCGATCCGCTTGGCGAGCGCGCCGCAGTCGTGTTCGCGGCTGAGCTGGCAGCTGATCAGATTCCTTCGGTACGCGCCATCCGTGCTGAGTTGCATGTCGGCCAGCCGCGCGCGCAGCGGCTGCGCGGGTACCTCGCCCTCGTCGCCGGGGCGCATCGCGGGAGTCTCGCCGGGTGACAGCCGGGCGGCGAACTGCCGGCAACCGGCGACTTTGTCGCGGTACTTGCGGGCGCTCTGCTCGGCGAGGACGTAACGACGGTCAACGTTAACGGCACCCATTACATCGACCCGCGTTTCCGGGCCTGGATACGCCCGGACCTCACACGGCTTGACACGTCCGTCAGGACATAAGACAACGCCGCTCAGGGCAGTTCGAGCGGGAGCCGGATGCCGTCCAACGCGTGCGCGCACAGGTCGTCCTCGCGCTCAGCGGGGAACGCGGCAATGATGTCCGCGGCCAGTCCGCGCAGGCGTTTCATGTTCTGGCCCAACACCTCGATTACCTCGGCCTCGGTCACTCCTTCGCCTTCTTCCACGCCCGCGTCGGTATCGGTGACCAGCGCCAGCGTGGTATAGCAAACGGCCAGTTCGCGAGCGAGAACTGCCTCCGGGAGCCCGGTCATCCCGACCAGCGTCCAGCCCTGCGCCGCATACCATCTGGACTCCGCGCGGGTTGAAAACCGCGGGCCGTCGATGACAACGAGCGTTCCGGACCCGGCGGGCACCCAGCCGGCCTCCTGCGCGGCGGCGATCGCGTACGCCCGGCCGGACGGACAGTACGGGTCCGCAAACGGCACGTGAACCGCATACTCATCGTAGTAGCTCTGGATCCGGCCGCTGGTGCGGTCCACCAGCTGATCGGGGATGACCAGCGTGCCCGGGCTATAGCACGGGGTAAGCGAGCCCACCGCGCTCGGCGCCAGGATGCGCCGGACCCCGAGCGCGCGCAGCGCCCACAGGTTGGCGCGGTACGGGATCATATGCGGCGGGTGCCGGTGGTCCTTGCCGTGCCGGGGGACGAAGGCCACCCGGCGACCGCCGGCCTCGCCGACAAGGACCGCCTCGCTCGGGGCGCCGAACGGCGTCTCGACCCGCACCTCCTCGGCATCGGCTAGGAACTCGTAGAAGCCCGACCCGCCGATAACTCCGACGTCCGCTACCACAGCCATTAAGGTCAGGCCATCTTCTCCCCGGACGAACCGCCGGAGGAAGGGGACGCCTTGCCCGCGGAAACGACAACTCGGCTGAATCACCGGCCGACTTCGACGAGTCCGAGGAAGGCGACGAGTCGGACGAAGACGACCCGTCGGTAGCGGACGAAAACGCCGAGGCCGAAAATCCGCTACCGCAGCTATCCGTCCGGTAGAAGCCGGACCCCTTGAACACGATGCCCACAGGCGAGAACACCTTGCGCAGCCGGCTGCCGCACTCGTCGGTGACGGTCAGCGCGTCGTCGATGAACTTTTGTACCGCCTCGACCTGACCATCGCATTCGGTGCAGACGTACTGGTAAGTGGGCACAGTTACTCCCGGGCAGGACCGTTCGGCTTGCTAGATCAGCACTCGCGTTAGCGGCCTACAAATGATAACTTCCCTGGCCGTCCCTTGACGCCGCGCCCGGCGCGGAGGGTACGGGAACGCCAGCCGGCACTTCAGCCGGCTGGGACGACGCTTCGGCCGCCCGCGCGTGACACGACCGCGCCCTTTGCGATCAGGCTTGGACCGGGGGTATGGGGGCGTGGCCGCTACCTCGCGCGCCGCGCTGGTATGCCAGCGCTCGCCGACTGGTCGAGCTTCACATGGCATTGCACGAATTGGCAAAGAGCGTGCAGACTGGCATCACAGAATCTCGCCCACCCCGGAAGTTGATACAGGCCGGACCGCAGGCAGGAGAGCCGCTGTGCCGACACGTCTCATTGAACTCGCGGACGGGACTCTCGTAGAGGTCGAGTCGAACGTCGACCAGGCGGAGGAAATCAGCGGGGGCATAGCGCAACGCGTGAAAGCCACCCTAGATCAGGTCCAGCCGTTGATCATAAAGGCCTGTCGGCCCCTCATCGCGGCGTGCCGAGAGATGGATAAGGCGGAACAGATCGAGTCAGCGGAGATCGAGTTGGGTTTCGGATTCGAGGCCGAAGGCAGCCTCTACATCGCGAAAGTCACATCGACCGCCAATATCGTCGTGCGCATCAGGCCGAAGCTGTCCTGAAATGCCCTCGCCCGCGTGGGTTGATTCCGTCGTCCGTCTGGCCAGCTCGGACAGCTCCAACCCGAGGTTCGGGACAGGCTTTGTCGTCGGCCGTGACTTGCTATCGACGCACATCCTGACCTGCGCGCACGTCGTCACTGCCGTCGGCGGCCCGTCGGCAGTCCTGATCGATGGTCATCGCGGCCGGGTCGTCGCGTCCGGCGAAGGGCTCGACGTCGATCTCGCCATCATCCGGGTCGATGCCCGCCTCGACCGGGAACCTCTCCGGATCGAGGCGGGCGGCCGGGAGGGCATAGCGATCCAGACGGCTGGTTTCCAGCACGTCGTCGGGCAGGATTATGTCATCCGAAACCTCTCCGGAGAGCTGAGCCGCCAGATCGGCCTGGAGTCACGGAGCCGAGTGAGCAGGCTTGAGGCCTGGGAAATCCAGGTGACCGACCGATTCGCCCTCCAGTCAGGATACAGCGGCTCCCCGATCGTCGACCGGAGGACCGGCGCGGTGGTGGGTGTGCTCCGGATCAAACACGGCGATGGCGAACGCGGCCTGGCCATCTCAGCCCGAGTGGTCCAGGAGCTATGGCCGGATTTCCCAGGTGTGCTGACGGACGGCAACACGGAGGAGCAGCAGTACGTCGACTGGGGATTCGCCCCGGACGTGTCCTGCCTGTTTGGCCGGGCAGAAGACGTCGCCACTCTTCGGAGCTGGATCCTGGAGGACCACTGCCGCCTGATTGGGATCATCGGGCTCCGCGGCATCGGAAAGAGCACACTAACTGTCGCGCTCAGCCGGGGCGCTTGCCTGCGGACCGACCTTCCGCCGGAGCTTAACACGGGGCTCCAGGGCAGCTTCGACTTTGTGTTCTTCCGCAGCCTTCTCAACGCTCCGCCCGCGTCGGAGATCCTGCGTGACCTCATTGCCTTGATCTCCCGGCAGCAGGAGGTATCGCTGTCAAGCTCGTGGGACGAGCAGCTCGCCAGGCTTATATCCTACCTGCAGAACAACCGATGCCTGGTGATCCTGGACAACGTTGAGGCTGTCCTGGAAAGCGGCAAAAAGCTCGCCGGCGCGTACCGAGACGGCTATGCGGATTATGAGCAGCTGATCACGCTGATGGGCTCGACCGGCCACCGGAGCTGCCTGCTCCTCAACAGCCGCGAGAAGCCCTCAAACCTTGCCGTCATGGAGGGCCGGAACCGCCCGGTGCGGACGTTGCAGATCACAGGGGTTAACGAGGACAGCGGTCGGATGATCATCGACGACATCGGGGACTTCACGGGGACCGAGACGGATTGGAGCGATCTGCTCAGAACGTATCGGGGCAATCCGCTTGCCCTGGAGCTCGTCGGGAAGCACATCGCCGAGGTCTTCTTCGGTGACATCTCCGAGTTTGTCCGGTCCGGTCGCCCGCTGTTCAGCGATCTGCAGGAACTACTCGACTGGCACCTCAACCGGCTCTCCGACCCGGAGATCGAGGTCATGTACTGGCTGGCCGTAGAACGGGAGCCTGCCACCCTCCAGGACCTGAACGGAAACCTGCTTGACAGGGAGGCACAGCAATACCTCACCTCGACCGTTCAGGCCCTCCAGCGAAGGGTGCCTCTCGAACATACGTCGTCCCGGTTCAGCCTCCAGCCGGTTCTCATCGAGCACATCACTGCCAGGCTAATCAACGGTGCCGTGGACGACCTGCTCAACGGCACGTGGCACGTCCTTGCCCGGTACTGCCTGGTGAAGGCTCTAGCCCGCGACTACGTACGCGAGGCACAGGTCCGCCTGGTGGCGACGCCGGTCCTCGACAACTTGGAGGCGGTGCTGGGCGGTCGCGAGGCGGTCCAGGCTCATCTGACGCTATACCTGACGAAGCTGCGGCACGACAGGCCGCACGGTCCGAGCTACGTGGCCGGCAACCTCCTAAACCTCCTCGGCACAATGAGTGGAACGCTCAAGGCCCACGACTTCTCTGGCCTCGACATCCGGCAGGCAAACCTGCAGGAGGTAAGTCTGCATGGGGTGAATCTCGCCGGAGCTAACATCCACCACTGCACGTTCACCCAGACTTTCGGTCCGATCTCCGGCCTGGCACTCACCCGCGACGGCGAAATGATCGCGGCCAGCGAGTCCAGCGGCGCTATCCACATCTGGCGTCTGGCGGACTTCCAGCTGGTCCGTACGCTGCGCGGGCATCTCAGCTGGATCCTCGGGCTAGCCTTCAGCCCGGACGGGAAGCTCCTGGCCAGCGGCGGCGAGGACAAGATGGTCCGGCTTTGGGATCTGCAAACTGGAGAACGCATCAAGGAGTTCAGCGAGCACCTGAACTCGGTGTGGGCGGTCGCCTTCAGCCCGGACGGGAGGCTACTCGCCACGGGGAGCGAAGACCAGACCGTCAAGATCTGGGACCTGCAAACTGAGACCTGCGTGGCGACGATGGCCGACCACAATCTGAAGGTCTTCTGCCTGGAGTTCAGCCCTGACGGCACGCGCCTGGCGAGCACTAGCGCCGATCACACGGTCAAGGTCTGGGACGTCGGCCAGTGGAGCAATCCACGAACCCTGGCGGGACACACTGACGCGGTGCGGGGTGCCGCGTTCAGCCCGGACAGCAGGCTACTGGTGACGTGCGGATGGGATAAGACGATCCGGCTGTGGAACGTCGAGACGGGAGAACAGGTCACCATCCTCGCCGGCCACACTAACAGCGTCCACTGGGTGGTGTTCCACCCTGGTGGAGAGATCCTGGCGAGCAGTAGCGAGAGTGGCGACATCCGGATCTGGAATGTCCGAGAGGGCGAGTGCGTCAGCCTCATCCAGCGGCACAGCAACTGCGTCGGAAAGATCGCCTTCTCCAGCGACGGCCGGACGATGGTCAGCGCCGGCTGGGACGGCCAGATCAAAATCTGGGACACGCGGGACTGGGGGTGCCGCAACACGATGCACGGCTACGTCGACTGGGTGCAGGCCGTCGCCATCGGCCCGGACGGAGAGACGGTAGTAGGCAGCAACGGCGATCTCACGGTCCGGGTCTGGGACATCCGCAGCGGCGAGTGCCGGGAGACCCTCAAGGGCCACACCGAGTGGACGTTCGCCCTCTGCCTCAGCGCGGACGGTTCGCGGATGGCAACCGGCAGCGACGATCGGACAATCCGGATCTGGGACACTCGCACCTGGCTAACCGAGAGATCCTTCCAGGCGCACTCCACCTGGGTCCAGGCGCTGGCGTTCAGCGAGGACGGGTCGGTCCTGGCGAGTGCGAGCGACGACCGCACCATCAAGCTCTGGGACGTTGCCTCGGGAGAATGCCTCCGTACGTTGTCCGGTCACGTGGAGGGAGTGTGGTCTGTCGCCTTCGCACCTGACGGCCCGACGCTGGCCAGCGCTAGCGAAGATTTCACGATCAAGCTGTGGAACACCGAGGACGGAGCCTGTCTCGCCGACCTGGTCGGCCACGAGGACCGAGTTCACTCGGTGGCGTTCAACTCGCTCGGCGATCGTCTCGTCAGCAGCAGTGACGACCGGACCGTGCGGGTGTGGGACGTGCGATCCGGAGAGTGCCTGCTGGCTCTGCGCGGACACGAGAGCTGGGTCATGGCAGCGGCATTCGACGCCACCGGCCGGCGCATCTGGAGTGGCGGCAAAGATATGACGCTGCGCGTCTGGGATGCAGAGACAGGCGAATGTCTCTCCGTCGTGGAGGGTCATAAGGGTGGCATATCCGGAATTTCGGTCAACGGACGTCCGGGTATTGTCGCCACGGGCAGCGAAGACGGCAGTATTCGACTATGGGACGCTACCTCGCACCATATGATCAAGGTGCTCCGATCACTGAAGCCGTACGAAAAAACTAATATAACTGGCGTTTCCGGCCTGACCGACGCACAGAAGGTTTCACTTAGGGCGCTCGGTGCCGTGGGTGGGGATACGGAGAATGGTGTCTGACATGCCTGAACAAAACTCCATGGCGACGAGTCGCACACACGACTATGCAAAGTATGCGGCCGACTATGCGAAACTGGGATTCGAAGGAACCTACTACCTGGCTTTCCGCGACATATCCGCGCTTTTGGAGAAACACGCGACAGGCCCGCAGGCGCTGGACTACGGATGCGGGTCCGGCCGGTCGACACGTTTCCTGAAGGGCCTGGGATACGACACCGTGGGCGTCGACATCAGCCAGGACATGCTGCGCCAGGCGCGTGCCGAAGACGAGACCGGTGAGTACCGGCACATCCAAAGCGCGGAGATACCGTACGACGACGCGTTGTTCGACGTCGTGTTCTCAAGTTTCGTCTTCATCGAGGTCTCGAACCTGGCTGAGATCACCGCCATTCTCGCGGAGATGAAACGGGTTCTGAAGCCGGACGGTGTCGTGGCGGTGGTCACCTCGCCGGTTACGGGCATTAACGGGAACTGGTTGTCCTTCTCGTACGATTTCCCGGAGAACCGCAGGCCTATCAAGAGCGGTGACACCGTCAAGCTTCAGATCCGGGGCACTGATGTGGTGTTGTACGACTACCACTGGACGGACGAGGACTACCGCAACGTCTTCGCACGAGCGGGCTTGGCCGTGCGCACCGTGCACACTCCGCTGGGGCGCGACGACGAGGGCATCGAGTGGAAAGACGAGAAGACCACTCCGTTCATCTTCATCTACCTTCTTGAGCATTCCGGACGCTCGGTCGGCGCATAATGCGCCCATCGAGTCAGAATCGACTGGAACCGCCGACAAGTGAGCGGATCGGGTTGCTCTTACCGGAAGCCATCCGCTCGATGTCGGTGACGATCCTCGGCCAAATTACGAACGAGTCGCCGAAAAGCTCGCGGAAACTCTCGGTCAGCATCCGGTGATGCACGTCAGGATCGTAAGAATCCGTCACCACCAAGTCGATCGTGACCAAGTCCACCTTCTCCTGCGTGACCTGGAACTGCCGGATACCCAGGCGATGCGTCAGGATCAGGCTGTAGGTCCAGTCCAGGATTCGCCCTGACGGGACTAGGCTACCGTCCCTTCGGCGAAATGACGCGTTCATGCGGCCGGCCAGCGATTCGAGCGTCGGAGCAGTGCGCCCGCACACACACGCCCGGTCCCCCAGCACGGCGAGATCGCCCTGGTGATACCGGATAATCGGGGTGGCCTCGTTGATCAGACAGGTGCCAACTATCTCCCCGACCTCGCCCGACGGCGCGGGAGTGAGAAATCCCGGCCGTAGCAACTCGATGTAGGAGGCGTCCTGGGTTAGGTGATAGCTCTTGCGCAGGCATTGATAGGCGATGCTGGACAGCTCCTCGGAGGAGAACTCGTCGGACACGGGACAGTCCATTTGCCGCGCGAACGCGTCGCGCTCCTCTTGGGAGGAGTACTCGGAATTGGTCAGGACTCCCTTGAGAGGGAGCATTAGCACATGACCGTCCAGTTCCAGAAGTTCCCTGAGAATGGACGGATAGATGGCCAGTATCGCGGGCCGGTATCTTCGTATCTCCTCGAGGATTTGGCCCGCTGAGGACAGTGTGCTGACGTATCTCGCTCGGTAGAGCCCTCCGATCGAGGAATAGGGATACTCCGAGGTGTAGACGAGAAGCTCCCGATCACGGGGCCCGTAACCGGGAGCCACTTCGTGCAGCATGCGGTAGGCCTGCAGCGCTTGCGTGATTACGGCGCGCGAGTCGAGGTAGACGGTGACGAACTGCCCGGTGGAGCCAGAGCTGCGCGAGACGAACAAGCGGTCTATTCGACACCGGTCGTTGACGGCGCCGAGACCGGCGTCGATCAGCTCGGGTTTCGTCACGGTCGGCAACTGAGCAAAATCACTCCAGTCCTGGATGTCCCTGGGATGTACGCCGACCACAGAGTACTTGCGGCGGTAGAACTCCGTGTGGTGGAAGGCCACATCTACTAGGCGTTTCACTTGTCGAAACTGGCGTTCACGGATAACCGGCTGCGGATTGGCGCCCCAGTTGCTGATCTCCCGATGACGGCTCAGAAAGCGACCAGCGAGGGCGATTTTTTCTCTTGACGTGAAACTTCGCATAAGTTCATCGTGAGGCATCGCCGCGGAGCAAACCATCGAGAAGGCTGGCCCGATCGGGGCGGCCCAGCAGGCGGTAGGCCTTCGCCCAGACAATGGGATCTGCGATGGGAAGGCCGAGCCACTGGCGGCTGACCCGCGTCGGCAGGTGAATAGCCTCTCCGTCCGCACGGATGGCAAATCCTAGAAGGAGGTCCACTTCGTGATCACCACCGTCGACGTGGATCCAGGCCTTGGTCGCGAATCGGTCATCAGAGCTGGTGTCCTGGATGAATGAGACCCCGGCCCGGGTGAGCGCGTTCTGGACCGCCTCTGGGTCGCCGTCGCTGGTAACGTCCCAGTCACGCACACGATCAACCAATCCGTACGCAGCTAGGAGCCCGGAGCCGCCCACGGCAGCGACGATCTCGGCATCCTCAAGAGCGGCGATCACGGCTCTGACCGTCCCTAGCGGAGGTAGCACGATGGCATCGTCGCTTGTGTCCGGAACTTCGTTCATCAGAAGGCCTCATCTCCCTGGAGGGCGCCAGTGAAACACCGCCACGGGGATGGCTGCAGAAGTCAGGTCGTGGTAGATCGTCGTTAGGATTTCCTTCGGGGACCTAAACGGAGAGGGTAACAGCCGTGCGCACTAAAGATGAGATTCTGGCGATCCTCGCCGCGCAAGGGATCGCCACGCCCCAGACCTGGGCCGGAACTCTCGCGGAACTCGTCACCGAGACCTGGGAACCTGAGTTGTTCTACTACTGCCGGACCCTCGATGCGGAGAAGATCACTGTTGTGCCGTCCGGGCGAACCATCGGCGACGAACTCGCAGAAGCGGCCGACCGGCACCGGAGATGGGCGGTTCAGCCGCTCTACGATTTCGATCTATCTGGGGCGGCACTCCTCACTCTCGGTGAAACGTATCTCGAATGTGTCTGGGGTAGCCCGCTCGCCTTGCTTCGCGAGGGCGTCGTTGCCTATCGGAACATACGGCCGCGGTCGGGCGAGGTCCTCAAATCCGTCTATGCGCAGGACTTTCAGATCAGATTTGCCAAGAGTGAGCCGCGGGAGGTGCCGCTTCCTACCAACGTGGACGAGCTCCCTTCCTTGACCGACCAGCGGATAGGCGCGGCCCTTGAGGAGCTCCGGGCTCGCTCGCTGTTCGGTGTGTTCGAATGGGGCACGAGGGTCAATCGTTCCGTGATACTCGACTGGAAGCCGCTGATCGACGATGAACGCACTGAAGCGCTGTGCCGCATCCTCCGGCAATCCCCTATGACCAGCCTAGTTCCGGACTTCGATCGGCCGATTCTGTCCACAGTCCCAGCGATATCCGGATGCCGGAAGGTGGTCTTCGATCACGGCGCCCGGCTAAGCCATGTGGTGACCCGGGCGGTCGACAACGGATCGTTCAACGTGCAGTTCCGCAGCTGACAAGTCGCATGTCGACCACAGATGGAAGAAGAAGATGAAAATCGTCGTGCTGGACGACGATCTGATCGTGGTCCAGTCGCCTCGCGTGCATATTGCCGACGTCTACAGCGAATACCTGGCCAATACGATCGACGTCAACGGCGCATCCGCGGCTTGCGACCTCACCGCCGGATCTGGCTATCAGACACTCAAGCTGGCCCGATGCGGACTGCGGGTGGTCGCCATAGACGTACTGCCCGAGGCTGTGGAGCTTACGCGGGTGAATGCGGCGACGAACGGTCTGGCCAACTTGGTCGAAACACGCCTGGGGAATCTATACGAGGTCCTTCATGCGGAGGAGAGGTTCGACCTCGTCGTCGCCTGGCCGCCAGTAATGCCAACGCCACAGGGGCAGAACAGCGACGGGTGGTGGAGTCTCGCGAACAACGGCGGCCTGGACGGACGGCTGGTCTTCGACAAGGTGATCGCAGGGGCGACCGCGCACCTGCTCCCGGGCGGTTCGCTGTGGATGCCCCACCCCTGGTTCTTGTCCGAGAGTGAGACCCGGCGCGTCGCGGACGCGGCGGGCCTAGATCTCGTCCTCGTGGATTCGCGACGGTTTCCGATGGGCACGGTGTCGGGATCCCGGCTGGCCTACATTAGAAGCCTCGGGTTCGAGCCCGAGAGGGAAGACGGCAGGCCCTTGCAGCGACTGACCATCGTCCGTTTCAGGCGGCGACCCTAGCGCTCGAGGCCGACGACGAGGACTCAACCATCTCAAGGATGGCGCCTTGAGCTTGTCTCCGTCGTCCTGACACCTGACGCTAGGTGCGTTGGGCGGCTCGATCACCCGACTTGCCGATGGTCCGGGACATCGGAAACCTGCCAGACTGTGCGTGCGGGAGCTTAATTGCGCGGGCGGACTTGAACCCCCACCACGCTGATTAAGTATCTGCAGGGGTGACGTGCGCGGCGGCGGACGCGGCGTGGCGGCCGGCGCGGCGGCCGGAGAACACGCAGTCGGCGATCGACAGGCCGCTGACGTACGAGCGGGAGCACAGGCCCACGGCGCTGCGGCCCGCCGCGTACAGGCCGGGGATCGCCGTCCCGTCCGCGCGCAGCACCCGGCCGGTTCCGTGGTCGGTCACCAGGCCGCCGAGGGTCAGCACCGGGGCCGGGTACATCAGCCGGGGCCGGATCGAGAAGTCGATCAGCGAGTACGGCGGCCGGTCCTGCGCGGCGACCAGGTCGGCCGGCTTGCCCGCCGGGTCGGCCGGGGCGGCCCCCGTTTCCAAGGAGCCCGCGTCCGAAGAGCCGGCGTTGGCGGCGGCCGCGTTGTACGCGGCCACCGTCGCCGCCAGGCCGTCTGGGTCGACGCCGGCCCTGGAAGCGACGCCGGCCACCGTGCCCGCGCTCACCCGGCCGAAGGTCAGCAGGTACCAGGCCTGGAGCCGCTGGAACCACAGCGTTGAGCCGGGTAGCTCCCGCCGGGCCGCGGTGATCGTGGCCCGGTCGGCGAACAGCCAGGCCCGCCC
>Ga0335078_10005862_pt1 | contig 18174 bp, 21 predicted proteins | sample Lox_Sample_32_FD_206711 | JGI IMG/M metagenome (GOLD analysis project Ga0335078, IMG submission 206711) | Soil microbial communities from Loxahatchee National Wildlife Refuge, Florida, United States - Lox_Sample_3.2 | ecosystem: Environmental > Terrestrial > Soil > Wetlands | place: USA... | reverse complement strand
AAAAGCCGACGCAGGGGAGCCGTTGGAAAGCGAGCTCGCGCGCGAATTGTGGGAAGAGTTGGGCGCGGACTGCAGAGTCGGGACGGAAATTTACCGAACGACGTATCAATATGCGGGTCGCGAGCCAATTGAATTGGTGTTTTTCGCGGCTGAGCTCGTTGCGGAGACCGCGCTGGATTTGAATTCGGCGGCGATTCACGCGGCGTTTCAAGAGGCGCTGTGGGTCGAGCCCGGCGAATTGCCAAGTTACGATTTTCTAGAGGCGAATGCGGAGTTGATCGCCCGGCTTGCGGCGGAGCATTTACCAACGGCGCGAGCGAAATCGGCTAGGTGAGCGTGCGTCCGCCGTCTACCGCAAGGATCTGTCCCGTGATGAAATCCGATTCAATCAGAAATGCGACGGCTTCCGCGATGTCGCTTCCCTTCCCGGTGCGGCCGAGTGGCGCGCGGCGAATATAATCGGCTTCCAATTCTGGCGCGTCTCCCTCGAATGAAATCGTGCCGGGAGCCACGGCGTTCACCGTGATTTCCGGCGCGAGAGCGCGCGCCATGCAGCGCGTGAGCATGATCACTCCCGCTTTCGAGACGCAGTAGTGCGTGTGGGCGGGCCACGGCAGTAATCCGCCGAGCGAGGCGAGATTTACGATTCGACCTCGGCCGGATTTTCTCAGCAGCGGGGCGGCGGTCTGCGCGCACATGAATTGCGAAGAAAGATTCGTCGCAAGGATGCCGTTCCACTGGTCGTCGGTGATTTTTTCAAACGGCACGTTCTGAAACATTCCGGCGTTGTTCACCAGAATGTCGAGCCGCCCGAAGGCGGATTCGGTTTCGGCGACAAGCTTTTGCACGTCGGCGCGCTTGGAAACGTCACCTTGAATGGATTTCGCGCGCCGGCCGAGCTTTTCAATTTCCGCGGCGACCTGCGCCGCTGCATCGCGAGAGTTGCGGTAGTTCACGACAACGTCCGCGCCGCGCGAAGCAAGTTCGAGCGCGATGTCGCGGCCGATGCGTTTGGCCGCGCCAGTGACAAGCGCAACGCGCCCAGAAAGTTTCTGTTCGGAAGACAAAACAAATGCTCCAGTGAATCCGCGCTTATCCTACGCCAGCGGCGGTGATGTCACAAACGCCGCCGGACAAAACTGCTTCGCTGCTCTTCAACCTGATAGAATCACCCGCGAAACCGCGAGAATATTTTAGGAGGCTGCATGAAACTCGACCTGCTGGCGATAGCCGCACATCCCGACGACGTGGAGCTGACTTGCGGCGGCACGCTGATCAAAATGGCGGCGCGGGGATACACGACGGGCATTCTGGATTTGACGCGCGGAGAAATGGGCACTCGCGGAACAGCCGAGACGCGGCAGACGGAAGCGATGGCGGCCGCGAAGATTCTGGGAGTGAAAGTTCGCGACAACGTGGGGCTGCCCGATTCGGCGCTCGGCATGATTCAGGAACAGAAGCTGGCAATTGCCAAGCACATTCGGCGCTTGCGCCCGCACACGGTGATTCTGCCCTACTGGGAAGGCCGGCATCCGGATCACTACACGGCGGGCAAGCTGGGATACGAAGCGTGTTTTCTGGCAGGGTTGAAGCAATTGCCGATACCCGGCGAGCCGTTTCGTCCGTTCAAGGTGCTGTACACCACGTTCGATCATCCAATGCGGCCGACATTTGTGGTGGATATCACGCGCGAATTTCCGCGACGGCAGCGCGCGACGCTGGCGTTCCGGTCACAATTCCGGCCAGCGAAACATGTTCTTCGCGCCATGAATAAAGTTTATGTGCCACTGGATGAGCTTGACCGGCGCGTGGAATTAATGGGCCGCTACTACGGACAGATGATCGGCGTGGATTATGGCGAAGCGTTTTTTGTGCGGGAAATGGCGCAAGTGGATGACGTTGTGAACATGCCGGTGCGGTCGCTGTGACCTGGCCGGCCCTCGCCAGCCTCTATTCCGATGATTGCGCAGGCGTGAAGCCCGGTGGCACCATTCCGCCGGCGGCGCGCGAAAGCTTCACGCGGAGCGGTTTGGAATTGTCGTCCTTGGTGGAGCGCAAGACGGCAAAGGTGGCCAGCGCCTCGGTGTAAAGCCGTGTAACGAGGTAAGTTTCGCCCGAATCATCGTGCTTCCACACCTGTCCGACTTGGATTTTGAGGTTGGCCATCATTGCAAACTATACAAAGAATCTAGGTGCATTTTCTGGCGGTGTCAATGCGGCGGCGCGCAGCGTCGGCTCCCTGGCAGGGCCTCCGCCGCGACGTCAGGCACTGCAAGGAAACCTTATTCGAGATTCCGCCATCTGACTCAAAAAATGAAGTTGACTCTCCAGAGAGGGTGTATAATGCCTGCTAAGTCTTTCCGAGGAGGGTACATGTACCGCCCGTCTCGATCGTTGACCGTAGCATTTTCGACTTTGCTGCTCGCCGCGGCGCCCGCTTTTGCCGTCCAGCAACAATCGCAAACTCAGCAACAGACACCGCCGACGCAAGCCGCTCCGCCGATGCCGCAGGCGCAAACACCGCCGCCGCAAACGCAGCCAGCTCCGGCGGCGCAGGCGAACGCAAAGGCGCAGCCATGCACGAATGCGACGAGCAGCCAGCAGCCTTCCTCGACGCCACAATCGGGCTCGACGGCGCCTGCAAATTCCACGGCGCAATCCGGTTCCACCGCGCCGGCGAATTCCGCTTCGCAGCCGTGCGCACAAGCGCAATTGAAGCCCGGCGACCCGGGCTACAATCCGCCCGTCGCGCAACAGACCGATCCAAAGATCAAAGCCGGCTCGCAACAGGACGTGGACGCCATCGGCAACCGGAACGTGGGCAAGGGCGTTGATTTCTACTCGATCGAGCACGAAATCGCGCTGGGCAAACAACTTTCACAACAGGTGGAGCGCACCGCGAAATTGGTGGACGACCCCGTCATCACTGAATACGTGAACCGCGTCGGACAAAATATCGTGAACAATTCGGACTGCAAGGTCCCCTTCACGATCAAGGTGATTGATACGGATTCGGTGAATGCATTCGCGCTGCCCGGTGGATTTTTCTACGTTTACACCGGGCTGATTTTGCGAGCGCAGGAGGAATCGGAACTGGCCGGCGTGATGGCGCACGAAATCGCGCACGTTTGCGCGCGCCACGGCACAAAGAACGCGACGAAAGCCGATATCGTCCAACTCGCGATGATCCCGGCGATGATCCTTCTGCCGCCAACGTGGGCCGGCTGGGGAATCTACGAAGGAATGCAGTTTGCAATTCCCATCGGCTTCCTGAAGTTTTCGCGCGACGATGAGCGACAGGCCGATTATCTGGGCCTGCAATACATGTACAAAGCGGGCTATGACCCGAACGCCTACATCACCTTCTTCGAGCGGATTCTGGCCGACGAGAAGCGGCAGCCGGGAACGATACCGAAGCTGTTCAGCGATCACCCGCCAACACCGGAGCGGATCGAGAAGGCGGAAAAGGAAATCGCGGACATTCTTCCGGCGCGAGACAGCTACGTGGTAACGACGTCCGAGTTCGATACCGTGAAGGCCCGTTTGATGGCGTACGAGCGCCGCAGGAAGCCGCTGAATGGGAAGGACTCACCGACGCTGCGCACCAAGACGGAACAGCAGAAGACCGGCGCGAATGGGTCGGATCCGAACAGCACCAACGGTGACGATGACAGCGACCGTCCAGTGCTGAAGAAGCGCACCGGCTGCTGATCAGCTTTCACACAGATTGAAAATGCAAAAGGGCGTCCGTGACGGGACGCCCTTTTTGTTTTCCATCCGAAAATTCCGTGATTCAGCGCGCGGCGCTCGCTCGGCTACCGCTCGGCGACAATCCCTACGCCTTTCTTCTTCAGTTCGTCGGCATAATAACGGCGGTACAGCAGATCCCATTCCTCGCTGCCTTCCAAGATCTCTTTCTTTTGCGAAGCAATCTTCTTTCGTACTTCGAGATCCACCTGCTCTTCTTCCTTCAGCAGCGCCTGCAATATATCCACGATCTTCTGGCGAATCGTGTCGCGGTCGTCGATAAATTCTACCTTGTCGCTATCCACCAAAACCTTGGTCACCACATGGGACAGCTGCACAACTTTTCCTCGACTCAGGCGCATGGGGCTCGAAATTTCTCCGGGTCGGCTAACGCAGGATCAGTTTTTTATCCCTGGCGATCTGCGCTTTCACTTTCTTGAACATTTCCTGATACGAGACTCCGGTGCGGCGCATTGTATCGGCGTGATCGCTCAGGATTTGCCGCGCTTCCTCGTTTACTCGCTCTTCCACGGCCATTTCGTCCGCAATTCCCTGCCGGACGCGCTGCGTGACTTCCTCAACGGCCGCAGTTTCAATCATTTCTTCGGCGACCAGCCGCTTGACGACTTCCTGCGCAACGTAAGTGATGTAATCGCGTGAGAGCAGCATCGTCCGTGTTCTCTGGCTCCTAATTCAGCTTGTTCAAGGATAACACGGCAGTCTACTTGCCGCTTCCGATGAGTGTCAAGAAAAACGGATTTCGGGCGGCACCACGGGCGATTTGCCGCTGCGAAACATGGAACACTTGCATTCGACCGCGAGCGTGGTAGAGTCCCCGGCAATCGCCCTAGGAGGACCCTGCTCATGCTGAAAGTGCGCTCCTTCAGGCCCATTTATGTTCTCACCGGGATCGTCTTACTGGTCATCGCCAGCTTCGCCGGTGCCTCGCGCCCGCAAGCGCGACAAGATACGACATCGGCTCAGCCGTGGGACGCCGGCACACGCTATCCCGACTGGACAGCGCCCAGCACGCTGACCATAACCAACGACTGCAAGCGGTCGCATGATTTTTCGATTACGCCTGAAAATGCGCCGTTCCTCGATCTGCTGGGCGTCACGCACGTCTCCGTACCCGCGAAGAAATCCATCGAGTTGCCGGTGCGATTCCACACCGATGGGATGGCGCCGGGCACCTACGCCGGGCTCGTAACCATCATTTGCCTCGATTGCAGGGAAGTCCCGCCTTGCACGCAGGATCGGAAGACCGTGGCACCGCACGTCACCGTGATTGCGCGCCCGGCGGGGACCACCCCGCCACCGACGACACCACCAACTTCTGTAAGCCACGATTGCAATGACGCAGCCAAGAATTGCGATGAACTGCGCAAGCAGGTAGCGGCGAAAGAGCAAGCATCGCAACAGGCCTCAGCAAAGATGCTGGCCGCGATAATCGTGATGGAGGCCGCATACGAAGAAGCGGATGACGCATGCGGTTACGCGGAGGAAGGCGACGACTACGCAGAGGATTTGATCTGGAGCCATTCGGGGATCGAGGGCTATCATTTGCCGCTCGACCTGACAGATGAACTCAATCGCGCGTGGAAGGAATGCGACGAGGCGGAAGAAGACGCCGAGCATGCCGAAGCGATAGCGCGGGGGCTGGCCGCGGTGGCTGAGGCGGCGCAGGACGCTTATGACCAGGCCGTGTCCGCTTATAAGGAATGTGAAACGAATCTCGCGAAGAGCTCATGTCCAGTGAAGCCAGCCGATCTTTCACTCGGTCAAGATTTCTGGCAACCCTGGCCCGCTCCACCCACAAAACCCAAGCCTGAATGGCCGAAGTCCGGCGCGACGTCCACCGCTCCGGGTGCGCCGCCAGGGACCCCACCTGTAACTGCAGGTGGCGGTGGCGTGACGACGAATACGGTGGAGCATCCCGGCACCCGCACGAAAGAGCCGTGCAGCGAGCAGGATTGCGAAGAGCTGCGCCGCGTCTGGTTAGACAAGCAGGCTGAGGCACAAGCGGCACAAGCCAACGCTGACAACGCAGCGTCGGAAGCGGCAACCGCCGAAGCCGCAGCAGCAAAAGCGGAGCAAGCTGCTGCAGCCGCGGCTGCGGCGGTACCGAAAATCGATCAGGGCTCAAGTTGGATGGAATCCGGCGGAATCCGTCTGACATCGCACGACTTGAAGTTGGCGAGTGCGGCAAGCCAGCAGGCCTTTGCGGATTATCAAGCCGGAAAAATCAGTGCAGATCAACTTCAGGACATCTGGGGCAAATCGGGAGACGCCGCTGCGATCTCAAAGCTGCATCAGGCGGAACAAGATGCCGTGGACGCAGCACAGATGAAAGCTGATGAAGCAGCGCAGGCCGCTGCCGCAGCGAAGGCGGTGGCGGACGGTGCGCGCGCCAACGCCCTGAAAGCGCAGCAAGCAGCCGATCAAGCAAAGGCCGCTGCGACGGCTGCGCAGGTGGCCTACGAAAACTGTGTGAAGTGCCACACGACAGAAACCGCGGGCGGAGGGACGAGTGGCGGTGGAGCTACCACGGGCGGGGGCACGCCCCCGGGCGGTGGAACGGCCTGCGGAGGAACAACGACCGGTGGGGCAACTACGACAGGGGGCGACAACAATCCTCAAACGCAATCGAACGACTGTCCGCCATTTCCGGAAAATTGTGATGCGCTCAGGGCGCAATATGAGCAACTAAAGCAAGCGGCGGACGTCGCGCAAGCGCAGGCCGACCGCGAGAAGGAGCAACAACAGTGGAATAACCAGCAAGCCGATGGGCTCGACAAGTTTGCCGGGTCGGTGCAGGCATCGGCGGACGCGGATACTGCGCACGCGCAGCAATGGCGTCAAATGGCAGGCAGCATGGCGGGCCTCGCGCAGTCGGCGCTGCAGCATCGAAATGCATTCGCTGCGGGAAGCAACGACTACGCCTCGTGGGACCAGATGTATCAGGACGATTTGAAGGAAGCGGCGCAGCGGAACCAGTGGGCGGATGAACTGGAGGAATCCGAACGCAATGGAGACATGAAGGCGGCGCAGCTTCGCGCGCAGGCAGCGCAACTCAGAAACGCTTCGAGCGATGCGCAGGCCGCGGCCGATAAGGCCAAAGCGGATGCCGACGCGGCCTACAAAGCATGGCAAGACTGCCTGGCGCGCAAGCAGGCGTACGACGAGGATTGCAAGAGAAAAGCCGCGGCGGCGATTCCCACGACCGTCACACGGCCCACTCCGCCACCGGCGAAGCCGAAACCGACTTTGCCACCGACAACGACGTCCACGCCGCCTGACGACACGGGGCAGGTCGACACGCCGAAATACTTCAAGCTGGCCGACCACAACATCACGAACAGCATCGTTGTCGACGAGCCTCGTGTCGATCACCCCGGGCTCACGATCGACAAAACAAAGCTCAACGTGCTGCATGAAGGCGGGTTTACGTATATCTGCAAAGCGCCCGGAACGTACCGTGTGACAATCGTGACAGACGATGGGAGGCGCCACACGATTGTGATCGTGTGCCATGGCCCGCAATAGAAAATGCCGCTCGATTGGCGCGTTGACGCGTGTTACGCGGTTCGGTAGGATGCTTGTGGGGCGGTTAGCTCAGCGGTTAGAGCGTCCGGTTTACACCCGGAAGGTCGAGTGTTCAAATCACTCACTGCCCACCATCAATCAGAGTGGGGACGTAGTTCAGTTGGTTAGAACGCTGCCCTGTCACGGCAGAGGTCGCGAGTTCGAGTCTCGTCGTCCCCGCCACTTCTTTTCAGCGAGTGTGCAGTATTTGGCCTTCCCGCTCAGCGGCTCTTCCATTGCAAATCGACATGCATCAATCTCGCAAAGTCCGGCGGCTAACACGGGCCAGCTTGCCAAGCGATGCGGCTGAGCTGGCGCGATATCTCATCGGAAAAACCATTGTGCGCAAGATCGGGCGAATCACAATTCTTGGTCGCATTGTTGAAACAGAGGCTTACCCGCCGGGCGATCGAAGTGGGCACGCTTATCGCGGACGAACGGCCAGAAACCAAACCCTCTTTCGGCGAAAGGGATTGGCATATGTGTACTTCATCTACGGCAGTTCATACATGCTCAACGTGTCGGCTGAAGAGGCGGGAGTTGGCGCAGGCGTGTTGTTGCGCGCTATCGAGCCTCTTGCGGGAACCAACGTGATGAAACGGCTCCGCAAGACCGACAAACTCAGAGATTTGGCGAGGGGGCCGGGGCGGCTTGCGGCTGCATTGCAAATCGACCGGCGATTGGACGGAGTTGACCTGTGCGCGAGCGGTCCGCTTTGGCTGGGGACTGCGGTTCGAGAGACTGCGCGCATTAGAACAGCTGTCCGCATCGGCATCACCCGCGCCGTGGGCCGACGGCTCCGGTTCTTTGAGGCGGGCAATCCGTTCGTCAGTGGTCCCCGCCGCCAGATAAAAAATCGTTGGGCTTGCTAGCGAGTAGAGACAAGCTCTCGTGCGGGCTCGGACTGCTCGGCGTACGGCGATCGATTGGCGAGTTCGGCGCGTAGACGGTCGCGAAGGTTTCTGGCGAATGGCGGATCAAAAGCGCCAAGCGCTTCGGTAGAGTTCCCCATGAGGGTGAGTGCAACGACCTCGCGCCGGCGGTCGCGCGACTCCTCAGTGATTCTTACGGAGCGAATTCGTTCCCACGGGAAGTCCGCCCACCGAAAGAATCGGCGAACGCGCAAGCTGGACGGCGTGATTTCGAGTTTCCATCCCCAAACGCGCGCGCCGTCCCAAAAGAACATTGCGACCATGATCAGGCCAGCGACAAGATTCATCCATCTCCTGCTGTCACGGTTATTTTGCGTAATCCCAAAAAACAGTAGGTACCAGCCGCTCGCCCAAATGAGGGGGATGATTCGATCCTGCTACGGCGGTCGCGAAATATCGAAGGCGGCAATACGCGCAGCGAATTGGGAGCGCATGGCGTCAGGGTCCGGTGCAAGATCCAGCATGCCCGCGCATTTATCATCTTCGTTCGGCATTGGTTTCAGCCCGAATGAGGCGAGTTGAGAGCAGATCTCCGCAGCGCACTCGGAAGATCTGGCCTCAACTGTCAGCGCGTTCGGCCCGCAGGCCATAACGGTGATGCGGTTAGCGCGGCAGAAATCGCGAGCTTGAGCGATCTGAGGAGAAATAGATTCGGTGGCTCGGGAAAAAAGCGCCATACGAATAGCGTATCGGACATGCTGGCCTACGCGAATCCTACGACAGTACTAATGTTGCTAGTTGGTAAGGACAGCGTTTGTCCGGCCAAGCGGACAGCTCCATGGAGTTGAGGGGGAGTTGTGTGGCTAGGTTCTCGAATGTCGGGCTCCCTCATGCGAAATGAGTATGTTTTCAGCGGCGCGATGCAGTCCGCCCAAAAGCCATCGGAAGAGAAATGTTGCGGCGAGGGCGCCCGCGATCTGTGCGAGCACGAATAATGGCACGTCCACCGGTCGGATGCCGGCGAACGTGTCTGACAAGGCTCGTGCAACCGTGACCGCGGGATTGGCAAAAGAAGTGGAAGCGGTGAACCAGTAGGCGGAGGTGATGTAAGCCGCGACGGCGAATGGCGCTGCGGCTGGCCGTGCGCGCGAGCAACCCCAAATCACGCTCAACAGTCCGAAGGTGGCGATGAATTCGCTCAACACAAGCGGCCATCCACTGCGAACGTGCGTCGAGAGCGAATACCAGCGCAAGCCAAACATCGCGTGCGCCGATATTGCGCCTAATATCCCGCCAGCAAACTGCGCTGCGATATACATCGGAGCTTCCCGCCACGGAATTCCAGATTCGATTGCGTCAGCCAGCGTTACGGCCGGATTCAGATGCGCTCCGGAGATGGGTCCGAATGTGAGGATGAGGGCGAGGAGAGCGGCGCCGGTTGAGATGGTGTTTGCCAGCAGCGCGATGGCGACGTTGCCGCCAGCCAACCGCTCGCCCATGATGCCAGAGCCGACTACCGCTGCGACGAGAAATGCGGTGCCGAGAAATTCGGCCGCGATCCGACGCGAGAGTGGTGGCGTCATTGCCCGCCGATCTTATCGATTTCTTTCTTGATGGCGAGCTTGTCGAGCGCTTGCAGCGGAAGGTTGAGAAACAGAGTGATTCTGCGATCAAGCATGAAGAAGGCGTCTCGAAATGCTTTGTCAATTTGATCAGGGCTGCCGGTCACGGCGGCAGGGTCAGGCACACCCCAGTGCGCCGTCATCGGCCGGCCGGGCCAGATGGGGCACGCTTCCCTGGCGGCGTTGTCGCAAACGGTGAAAACAAAATCGAGCTTCGGCGCACCGGGCTTCGCGAATTCATCCCAGCTCTTGCTTCGTAAGTCCGCTGTGGGAACGCGAGCTGCTTCCAACTGTTTGTGGGCTTCCGGCCTGACCTTACCGGTGGGATAGCTTCCGGCGCTGTAAGCGGTGAAGGTGGGTCTGCCCTTCTGGTTCATGATGGCTTCGGCCATGATGGAGCGCGCGGAATTCCCCGTGCAAAGGAACAAGACGTTGTAGTGTGCGTGCATGAGATTTTCTTATTGGCAACAAGCAGGGCCGCAGCACGACTGTGCGGGTTTGGTCGCGCGAATGAATGCGCTCATGAACTTGCCGTCCACATGCGGGGCGATGGCGTCCACGTCTATTCCCTGGCCCGACAGAAATTCGCGCGCGTCTTCAACACGATAGATGCGCGTCGGCTCCAGATCCACTTGGTCGAATCCCGCGGCCTTGAGTTTTCGGCGATAGTCGTTTTTCTGTAGCGCGCCGGCGACGCAGCCCACCCAAGCGAGCACGCTCTTGCGAATCTCAACCGGCACATCTCCATCGGTGACGACGTCGGAGACTGCGAAACGTCCGCCGGGTTTGAGCACGCGGAAGGCTTCCGCAAAAACGCGATCCTTGTCTGTGGAAAGATTAATGACGCAGTTCGAGATGACAACGTCGACCGAACTATCCGGCAAAGGTATGTGTTCGATGTCGCCTTTCAGGAACTCTACGTTGGTCAGGCCGGATTTGCGTTTGTTCTCGTCAGCGAGCGCGAGCATTTCGTCGGTCATATCGAGGCCATAAGCCTTGCCTGTCGGGCCCACGCGCCGGGCGGAGAGCAACACGTCAATGCCGCCGCCGGAGCCGAGATCCAAAACGGTTTCTCCGGAGTTGAGCTGCGCCAGCGCGGTCGGATTGCCGCATCCGAAAGAAGCCATCAGCGCTTCTTGAGGAATTTGCGACGCCTGCGAGGCATCGTAAAGGTTCGATGTGATGGGATCGCAGCAATCGCTGGCAGTGGTAGGGGCGGAGCCGCAACACCCGCTGCCGCCTTTGCCGACACGCAAAGCCGCCGCACCATACTTTTCCCTCACAACTTTCTTGATGTTTTCAGTGCTCACACTTCCTCCTACTTGCAAAGCTGGACGATCGTTTGCGGCTTGAGCGCTTTGTTGCGCGTACAGCATTCGGCATAAAGAAACTGCAAAAGCTCACGCAGCGCTTCGGTGTTGGCGGTGTAGTGCAGGAATGTGCTTTCGCGGCGGACGCGCACCAGATCTTCGGCCTTCAATTTATCGAGATGGTGCGAGAGAGTGGAATTGGGGATATCGAGTTCCTGCTGGATTTCGCTAACGACGAGGCCGTCGGGATGGGCGGTCAAGAGCAGTTGCATGATCCGCAGCCTGGCCTCGGTGCCCATCGCGGAAAACATATCCGCGTATCTGACGACTTGTTCGGCGGATTTCTTCGATAGTGCAGGACTCATATTTCTATATTTGCAGAAATATGGTTCCGGTGTCAAGTAGCGCCCTGTCCCGGTGCCTCAATTTTAAATATCCCTTGACACGTATATGCCGTGTGAAGTATATATGAGGCATGGAAACCGTATTTGAAGTGATTGCGGAGCCGAACCGGAGGGCGATCTTAAGCCTTCTGGTTTCGGCGCAACAGTCGGTTGGGGAGATCGAGCGTCAGCTTGGTATGCCGCAGCCGACCGTGTCAAAGCATCTGCGGGTGCTGCGCGACACCGGATTTGTGGAATCCACGGTGGACGCGCAGCGCCGTCTTTACCGGCTGAAGCCGGAACCGCTGCTGGAAGTGGATGCCTGGCTGGCTCCCTTCCGCCGGTTCTGGTCCGCTCACGTGGATGCTCTCGAACGCCACCTCGACCGCATGGATGAATCAAAAGAAACAAAAACCAAACTAAGAAAAGGACGGCGCGGAGCTAGCCGCGAACGTGACAAAGGAGAAAAGAAATGAAAATCAAAGTGACGAGTGTGTACGTGGATGATCAGGAGAAGGCTCTGCGTTTCTACACAGATGTGCTGGGCTTTGCCAAGAAGGCCGATTTCAGTCAGGGCCCATATCGCTGGCTGACTGTGGCCTCGCCCGAGGAGCCCGCTGGCACTGAACTTCAGCTTGCGCTGAACAACAACCCCGCGGCTAAAGCGTATCAGCAGGCGATGTTTGAACAGGGCCAACCCGCGGCCAACTTTTTCACCGCCGACGTAAAGGGCGACTACGAGCGGATCAAGTCCCGCGGCGCCGAGTTTACAATGCCGCCGACTGACGTGACGGGTGCGACAATTACAATGCTGAATGACACGTGCGGCAATCGTATTCAGCTGACGCAACTGGCACACTATCCACATTAAGGAGAACTAAGTGATCAATCGAGAGCAATACACGCCGGGTCCGGCGTACGGGGCGAAGATACACAAGGACGGTGAGAAGTGGACGCTCGTTCTCGTGAGAGAATTGCGCCACTCACCGGAAAAAGTGTGGCGCGCGCTCACCGATCCGGCGCAATTACGCGAGTGGGCTCCCTTTGAAGCGGATGGGAGCCTTGCTGTGGCTGGAGCCACGGTGAAGCTCACCACGGTGGGAGCGCCCAAGCTGCACGTCTCCGAAGCGAGGGTGACGCGAGCCGACGCTCCCAAGGCGCTCGAATACAACTGGGGTGACTTTGATATGCGGTGGGAATTGGAATCCTTTGGTGACGGTACGCGCCTGACGCTGTGGATCAACATCGGCCGGCCATACATCGCAATGGGCGCTGCCGGGTGGCACATTTGTTTCGATGTGCTGGATCACCTTCTCAACGGAAATCCCATCGGCCGAATGGTCGGCGGCGAGGCCGCAAAGTTTGGCGCCTGGCAGCGGCTGAACGCAGAGTACGCCAAACAGTTCGGAGTTGATAGCCCTGGGCTGACGCCCAACGCCGCTAAGCCGTGAAGAAAGGAGAGTTCTACCAGTGAATCCATCCGAGCAGATTGACAAGCTGATCGCAAGACTTCCCGACTGGCGCGGTGAGACGCTCGCCAGTCTTCGCAAGGTCATCCTTGGAGCCGACGGCGAGATCGTCGAAGAATGGAAGTGGATGGGAAGCCCGGTGTGGTCGCGCGACGGAATTATCGCGGTTGGCAACGCACACCAAGATAAAGTGAAGCTCACGTTTGCGCACGGCGCGCGGCTGCCCGATCCTGACAGGATCTTTAACGCGGGCTTCGCTGGAAACACGTGGCGGGCAATTGATTTCTTCGAGGGCGACAAGATTAATGAGCGCGCTCTAAAGAATCTGCTTTGCGCGGCCATCGAGTACAATCAGATCAAGCTGAAAAGCAAAACAACAGCGGGCGCTCGGCGGAAAGTAAGCAAACCTAAAAGGCGGTGAGATGAATGCGCGCGAAGCTTGTGATTTTGCTGATCGCCGTGGCTGCGAGCGGATGCGGGACGCACAACGCGCCCGCGCAGAGCAATGAATTCACGTCTGAACAACAAACTGTGGTGACGCAGAACGTGCAAGCATTCATGGACACAGTCGCGAAGAATATTACGCAAAACGGCCCGGGCGACTGGCGGAAACATTTCGTGGATGATCCGGCATTTTTCATGGCCGCGGACGGGAATCTGGTCTACGCCAATAGCGACGCGGCCACCAAGGGCATGCAGGACCTGACGAACATGTTCAAGGCCATCGAGCTGCATTGGGGCGGCACGCCTCGCGTGGATCCGCTAACGCCGACGCTGGCCATGGTCGCAAACCCCTATTCTGAGGTTCTGACCACGTCCGATGGGCAGCAGCTGAAGAGCGACGGTTACTTCACCGGGTTAGTGCAAAATCAGAACGGCACGTGGAAATTCAGAAATGCGCACTGGTCGGCGTCCGGTCCGCCGATGAAAGTTCAGTAGGCTGCGCGATTGCCCAATGACTTTGCCGCGGCGTCGATCCCGTCGTAAAGCATTTGCAAATTTGGCGCCGGTGCGGGACCGATGAGTCCACGAACATCGTCGGCAATGACAGCCATTTCCGCCACGGCGTGCCGCCCGTGCCGCGCGAAGTAAATTTCTCCGCGATCCGAAGCCAAGAGTTTCCGCCAGTAACTCACCGCGAATGGTAACGGCACCCAGCTGAAAATTGAACGCAGGGCGAGCGGAGCCGGCGCGACATGAAGATGATCGAGCGCGTGCCAGCCTTCGCGGACAGCCAGAATCATCTCGCGAACGCGGCTTGGATCAGCCGCGAGCCGCCGCATGTCCCCATCAACAAGATGGAGCGCGCCGGCGACGGCGGTGATGAAAACCGCATGACGTTTCAGCCAGGCGTCCATATCCGCTACCAGCGACACGCGAAACCCCGCTTGCTTGAGCAGCGCCGCGACGTCCGGAGCCGTTCGCTCGATGACGGTCGGCTGCTCGGGGATATTCAGGTAGGAGACGATTCCATCTTCGATGCTGCCGGCGGCTCCGGGAAATCCGAGAACGACGCGCTGTTTGCCCAATGCGTTGAAGAGAAACTCGGAGCCGTTCGCGTGATTGAACATACATACGAATCTTCCGACGCGCGATGCGGCCTGCATGGCGGGTAGGATCTCGTCGATCTGCTCGCGGCGGACGAAGATGAAGCACAGGTCGGCGGACGCGTCCGGTGCGAGCGTTTGCGACACCGGCGTCGCCACCGCGTCCGTCACACCTGAGCGAAGATCGCGAATCGTGGCGCCTATTTCGCGAAGTTCGGCCGCGCGCCGGCCGCGAGCGATGAGAGTGACGTCATGCCCCGCGCGCACAAGCCGCACGCTACAAAGCGTGCCTTGGACTCCCGCGCCGAAAATAAGAATTTTCATTCCGCGAAACCGTGTGGGAATCTTCCGCCGACCAAGACTATTACTCGCACCATCCAAATCTCGTGACGTCGGTTGCTAGCGGGCCAGTCCACGCCAGAGATCAAAAATCTCGGCGCCAAGGCCTGCGAGAATCGCCCTCGCTTCAGGCCCGGGCTCACCATAGACCTCGAAGCGAGTGATGCTGGAGTTTTCAAGAAGCTTGGGTACGAGTTGTGTCACAACGGCGCTGTTCGCGTGCGCGACGGTTGCGGCTTCGTCGGCGAAAGTCTCCAAAAGACGGCACCGTCTGCGATCGGCGCTGAGGCACCAATCATAGGCAAGCGAACCTGGCTCTTTTTCCGTGCCGGCAATCATCTCTTTCGCAATCGCGTCGAATGCGTCGAACTTTCCATCATGGATGTTAAACTCAACGACGAATCGTACAGTGCGTTTGGCCATGCCAATATTCTCCTCTTAGTGAGCCTCTAGCTTTGATTCTGGGCGCCGCGCTCTTTTGCTTTGGCGATGATTTGCGCCATAACGTCGCGGTATTGATCGAAGGTGTCGTCAACCACCGTGATGGTCGGGATCTGGGTCTGACTGAGCGAGAGTGTCTGCGGATCGAAACGCGAAAAACCGGATTCGTGCACTCCGCTGCTGCCCCGCCCCGGCGCGGGATGGCTCAAGTGTTGAAAGGATCGAGCATATTTCAGAAACGCTTGTGGATAACCGGAGGGCCCGCCGACCTGATAAAGCGGGATGAAGGAAACGAGAGCGTCGTAGCTCATTTCACCGCAAGGCATTACGTGCGGGTGCTTTTGCCTTAGATCGGCGACCATTTTGCGAGCACCTTCGTGCATGTCTGCCTTCGTGTTATTTTCCCAACCGCCGGCGATATCCAGAAAATAAGCGTCGGCGTTGTAGCGGGTGACGACGTCAGAGATTCGGTCGCCGAGCCATCGGCGCCAGGAATCCACACCGAGATTCATGTACGCGTCCCAACCCTCGTTGTGGCGATCGTTGTCCCAATCCACCCAGTTCAGATTGAAGGCATCGCCATCGATCGCGTCCACGGCGGCATCGGCAATCTGCGGCCACATCGGAAGACGGCGGTTGGCGGAATTCATGCCGAACATGGGCATGAAATGAAATCCGAGCTTCTGTCCCTGCGAAATTAAATTCTTCAGGCCGGCTTCTCCGCCCATGCGCGGATCAGCTTTGTAGAGCGGATAATTCCAGTAATAGCGGCCGTCCCACGCAGCCAAAAATACCAGCACATTTTCAGGAGGAATCTGCGTGGCGACCCACTGCAACATTTTCAGCGTCTTGGCGTAGTCGTTGAAGATGTAGCCGGTCCAATGCGCGCCGTGGACGGAGAGCGCCAGTTGAACTTTCTTGCACCATGCGGGGACGTCGGGTCGCGTATCCCAATCGGGGATCTGAAATGTTTTCTCGACGTGCTCGAAGTGGGGGCGATAGGCGTCGTCCGCTGATTGGACGCGGCCAGCGCGCCATGTTGGGCTCTGGAATTTGCCGCTCTTCTCCCATCCGCCGGCTTCATAAATGAGCTCGACGCGATAGCCTTTTTCTCCAGGCTGGAAGTAGAACCGATTCGCGCGAACTTTCGTATCCAGCGTGGACAAGTAAAAGAATTCGTGATCGCCGGATTGAATGATCGCCAGCGGCGAATCCATGCCTCGGGCGATGTTCAGCGCCCCGCCGCTGAAGGGATAGCCGAGCAGGATTTCGTCATCACGCGTATCGAAGAACCCGCCGCCACCAGCAGCGAGCTTGCCGCGCGGAACGTCGCGCAGAACCGCGCCGACGGATTTGATGGGCTGATCCATTTCGACGCTCACGTCCCATTCGATGTACGGCGCGGCGCGCCGCAGGCGCGCGCGCAAATTCCCTTTTGCTTTTTCCTGGCCACCGGCCCAAGCGAGCCCTGCGCAACGGATTTCCATGCCGTCGGAAGTGTCAGAGAGCGTGATGAGGTCGCGATCCATTACGTAAGTGTTCTCGTAGGTGTAGACGCGGAAGGAAAATCTGTGCCCCTCAAACAGCACGGACGGCTCGGCAAAATCGAAGCTGAATTTCAGAAAGCCCCGGCCGTGCGGCGGAATGAAAACGTCCGTGGTCGAAGTCAGAGCAAGAATGCGAGGGTCGTTTGCGACAGGCGTAGCCACGTCAGCCGACGCAGGAATCAGTGGATGCGCGACGGGAATGGCGGCGATGCCGCCCAATCCGACATACGTCGCTCCAGCCGCAGCATTTTTCAGCAGGTCCCGCCGAGAAATCTTATTAGAAGAATCTTCGCTCATTCCGCGCTCCTGAAATCCGCTATCGTCACGAGGCGGGCATGCTTCGCCCGACGCCTTCGGCGTCAGACGCTACCACATTTCGCGAATGCCGCGCGCGGGCGTTGAATCGACGCATGCTTGACACGACCAGCGCGTTGGAATATCGTCCACCGCGAAGACAACGCTTCCATCAGCGATTTTCCACTTCATGGGACGCAGAAAACCTCGCCGCGGTCCGCCGCAACCTGTAGCGCCGCCAGTGGTAGAAAAACATGAGCCGCCCGATTGGGCGAAACTGCTTTACATTCCGGCTGCGCTCGCCGTGATTTGTCTTCTGGCCTACGCGAATTCATTTCGCAGCGGATTCGTGATCGACAACGATTACGGAATCCTGCGCGATCCGCGTCTGCGTGCGGTGACCAGCGAAAATTTGGGGCTCATTTTCAGCCACGGGTACTGGTGGCTGCCACCGGAGAAAGGTCTCTACCGGCCGTTCACCACGCTGACCTATCTCTTTAATTACGCGATTCTCGGTGACACGAATCAGCCGGCCGGCTATCACTGGATCAATCTGCTGCTTCATTACCTGAACGGGCTGCTCGTCTACGGTCTGGCGCTGAGGTTTCTGAAAAAATTGTGGCCTGCGGGACTCGTTGCCGCGCTGTGGGCTGTGCATCCCGTTTTGACGGAATCTGTCACGAACATTTTCGGCCGCGCCGACTTGCTCGCAGCGGCGGCTGTGCTCAGCGGATTCTGGATGTACTTGAAGAGCACCGAAACGACGGGATGGCGCCGCATCGAGTGGCTGGCTGGACTTTTCTTGGTCACGACCATCGGAATGTTTTCCAAGGAAAGCGCGATCGCAATTCTCGGGGTAATTCTGCTCTACGAATTATGTTGGTGGAAGGAGCGCAAACCGCTCCGAGGCCTGCTCTTCGGCTGCGCGGCCACGGGCGTGCCGATTTGTGGCTGGCTGGCGGCGCGGACCGCTGTGATGGCACACGCCATGACGCCCGTTTATCCGTTTGTGGATAAT
>Ga0335078_10005860_pt1 | contig 18184 bp, 14 predicted proteins | sample Lox_Sample_32_FD_206711 | JGI IMG/M metagenome (GOLD analysis project Ga0335078, IMG submission 206711) | Soil microbial communities from Loxahatchee National Wildlife Refuge, Florida, United States - Lox_Sample_3.2 | ecosystem: Environmental > Terrestrial > Soil > Wetlands | place: USA... | reverse complement strand
ATGTGAGCATCCGTTAACGCATTGATTCAGTGAGAGGTGAAGTCCACTAATTAGCCTTACAACGACAAAGTTAAATTGCGGTACTTCTTCACAGCTATATTGCGGTCTTCAGTGTTGATTATGCCCGCTACGATGTATGGAACTCGCCGCCTTGCAAAATTTAGGCGCTGGAAATACCGCAATATAGCTCCGAGAAAAGCCGTAAAATACCGCTGAAGCCTACACCTTTCTTGTAGCCTTCTGAGTTACATTGCGATATATTGCGCTCCTTAGTGTTGCTGAAAATACCGCATTTACACCGGCAAGCGCCTGATCTACCCTGCTTTACCTAAACCGTTCGCAATTCAGAAGAATCTCACATAAACACAGAAAGCAGTCCGGTCATGAAAGTCTTCGTTCTGTTGATCTTGACTGCTGTCCTGCTGGCGGCACCCGCCGTGGAGGGACAGACCCTCCCTTCCGCGTCCGCCGGAAGCCAGGAAGCGCCATCGCCGCCACGCGCCCCTCCTCCGCCGCCGGTTCCGCGACGGCCGCTGCCGGGCCATGTGCGCGTGCCGGGAAGCACAACCTCGTCAACGGGGCGAATTAACTCCCGCGAAACCACGGGGATGGGAAACACCGGCTGGGTCTGGAGCTTTGGCAATAAAGGTTCTGTGCCTCATTAAGGTAGGTTCGTAATCTGGCGGCGGTAGAGGGCGGGATCACGGAACGCTGTGTTTTGCGATTTCGCTTACAACTTGGTCGTCTACCCTACGCAGATCACACTCATGGGCGCCTTGAACGGTGCGACCTGCTATCTCCCATGGCGGTAATCTCTCCCCTTAAAACTCATTGCGTTTTGTGCTTATAATTTGAGACTTTTTAACAAAAGTCTCAATACTCTCAATGATTCTTTAAGATTTTGCCGCTCATACTTAATAGGGGATCTGGGACGTGGTGCCAACACGCAAAACAGCTATGGAAAGCGGTTGATGCTTGGGATACGGCGAATATTCGATCGTCAACTTAAGGCCGGGAAGAGGTACATCGGCCGGGCCACTGCTGAGCGACTTCATTGTCTACGGTTCGGCTCATTCCTATCGGATCGCGCAGGTACGATCTTGGTCGCTTTTGCCGTCATACTGCCCGTTCTGGTCGGTGCGGTCGGCATGTCGATGGATGCCGCCGAATCCTATCTTGTGCGACAAAGGCTGGGCGGCACGATTGATGCCGCCGCCCTGGCGGCCACAGCGTCGGAAACCGACCCGGACAAGATCAAGGAACGGGTTTCTGAATTTTTTGCCGCCAACTATCCGGATACCGATGTTGGCACGACTCACGACCTGAACACGACGGTTGCCGACGACGGCAGCGTCACGGTTTCCGCCTATGCTGACTACAACACCAAATTCATGAAGGTGCTGGGAATCGACAAGATCACCGTTTACCGCACCACGACCGTCCAGCACAAGGTCGGAAACAACATTGAACTGGCGCTCGTGCTCGACATCTCCGGGTCCATGAACGACAACAACAAGATCAACGATCTGAAAGATGCAGCGAACAATCTGATAGATACCGTCGTCTACGATGACCAGAGCCAGTATTACTCGAAAGTAGCTGTCGTGCCGTATTCCGTAGCCATCAATGCCAGCAGCTATGCGAACGCTGCGCGCGGTGCCGTCTCGGGAACGGCGACCATCACCAATGCGACCTGGCAGACCGGTTCCAGCAAGGCCATCACCGGCGTGACGAAAGCCAATCCCGCCGTCGTCACCGCGACTGCGCACGGTCTTGTCGCGGGTAACAAGATCTGGATCTCCGGCGTCGGCGGCATGACGCAGCTCAACAACAAGCCCTATATCGTGGGCACGGTGCTGAGCGCCAATACGTTTCAACTCAAGAGCTATAGCGGCTCCAACCTAAACACATCCTCTGGCTACAGTACCTATACGTCAGGCGGTACCATCAGAAAATGCGCGGTCTCCACCGTCGGGGTCAATGGCTGCGAGATCACAGTCACGACAGCGGTGGATCATAGCTACGCCAACGGCGACTATGTGGTGATCAAGAACGTTTCCGGCACCGGCATAACGGCAATAAACACAGGGAGCAATGCCTCCTTGCAAGTATCTGGGGTGACGAGCAACACGTTTGTGCTGCCCACCTCCGTGATGATGCCTTCGGGGACAAGCACAGCCTGGTCATATACGTCCGGAGGCTCATCCTACTGCACGAAGCTGGGATGCCAGTATTACAGATTCACGAGCGCCACTGGTGGTACAAACGTATTTTCAAACAGTCCATGTGTTTCAGAGCGCACTGGGACCTATGCCTATACGGACGATCCGCCGAGTTCGGCCTATGTTGGCTGGAATTATCCGGCGTCCGGCAACCCGTGCCTTTCGAACACCATCGAGCCACTGACCAGCGATAAGACGACCCTACACGATGACATCAACGCCCTGACTGCGACAGGTTCAACGGCCGGGCAGGTGGGCATCGGCTGGGGCTGGTACATGCTCTCACCCAACTGGGCCTCTCTCTTTCCGACAGAAAGCCAGCCAGCGGCGTACAGTACAAAGAACCTGTATAAGATTGCGGTAATCATGACGGATGGGGAGCTCAATAGCCCCTATTGCAACGGCATCATCGCCAAGGACGCCACATCGGGCAGCGGCAGCAGTTCCGACCACATCAACTGCAACGCAACCAATGGCGACTCCTACAGCCAGGGCGAGAAGCTGTGCGACGGCATGAAGGCGGCGGGAATTCAGATATACACGATCGGGTTCGAGGTCGACGACTACCCGGACGGGAAGGCGCTGATGCAGTACTGTGCCTCCGACGCCAGCCACTTCTACAATTCGGAAAACGGCAGCGATCTCATGGCAGCCTTTCAGGCAATCGCCAAGAACGTCAACGACCTATACATTTCGCAATAATCGAGAGTCTACGCCTGTAGATCGTTCCCATCTCGCTCCTTGGCATCACACTTCCATTGTCGTATGCTCATCGAGTCCATTGTTCGTAGTGAATCGGCAGGCAACAAAGATATTGATAACTGCTTACAGATCCACATGCAGGCGCAGTGCCGGAACCAGCACTCGTCCACGATCCCGGTTATAGCCGAGATTGTTGATGTACTGCAGATCGAAAGAGGAGAATACGCCGCCGTCTCACACTCCTCCTGTTATCGAGATCACTCCGACGCTGTTGCAAGCTGAATGATACGCACCAGAACAAGCCCGCCCGCGACAATCAGATAGCCGCGAAGCACGATCATCCACATGCGGCTGAGAGTTGTGAGATGGGCGGGCGGTAGTTCAGAGAGCGGCCGCATGCGCCACGTATCGAGTTGCGAGCTATCAACCAGTTCAACCGTGATTGGGGCTGTTTCACGACGCCGTTGATCAATGTATCTTGCAGCGATGGTTGCAACTATGCCGGTAAAACAGCCGCCAACGAGGATGCCTCCGATCTGCCTGTCACTGATTGCGGGAAACAAAACCGACGCGGTCAGGATGATGGATAGCATCACGAGCACAGCGATGACAGCACCAGTGAAGAGGTTGAGAGCCCGCGAGTTTACCCACGGGCCAAGCACGGGTTTGTCGTTACAGAGCAACAGCAGGAACACCGTGGCGCTCGGCAGCAGAATACCAGCGAGCGTTTGCACCGCGTTGGTCAGCAGGCCGAGGGGAGTATGGGGCGAAAGGACTAGCAAGGCGGCCAACATGATCAGACCGCAATAAACGGCGTAGAATGCCTTGGCTTCCGTGGCCTTTCGGTGAAGGGAGTGCCGAAGCGAGAATACATCGCCGATGGCATAGGCCGTTGAAAGTGATACAGCCGATGCACCGATGATGCTGGCATCGAGCAACGCAAGCGCGAACATGACCGCGGGAGCTTTCCCGGCGTATTTATCCAGTCCTGCCGCAATCCCTACCGCGTCGGTGAAATTCCCGAATTCCGGGTGCCCGGTGAAGGCTGCTGCGGTGAAGGCCATCATCGCCACAGCCCCGACGATGACGAACCCGATACCGATAACGAGGTCTACCCGCTCGTAGGTTATAAAACGCGGTGTGATGCGCTTGTCTATGACATAGCTCTGCTGAAAGAAAAGCTGCCACGGGGCCACAGTCGTACCGACAATGGCAATAATCAGAAGCATGACGTCGCTCAGTTTCCCTCCTTCCGGCATCCGGGGGATGAAGAAATCATGAGCGATCTGGCTCATCGGCGGATGAATGTAAAGGAACACGGGAACAAGGAGCAGGCTGCCGAAAACCAGCATCAGTGAGAAGCGCTCGAACCGCCGGAAATCGCCAGTACTGCCAGCGATCATGACAAGGGCGGCGGCGGCAATGACGCCCCAGAGTTTGGATACGCCGAGATATTGAAGGGCCAGGGTGATGCCGATAAACTCGGTTACGATGGTGAGCGCATTGAGAAGAAACAGGTCAATGACGCTGAAAGCTCCCCAGAATTTGCCGAAGCGTTCCACAATGAGCCGGGCATGGCCCACGCCACTGACCGCGCCTAGACGCAGTACCATTTCCTGATTGACGTAGAGTACAGGGATTAAGAGCAGCAATGTCCACAGCAGGTCCGTACCATACGTCTGGCCAGCCTGCGTATAGGTGCCGAATGCGCCCGCATCGTTGTCGCCAACCATGACAATCAGTCCCGGCCCCAGAATGGCAAGAAGGGTCTTTATTTTCGCGCGCCACCCAACACGCGGCGCAACGTCTCCATGGGGAATGCTGCCAAACGCGCCCTGAATATGGCCGATATGGGCTTCGTCGAGTACTGCTCCGAGTGGTCTTTCTGGTTCCAAGGCTAACAATGGGAAGTCTCTCGCAGAGGGTGACCAAAATGTTTAGGCGTGCCAAACAAAAGAGTGACGACCGAAGTTACTTTTTTTTACCCTAGATCAAGGCCGGTCGAGACGGCAAGGCTTTTTTGCCGTCCCTGTTATTCCGATAGTTGGTCGTGTGTTCTGTCTCGGCAGGCACCGTCATGAGGAAATTATGGCCTCAAATGCTTAAGAAACATGAAACGGTTTGCCTTGTTTAGGATGACCTCCTCCCCATTTATATAGTCCAGTTTTCGAGGTGGAGACCAGAACAACCGGGATCGCGGTTCGACTCTCATTCCAGGTCGCCGAAGCGTTCCGGAAAAAGAGAGGAGAGTTTCGATGTAAAAGCAGTGAGATAGAACTTATAAGTTAGATATGCATGATAGAAATAAGTTAACAGCAAGCCTCATTTTCTTGGATCATCGCCTTCCAGCAGCGAAATATTGTGGCCAGAAATCGGCGAATTAGAGTCAGGCTACACAATCTTGGGCGTAAGCAAGACCAGACGCGCACAAAAAAGAGCGTTACCGGAGATAGCAGATTCTCTGGGCCGTCGCCGGTCATCGATCTATGGTGCTCCCCCTCTCTCATGCAGAGTCTCCCTCACTTGAGGTAAGTCCGGAGCACATCGATCAATTCCTCCGCTGCTGCGACGTGCTGTGAGTCGGGCTTCTGCTTGGGGTCGAGCACGTGCTCGCGGATGTGGCCCTCCAAGACCTCGACGATGAGGCTGTTCATTGCGCCACGTGCGGCGGTGATCAACTGAAGCACATCTGAACAATCCTGCTCCCCGTCAAGGGCGCGCTCCACGGCTTCGACTTGTCCCCGGATGCGCCGTACCCGCCAGATCAGCTTCTCTTTGTCGTTCAGGGTGTGTGACATGTGAAATAGTGTATACCCCTACGGCTACCCCCCCTCTCGATTCTGATGGGACCTGCAGATGGGCTTAATAAAGCCGCTTTTTACATATATTTTCTCTTGACAGGCGCATACTGCCGTGGGTACATTGGGTTTTGACGTTGGTTGTTCAGACGTTACAGTACGCACGGTTCCTCGGTAGGTGAGGCTCCTGCGCGACACACAGGCCACTGCCCGACGACTTCGAAAGAAGTTTGCCTGAGCGGTATAACAGGAACTCCCGGATTAAGGGTTTTCCTAACGTGGCTGAGGTCTTCGGGCCTCTTACGGTGCGCGGTGCTAAAACTTGGACGAGTGGGGAAAGTTAGCTGATCGGCGGACGTTGTTCCATGCAGCTTCCGCGATTCTTCCGCTGGGTTCTCCTCGCAGGCAGTTTCCGTCCATTGATTTCACCAAACATCCCAAGGATATATGAGCGACATATTCGAACAAGATGATCAGCCTCCGAGTAGCGGCGGCGGTGCCCCCAATCGCGCGCCACTTTGGCGCGAGACTGGGCTGAATCCGGTGTAGAAGAAGCCGCGTGACCTGATAGACCTTCCCGCCTATCGCCTCACCTCAGCTTCTTCTGAATAACAACTGAAGAACGCCGAGGTCCGAGGCTGGTGCTTCGCACGATCTCCTCCTTCCTCCCGACGCTCTGACCAAAAAACCGCGGTACGACTGTGCCCGCGCTTTATGCGGCTCGCCAGCGGCGATGCTTCGTCTGGCGTACAGACGAGTACGCCACACAAGGGGATGGAGGTAAGTGATGCAGGAGAAAGTGATTGCAATCTCGACCGCAGGGATCAACCCGCCCTCTGAAGCGCGGGTGGTTCACGGAAGAGTGGTGCGTTCCAAGTGGGCGCGTAATGTGCTGACTTTCCTGATGGTCTTCGGGCCGGGCCTCATCGTCATGGAAGCTGACAACGATGCTGGGGCGGTGTCTACCTATGTCCAGGCGGGCGCACAGTACGGGACTAAGTTGCTCTGGCTGTTGCTGCTGCTTTTGCCGGTGACATATTTCATCCAGGAAATGGTAGTCCGTCTTGGTATCGCAACCGGCAAGGGCCACGCCGCCATGATCTACCAGCGTTTCGGCAAGTGGTGGGGGATGTTCTCGCTGTTCGACCTTGAGGCGGTCAATTTTCTCACGCTGGTCACGGAGTTTGCCGCCATTGCCATGGCCGTCAGCCACATGGGGATTTCGCCTTATCTTGGCGTCCCGATTGCGGCCGTTGGACTGATCCTAATGGTGCTGACCGGGAGCTATCTCCGCTGGGAGCGCATCACGGTTTTCTTCTGCCTTCTTGATCTCACGTGGCTGGTGATTGCATTCCATCTTCGTCCTGGGCTCGGCGAGGTTGTGCACGACACGCTGGTCCCCGGCATTCCCGTGGGCGGCCTAACCTCCAACCTCGTGTTCCTGGTGGTCGCCATCGTGGGGACGACGATTGCTCCGTGGCAACTGTTCTTCCAGCAAAGCTGCATTGCCGACAAGCGCCTGCGCTTCTCCGACTTGAGGTGGGCGAGACTGGATACATTCCTGGGCGCGGTCTTCACGATCGTCGTTGCCGGCTGCATGATGATCGCCGGCAATGCGGCACTAGTGCATGGCATCAACTTTGCCGACCCGGCACAGATGGCCAACGATCTGCGTCCATTTTTCGGCGAGGCTATTCGCATTGCAATTCTGCTGCTGATGATCAACGCCGCTATTCTCGGCACGACAGCCATTTCGCTTTCGAGCGCTTGGGCCTATGGCGAAGTGAGGGGCTGGCCGCACAGCCTGCAGAAGCCGGTTCGCGAGGCGAAGGGCTTTTATGGGACGTATGTGGTTTGTGTGGCTGCAGCCGCAGCGATCGTCCTGATTCCACGGGCGCCGTTGCAACTCATCATCCTGGGCGTGCAGGTGCTGGCCGGGATCATCCTGCCGTCGGCCATCATCTTCCTGCAGTTGTTGCTAAACGATAAAGAATTACTTGGCGAGAAGTACGTGAACAAGCCATGGAATAACTGGGTGAACTGGATCATCATCATCGTCCTCTTCGCTCTTTCTCTGATCCTGGCGGCCCAGGTGGTCGCTCCTAACCTGTTTCCGTCAGCCTGAGATTCAAGGAGGTGCATTGTGAACTTCATGCCAGCAACTATGAACTTTAATATGGCCGAGGTACCGGAGAACCACTACGTTGTCGTGCATCCGCTCGATGATGTCGAAGAGCAAAAGGTCGACACGTCGGCCTTGGGCCCAATGCCGATGACCACTAGCGTGAAAGTGTCGTTGATGGCACTGCGTGGGTATCTGATCCTGATGGTCCTGCTCGTGTTCTATCACGTGATTGATCTCGCCGGCGCTTTTGGCAAACACTGAGACGGGCATTAGGAGCGGCGATTATGCGCCAGGTGACATTGCTTCAATTCGCATTGTTTCTTCTGGAAGCCCTCATCCTGGGAGCGTTGATCGGCGCTGAACGGCAGTGGCGGCAACGGACTGCGGGCCTTCGCACGAATGCCTTGGTGGCGATTGGCGCAGCCGCATTTTCGCTGGTTGCGGGCCTCGGGTTCCACTATTGCCGCCCAAGTTGTTTCCGGCATAGGCTTCATCGGTGGCGGCGTGATTCTCCGGGAGGGTCTCACCATAAAGGGACTGAATACCGCGCGGCGATCGCACCTTCTTTCGCGTACCCGGAACCACAAAGAACCCCGATAGCCGCAGAACACCAGAGTGTGGCCGCGCGGCAGTTGTGTTGTTTGCGAACGTCGTTCTGCGGTACGTCGCGCGGCGCCTGGAACGCAGGAGTATCTCTGTCCCGGCAGATGCAGAGATACTCTACCTCTTCCGCCTGCAGTGTGGGAGCGCCAATGAGAACCACCTTCGGGTACAGCTCTTGCACACCGTGTCAATGCAGAGCCTCGTTCTTTGTCGAGTGAAGATCTTGATGCCAGCGGTAAAAGGTTAGAGATCCGAGCAGATCGTAAATCGTCTGAGCCTTGAGCCAAGTGTATCTGCAGTAAGTTGGGAGGTCCTGTCCCAGACCGGCGAAGCCGAGTAGGCAGTTACTTTCGAGTTTCATTGGATTGGGTTTGTGCCGTCGGTTGTCAGAATTGCTTGCAAGATGGTCAGCAGGCAGGTCTGTTATTTCGCAACTCATTAACTCATATTTCATTTTCATTTTGGCGAGTGAGTAGTCCGCCCGCCGTGAGGGAGCCATCTTGATTCTACGTTTCGCGCTGAAATTGCCGCTCTCTGCATTGCTGGCAGTGTTCACCTTGATTGGTTCGTTTGCCTACGCGCAGGCCAATCCGCAGCAAATTGATTCACAACAGACCAATCCGCCGGAAGAGAAGCCGGCGGAAGGCAAGCCAGCCACTACTATCTTTCCTCACTCGGACACCAGCCGCTTCTGGGTATCCGGTCAGGCGAACTTCATTTACCAGGCGCATCCCGTGTTTCCCGCCAAGTACAGCGGTCCGAACAGCCTGCCGACTGCGGCGCAAAGTGTGGCCTCGCGGGTTCTGACGCTATATACCGGTCTGCAAGTCAGCAAGCACGACGAGCTTTTGTTCGACCTTGAGACAGCCGGAGGCCACGGCATCGGCGAGGCGCTGGGTCTGGCGGGCTTCACCAACCTTGATGTAGTGCGCAACCCATCGCTGGGCCAGGCCCCTTACATGGCCCGCGTGATGTACCGCCACATCTTTGCCCTGAGCCGTGAAACCGTCAGCGCGGAAAGAGGGCCGCTCTCGCTGTTCACGAAACTGCCGGCACGGCGGCTCGAATTTCGCATTGGCAAGTTCAGCACTGCCGATTTCTTCGATCTGAATTCGGTTGCCAGCGACAGCCACCTGCAATTCATGAACTGGACGGTGGACAACAACGGCGCCTACGACTACGCCGCCAACACTCGCGGCTACACCTATGGCGCAATGCTTGAATACCAGGATCGCCGCTGGGGTTTGCGCTTTGGCGAGCTGCTGATGCCCAAGATCGCCAACGGCGAAAACCTCGACGCGGACCTCACGCGCGCGCGCGCGGAGAATATCGAGTTCGAAGTGCGCCCCAAGCTGCTGAAGGAGCGCAAGACCGTCTTCCGTGCGCTCTCCTTCGTCAATCATGCCAACATGGGCGACTACCGCCAGGCGATTTCGCTCCTGCAGCAGGGGATTGGCGTACGCACCCCGATCATCGAGAGCACGCGCCGGCAGGGAACCGTCAAGTATGGCTTCGGTCTGAATGCGGAACAGGAACTGACTCGCGATCTGCGCATAGCCGTGCGCTGGGGCTGGAACGAGGGCCAGCACGAATCATTCGCCTACACCGAAGTGGACAACACGGTGTTGCTGGCCGCCGACTTTGCCGGACGCCGCTGGAAGCGCGGACAGGACAAAGTCGGCCTGGCGTTTGTCACTAATGGCATTTCCAAGGATCACCAGCAATACTTGCGCCTGGGCGGGCTCGGCTTTTTGCTGGGCGACGGCAACCTGAACTACGGACGCGAAACCATAGTCGAGTTTTACTACACGGCGCACATCTGGCGCGGCATCTTTGCTTCGTTCGACCTGCAGCACGTCAACAATCCCGGTTACAACCGAGATCGAGGGCCCGTCCTGGTGCCAACTCTGCGGCTACATATCGACCTGTAAGTTTCAAACCGGCATCCAGACCAGTTTCGCGAGGAGGAGCGGATGACCGGAGCAGCCGGTGTGGCGGCGCGCGCCCAATCGTGACAGTCGTCCCTATTTCGAGAACCGACCGAATTACGTTTTCCAGGAGCGAGGATTGGGCACGGTCGTTCCAACGCATGTAACCTCCTCCCCATTTATATAATCCAGTTTTCGAGGTGAAGACCACAACTGGGTCGAGTTTGACCTCATTCCAGGGTCGCCGAAGCGTTCTGGGAAAAGAGAGAGTTTCGATGTAGAAACAGTGAGATATATACAACTTATAAGCAGATATGCATTTATAGAAACAAGTTAACAGCAAACCTCATTAGGGAGGTTCCTATTATCAAACTTGGGGTAATTGGAGGGGATTTAATTTGCGCCCTTTTGGAGCGAAGCTAGAATAACTTTTCGTTAAGGGATAAAAGCTACAATTAATAAAAGAGTTGGTATAAATGCCGTTCAAATCCATGGACGGTGGCAAGTGGGTTTGGAATGGACGGCGGGATGGACAAAGCAAATACGCAACGCCGGAACGGAGGCTCGGGCGGCAGCGCCGGTTTTACGCTGGTGGAGGTCGCCGTGGCTCTTCTCATCGTCGGCATTGTCACCAGCGGCGCGCTGGTTGGGGTCAGCCAAGTCGTCAAGGGCGAGAAGGTCCGGGAAACGCGCCAGAAGATCGATTACGTAATGAACGAGTTGAGCGCCTATGCACAGACACATTACCGGCTACCCTGCCCGGCCGATCCCGCCGCGCCTGCCGCGACCGCCGGTCATGAAGGCGACAATGGCAAATGCTTCATCAATTCCAGTAACTCGGCGATGTACTGGGAGACTGAAGGCATCGTGCCTTGGAAGGAACTGGGGATTCCACAGGACATGGTGGTCGACGCCTGGGGTCGCTATATCACCTACCGGCCCGCCCCCAACCTGACGCTCGACAACAATTCCAACACGCCGACCGGTCAGGCGCAGCAGGATATTCCCATTGGCGGCGTGGGTGCTGATCCCGGCGGAGTAACAGGTCCTAATAGTCCTGACATCGCGAACGCTTGCCGCAACACGATGTGGTACGATTCGCAAGGTAATCACGTAAACCGGGCCAAGGCTCTGTTCTGCTGCAACGCGCAGCCTAAGACGGCCTATCTCGCCAATGTCGGCCAGCCGACAGCGCTCGATCCCAACTGGCGCAAGACCGGCGTGGTCGACACCACCACGGCAGGCACTGTAGCGCCATCGGCGGCGGCTAGCCTGCCGGATACCACTCCCACCTTTCTCACGGCCAACTGGGCTGATAACGGCAGCAATACAGCCGTTAACGGCGCCTTCAATACCCCGATATATATGGGCGGCGCGCAAGCGCCACTGTTGCGCGCAACCGGTCCCGCTGTCTCTCTGATCAGCCACGGCGGCGATGGCCTTTTCGCTTTTCTGCCTGAACAGCCGAAAACCTCCCTCATGGGTGGCAGGATGACGCAGAGCGGCGGCGTCACCGGCGTCGGCTATGCCGATGCGGAAGCGAAGAACGCCTGGCCCGCGCAGATGTTTGCTGCCGTCATGGGGCATCCCAAAGTCAATGACGGCTCCTTCGACCTCCTGAACGGTGGCAACGGCAAGGCATCCGACAACATCGTTGCCTATCTGCGCACTGACCAGCTTTTTGCCCGCGTTGGCGATGGCAGTTGCGAATATCCGCCCAATGTCGCGGCGGAAGTTTATTCCTGCGTGCCGCAAAGCTTTACCAATCCGAATCCGGGTGTTGTCGGCGCCAGCAATGGCTACGGGCTCCAGTTGGCGCTGAGCAGCGGCCAGAAATATCAGCTTCGCACGTCTTTCACTAAAACCAGTACTAACCCGACCGAAGGATTTCACAACAGTCTGGGCTTTTATGTGGTCGGCAGCGATGGCACGATCCAGAACACGAGTCTGGTCGCGGACGACGCCAAGCCTCTGGTGGCGGGCCAGACCGAGTTTGGCACCGCCCCTCTTGACAGTACCGGTACGTCTCTTGGTGTCGGCCTTTTTATTATTTCCGATGGAGCGGGAGAGAATAACTTTACGAATCCTTCTGGTGCAAATTACATCGGTAATGACACGCTGAAATTCGAAAATAACTTGGGAAATCCGGCCAATATCAATGATGCAACCCAGCCCCTGCTTTACGCTGTCGATGCGAACGGCAACCAGACACCTGTTTACGGTAACGATAGCGCCGGCAACGCTGCGTCGCATCCTGATGATAGGAATGCCAGCACCACCAAAGGCATCGCTCACATGAACAGTAATCTGAATTATGATCAGGTGAGCCACGCGTTGACGCCTCAGAAGGTGTGTTCGCAGACAGGAGGCACGGTCACCCGCGCCGGTTATAACAGTGCTCTGTCCTGCAACAATGGCGATCCTGGCGGCCACGTAACCGCTATTCAGCAGGTTGGAGTTCTTCCCACGGACAGTACGGTTCTGCAGATGGCATTTGAGGACGAGGAGACTGTCAACACCAATTGTTATGTCACGGCCGCCGGCACATGTACCTCCAATAAAGCCAATGCGGCTCAGGATAGTTATGGCGGATATATTGCCAGTGTCGGCGATAATACCTTTGACGACGTGTCGTTCCAGTTTAAAATGACTGCCTGTCCACAGGGGCAGTAGGATTTTTTCTCCCAGATTGCTATGCTGCAGAATTGAAAGATATGTAAGAAAGTGTTGTACCCATCCTTTCCATTATCCTCTCCGTTTCTTTTTTCCGATCGGCGCCGTCCCGGCTTCACGCTGGTTGAGTTGTGTATCGTCCTAGTCATCGTCGGCGGCATTCTGGCTGTCGCTGCCGCCATTGCCATACCGATCCTGCGTACGGCGGCGATGATCCAGACCGATGCGAAGCTTGCCAACATTGCCAAGGCGATCGATTTTTATGCGACACAGAATTACCGTGTGCCATGTCCCGCTGTCCCCGATACCGCCACTGCGAATCCGCCCTTCGGCTATGAAGCGGGCAGCGGCGTCAATGGTAACGTCGTGCCGACTGATTGTGGCGCCGTTGCCACCGGCTGGGAAGGCATCGTGCCGTTCAAGACACTGAATATTCCAGCCGATTGGGTGCGTGATGCCTGGGGACATTACATTACTTACGCTATCAGCCCAAACTTTGCACAGGACGTTACCAATGCCGCGATTCCTGTGCATGCCCGCTGCCGGACCTCCGACTGGTTCGCCGCCGGTATCATCTATGAACAGGGTGCGGTCAATCCTTACGCGACGCCGCCAACACCCGGACTTGTTGTTGCCGATCCCAGCAACCCCGGCAACCCTGCCAGCAACGTCTTGCTGCCCAAAAACGAAAAAAAGGCGCGTTTTTGCTGTTCGGGCGTGATGCCGACCGCAAGCGATCTGGTGATTGACGATATCAACAGCCAGTCCCAGATTGCGGTGACACGGCAGTCGGTGACAGATCCCAATCCGCTGCCAGGAGGAACCGGTTATGCCGCAGCCAATGTGACCTTTCCGAACCCGATGGCGTCCAATGTTCAAGTGCCGGATGCGGATCGCACCACGGCACCGGTCTATATTCTTGTCAGCCACGGGCGGGATGGTTACGGGGCCTATACCGGGCAAGGGGCAGGTTTACGCGTACCGATAGCAGGTGCCACGCCCGATGAAATCGAAAACGCCAACGGCGACCGGATATTCTACGAGATACCCGCCATCGACCGGGCGGGCGTGGAAATGAAGTTTGATGATGTCGTGGTCTGGCGCACCCAGGACATGATGTTCGCCACACAAGGCAAGAGCTGTTCCCTGCCATGATCCCGTGCACCTCCGTCTTAAAAAAAGCGAACAGCGGCCTGACCCTTCTTGAGGTCGCCATTGCCGTTACCATCGTCGGCGTCATGATGGCGACGGCGATCGATCTTTACAACCGCGTCAATCAGCAGCGCCGGATCGAAACAACCTACGACAACATGGATATGATCGTACAGGCGTTGTCGACCTACACCGAAACGGCGGGACGTGTACCGTGTCCGGCGAATCCAGCGGCAGCTGACCAGATATTTGGCTGGGAATATGGCATCACTCTGGCCGCGCTACAGGTAAATGCAGGCCATTTCCCGGTCGGGTCCTGCGGCACGCTAGGTAGTGTCGCAGGCGGCGCCGTCAACCCGACTGAGGGTATTGTGCCCTTCATGACACTTGGCCTGCCGCCCACCATTGCGCAGGACGGTTGGGGACATTATTTCACCTATGCTGTTAGCCCGGTTTTCGCGAAACAGAATGACCAGGCGACCGGCGCTATCGATACCGGCACGTTTCATGGCCGCTGCCGCCATGCTGGCTGGGTCAACCTGAACGACAAATATAATCGCAACGCGGTCAAGGCGCGTTTTTGCTGCGCCGATCAGACTGCGCCGATTTACGATGCTGGCACAGATCTGGTCATCAACCACACGGCGGGTGGTGCTCTTTCCCCCCTGCGCACAGCGAACAGTGTGAAGAGCGACGGCTCGGGCAACTTCAATGTCGATAACCTTGTTCCGGTCTATAACGATATCGATATTCCAACGACCAAAAATTCTGTGCCGACATTCGAGGTTTCTCCGCCCGGAGCTGCCGCTCCCAAGGAAATGATCGAGGCGCCGGCATTCGTCCTGGTGTCGCATGGGCCTTACGGCTATGGCGCCTATCTGGGCAACAACAGCGCCAGCCGCATTCCGGTTCCGGCTGGATATACGACGGAGCTGAAAAACGTACACATCGCGGCGACCAACACATATGTCGATGGTCCCACCAGTGCTACCGCCGGCGCCGGTTACTTCGATCACATCGTGCGCTGGATGACGCAGGATGGCGTCCTTTCCGCCCATGGAGCCTTGTCATGCGATTACCCATGAAACAACAGGTCGCCCATTCCAGGGAAGAAGGCACCATCCTGATCGTCGTCGTGGCAATGCTGGCGCTGGTCGGGGCGCTGACGTTGCTGGGCGTAGGCAGTTTCAAGACCATCGATAACCAGGACCTGATCCGCCGCACAAGCCTGAAGGAGGAGTTCCTGATCGGAGAACTGTCAGCCTATGCCCAGCGCACCAACACAGTGCCATGCCCGGCAGACCCGGCTGTCAGTCCAACCCTTCCCGGCTTTGGCTTTTCCCAGAGTCCCTGCGTCCTCACTGACGGCATCCTGCCGTTCCGCACACTCAATCTGTCGCAACATGATGCCATCGATGGATGGAATCATTACATGACCTACCGGATCAGCCCAGTGCTGATTGACACCACTACAGGCGACCCCAACGTCGGTAACACGATTTTCATGCGCTGCCGCCGCTTCCCTTGGTTTGACGGCAGCCCCGTTGCGGGACCGTTCAATGTCTTCCCGCAAAAAGCACGTTTCTGCTGCCCACCTGATGACAAAATTGCACCCGCCGCCGACCTGAAGGTCTATTCCTCCCTAGCCAACCTGGCCGCCAATCTTCCCATAGATGGCATCGGGCGCATCGGCAGCGCTGGCGGTTATTACAAAAATATCGATACTCCAGTCAGTAACGCCGAAGTCGCAGGCGGCACGCAGGGCGCGCTCAACGCCATTCCCGCCGCCGCCGGGAACGAGGAAATGTTTGCCGTTGCCATCATCAGCCATGGGCAGAACGGGCTTGGCGCCCATGTCCCGAACGCAACGGGCGGGGCCCAGCTGGGCGCCGCTACCAGCGCCGAGGAAATTCTCAATTCGAACGGTGGTTCACAAGTTATCGATCGCCCTGTTAACACCACACCGGGCCTGAACTATTTCGACGATATCGTGATCTGGCGTACACAAATCGGCCTGATGGGTGCGCTGAACAACGGATCGTGCTATATGCCGTGGCGATAAATATAGAGAACGGCGTGGACTTATCTACAGCGGAAGATCGGGCCGAATTCGTCGCCGATGCCTGTGCGGAGTTTCACGGCTTCATGAACGATGTCTCAGCAGTTTTTGACGCTGTCCCACCCGCTGGCAATGCAGAAGCTATTGCGAGTTCATCGGACTTGCCGGCGGAATAGATCAAGCTGCCGGTTTGCTGGCGTCGGTTTTGTGATGGCTGCGTTTCGGGGCGTGGTTACCCTCATAGCCCAGCTTAGCCAGCTTGTCATCGAAGGCCTTGATAGCAGCTTCCTTCTGGCGCAATAGTTCCTTTATTAGCTCGTGGCGCTTGCTTTCGAAGGCTTTCTGCTCGGTAAGAAATTTTTCAACGTCGTCGTCTGGCATTCTCATCCCTCATAGGTAGCCATCGCGCGAGTCATAGCGTAGTCGTTCATCTTCTCACCACCTGATACCGATGTGGCAAGAGCCCGTATCCGGATAGAATCCCACCACAAGCGTCTGGCTCGTGTTCCGGCCGGGCGGACTTTCTCCCGCCGGCCTGTTCGGCATCGCAAAGGTCCAGTAGAGGTCGTGAACGCGAGTTTGGAGCTGCCCAAGCCATTCAGCCGATCGCGGCGGCCCCAGTAATGCAACGGCTTCGGCTTCCGTACGGCCTACTATGAGATCAAGCACTGGATCGCTGCCGGCACGTGATCGTATCCAGTCCAGATCGCCGCTGCCACTGATAATGACGTCCACGCCCGCGACGACATGACTTGCGTCGTAACTGACCCAAATCAGGCCGCCGCGATACGTCTTGGTACTGCTTCCAGGGTAGGAAACGTCCTGTCCGTAAAGCGAGACGACGCGCTGTTCCGTGTCGCCGGGGCTCAAGCCTGCGAGATGCGACACATCGATCCTGCCGACCGTAAACGTCGGCTGCAGAGGCGGTGCGGCAGGCGGTGGCGTGGTGCTCCCGGAATTGTCGGGGGCGGGCGGTCTTATGAAACCGCCGGGACCGATGGGATTGTCGTTTGGATCTATGTCGGGAGCTTGCGGAGGGGCGATGGGAGGTTTCTCTGTTTTCGCGGAGTTTTTTCCATCGGGCGCAGAAGAAGGCGGCGCGCCGTTTGTCTTGAGGTCGCCAAGCAGCTTGTTGAACTCCGCGGGGAATTTTTTGGCGGTGACGTTGTAAATAATTTCCTCGATCTGGATCTTCGACAGATCGATGGTCTTGTCCTTTTTCGCCTGTTCCTCCAGATGGACAATGCTGCCCATCAGGTCGTAGGTGCCTTGGGGAAATCCCCGTCCCGGCGCTTTTTCCGAATAGTAACTCTGGATCTGGTCCGCCAGAGGCCGATCGAGTTTTCGGGTGTTGATGACCAGATTGCTGAGGCAGGTTTTGAGATATTGGATCTGGTCGGCGTCTGATTTCTTCTCCCACTCCTCGACGCTGATGGCGGCAGCGGGAAAAGAGTGGGCAACCAGAACGGCGAGAATCAGTAGCGATTTCACACCCTGTAATCTCTTGCGGCCCTGTTCAGACATCACCCATTCCCAGCTACGTGCTCAGTTTTTTAGGCCCGATGCTCCGTCCGAGCTGCGGGTTTTCTACTCCCCGGATATCCGAAATAGAGGGTTGCGACGCGAGCGGAGTTGTCCCTTGTCAGGCCTGTCCTTCAGGGCTGATGGTTGCAAGCTGCACTCCTGATTTGCAGCATTAAACCAATCCATTTTCCTTCATGGAAAGCAAAGTCTGTGGACAGGGCGTCCCGCAGCGGGTCAAGGGCGCGCCGGCCGTTGCGCGCTCGTGAAACCCTTGACGCGCGAAGGGCGGCCTGTATCGTTTTCTGAGAAAGAAAATGGATTGAAACAGAAATGCTAGAGGTGCGGCTTTGGTGTACCCCGGTCGGCATGCCGGGGCGTCTTATGGTTAGCCCCCTCGC
>Ga0335078_10005859_pt1 | contig 18184 bp, 16 predicted proteins | sample Lox_Sample_32_FD_206711 | JGI IMG/M metagenome (GOLD analysis project Ga0335078, IMG submission 206711) | Soil microbial communities from Loxahatchee National Wildlife Refuge, Florida, United States - Lox_Sample_3.2 | ecosystem: Environmental > Terrestrial > Soil > Wetlands | place: USA... | reverse complement strand
CAGCGCCGCAACGAGGCCTACCTGCAGCAGGTGCTGGCCGCCGGGGACCACCCGCGGCTGGCCCAGCTGCTCGGGACCACCGCGCCCGGCCCCGCCGAGGCCGCCGACCCTTACCCCGGCATCCTGGCCCGGGTGCTTACCGGCCTGCTCGGCCCGGACAGCCCAGCCTGACCGGCAGCCCAGCCTGATCCGCAGCCCAGCCTGATCCGCAGCCCAGCCTGGTCCGCAGCCCAGCCTGGTCCGCAGCGCAGCCCAGCGCGGCATCACTCGGTGCGCAGCACTCCCCCGGAGCGCAGCCGCGCGGCGCGGCGGCCCGGCCACGCGGCCAGCGCGTTCGCGGTCAGCAGGGTGACCGGCACGATGAGCACCAGCGCCCACACCGCCAGCGGCGGCTGGTAGGCGAGTGGCGTGAAGCCGGCCACCACGTGCCACACGGCGCGGCCCAGCGCGAGCCCCAGCGGCACCCCGAACACCAGCCCGATCAGCGCGAGCACGCTGGCGTGCGTGGCCACGATCAGCCGGGTCTGCGGCCGCGTCATGCCGAGCGCGCGCAGCACGGCCAGGTCCTGGCGCCGGTGCTGGACCGCGATGGACAGCGCGTACCCGACCGCGCCCACCGCCAGCAGGGCCAGGAACGCGCTCAGCGCCAGCGGCAGCGCCTGGAGGTCGCGGACCTGCTGGACCTCCTCCATTGGCTCTGGCGGGGTGAAGGTGAAGATCCCGCCGCCCTTGATCGCCGCGGCGGCCGCGTGCAGCCGGTGGGCGACCGCGGCCACGTCCGCGCCCGGCCGCACGGTCAGCAGCGCGGCGTGGAACTTGAACGCGTACTTGGCGCCACGGAACAGCCGGTCGTACCCGGCCGTGGTGAGCCACGCGCCATCGGCGTAGCCGTTGTGCGGCCCGGCCGGCACGAACGCGATGCCGGTCACCCGCTCGCTGCGCGCGGCCGCGCCGCCGGTGAGGTGGATCACCGAGCCCGGTGCGGCGTGCAGCTGCCGGGCGGTGGTCGGGGCCAGCGCGATCTCGCCGGCCGCGGCCGGCATCCGCCCGCTGGTCAGCACGGGCGGCACCCGCTTGCCCGCGACCGGGGTGTAGCTGAAGCTCTCCACCGAGATCCGCCCGGACTGGGCGCCGCCGATCCGGGCGTCGTCCACGCCGGTCACGTCGTGGTCGGCGGCGGCCGCCCGCAGCACCGCGCTAGCCGGCCCGAAGTCGTGCCCGTCCTCGCCGAAGAACGTGTCCAGCTGCCAGGTCTGGCCGAACCGCGCCGGGTTGGCCGCGGCGTCGGACACCCCGGCGGAGAACGTGAACGCGGCCAGCACGCCGAGCACGCCAGCCACCGCGCCGAGCAGCGCGGGCCGCACCGGCACCGCAGTCCGGCCCCGTCCCGGTTCCAGCGCGAACCTGGCCCCGATCACCATCGGTGCCGGGAAGCCGGCCGCCCGGGCCGCGACCGCGACGGCGGACCGGCGTTGTGGCCTATGGCGGCGGCCAGCGGTGAGCGCGGCCGCCGCCGCCGATCCGGCCCCCGCCGCGACGAGCAGCGGGGCGATGACCCAGCCGAGGCCGAGCACCAGCCAGTCGGCGTCCACGCCCGGGTGCGGCTCCATGATGGCGGCCATACCGATCGGCATCCACCGCGAGGCGGCGATGGCCCCGCCGACACCGGCCGTCGCCCCCGCGATGGCGGCCAGCAGCGGCGCGGCCGCGGCCGACGCGACCGCCTGCCGCTGGGTCATCCCCACCGCCTGCAGCACCTGGAGGTCGGCCACGGTGGCCGAGGTGTACCGGGCCACCGCTTGGCCGACCAGGAAGAACGCGGCGACCAGCGCGGCCGCCCCGAAGGCCAGCAGGCAGGCCGCCTCGTATCCGGTCTGCCGCCGGGCCGGGTCGCCGATGTTGGCCTGGTTGTCCCACACGTCGATATCCGAGCGCCCGGTCACCCGGGCCAGGTCGGCGCGGAACGCGGGCAGCGCCGCCCGGCCGCCCTTCAGCCGGACGATCGCGTTGATGTAGCCCATGCCGTGGGTGCCGAGGATGTTGGCCCGGTAGTGGGCCAGCAGGGCGGGCGACGGGAGCACCCCGCCGGGCGACCCGGGTGAGTCCGCGTCCAGGCCCCACGGCGTGCGGCCCACCCCCGTGATGCGCACCCGCAGCGTGGGGCCGCGCGGCGGCCCGGTGCTGCCGTCGTATCCGGCGTTGGCCTGCGCCACGCTGGCCAGCCGCACGGTCAGCACGTCGCCGACGTGCTTGCCGTAGGTGGCGAGAAATTTCGGGGTGACCACGACCTCGTCCACCCGGCGGGGATCCCACAGCCGGCCGTCCAGGATGACGGCCCGCTCGACGGTCCGGCCGAACTGGCGGTCCCCGGGCGGGAACGCGCCCTGCGCCGGCGGGCAGCACTCGATCGCGAACGCGTAGCTGACCGCGAACGTGGACAGCGCGGCCACCTCGGGCAGCGCGCGGACCCTGGCCCAGTCGAAGCCGGGCTGGTTGGGCAGCACGGCGGCGGTCGCGGGCAGGGTGCGTGCCCACAGCCGGCCGAACGCGGTCTGCCCGCGCCGGGCCCCGGCGACCGCGGTCAGCACCGTGGCGGTGGCCACGGCGACCAGCAGCGCCAGCACGACCAGCGAGCGCCACCGCCGCCTGCCGTCCAGGCGCAGCCAGGTCAGCACGATCCGCACGTCAATCCCCCCCTGCCCGCCGTACCGGGTGGTTCCTAGTACACGGCCTGCGCGGGCCGGTCACAAGGATGCTGGGCTCACGCCGCGCGGCGGGGGCTGGCCGCACCCGCCACGGGTGTGCTGCCCGCACCGGGGCGGCTGCGCGCCGGCCCGTCCCCGGCCCTCTTCGCGCCGGGCATTCGGGGGTAGTAACCGCCGTGGGGGCTTGTTACGGTTGCGCTGCATTTCCTGGCCGCGCGGACCTCTTGGGGGAAATGACGGTGAGCAGCGCTGGTGGCGGGCGGTCGCGGAGCCTGATCCTGGCGGCCATGATCTTCGCCGTCTCGATGACCTTCATCGACCAGACGATCGTGTCCATCGCGGTCCCCCAGATCCAGCGCGAACTGGGGCTGACCAGCACCGGCGTGCAGTGGGCGGTCAATGCCTACCTGCTGGCGCTGGCCGCGCTGTTCGCGTTCGGCGGCCGGCTGGCCGACACGCTGGGGCACCGGAAGATGGTGACGCTGGGCATCATCGTGTTCGCCGGCGCCTCGGCGCTGTGCGGGCTCACCCCCAGGGGCAGCCTGGCCGAGGCGTGGATCGTGCTGTTCCGGGCCGTCCAGGGGGTCGGCGGCGCGATCATGTTCCCCGCGGCGCTGGCCATCGTGGTGCAGACCTTCCCGCTCCGGGAACGCGGCCGGGCGCTGGCGCTGTTCTTCGGCATCGCGGGCGGCCTGACCGCCATCGGCCCGATCCTGGGCGGCTACCTCACCCAGTGGACCTGGCGCGCGATCTTCTGGGTCAACATCCCCGTCGCCCTGGTCGCCCTCGCGCTGATCGTCATCTCCCGGCCGGTCACCGACCACCAGCCGGCCCGGATCGACTACCGCGGCCTGGTGCTGATCGCGGGCGGCGTGGGCCTGAGCGTGTTCGGCTTCCAGCAGTCGAACGTCTGGGGCTGGCACAACCCGGCCATCGAGCTGTGCATCGTGGCCGGGCTGGCGCTGCTGGTCGCGTTCTACTTCGTCGAGATGCACACCACCGAGCCGCTCATGCAGATGAGCATCTTCCGCATCCGGCCGTTCCTGGTCGAGAACATCGTGCTCGGCGTGACCAACCTCGTGTTCATCCCGGTGTTCTTCTTCGCCAGCGAGTACGCGCAGATCTCCCTGGGCAAGACGGCGTCCCAGGCCGGCGTCATCCTGCTGTTCTTCTTCATCGGCTTCGTCATCGCCGCGCAGATCGGCGGGCGGATGCTGGACCGGATCGGGGCCAAGCGCCCGGTCGTGCTCGGCTGCGCGCTGGGCGCCGTCGGGTTCTGGCTGTGGGGCGGGCACGTCACCGGGCTGAGCTTCAGCACCCAGCAGTGGTACATCATCCTGGCCGGGGCCGGCATGGGCTTCATGCTGGGGCCGGCCAGCACGGACGCGGTGAACCGGGCCAGCCGGCTCTCCTACGGCGAGGCCACCGGCATCACCCAGACGGTGCGGAACTACGCCGCCAGCCTGGGCCTGGCCATCCTCGGCACGGTCCTGGTCACCGACATGCGCAACCATCTCACGTCGTCGCTGACCGCCCAGGGCCTGCCCCGCAGCCGGGCGGCGGCGCAGGCGGCCAGCCTGTCCCAGTCGCACGCAGGCAGCGGGAGCGTGGCGTCGATTCCGCACTTCTTCCGGGTCGACTTCGCCCAGTCCACCCAGACCGTGCTGTACGTGATGGCCGGGATCATGGCCGTGGCCGCCATCGTGGCCGTCGCCGGCCTGCGGGGCGGGGTCCAGCAGGAGCCGGCCGCCGCGGTGGCCGGGGGCGGCAGGCGGCCGGCCGGGGCCACCGCCCCCGACGAGGCAGCCGCGGATTAGCCCAGCTGAGCCGCGCCCGGTTCGTGCGGGCCCGGGCCGAGGGCCAGCCGCAGCCCGACGTGCACCAGCAGCCAGCCGACGTCGTGGCGCAACGGCGGCCGGCGGCGGTGCTGGGCCCTGGCGACCGTGCCCCGGCTACGGGCGCCGCACCGGCGCAGGTCGTCGCGGCGGGTCTTCATCATCTGCTCATGCAGGTAGGGGTGCATCGGGGTCACCTTCCTGAGCTGGGTGGTCTGCGTCCGGGCGGTCCGCGTCGCCTGACGGGCCGGCGCGGGCACTGTCCGCGCCCGGCAGCGCGATGGGGTAGGAGAACATCAGGAATTCCACGGGCAGCGCGCCGGCCGGGCGCCTGGCCGGGTCGGTGAGGCGGTCCCGGAACCGGGGCAGCAGCATGGCCATCAGCTCGTCGTTGAACTCCCTGAGTTCCTCGGCGGTCATATAGATGACGGACTCGCTGCTGCCTGCGGCATCCCGCCACCGCCGTGGATACCTGGCGCTGGTCTCCTGCCAGGCCCAGTACCGCCCGATTTGCCGCTCTCGCAGCATCCGGCCCAGCGCGACGGCGGCCAGCTCGTACTCCGGGTCGTCGTGCGTGCCGGCCACCCGCATGCCGATCGTGGTCATCCGCCACGGCCGCGCCCGGCCCTTGCCGCCGCCCGCCTCCTCCACGAACCCGTACTTGGCCAGCTGGCGCAGGTGGAACGAGCAGGTGGTCGGGCTCTCCCCGATCTGCTCGCCCACCTCGGTCGCGGTCATCGCCCCGCCCAGGCTCAGCGCCTCGATCAGGGCGATCCGCACCGGGTGGGTAAGCGCCCGCAGGGTCCGCGCGTCGCCGATCTGGCGCAGCTCGGGCAGCTCGGGCCGTCGCTCCGGCTCGGGCCGTGGCTCCGGCTGCGTCGCCGGGTCAGATTCGTCGAGAGACATATCTCGAAACTAATCCTTCGAGAGATATCTGTCAAGAAGGTTCTCTCGAAGCGGGCTGGCATGCGTTCATGCCGTGCCCCGCGGGAAGCCCACCACTGCATGACTGTGGCAGCCAGGTAGTCCAGACTGCATGGTTGTGGCATTCATGCGGTTGCGCGTGGGAGGGCTGGCTGGTGGAGCTGGTTGTTGAGGACGGCGTCTTCGTCACCATGCGGTCTGGGCTGGCGCAGAGCATGCTGGTGCGGGATGGGCGGATCGCCGCGATCGGCCCGGCTGAGCGGGTGCGCGCCATGGCGGCACGCGGTGCCCAGGTGGCCCGGCTGGGCGGGGCTACCGTGGTGCCGGGGCTGATCGACGCGCACTGCCACGTGTCCGACGTCGGCTACCTCGCGGCCGGCGCCGACTGCAGCCAGCCGGCCGCGGCTGGCATCCCGGAGATCCAGGCGCGGCTGCGGGACGCCGCGGCGCGGACTCCGGACGGCTCCTGGGTGACCGGCAGTGGGTACGTGGAGTACAAGCTGCGCGAGGGACGCCACCCGACCCGCGCCGATCTGGACGCCGCCGTGCCGGACCGGCCCGCCGTGCTCTACCACACGTCGCTGCACGCCTGCGTGCTCAACACCGCCGCGCTGCGGGAGGCCGGGTTCGCGGACGGGCAGCCGGACCCGCCGGACGGCGCGTTCGGCCGCGACGAGCAGGGACGGCTGGACGGCGTGGTGTACGAGGGCCCGATGTTCGCGCTGTTCGAGGGCAACCTGCGGCGCGACCTCGCGCGGATGGACGCCACGCGGCGCGCGGGGCTGATCGAGAAGGCCGGGCAGTACTTCGCCGCGCTCGGCATCACCGCCGCCTGCGAGGCGGACATGCGCCGCGACAGCTTCACCGCGTTCGCGGCCGCGGACGAGCGCGGCCTCCTGCATCAGCGAATCTACGGGCTGGTCGTGCACGATCAGGTGGACTGGCTGCTCGCATCCGGGCTGCGCGGCCGCCATTCCGACCGGCTGGCCACCGAGGCGGTGAAGATCTGGGCGGATGGCGGGATGAGCAGCCGCACCGCGGCGATTCACGGCCGCTACCCGGTCCCCCCGCACGGCAGCGGCATCCTGTTCTTCGACCGTGCCGAGCTGACCGAGATGGTCAGCTCGTTCGACGCCCAGGGCTTCCAGGTGTGCATCCACGCCCAGGGTGACCGGGCGATCGACGCGGTGCTGGACGCCTACGCCGCGGTGCTGGCCGCCGCCCCGGGCAACCCGCTGCGGCACCGCATCGAACACGGCGGGGCGATGTACCCGGCGCTCACCGCGCGCGCCGCCGAGCTGGGCGTCCTGGTCGCCAGCCAGCCCGGCTTCCTGTCCACGCTGGGCGACGGGTTCGCCGCGGCCTTCCCGGATCACCGTGACCAGCTCTACCCGTTCCGATCGTGGCGGCGGGCGGGCATCACCGTGGCCGGCTCCTCCGACGCCCCGGTCATCACCGCCGATCCGCTGCTGGGCATCCGCGACGCCATGCTCCGGCGGACCGGCGACGGCCAGGTGCTCGGCCCGGGCGAGCGCCTGCGGGCCGAGGACGCGCTGGCCATGTACACGACGCAGGCCGCGCGGGCCATGCACCTGGAGACCGAGGCCGGATCGCTGGAACCGGGCAAGCACGCCGACTTCACCGTGCTGAGCGCCAGCCCGCTGGACACCGATCCCGAGGAGATCACGGGCATCCAGGTGCTGGCCACCGTGGTTGGCGGCACCCCGGTCTACCAGTCGGTGAGCCTGCTGCCCACCGGCTGACCGGTCACGCCCCGCAGGCCTGGGCGGCCGCGCCGAACAGCAGCCGCTTGTGCTCGGCCAGCGTCCGCCGGTCCTTAGCGGCCAGGCCCGCGGCCAGCTCCACGGCCCGCCCCACGACCTCGGCCTCGCTGACCGCCTGCGCCGCGATGCCCGCGGCCGCCGCCTCGGCGCCGCCGTACCGGCGCCCGGTGAGGATCGCGGCCTGCGCGCTGCGCGCGGGCAGCTTGGCCGAGACCACCGCGAACAGCGCCGGGGTCAGCGGCAGGCCCAGGTCGGCTTCGGGCAGGCACCAGTAGCCCCGGTCTTCCCGCATGACCAGGAAATCGTGCGCGACGGCCAGCACCGCGCCCGCCCCGAACGCGTGCCCGTTGACCGCGGCTACCGTCGGCACCGGGAAGGTGAGCAGCCGGCCCAGTAGCCGGGTCAGGTCGGCCAGGAAGCGGGCGGCCGCCTCACCCCGGGCGGCCAGCCAGTCCAGGTCCAGGCCGTTGGTGTAGAACTTGCCCTGCCCGGTGGTGACCAGCGCGGCCGGCCCGGCCACGGCCTCGACCTGGTCCAGCGCATTGGCCACCCCATCCAGCCAGTCCTGGGTGAACCGGTTCTCCCCGGCCGTCATCCGCAGTATCCAGACGTCGCCGTCCCGGTCCAGATCGATCACCGGTCGTCTCCTGTCCCGCGGCGGGTTGCGCGCGACCAACCCTAGTCAGCGCCCGGCCGCGCGTCCCGTCCGGCTGGGCAGCACCGGCAATTTTTGCTTAACGGCCGGTGCCCCCGACTGGGGCCGCGCCGCACGGTGAACCAGCCGGGCCGGCCGGCCGTAGACGGGATACGGCCAACCGCTGGCTGCGGCCAGCACTGACCGGTACCGTACGGAAACGGATATGCCGCTCAGGGGGAGTGGGGACCATGGGCGTTGCGGCCCTGATCACCTGGATTTGCGCAGTCTTGGCCGGCCTGTACATGGCGGCCGTGTGGCTGATCGAGAACGACGTCACCGGGCCAGGCGCGGCGCCCAGCCGGCTCCCCGCCCCGGTGGTCTTCGCCCATCTGCTGCTGGCCATCGCCGGGCTGGTGCTGTGGGCGGGCTACCTGATCTCGGACCGGGACAACTTCGGCTGGGGCGCGCTCGCCGCGCTCGGGCTGATCGCGGTGCTCGGCTTCACCATGTTCGCCCGGTGGATCCCGGTCTACCGCGGGCCAGCGGCGCCAGGCGCCGACGGCACGATCGCCATCCCGGCCGAGGGCAACTTCCCGGCCGTCGTGGTGTTCACCCACGGCCTGCTCGCCGTGACCACGCTGACCCTGGTGCTGCTCACCCTGCTGGGCCTGGCGGGCACGAGTTAGCAGACCCCGGCGGTCAGGCCGCGAGCCGGCTTCCTGGCTGGCCCGCCTCGCCGCGGGTCAGTAGCCGCCCCCGCCGCCCCCGCCACCGTTGCCGCCGCCACCGGTGCTGCCGCCACCGGAGGAGCGGGGCGCAGCGGGCGCGCCGGACACGGTCATCTCGTGCCACACCCCGCCGTTCAGGTTCAGCCCGTTCCCGGTCGCCTGCCCCGGGGAGTCGCTGACGTAGGTGTACAGCGGGTGCCCGTTGTAGGTCGCCTGGGTGGATCCGTCCGAGCGGGTGATCGTAGCGAGCTTGCCGGTGACGCCGGGGCCGGCCGTCGCCGGGCCCTTCACCGGCGTCCAGTAGCCGGCGCACGAGCCGTTGCAGCTGGATTTCGTGGCGGTGTCCGGGCCGAACCAGTAGAGCGTGAAGCCCTTGGCGTTGGCCAGCACGCTGGCGCCGCCGATCTTCGCCACCTTCAGGCCGCCGCCCGCGTACGCCGGAGCGGTGCTTCCCGAACCCGCTGCGGCTATCCCGAGCAGTACCAGCGCGATGACGGACACCCCCGCGACCGCCGGGGCCGCACCCGGGATGCCGGCCTGCAGCCGGGCCGCCAGCCCGCTGCGTGGCGGCGCGTGCCGCTGGCCCGCCGCAGCGGGGACGGCAGCGAGCAGGGCGAGCACGGCGAACGCAGCGACCTCCACCACCCCGGCGACGATGCCCGCGGTCGTGCGGACTTCCTTGAAGCCGAACAGGCCGATCCATACCGACAGCAGGTAGCCACCCAGCGTGGCCAGGGCGACTCCGGCACCCACGGCCGCGGCCAGCCGGCTCCCGGTGACCAGCACGGCCAGGGCGAGGGCGAAGGCCGCGATGACCTGGAGCAGGAACAGCCAGCCGATGGTGGGGATACCCCGGTAGCCGGTCAGGTACAAGTCCAGGTGTATCCCAGCGGTGGCCACCAGCAGCCCCGCGCCCGCCAGCCGCAGCCCGAGCCGCCACCACCGCCCGGTCTGGGTGGCTCCCCGGTCGCCTGCCACCTGGGTCCTGTCCATAACCATCTCCTGCTCCTTCCGCATATCACCAACACGTGACCCACGGCAAGACGGTTCAGGACGAGGTCCGGGCCGGGCCCGGTCCTGACCCGCATAACCGGCCCGGTCCTGACCCGCACAAGGGGCCGGCGCGGGGTAGCTGGCCCCTCTCGCGGGCGGTGGCCAGACGCAGCCTGGGCCGAGCCGGGCCGGCCCGGTCCATCGGCATTAGTCCTGCTCGCTTTCTCAACGGAATCTACAGAAAAGCTAAAGAAACGGTATAATACCTGCAAAGAGCCGACTTCTCCTCGGGATGCAGATGAGCGACCGCGTTCTCGTCATAGACGACGAGCCTGGCGTGGTCCGGCTTGTGTCCCGCGCGCTGCGGAGCGAGGGCCTGGACACCGACACGGCGACCAGTGGCGAGGAAGGCCTGCGGCTGGCGCTTCGCGGTGCCTACGATGTCGTCCTTCTCGACCTGGTCATGCCCGGTACCGACGGCGTGTCCGTGCTGGGCCGCCTGATGCGGCTGCGGCCGGGTCAGGCGATCATCGTAGTCTCCTGCCTGAGCGACACCATGTCGAAGGTGCGCTGCCTCGAGATGGGCGCTGGCGACTATCTGCCCAAGCCGTTCGTGCTGGATGAACTGCTGGCCCGGATCAAGGCGCGCATCCGGGCCCAGCATGTGCCGAACCCGCACATCCTCACCACGCCCAGGGTCGTGCTTGACCCCGTCCGTCAGGAGGCCGACGCCGGGCATGGGCCGGTCCGGCTGACTCGGCGGGAGTCGATGCTGCTGGCCGAGCTCATCCAGCACGCGGGCAGCACGGTTTCCAAGGAGCGCCTGCTGTCATCGGTCTGGGGCTACAGCTTCCACCCGGAATCGAACGTGGTCGACGTCTACATCCGGCGGCTGCGCACCAAGCTGGAACCAGACGTGATCTCCACCGTCCGTGGCGTGGGCTACAGGGTCGACATTGCTTGACCGGATCGGCCCTATGTGTTCGCGCTACCGGGTCGAGATCTGCTGGTGGTTCTTTGTTGCGCTCAATGTGGTCGGGATTCTGATATTCCGTGAATGGGCCACCGTGCCATTCCATTTCATCTGGATCAGCCTGTCGCTGCTCTACGGCTGGCGGGTCTGGGCGCTGCGCCCCACCACGGTGTCGCTGGTCTTGATCATCATCATTACCGGCTCCAGCCTGGGCGCCGACGTCATTACCGGGGACCAGGCGATCGATGAGCTGACCGAGATCCCGCTGATGTCAGCGGTATTCGCGGTCATGGTGCTGTTCGTCCGGCGCAGCGTCGCGGCCCGGCAGGAAATCAGCCAGGTCTACCAGCACAACCTCAGGCTGCTGGACTACGCGCGCCATCTCATCCGGCACGCTTCCCACATCGTGCGCACCCCGCTCACCATTGCTCTCGGGCACGCCGAAATCCTGCAGCGCACCACGGCCGACGTGACCGCGGCCGATGACGCGCAGGTCGTCATCGATGAGCTCATGCGGCTGAAACACACCACCGACCGGATGCTCGAGCTGGCCACCAGCCACCAGGCCGACTTCGTGCGCCCGGTAGCCACCCCGATCCGGCCCATCCTGGCCCACGTCTGCGACCGCTGGTCGGACAGCGGGGCGCCGGTCTGCCTGGGACAGGCGGACGACGCCGTCATCCAGCTGGACCCTGATCGCCTGCAGGAGGCCCTGGACGAGCTGATCAGCAACGCGATCGCCGCGACCACACCGGGAGAGCCGGTCGAGGTTTCCGCGCGCCGCGACGCCGGCTGGGAGGTGGTAGGGGTGGCCGACCGTGGCCCCGGGATCAGGGAGGACGACGGGAAGCCGATCTTCGACCGGTTCACCCGGGCCGACAGCAACCGCAAGCGGGGGGCACGCCTCGGGCTCGCCATCGTGACGGCGATCGCGGAGGCGCACGGCGGCTCGGTCGGGGTGCGCGACCGGCCGGGCGGCGGCGCCGTCGTCGAGCTCCGGTTCCCGCTGCACGGTCGCGGGCGGGAAACGGCCAGGCCGGACGGCAGTGAGCCCAGTGCGCTGAGCCACTCATCCTGACCCGCGGCGGGGAATGCCGCCGGGCTGGTTGAAGGCGGAGTAGCGGTCGCTCATGAAGTGGTTGGTCGCCCACATCCGGGAAAGCAGCACGCGGCCGCTCTGCTGGTCGACATAGAGCGTGAACCACACGCCGTCCGGATCGCGGCCGTGACCGCCGAACATCGACACGATCGTGACGGGTGCGCCCGCCATGGTCCCGGTCCCGACGACGCGCGCGTCGACCAGGGGCTCAAAGAGCTGCCAGGTAAAGTAGGGCACCGGCGCCAGGCTGCCGCTGGACTTCAGCCGCCACGGACCGCTGGACCCCATCCGGGCGTACACGGAGCTGCCCAGCCACAGGGTCTGCTGCACACCGTCGCCGTACCACGTGCGCACCCATATCTGATGCGGGCGCGCGTACGAATACGCGCTGCGGATACCCGACAGGTCCTCGGCCACCCGGTAGCTGCGCAGCCGCTTCATGTGCGCGGCCGCCGATGACACCAGCGCCGTCCCGTCCCGGGCGGGCAGTGACGGGAGATCGAAGGCGGCCGTCCCCCCCGCCCGCCCGGAAACGGCGACCGCCAGGCGTTCCCGGCCCCGCAGGTCCACGGTGGCCGTGCGGCACGCCCCGCCGCAGGAGGACAGCGCGTGCCACTGGCCGCGCACCTGGATACGGGCCCGCGAGGCCGCGGTGGCCGGGCTGGCCAGGTAGGCCCGGACCGTGTTCCGGCCGGGCCGGCCGGGATGCACGGTCAGCCCGACCATGACCCGGCCCGCCCGGCCGCCCATCGTGAGATCACCCGGCCTGGGGAACGGCGAGACCCGGGCCGTGGCCGTGCCGGAGGCCACCGGTTCCTCGGCCGCCTCGCGGGCCTCCTTCGGCACCACCGGGTACGCGGCCAGGGCGGCGGCCGCCGCGACCACGACCAGCGCCAGGGCCGCCTCGGCCCGCACGCTCACCCGGATCCGCCGCCAGGCCAGCACCGACAGCGGGATCATCGCCACCACCACGAGCGCCTTCACCGCCAGCGTGACCCCGTACGCCGTGCTCAGCAGCTGGCCGGGGCCGCCAAGCAGCTGCCAGGCCTGCACCACTCCCAGGACGACCGATACGAGGAACGCCCACGGCGCGACCCGGCTGAACCGGGGCAGCAGGTCCTTGGCCGACTCCCAGCGTCCAGTCACCCGGAGCAGGGCCAGCGCCATGATCCCGCCGGCCCACACCCCGGCCGCGGCGAGGTGGACCGCGTTCACCGCGATGCCCTGCCATGCTGGCTCCACATCCGCGCCGTGACCGGCGACCGCGATCGCCACGACCACGCCGGCCAGCAGCACCGGGGACAGCCGCGCCCGGACGATCGCCACCTCCACCAGCGCCGCCTCCAGCGCCAGCCGGGCCACCCGGGCCCACCCGGTGACCCCGTTCGTCAGGTAGTCGATGATCCCGGCCACCGAGGGCCCGGAGCTGGCCAGCAGCGCCTCGGCGGTGATCACCGCCACCCCGCTTATCAGCAGCGCGTCCGCGACCAGGACGGCGGGCAAGCGCAGCGGCAGGCTGCGGCCCAGCACGCCCAGCACCGCGAGCCCGCAGGCGAGCAGCAGCAGGGCGTACTCGATCCCGCGGAGCACCGCGACGAGCACATCCGGCGCGGTCGGGCCCTGCGCGGTGGCGCCCGCGGAGGCGGTCGTCACGGCGGGCGAGACACCGACGCCGAACTGGTAAGACCCGGTGATCGTGTGCCCGTCGATGACGCTGACGGTCTTCCAGTCCACCTGGTAGATGCCGGGTGCGCTGGTGGGCAGCGGCACCCGGATGGTCTTGCCGGACACCGTGCCGGTGAACTTCCGGCCGGCCGGGTCGATGACGGTCGTCCCGGACAGCCGGACCACCAGCGGCTCATCGAACACGATCACCACGCTGCCCGGCGCGGCGCCGAGCCGGGCGCCCGGCGCCGGGGTGGCGGAGACCGGGACCGCGTGCGCGGACGCGGCGGCGGCGGGCAGGAGCAGCAGCAGGGCCACCGACGCCACGGCCAGGCCGGCCAGCCGCGCCGCCCAGCCGCGGCCAGCCCGCAGAACGCGACGGGAAGGCTTCAACCTGGGCGCCTGGCTGTCAGTGCAGCACAAAGGCGAGTACGCCCAGCACCACCACCGCCGCCAGGACCGCGACGAACACGGTCGCGTGGTACTGCGCGGGGCTCGGTTCCGGCAGCCCGGCCGGATTGCATTCCTTGCACACCGACCGGCCGTACATCACGGTCTTGCCGCAGCGCAGGCACTGATCGTACGAGCGCCGCTTCATGACTGCCGCTCCCCTGGGGCCCATCACTACCCCGCTCCGGGGTGCGCTTCACCGTGAGCCGCCCCGGCACTCGCGGCATGGTCAGCATGACGCCACTGCCTGCGCACGTCAAGGCTCCAGCCAGCCAGCGCGACCACGAGGACGACTCCGCCCGCGATCAGCACCCAGCGGGACTCCACCGCCCCGATCACCAGCCCGATCATGGACAGGGCGAAGATCAGCGGCCAGATGGTGGGGGCCACGTGCGGCTCGGTACCCGCGGCCGCGGTGGCGCCAGCCGGCTGGGCGGCGAGCCACGAGTGGGCCCGCTGCACCGCCCGGCCGAGGTACGTGCCCACCAGGAGAGCGCCGCCCGCCACGGTGAAGATCAGGGTCACGCCCTCCCACTCGTAGGTGATGAGCGCGTAAACGAGGCCCGCCAAGATCAGGAACGCGCCGAGGCTCAGGGTGATCCGGGAGAACAGTGTCATCTGCGGCCTCCTTGGCCCGGGTGCGGGTTCACCGGATCGCCCCGAGGTAGAGCAGGGCGTAGATGACCGCGCCCAGGCCGACCACGAAGTACCAGTAGATCGCGGCCGACTGCAGGGGATCGCGGCGCAGCGCCAGTTCCCCCGACCACGCCCGGGTCGCCACCACGGCGAGCAGCGCCATGCCGCCTATCACGTGGGCCAGCTCGAGCCCGGTGATCATGTAGAACAGCGACTCGTAGATGCCCTGCCCCACGCCGAACGGAATGTCGGCGTAGCTGATCGCCAGCAGGATGCCGAAGACCACGGCCAGGCCCAGCGCGATAGCCAGCCAGGGCAGGACGCCCCGCGGGTACTCGGCGCGGTGGGCCAGGCGCATCGTCTGCGCCATGGCCGCACCGCTGCCCAGCAGGACCACGACCCCGACGGTGGGCAGGATCAGTGACGGGCCGGTCAGCCCGGCCGGCGGCCAGACCTTGACCGCCGCGTAGGACGTCGCGTAGATGCCCAGGAAGGCCGCGAAGAACACCGCTTCCGAGGCAACGAACAAGACCATGCCGGTGACCGAGCTGCTGGCGCTGCGGACCGCCTGCCGGTCGACCAGTTCGGGAGCGGGGCGGCTGACCGCCGACTCGTGGGTGCTCATTCTTCTGCCTCCGGTGCCGCTTCCCCGGGCTCGGCGGGTGGCGCTCCCGGCGTGGTGTCCGTTTCGGCCTGCGCGCTGACCGTTTCGCCCGGCCGGACCACTGGTTCGCCCGGCCTGGTGGCCTCGTCGGCCGGCCCGGTGGCCGGGCCGGCGGGGCGGCCCGGCTGCGCGGCCGCGACGGCCATCCGCAGGTCGCGGACCGGGCGCTCGGAGCGGATCTCCGGCAGCACGTCGAAGTTGTAGGCCGGCGGTGGTGACGTGGTGGCCCACTCCAGCGAGTTCCCGCCCCACGGGTCGGCCGGCGCGTTGCGCGGTTTGCGCAGCGTGATGAGCACGTTCCACAGCCCGACCAGCATGGAAATCGTGATCACGTAGGCGGAGATGGTCTCGGTGAGGTTCAGCGCCCCCCAGCCGGAGCCGGCCGGGTAGGTCGCCACCCGCCGCGGCATGCCCATCAGGCCCAGGAAGTGCATGGGGAAGAACGTGACGTTGAACGAGATGAGCAGCAGCCAGAACTGCCAGATGCCGAGCCGCCGGTCCAGGACCCGGCCGGTCATCTTGGGGAACCAGTAGTACAGGCCAGCGAAGATCCCGAACAGGCTCCCGCCGATCAGCACATAGTGGATGTGCGAGACCACGAAGTAGGTGTCATGGACCGCGAAGTCCGCCGCGGGGGAGGCCATCCACACGCCGTCGATCCCGCCGATGGTGAACATCGCGATCAGGCCCAGCGCGAACAGCATCGGCGGCTCGAATCTGAGTTTCCCTTTCCACAGGGTGAACAGCCAGGCGAGGACCAGCAGCCCGGTGGGAACCGAGATCAGCTCGGTGGTCACCGAGAAGAACGAGTCGTTGACCAGGCCGGTGGTGTACATGTGGTGGCCCCACACGGTGAACGACAGGGCCATGATCAGCATCAGGGCCAAGATCACGACCCGGTAGCCGTAGAGCGGCTTGCGGCTGAACACCGGGATGATCTCCGAGACGACCCCCCAGGCCCCCATGATCAGCATGTAGACCTCGGGGTGCCCGAAGAACCAGAACGTGTTCAGGTAGTTGGCGACGCTGCCGCCGTGTGACGGGTCGAAGAACACCGTCCCGAGGTGGCGGTCGGTGAGCAGCATGAGCAGCCCGGCGGTGAGCGACGGGATGGCCAGCACGATGAGGATCGACGTGGTGAGCGTGGCCCAGGTGAAGATCGGCACCCGGGTCATGCTCATGCCCGGGGCGCGCAGCCGGAGCACGGTCACGATGAAGTTGATCGCACCGAGCAGCGAGCTGGTGCCCACGATCAGCAGGCCGAGGATCCACAGGTCCTCGCCGGTGCCCTCCTGCAGGGACAGCGGCACGTAGTTCGTCCACCCGGCCGCGGCCGCGCCGCCCTTGGTCAGGTACCCGGCCACGACGGTCAGCCCGCCGATCGGCAGCAGCCAGAAGGAAGCCGCGTTGACCCGGGGGAACGCCATGTCCAGCGCGCCGATCTGCAGCGGCACGAAGTAGTTCCCGAACCCGGAGAGCAGCGGGAGGATCACCAGGAAAATCATGATCGTCCCGTGCATGGTGAACGCCTCGTTGAATGCCTGGGGTGACAAGAACGAGTTATTGGGCTGTATCAGCTGCGAGCGGATGAGCATCGCCAGTGTGCCGCCGAAGGCGAAGAACACCAGCGAGTTGACGATGTACATGATCCCGATCTTTTTGTGATCGGTCGTCGTCAGCCAGTCGAGGACGCGGGCCGGCCGGGGTCGCGGGGCGGCCGGTTTGGCCTGGACATCTGTGGTCGTCATGATTGATCGTCCCGTTGCTCGCTGCGGATCTGCATCACCCTGAGCTGCGTCGTCATCGTCATTTCGGCCTAGCCCGCCGGGTTCCCGATGACCAGGGTCCCCGACATGGCCGGGCCGTGGATATCACACTGGAAGTAGTACTTCCCGGGGGGCAGGGCCGGGGCGGTGAAGGTCTTGGTCGCCGGGCCCGTCACGTTCGATGTGACGTAAATCCGGTGCTTGAGCTTGGAGTTCTGCCAGATCGCGAAGTTGTGTGCGATGCCGGCGTCCTTGTTGATGATCGTGACCTGGATCGGCTTGTTCGCGGCCGCCGCGATGCACCCCTTGTCCCAGGTGATGTGCTGCGCGGTCAGCGTGATCGACGACCCGGTCGGCTTGCAGGAGCCGCCCTTGGACAGCTTCTGCTGCTGGTGCTGCGACCAGGCCTGGAACTTGGACGGCGAAAGCACCTCCAGCACCAGCGTCATCTTCGAGTGCCACAGGCCGCAGAACTGCGTGCACTGGCCGTGGTAGACGCCGGTCTTCGTGGGCGTGATCGTGAACACATTGGGATGCCCCGGTATGGCGTTCTTCATGAACAGCAGGTTCGGCACGTAGAAGCCGTGCATCACGTCAGCGGACATGAGCGTGATCTGCGTGGTCCGGTTCGCCGGGAGCGCCATCGTGAGCGGCTCGCCCGGGCTGGTGTCGCTGGCGGTCTTCCCGCTGAGCGAGAAGCCCTCCTTGACGTATCGCGCGGACCACTGCCACTGGGATCCGGTGATCACCAGGTGCTCGGCCGCATGCGGCTCCTGGTGATCCACCCGGTTCACCGTCAGCTCGCCGTAAGACAGCAGCGCGACGACGATGGCCAGCGGGACGGCGAAGAACGCCCCGTAGGCCACGTTGTGCCCACGGGTCTGGACAGGCTCGGTCTCGTCCTCCCCACGCCGCGCGCGGAACCGGATGACGCCGATGACGAGCATGCCCTCGACGAACAGGAACACCGGCACGGCGAGCCAGAAGATGTAGGTGAACAGCCCGTGCACATCCTGCGACTTGGCGGAGATTCCCGCCTTCACCGGGCCGCATCCGGTCGTTACCAGCAACAGCGCCAGCAAGAGTGCCAGTTGCAGCGCTCGGCGCCGCCGGTTGTGGTGCACGGGCTCTCGCTCCTCGTCCGTGGGTTCCGGTGTCCCCGTTCCCGACCGCATCAGCGGCTCATGAGGCGGTGAACGGCGCGATCATGCCGATCGTGACGTGCGGCGGGCCGTTGCCGCCGCCGGCCTTGCCGGTCTGCCAGCAGGTCGCCACGTAATTCCCGGGCGGCAGATCCATGTTCACCGTGGTGCCGTAGTTGGTCG
>Ga0335078_10005858_pt1 | contig 18186 bp, 14 predicted proteins | sample Lox_Sample_32_FD_206711 | JGI IMG/M metagenome (GOLD analysis project Ga0335078, IMG submission 206711) | Soil microbial communities from Loxahatchee National Wildlife Refuge, Florida, United States - Lox_Sample_3.2 | ecosystem: Environmental > Terrestrial > Soil > Wetlands | place: USA... | reverse complement strand
CGGGCCGGGCTCTTCAGCCAGGGGCTCGCCCAGGCTCAGGTCTTCAAGGTTGGGAAGCTCGATGCCGGCAAGCGCTTCTTCGGACGGTGCTTCCAGCGGAGCCTCTCCCGGCTCAGCTTCCGCCGACGGCATGGCCGGCTCCCCGATGTCCTCCGGGAGCACTTCCATCTGGGACAGGTCTGATTGCAGCGCGGCGGATTCGCTTTCCGGAAGGTTGAACTGATCCAGGGTGGGCTCTGTCGGCTCACCCTCACCGCCCATGGCTTCTCCCGGAGGCTCCTCCGAGGGCACTCCCAGGTCTTCTATGGGAGCCCCGGATTCTTCTCCGAAAAGAGAGCCGAAATCCAGGCCGGCCTCTTCCGCGCCCGGCTCCGCCATTTCTCCGGGCGTCTCTGGCTCAGGGGTGGCCGCTTCTGCCGCCTCATCGGTCTGCGCAGGCTCTGCGAGCTCCGCCGGCTCTGCGGGCTCCGACGGTCCCGCCGGCTCCGCAGGCTCGGCGAGCTCCGTCGGCCCAGGCCCAAGGTCCAGGTCTTCGAGACTTGAGAGGTCCAATCCGAAATCGGGAGAAGCCTCCTCAGCAGGCGCTCCCGCCTCCGGCTCTTCCCCGGCGGCAGGCGCAGGACCGGCCACGGACCCGAGCAGGTCGCCCATGCCTTCGGGAAGCGCTTCCTCAGGAGGTTGCACGTCCTCTATGGCCTCGGACTTGCGCCCCATGATCTCGGGCTCTCCGCCGAGTGAGTTCAGGACTTCCTTGAACTTCTCGATGTCCTCTTTTCGCGGCAACTCGACTCCTGATTCAAGTTTCGGCCAAACCAGTCATGATTCAAGCCGGCTTCGTCCCTGGCCGATCATTATAAACAAAAGCCCCAGGACGTCCAACAGTGAGCACGAAGACCAGAACGGGCAGAAGACCCCGGATTTCTCTCCTCCGCATCCTCATCCTTTCCTGCCTGGCAGTCGGTATCTCCGCGCGCGCCTTTGCCGCGACGCCGCTCACCCTTGACCTTGCGCTGAACGGCCTCAAGGAGGCGCAGCCTCCGCATCTCGTCGACGACGTGCTGATCCTCAGCTACAAGCCCACCCATCCGCTGAGCGTGCCGTTTGTGGGAGCGCGGTTCGACACGGAGAATTACGCCATGCTCCACCCGTTCTCCATCAACCAGTATGGGGTCTACGTCCTGGACTACGTGGTCCCTGAGCACACCACCGCCGTCCGCTACCGCCTGGTGGTGGACGGGCTGTACGTGAATGACCCGAATGATTCCGAGTCCGAGATGGATGACCAGGGCAACCTGATATCGCTCTTTCCCATAGACAAGGAGCTTCCCCGTCGCATCGTCAACCCGCAGAGGGAAGCAGACGGCAGCGTCAGGTTCGTGTTTCGCGGTCCTCCCGGCCGCAGGGTCGCCATCCAGGGAGACTTCAACAACTGGGATCCGTTTGTCAGCCAGCTCACGGAAACCGAGCCGGGGACCTATTCCATAACGCTTCGATTGCTCCCCGGCGCTCACTGGTACAGGTTCTACACTGACGGACGCAGGGTCCTGGATCAATACAACTCCGATACGGCGCGTGACCCCGAAGGTCAGCCGGTGAGCTACTTCGAGGTGTTCCCGCCGTCCATGGACCCCGGGTAGACCGTTCCCCAGGAATCCCTCCACAGGATTGAATCAAGCGGTTTTCTGACCTTGGCGCGGGGCTGCCAGTCTTCTGCAGGGTATCCCATGGCCATCAGGCAGACCACCTTCACGTGCCGCGGAGCGCCAACGGCTTTCCGCGCCCCGCGCCTGTTGAACCAGCCGATCCAGCACGTGCCCAGCCCGAGCTCTGCAGCGCGCAGGGCCAGGTGCTCTCCGGCAATTCCGATGTCCAGCTGGTACATCGCGCCGTCTTTCAGGGATTTCGCAGCCTCTGAAACGCTTGCCCTCTCAGCGCACAGGGCGATGATGACGGGCGCGGCGGCGGCAAACCTGGTTCGTGAGAAAATGCCTGCCAGCGATCTTCGGGCCAGCTCCTCCCGAGCCTTCGGATCCATCACGACGACGAATCGCCACGGCTGGCTGTTGCTGGCAGACGGTGCAAGGCGCGCGGCCTCTATCACGGAAAGGATCAGCTCTTCCGGGACGGGCCGCTGACTGTAGCGGCGGACGCTTCTGCGGGAGAGAATCAACGCCTGGAACGGGCTTGCGGCCGCTGCGGATTTTCTGACGGCGGCGGCGCTCATCCTGCCGCGTCCTGTCGCACCCGGGCGGTCTCCTTGAGGTGCTGCGCTTCATCCTGGAGGCGGTGAATGGAATCGAACCATTTCAGCGCGCTCTCGAATCGGAACGGGATCCGGTACAGCTTTCCGTCGAACGTGAAGTGCATCTTGTCTCCCGGGTCCACGGAGAGCGCCCCCAGCCCCGAAAGCGGCGCGGAAAGCGGGATGCCCAGCCGGGTGCGGAAGAGCAGCCTCCTGTTGGTCAGGAACAGGCGGCCGAACGCAAGCCGGCGAAGGTTCGGGAACTTGTCCTGTCGAAAGAGGAAATGAGGCCGGGAGATGAGATGGACCTGCTCAGCAGGGGTCAGGTTGAGCCGGGCTTCCGTGCGGATGGGCCCCAGCGGCAGGGACTTGATCCGGGCGTAGTACTGGGGAAGCGCGGTCCAGATGCCTTCGGCCTTCCCGTCCTCATCCACTGGAGAAAGCCGGCAGGTGACGTCGATGACCCAGGAAGAGAAGCAGCTTGAGCATTCCACCCTGTTGGTGCTGAACGGGCGGACCAGCTTCAATCCCTCCAGCGTTCCGCAGCTGGGGCACCGATAGAGAACGCGCGTCACGTCAACGGCAAGTCCCTTGTACGAGAACCGGGAAGCATCCACAGGATCAGCGTAGTCCGAGGTTTGAAGCGCTTTGAAGATGTCCTGCGCGATCCGCCCATCATCGTTCGGTATCTCCTGGGGTCGATACAGGACGGAAAAAGCCGCCTTTACCGGGTAACGCCGCCATTTGCGGGCCCAGCGGGGCGCAACGAAAAATGCGCCGTCCATGCGGCAGACATAGACCGGAACCCGGAGCTTTCGGATGAGCTTTGCGATGCCGTGCGAAATCGGCTGCGTTGTCCCGTCCCATGACCTCACGCCCTCCGGGAATACGCCGATGAGCCCGCCCTTCTCCGCAATGGAGAATATGGAGCGAAGCGCGCTGATGTCGGATGCGGCCTTGCGCTTGGGAAAGGCGCCGAACCATCGGATGAGCCGTCCCAGGGCCCGCTGGCGAAACAGGTCCTCCGTTGCGGCAAAATACACCGGCCGGTTGAGAAGGACGTACAGCCAGATCGGGTCGAAAAGCGTGGTGTGATTGGCCAGGATGATCCCGGTTCCCGTGTCAGGGACCACAGAGGCGTTGGTCGGGGTGAGCTGGAAGTACCGGATGAAGAAACGCCGCAGAAGCAAGGTCATGACGCGGTAGAAAATCCGGTTCACCAGCCTGACTTTCTTGAAATCCGTAGGCCCCGCGGCCGGCTCGTTCATCGGGCCAAAGATACTGATTACCACCGGCAGACGCAAGCCCGGCCGGGCAGAGCCCGGCCACGGAGCCCGGCCGGGGAGGAGTTGAGAAGAGGCGCTGATCCGTCGTACCATGACGGGCCGGTTCCAGGAGGATCGTCATCGGCACTGCAAAGCGCTCCGTCTGCCCCTACGATTGTCCCGACGCTTGCGGCCTCATCGCCCAGGTGGAGAAAGGGATTGCAGTCAGTGTGAAGGGTGATCCCGAGCATCCGTACACGCGGGGCACGCTCTGCCCCAAGATGCTGCACTATGAACGCACCGTCCACTCTCCGCTTCGGCTCGCCGCTCCGCTTCGAAGGTCGGGAGCAAAAGGCTCCGGCAGTTTTGTGCCCATCAGCTGGGAAGAGGCCGTCCAGGAGATCGCTTCCCGGTGGAAGGACATCATTTCCCGCCACGGAGCGCAGGCCATCGTGCCGTACTCCTACGCCGGGACCATGGGCACCATCCAACGCAACTGCGGCCACGCGTTCTTTCATCGCCTGGGCGCTTCCCGCCTGGACCGCACCATCTGCTCGCCGGCCAAGGACGCGGGATGGCGTGCCGTCATGGGAAGCACTCCGGCGCCGCACCCCGCCGAGGTGGAGAGAAGCGACCTGGTGATCCTGTGGGGGATCAACGCCGCCGCCACAAGCATCCACTTCCTCCGGGGGGTCCAGGAAGCGCGGAAGCGCGGCGCCGCCGTCTGGCTCATCGAGACGTATCGCACGCCGACGTCGTCCGTGGCGGCCAAGGTGGTGATCACCCGACCCGGCACCGACGGCGCGCTGGCGCTGGGGATGATGCACGTTCTTGAAAGCCGCGGCGCATCGGACCAGACGTTCATCTCAGAGCACGTGCAGGGCTACCAGGAGTTCGTGGAGCAGGTGCTTCCGGATTATCCGCCTTCCGTGGTCAGTGGAATCACGGGCCTGCCCGCTGAAACGATCATCGACCTGGCCCTGGCCTACGGCAAAGCGAAAGCCCCGTTCATCCGGCTGGGAAGCGGTCTCTCCCGGTACGGCAACGGCGCCATGACGGTACGATGCATCTCCGCGCTGCCCGCGGTGGCGGGTGCGTACGGAAAGCCGGGAGCCGGGCTCTTCATCGGCACAAACACGGCGGCGGCGTTCTCCATGGATGAAGTGACGCGGGAAGACTTCATGACTGCTCCCACCCGGATCATCAACATGAACACGCTGGGGCATGCGCTCAACGATCTCGGTGATCCCCGCGTCACGAGCCTGTACGTGTACCACTCCAATCCCGCCGCCGTGGCGCCGGATCAGAACGCCGTCCTGCGCGGGCTTTCCCGGGAGGATCTCTTCACCGTTGTCCATGAGCGATTCATGACCGACACGGCCCGGTTTGCCGACATCGTCCTGCCGTCCACCTCGTCCCTGGAGCACAGCGACATCTACCGTTCCTATGGCAACTACTGCATCCAGCGCGCGCGGGCGGCCGTTCCTCCCGTCGGTCAGAGCAAGTCCAACTGGGACGTGTTCTGCATCCTTGCCCGCGCAATGGGATTCACGGAGCCGTACTTCCGGCAGAGCGCGGATGCCTTGATCGACCGTCTGCTGCAAATTGAGCAGCCCTTGCGGGAAGGAATCGACGCCGCTGCGCTTGCCGACGGCCGCGCCGTGGAGCTGCGGACGCCTCCACCGGGCCCGCCCTTCGGGACGCCGTCCGGGAAGGTGGAGATCTTCAATCCCCGGGAGCCGGAACCGTACCCGCGCTGGCTTCCGCCCTATGAGGAAAAGAGCGCATACCCGCTGCGGCTCATGACGGCGCCGACACCCTATGCCCTGAACGCTTCCTTCTATGAACAGGAGGAATTGCGGAAGAAGCAGGGGGGAATGCGCCTCATGATGAACCCGAAAGATGCCGCGCTCCGGGGCATTGCGGACGGGCAGATCGTGCGCGCATTCAACGGCAACGGCGAGGCGGATTTCTTCCTGACGGTCACGGAGAAGACGCCGCCGGGAGTGGTGGTTGCTGAAGGCGTATGGTGGCTTGCTTTTGTGCCCGGCGCGCGCGGCGTGAACGCGCTGACTTCCCAGCGGCTCACGGACCTCGGGGGAGGAAGCACGTTCTACGATACGGCGGTTGACGTGCGGGCGGGGTGACGGCGCGCCGGAACCTCAGCTGCACCCCGTGGTTGAGCCGCAGGTGTCGCAGCGCATGCACGTGCCGCTTCGCACAAGCGTGAAGTGACCGCAGACGGGGCAGCCGTCTCCCTCGTAGCCCTTCATCTTGGCCACGTGGACCTCGTTGTCCAGCGCCACCAGCTCCCCGTTGCCATTGGAATGGCCGTTTGCCTCATGCTTCACGCTGCCGTTCTTGTTCATGGCCGTGGGCGCCAGGTCATCCGGCTTCACCTGCACCAGGTCCGTCCTTCCCAGGTAGGAAAGCGCAAGGTCTCGGAAGATGAAGTCAAGGACCGACGTGGTCATCTTGATGTGGTCATGCGCGCTCACAATCCCGTTGGGCTCAAAGCGCGTGAACGTGAACGCGTCCACGAACTCATCCAGCGGCACTCCGTACTGGAGCCCCAGGGAAACGGCAATGGCAAAGCTGTTGAGAAGGGACCGGAACGCGGCCCCTTCCTTGTGCATGTCAAGGAAGATCTCCCCCAGCGTCCCGTCCTCGTACTGCCCGGTGCGCAGGAAGATGCTGTGCCCGCCGATCTTTGCCTTCTGCGTGTAACCGAAGCGCTTTGACGGCAGCGGGTTTCTCTTCTTTCCCCGGGATGCGGAAGGCGCCACAAGGCTGATGGTCTCCTTGCCGGCGTCCTTCATGACGGCCAGGACCGCTTCCGCGGTTGCGTCCGACCCGGGCATGAGGGAGGAAAGCGGCTGGCTCAGCTTGGAGCCGTCCCGGTACAGGGCAATGGCCTTGAGCATCTTCCGCCAGGAGAGGAGGTAGGCGCCCTTGATGTCGTCCACGGTAGACACGGACGGCATGTTGATGGTCTTGGAGATGGCCCCGGAGATGAACGGCTGCACGGCCGCCATCATCTCGATGTGAGCCTTCCACGCAATGGAGCGCTTGCCGATCCTCCCGTTGGGGTTGGCCGTGTCGAACACCGCGTAATGCTCCTGGGAAAGGTGCGGCGCTCCTTCGATGGTCATTGTCCCGCACGTCCACAGGTTTGTCGCGTCTATCTCTTTTGCCGTGAAGCCCAGGTGCGCCAGGAGGCTGAACCCCGGCAGGGAGAACGTGGCTTCAGGAATCTGCAAGGTGCCCGTGAAGAACTCCTTGCCCAGCAGGAAAGGCTGGAACGAGTAGTCAATGGAGAAGGCGTTTGCAAGGGACGCGTTGATCTTCTGGATCTCCGTGTCGCTGAAACCTTTCTCCCGAAGCTTCTCGGAAGAGACGCCTGGCGCGCCGTCAAGCGTGCCCCTGCCAAGACAATAGCGCTCGATGTCCCGGATCTGGTCTTCGCTGTAACCCAGCTTGTGAAGCGCCGGAGGGATGGACGTGTTGATGATCTTGAAGTAGCCGCCACCGGCCAGCTTCTTGAACTTCACCAGGCTGAAGTCCGGCTCCACGCCCGTGGTGTCGCAGTCCATGACAAGACCGATGGTGCCGGTGGGCGCAATGGCGGTGACTTGCGCGTTGCGGTACCCGTACTTCTCTCCCAGGGAAAGCGCCTTGTCCCAGGAGCGACGTGCGGCCGCCATCAGGTCGGGAGGACAGAACAGGCCGTCAATGGGCTGAGGAATGACGGAAAGGCCTTCGTACTCTTCCGGTGCAGCGCCGTAGGCGGCCCTCCCGTGGTTCCTGATGACGCGGAGCATGTCTTCCCTGTTGGGAGCATAGCGGGGAAATGCGCCAAGCTCCGCTGCCATCTCCGCGGAGGTGGCGTATGCTTCCCCGGAAAGGATGGCGGAGATTGCCGCTGCTATGGCACGGCCTTCCGCGCTGTCATAGGGGATCCCCATGACCATGAGGAGCGTCCCCAGGTTGGCGTACCCAAGTCCCAGCGTGCGGAAGTCGAAGCTCTTGCGCGCGATCTCCCGGGACGGGAACTGCGCCATGAGCACGCTGATCTCCAGCGTGATGGTCCAGAGGCGTATGGCATGGCGAAGGTCGTCAATGCGGATCTCCGTCTTGTCCACGTCGTAGAACGTCATCAAGTTGAGGGATGCGAGGTTGCACGCCGTGTCATCCAGGAACATGTACTCCGAGCACGGGTTGGATGCGCGGATGTCTCCGTCCTTGGGGCAGGTGTGCCAGTCGTTGACGGTGGTGTGGAACTGCAGGCCGGGGTCCGCGCAGAGCCATGCCGCCGCGGCAACCCGGTCCCAGATCTCGCGGGCGCGGATCTTCTGGCGTGACTTTCCGTCCGTGCGGTTGACGAGCTCCCACCAGCCGTCATCCATCACCGCCTTCATGAACTCGTCCGTGAGGCGCAACGAGTTGTTGGAGGACTGGCCGCTCACCGTGTTGTACGCTTCGCTGTCCCAGTCCGTGGTGTACTCTTCCGGGTCGAAATCCCAGATGTCCTGTTCCGCCAGCTGGATCACCATGAACACCCAGGAGGGCGGAACTTCGTCCTGGAGCGCCTCCCGAACCGCGCGCTCCAGCTCCTTGTTCTTCTTGGGGTCAAACCGTGCCGCGTTGTCCCCGTTCTCCGGCTGCCCCTTGCACGCTTCCAGGATCCGCCGCGTATGCTTCCTCAGCAGCTTGCTGCCGGTGACCATGGCGGCAACCTTGCGCTCTTCCTGCGCTTTCCAGTCGATGTACTTCAGCACGTCGGGATGGTCCGCATCCAGCGTGACCATACGCGCCGCCCGGCGCGTGGTCCCGCCGCTCTTGATGGAAGAGGCGGAACGGTCGCTTACCTTGAGGAACGAAAGGAGGCCGGAAGAGACGCCTCCGCCGGAAAGCGGCTCACTGGATGCCCGGAGCTTTGAGTAGTTGGTCCCCGTCCCCGATCCGTACTTGAAAAGGCGCGCTTCACGGGTGATGAGGTCCATGATGCCGCCGTCATTGACCAGGTCATCTTCTATAGAAAGGATGAAACAGTTATGGACGATGACGTTGTTGGAAAGGTACTGCCCGCTCAAAGTCTGGATGTCATAGACGCGCTGCAGCCCCGCGAACTCCAGGCGGACAACCGCCTCCTTTCGAATCCCCGGGAGGAGCTTGCTGATGGTCAGGCTTCTGTTTGTGGAGTTGGAGTACTGTCCGACAAAACCATCACCTTGCAGCCATCCCGCCAGCGCCGCTTCATCTTCGGATGCCGGGTCATTATCCAAGCTTCTGACTGTGCTCGCCGTCGAAACCTGCAGCCGCATTCCCGGTTCAAGCTCTTCAATGGGAACCCATTCCGTCTCACCGCGTCGCTCTCTTGAGGCCAGCACAAGATGATCCCCGGTGGCTTCGACAACGGTCCCGTTCTTGAGGATCACTCGGAAAACGGGTTTGACGCCGTTCTCCTTGACCGCTATTACGCGCGTCGTGCCCTTGCCGTCGTCCGTACCGTCATATACTTCGAGACCGATCAAGTTGCTTTCAACGATTGAGCCGATGGAGACGGGGCCGAGAGGAGTGGACACCGGCGCATGCCAAGGCTGGCACGCATGCGGTTGCGGGCGCTCGTAGGCGCTGGTGGACTTCTTGACCTCCGCGGTCTTGGGGTCCACGTAGTAGTGGCCCTGGGCGGGGCCATTGATGCCGTAGACGGCAAAAAGGCCCGTGTTGAACCACTGCGGGGAGTTGGGTGCTCCCATCTGGCGGGCCAGCATGTGGCACATCTCGTCGTAGTAGGCCTGGGCGTCTTCCGTGGAGGAGAAGTAGCCGTACTTCTTCCCCCAGTCCATCCACGTGAAAGCAAGACGGTGGAAGACCTGTCGGGCGTCATTCTCTCCGCCCGTGCCGCCTTCCTTCAGCGGCACTCCGCGCTTGCGGAAGTATTTCTGCGCAAGGATGTCCGTGGCGATCTGGGTCCACGACGATGGGACCAGCACGTTCTCCTGGCGGAAGATCTGCTTCCCGTCCGGGTTTCGGATCTCGGAAGTGCGCGATTCGAAAGAAATATCTTTATACGGGGATTCCCCCGCGCGTGTGAAGCGCCGCTCAATCTCCATAGTTCCCCTCCGCTGGAAATTCGGCGAGACAATGCACTAGTGTAACCGATGGACTTTTGGCAGGCAAGAGGAAAATGACCGACAGGCTCATTCTTCGCGAACGACGGCCAGGACGTGGCTGCCCGGAGGTCCGCCGGCCGCCCGGAGCTTTGCGTCCAGGGCGTCAAACGAGTCCAGAAACGAATGCGGATGCTGTGCCAGGAGGCGTTTTGCCGCGACTGCCGCCTGGCCGCCCTGCGCAATCATTCGGGACAAGGTCACGGATTGGAAATTGTCGACGTCTTCACGCTTCTGCTGGAAGAGATAGGCCTGGAACTCGTTCACGACCAGGTAGTGGTCCGTGACGTCATACGCCTTGGAGGAGAGGTAGTCCTTCCAGACATCCTGCTCCACCGGGGAAAGCGTTTGCCAGACCTCCTCCACCCCGTCCCGGAACTGCGGCAGGGAGAAGAAGATCCCGTGGGCGCTTTCATGCGTGAGAAGCAGGCTCCGAAGGATGGGGGAAGAGCTCCGGGAGATCGATATGACGGCCCCTTCCCCCGGGTCGAAGCCTGAGGAGGTCCGGCGGATCACGTCGTTTGCTTCCAGGATGTTCTCCAGCTCTTTCTCTCCCGGCGTGAGCGCCAGCCCGCGCTGCCCGGCCTCCGTGAAAAACCGCGCAAGATCCTCCGCCCGGTAATCGTGGGCGTTGTATCCGTGCCGTCCCGCCAGCGCTGATGGATCCTCGATCTCGCCGCGGTATCCGGCTTTTTCAACAAAGTACGCCAGCCTCTTGAAAAGATCGTCCTGAACGTCATAGGTGGCGGTGTCGAAGATCAGCACCTGCGGAAACCTGTCCCAGGAAAACACCTCGAAGCCCGGCCTGCGCCAGGAGGCGCGGTCCCAGCCCAGGATCATTCCAGGATCGGCGGGGATGGGGCCGTCCGCGGGCGCAAAAGAGATATCCAGCTTTTCCACGGGGACCCGGGAGGAGACACCCTGGGGCAGGAAAGGCATGCTGCCCCTGGCAAACACCATGCTGGCCAGCCCGGCAGCCTGGTCCACGGAGAAAAGCGCCTGGGCACCGTCTGCGGAGACGAACCGGATGGAGCTTTGCGGCTCTCTCTGCTGCAAGCCTTGCGCCATTCCAAGCCTGATGGTCCAGATCCCCTGGGCCATCTCCTTCTGCGTTGCGGCCGTGATTCTTGCCGATACACCGTCCGGCCCCAACGACATCACCTCCACGCTGCCGTCCACGCTGAGGCCCTCCGCGTTGAGCTGGAAGCCATGCACGGCGGGCCCGGTCCCGGCTCCCAGGAGGTGCAGGAATTGGTCCGAGCCGGCGGCGCTCTGGGCGCTGAGCTGGTATCCCCAGACCTTGTCCCCCAGGGCAAGAGGAACGAGAAACCGGATGGGGATGCCCGGGGAAGCGGGCAGATTTACGCTTTTCAGCGCCGTGTTCCTGTCGGAGAAGATGGTGAGCTTGCCGTCCGTGAGAGAGCTCTCATATGTCAGCCCGAAAGCCTCGTGGGAGCCAGCCACCTGGACGGCGCGCCGAAGGCTGTACATGGGGCTGGAAAGCCGGTTGGCGGCGGGCGCAAACACCGCTTCCTGCTCCCGGCTCCGTCCGGGTGACTGCCTGATCTCGATCCGATCCCCGGTGATTGTGACGAACGGAAAGCTCTGGAACCGCGCGGTGCATCCCGCCAGGACCAGGATGATGAAAACGGGGAAGGCGCCCCGGAGAACGCCCCGCGTCAATCCTTCTCCTCAACGGCAAGCGGCATGAGGCTGCGCACGATGTGCTGGGCGATCTCCCGGCGCGCTTCCTTGGAGATGGTCTCCGCCGGCCGGACAAAGTTGTCCAGCCTGCCGAGGAACCCATCCGGAAGGACCGGCAGCTTCCCGATGCGCTCCATCAGGAGCCGGTCCGCCGGTTCAAACTGCTTGTTTGCCGCAAAGAGGAAGCTTGCCACTCCCCTCAGGAGACGTGCGGCGGAGACAAGGAAGAAAAAATCATCCGCCCGGTGCGCAGCTGCTCCCAGGTCCACCAGCGCGCGCTCTGCAAGCGCGTACGCCCTGAGGCGTCCCTGCCACCAGAACTCCTCCGGCACGTGGGCCAGCGCGGCGCGCGTCTCATCCATCCACGTGTCACGGCCGAAGAGCACCTCGCCGCGCTCCAGGCGGTACAGGACGTGGCTGCCCGGCTCATGAAACACCCAGTTCTTCTCCGCGATGCGCAGGAGCATCCGGTCCACTTCCTCCGTGCGGATGTAGTGGACGGTTATGGGAAGCGCCTCCACCAGGAACCGGTCGATGGTTGCCACGGGAGAGGTTTCAAACGCCGTCACCTGGGGGACCAGCGCGGCGCGCTTGCTGATCTCCGGGAGGCCGCTCATCGTATAGACGTCGAGATCTATCGTGAAATAGGGATCCGAGACATCGATGTCCGCCGACTCTCCCAGGACCACGGTCTGGATGCATTCAGTCCCGGAAAGGCTGGCCACCAGGGCATCGGTGATCCGCTGAACCTTTCGCTTCATGCGCCAAGTGTAGCAGGGCGGGCAGGGCGCGTACAGACGCAGCGGGCGGATCCAAAGCGGCCATTGAGCGCTTGATACTCTCATGTTACCATGTGCCCATGAAGGCGGAGTCACCGCTCCGCGCCCATCGGAGAAAGCTCTGGATTGCGCTCCTTCCCCTGACGGCCGCGTGCGTCGCTGCATCCGTCCTGGCGGCCGTCGGCGTGCGGGGCATTCCGCCCGTTCCCGCGGTGCTGGCGTCCCTGGTCCTTGCGTTCCTGGAGGGCGTTCTGATCGCGCACGCCCTGCCGGGCCAGAGAGAGCTGGAAACCCGGGCCATGCAGGTGGAAGCAGTGTGCAACCTCATCCGGAAGGCGGGGGCATCCCTGGATCTGCAGGAAGTGCTGGACTCCATCACGCGGCTCACGGTCCAGGCAGCGGGCGTGCGCGGATGCTCCATCAAGCTTCTTGACCCTGTTCGAGGCCGCATGAGCGTGCGCTCCATCGCGGGCCTGCAGCGGCAGGTCGCGGAGCTGAGCGCGGAGGCCGCTGAAAGCATTGCCACACGGAGCCTCCTGGACGGCCGCCCCGTGCTGGTGGAAGGAGCGGAGCAGAGCGACTTCCCCGAGCTGGATGGGGAGAGCGAGTCCCTGATCTGCGTTCCCCTTCGTCATGAGGCCAAGGTGATGGGAGCGCTGTGCGTCTACGGGGAAAAAGGAGCAAAGCTTTCCCCGGAGATGCTGGCGTTCCTGTCGCGCCTCGGGGACCTTGCCGTCCTTTCAATCCAGAACGCAGAGGTGTACGAAACGCTGAAGAAGATGGACCAGGCAAAATCCTGGTTCCTGCGCAAGGCCGCCCATGAGCTGGTTTCCCCGCTATCCGTCATCCAGTCGGTGGCGCAGAACCTCATCTCCGGCTACCTTGGAGAGCTGGATCCGGCGCAGATCGCCAGCATCCAGCGCATCAGGGCGCGTGCCGCGGGCCTGTCGGAGGTGGTGACAGACCTCCTGGCCCTGGCCCGGGGCAAAGCCGGCACCCCGGAGGAAACCGGAAGCAAGGTGGATCTCGTTGCTTCCCTCCGGGACACCGTGGAGTTCTTCCTTCCCGCGGCTGATCAGAAGCAGATCGAGCTCCTGGCCCAGATTCCGTCGCACGGCCTGGAGGTGCCCGTGTCCCGGGAGGAGATCCACTCCGTGCTTGCAAACCTGGTGAGCAATGCCATCAAGTACTCTCCCCCGCAGCGCCGGGTCAGCGTCAGCCTCTTCGAGTTTCCCACGGCCGTTGAGCTCTCCGTGAGCGACCAGGGGATCGGGATTCCGGAGTCTGAGAAAGACCGGCTTTTCAGCGAGTTCTTCCGCGCATCCAACGCGCGCTCGTTCACGGAGTCCGGCACGGGGCTCGGGTTGACCATCGTGAAGTCCGTCGTGGAAAGGGCCGGCGGCGCCCTCAGCGTGGACAGCGTGGAAGGGCAGGGCACCACGATCCGCGTCCGGCTTCCGCTTGTGAAATGACGTTGGCGAGATGACGTTGACCTTGCTTGCGCTCTTTGCCCCCGGGTCGGTGGAAGCGGAGGTCGGGCGCCTGCAGCAGAGCATCTTCCGCGCTCACGGCCTGGTGTCTGCAGTGGCCCTGCCGCCGCTTGTGCCCGTGGCGTTCCTGCCGCCCCCGGCGCCCGTTGCGCATGACGCGGGGAAGGAGCGCCGCGCGCTGCTTCCCAGGCTGAATGCCGCTGTCCAGGCGCCGTATCGAATCAGCCTTGCGGGGGCGGCGTGGGTGGACGGATGGCTGTACCTCGGCGTAGAGTCCGGCGGCCTCTGGCAGGCGCTGAAGGCAGCGGCGGGCACCGGTGAATCCCCCGGCCTCTTTCCGGTCCACCCCGGGTTCTTCCTGGGCTGCGCGGAAGCGAAGGCGAAGCAGCGGGAAGCCATCCAGCCCTCTCTTCCGGCGGGAGCTTTCAGCTCATCGCGTCTTGCCGTTGTCGAGCTTGAGGTTGACGCGCGGGAAGGCGCGTGGTGGCGGAAAGTGTCCCTGGAGATCCTGGATGAGGTTCCGCTTCGAGGAAGGAAAAGAGCATGAAGTCATTCCCCGCGTTCGGGATATTGCTGAAGTCTCGCGCCGGTCGGCAGGAGCTTTTCACTTTGCTGGAAAAGAACTCCGGCTTGCCGGGGCCGCGCGCCAACCTGGAGCTGGGGTATTCGTTTGCCCGCGCCGTGGTTTCTCTCAACCTCCAGGAATGGCAGTGGGAAATGATCCTGGGCATGGCGTCCATGTCGCCGTCAAAGGCACCCCCCAACACGTCCCGTGAATACCTGCCGTTCTGCGGAATCGTGGCCCTTGGCGCGCTGTACGCTGCCGGCCTTCCGCGGCCGCGCCGGAGGGCTGCGCTGGCAGCCATCCGGAGCGCGGCCTCCGATCCGCGCTGGAGGACCCGGGAAGCTTCCGCCATGGCGCTGCAGCTCATCGGGGAAGGGGACACGGGCGTGCTCACGGAGATTGTAAAAGACTGGATGGCCCGCGCCTCTCTCCTGGAAATGCGCGCCGTGGTTGCCGGCCTTGCCCATCCGCCTATTCTTGGCGACAAGGCCTTTGCTCTCTTCTGCCTTGGCGTTTCAGAGTCCATCCTTCGCAGGCTCTCCGAGGCAGGCTCTGGGGAGCGGCGGACGGAGGAGTTCCGCGTGCTTCGCCAGGGCCTTGGCTACGCAATCAGCGTCTTTGTCGAGAAAGCTCCGGAGGAAGGATTTGCCGTTCTGCAGAAAGCTGCCCGCATGGATGACGACGATGTCCGCTGGGTTGTCCGGGAAAACTTGAAAAAGAAACGGATTGCATCACGCTACCCGGGCCCGGTCCAGGCGCTTCTCACACAGTTCTCGGCCCGGGGGCAGGGGTAAGGTCCGCGCGATATTCCAGCAGCACGGCCCGGCTTCCTTCGATGCGCCACACAAACCGTTCCTGCGCGGTGCCGTAATCGAACCGTGTCTCAACGGAGAGCGCGACCTCGGTTCCGTTGCCCGTGGAAGCGTTGACCTCGTAGCCGCCGACGGTTGATTTTCCGGCCGTCCCCAGGCGGGAGCGGATGTTTCCCAGGTAGGCGTCGAAATCGGTCCGGGTCCACCCCTTCTTCAGCTGGTCATCGCCGGCGTTGTAGATGTCGTCGTACTCCCCCTGGTTCAGGAGAGCATGGAACTCCTTCACTGCCGCCTCCGCCCGCATCCTGGACTGGCGCAGCCCGCAGGAAGCCAGGAGCAGGACGCAGAGCGCGGCAATGCAGACCAGCGCGGCCTTTCTGCCCAGGCCGTCAGCGAAGCGCAGGCAATCGAACATCGACCACCTCCTTCAAGGCTGTCATGACCTCCGCCACGGACAGGGAATAGCCTTCCCGGCTCAGCGTGGTGCAGAAGTCTTCATGCGAGCGACCTCTTCTGTAATCAGGCACGCGGGTCGGCATGGCCAGGTAGCGCGTGAAGACGGAAAGGTCGTTGCTCACCAGGAGGCTGGCCTGGTAGAACAGGACAAGCCGCGTGCGGTAGATCGATGTGCCCAGGATCTTCTTTTCCCTGATTGCGAGATCCGAGATCCCGCGGGGCTGGACGTCCCTGACGCCAAGCCGCTCCAACGCTTCACAAACCACGCGTTGATGGCAGCCGCGTACTCCTTGTTCCTGAACGGGGACTCAACGGCGGTGACGCACGCAAGGACCACCTGGCCGGGCGTGAGGACCACCGTCCCACCCCCTCCGCGGCGCCTGCGCCAGGGAACTCCGTCCGCCGCCAGGTCGTCCGTGTGAAGGTCCGCTTCCGGATCTCCTGCCGCTCCCAGCACCGCGCAGGGCTGATCCGGCTCGTAGATTCTGAATGCAGGGACCCCGTGGGCAAGAAAGCCGTCCAGGAGGTCTCCGTTGACCGTGGGCTCCACGGAGGTTGGTCCGTGCCTGCCGTCCAACGCTACTGCCCCATCTTCTTCTTGAGCTCGTCCAGCGCCGCCTTGGATTCTTCTTCCTTCATGACGCGGGAGAGGTCATCTTTCTTTCCCACCACCATTTCCAGTTGCGCAAGGAGGAGGTCCGTGTCCACCAGGCGCCCGCCCGTCATGCGGATGCGGACAAGCTTGTCCTTGAGAACGGTCACCTTCATTTTCAGGTCGGAGAGCTCCGCCTCAAGCTGGGCTTTCTTTGCCGCAGATTCAGCCAGGCGCTGCTCCGCCTGGGCGGCCAGCGCCTCATCTCCCCTTGACCTGGCAAGGGCGACGCGCTTCGTCCAGAGGGAGACGTCTTCGGTGCACGCGGCCAGAGCCTTCTCAGTCTGCTTCAGGGTGGTGATGAACGCAAGGACATACTCCGACGCTTCTTTCGGCCCCAGGCCGTCCAAGTCTGTGTCAATCATGACCATTCAAGAGTACCACGGCGGAGCCTACGCGGTCACGCGCCGGGGCGGGGGGAGGGCTACGAGCGCTTCTTCCGCTGCCGTGCCCCGGGGGTGGAACTCTTCCGCGGCTTTTTCTTCGGCTTCTTCTTGGGCGCTTTTTTCCGCGCCTTCTCCACCTGGATGCCGAAGATCTCCCCGATCTCGCTTTCCGCAATCCGGCGGCCTGTCCCGCTTTTGACCGCCGCGGCCACCGCCGACACGGCATGCTCCGCCACCAGCTCGGCGTAATCCACGCCGCGGAGAAGAAAGAGCAGCTCCGGCTTCTCATCCAGCCGCGCGCCCACGCCGTACAGCACCGCGGCAACGTGCTTGCACATCACGGCCCAGTCCGGACAGGTGCAGCTCATGGTGATTTCTTTCGGCTGCGGGAAGAGCCCGTGCTGGCGGTCAGTCACCACCTCCATGACGCCGTCGGAGAGGCGTCCCTGGAGCAGGTCCAGCAGGGAGCTGATCTTGCCGGTGCACTGGCGCTTGATACGCTCCCACTCCGGCGCCGGGAGCTCCTTGATCGTGATGCCCACCGTGTACAGGTCCTTTCCTTGGACCTTTGCGTGGACCTGGCTTCGGCGGATATCCAGGTGGCAGACGGAGCCGCTTCGGACGTACGTGCGGCCCCGGGGAAGCCGGTTTTCAAAATCGCTGAACGACTCCAGGTGATCGCACCAGGCTTTTCCCCAGAACGTGCTTGCAATCAGCCTGCCTTCAATCCGCACAGGTTGGACCGACACGCCTTCCTTTTTCAGCGTCTCGATGGCCATCCGGGCGCCGCTCCTGCGTTCCTCCGCCGAAACGTACCGCGGGAATCCTCTCATTCCGGGCCCTCCAGCACGCCTACACCGCCCGGGCGCGCTCGATGTCCAGCGCCACGGTGGACAGGAGCTCGTCGTCGCTCATTTCCGTGAGGAGCGCCTCTGCGCCTCCTTCCAGGAGGTCGCGGGCAAGCGCGGTCTTCTCCTGGATGAGGGCGTCGATCTTCTCCTCCACCGTCCCGCGGCAGACGAACGTGTGAACCAGCACGTTCCTGGTCTGCCCTATCCGGAACGCGCGGTCAGTGGCCTGGCTTTCAACCGCCGGGTTCCACCACCTGTCGAAGTGGATGACGTGGGAGGCGGCCGTGAGGTTCAGGCCCGTGCCGCCCGCCTTCAAGGACAGCACGAAAAACGGCGGACCGTCCTCCGCCTGGAACGCGTTCACCAGCTTCTGTCTCTCCCGCACCGGCGTCTGGCCGTGGAGCACGCAGCCGGAGCGGCCAAAGAGCGCCGCCAGGTGCGCGGCAAGCGGCTCCGTCATTTCCCGAAACTGCGTGAACACGAGCACGCGATCCTGGCGGGAGGCGATCTCTTCAACGATCTCCGCGAGGCGCGCAAACTTGCCGCTTTCTTCCGGGGCCCATGCACCGTCCCCTCGAAAATGCGCGGGATGATTGCACACCTGCTTCAGCTTCAGGAGCGCAGCAAGGATCACTCCGCGGCGCCTCATTCCGTCCCGGTCCTGGAGGTCTTCCGCCAGCGCGTCCACGATGGACTTGTACAGCGCGGCCTGCGTCCGGGTAAGGCCGCAGTACGCGGGCACCACCGTCTTGTCCGGAAGGTCCGAGATCACGCTCTTGTCCGTCTTGAGGCGTCGCAGGATGTAGGGCCG
>Ga0335078_10005857_pt1 | contig 18186 bp, 11 predicted proteins | sample Lox_Sample_32_FD_206711 | JGI IMG/M metagenome (GOLD analysis project Ga0335078, IMG submission 206711) | Soil microbial communities from Loxahatchee National Wildlife Refuge, Florida, United States - Lox_Sample_3.2 | ecosystem: Environmental > Terrestrial > Soil > Wetlands | place: USA... | reverse complement strand
CCGTAGCCGCTGCCGGAGCCTCCGGGCGCCTTCTCTTCCGCGACCGTAATAAATGTTGGGCGGTCGTCGGCGTTGGCCAGCTCTTCGGCGGTGGCGCCGACTACATCGACTAAGCGCGCGGCGGAGTCGGGATTGATTTTGTCCCAAGTGTCGGAGGGCTTGTGATAGTCGGAGTGCAGGCCAGAGAAGAAGAAGAGCACGGGAATTTTCTTGCTGACGAAAGAAGTGTGGTCGCTGGAGGAGTAGCCGCCGGGAGAGTATTCGATTTTGAAGCCGGAGTTCGCGGCGGCTTTTTCGACGTCGGCCTTCAGCGTCGAGCCGGTGCCGACTCCGCCAATGTAAACCTTCTGGTCCTTGATGCGGCCGATCATGTCCATGTTGAGCATGGCGACGGCTTTATCGAGCGGGCGAGTGGGATTCTTGACCCATTCGGCGGAGCCGAGCAGGCCGAGTTCTTCTCCAGCAAAGGACATGAAGAGGATGCCGCGGCGGAGCTGGCCTTTTTGCGGCGCGAACATGCGGGCTAGTTCGAGAACTCCGGCGGTGCCGGAGCCATTGTCGTCGGCGCCGGGATGAATCTGGCCGATCTGCGAGGGTGCGAGCGAATCGAAGTTGCCGCGGCCGAGATGGTCGTAGTGCGCGCCGACGATGACATATTCGTCGGTTTTGCCGGGCAGGTAGGCGAGAACGTTGTTGACTGTGGCGCGAGTGGTTTTGATGTTGACCGTGATCGACGCACTATCACTAGCCGGCATCTGGAAGGAATCCGGCTTTGATGACGTGTTGATTTGCTCTTGCTCGGCGACCAAGGACTTCCCTGCCGAGCGCAGCCAGTCATCGGCCACGGAGTTCTTTACCTGGGCGAAAATGATGCCGACATCTTCCGGGCCGCTTACGCTGCCGAAGCGGGTCAGCAGGTCTTCTTCGCCATCGCTCAATTTTCCGTTGACGAAAATCAGTGCCTTGGCACCATGGTTGCGGGCGTTAATGGCCTTGGTGATCAACTGCGCGTGGCGCGTCATTCCCTGCTTGCCGGATTTTTCGGCGAAGGATGGGGGCTCGTAGCGAAGGACAACCACAACTTTGTCTTTTACGTCGATACCGGCGTAGTCGTCGTAGTGGAATTCGTCGGCGGTGACGCCGTAGCCGGCGAAGACGATGGGAGCGTGTACCGAGCCGGAAGAGGAAAAGCTGAAAGGCACGAAGTCTTCCTTAGATTTCAGTTCGCGCTTCTGGCCTCCGGTCAGGACGACGAATTCGTTCTTGCCTTTGAGCTGCGCTCCGGTGATGACGTTGAAGGGTTGAAGATAGCCGTTGGTGCCGGCGGGATCGAGGCCCAGACTTCTGTAGCGCTGTTCGAGCAGGTGCTGGGCCCGCGTCAGACCCTTGGTGCCAGCGCCGCGGCCTTCCATTTGAGGAGTGGTCAGGCTTTTGATGTCGTCGAGGTAGCGGTGGGGATCGGCGGCGGGAAGGTTTGGGGCCGCTGCTGCCACCGCGAAGAGTGAGAAGGTCAGTACGGCTGAGAAAATTGCTGAAATGCGCCCGGTTCCGAACGAACAAGTAGCTGAGCGCCCTGTCGATCTTTCAATTTGCATGATGTCGAAAATCGTAGGTGGCTTGAGAGATGGTGTCAATCATCGAAAACCGATTGGCACGGGGTACACGGAGGTGTCTCCAAAAATAAATCCGCCTCGTTTCGACCTTGTGATCGAAGACGAGGCGGATTCTAACCGAGAGAACGGGCGCGAAGACCGCTGCTTAAGGGTTATTTCTTACCGCCTCCTCGTGCCGGAGGGGGCGAATATCTTTGCTGCAATTGCTGACGCTGTTGGACGTGCCGTTGCTCGAGTTGCTCTGTTTGTTGCTGATGGCGCTGCTCGACCTGCTGTTTCCTGGCTTCGTCGGCGTTCTGCTTGGCCAGCTTCGCGTGTTCTTTTTCCTGCTGCTGCTGCAACTTTTCCCGCTCTTTGTTTTGTTTGGCGATCAGCTTGTCCTGCTGCTCCTGATACTTCTTATCGGACTTGGCATTGCCAGTGTTGGGAGTGATTCGCTCAATCGGAGCCAAGTCATGGGGATGGTTGGCATGAGCGCCACCAGCATTTCCGCCCGGTGCGGCGCCGCGGCTGGCGTGGGGAGTATATTCGCCACCCGCTTCGCGCGCGGCCATGGCTCCGGATTTAAAGTCTCCGGGCCGGGCGGTGGCGGCTACGGCGGGCTTGCCGTGGTTGGCGGAGGCGCGCAGTTCGGGATTTCCGCGGGCCGCATTCCGGTGTTCGGTTTGCGCCGCCACCGGGCCGATGTGGCGCTCACGGGCGGCGGCTTCGTCTTGCGGACGGGGACGGGCGGTGATTCCGCCGGGGCCTCCGTTAAAGCTCACGTGATTGACGACGGTGTGCTCGACCCGCTCGTTATAGACGTTGTGGATGACCTCGACATTGACGTTCAGGACAGCGCGGTTATAGAAAAAGTGTCCGCCATCCCAGCGGCCGCCGACGAAGCCTTCGCCAAAATAGCCGAAGCCGTAATCGATTCCACCATAAAAGCCGACCTCCGGGCCCCAATATCCGTCATAGAAAATGAAAGCGCCATCTGCCCAGCCCCAGTAGGGCGGAGTCCACAAGAAACCGACCTCGGGCGCGAGTATCCAAGTGCCGGGAATCCAATAGTAGTCATCAATGTCGGCATCCCATGCCCAATAGCCGGGCGTCCAGAGATATCCGTCGCCGGGACAAATGGGCTGTTCGTAGACGGGAAGCGGGGGCGGCCCGAAGCCGACTGAAATCCGAATTTGAGCTTGCGAGGGGGTGGAGATGGCCGCGGATAGGGCAAAGACGATAAGTGCGAACAACACATTCCGAGGGGAGAGAAGCTTGCGCATGTGTTCCTCTTGGCGATGTCCTACGCCAGCCCGGTACTGCGGTCGTCGAACGCGGACGGCGTGGAGAGATCGACAGAACTATACAAAGACGCAAAACAAGTGCTTAAGGTTGGATATCCTACACCTTTTCACGGACTTAAATATTTCCGGCATCTTCCATCTTTCCTTCGTTACCCATCTTCTGATTCGTTACCGATTTCTGATTTTCCTTCGTCAAAAAAATATTCGACGCCTCTTCAATGATTTAGGCAGAAATCGCCGGACTTGAGGATTGACACGGTTTTGCCAAAGGGGTAGGGTAGCTGATCGTAGCGAACAAAAGGCGAATATCGAATTGGTGGGCACAGCAAAAACAGAAGTTTTGAGAGCGCAGATCCGAGCGCAGATCGAAGAGAAACTGCCTTCGGCTTTTACCGTGTACTGCCGGCAGGAGCGGGGCCGCATTCTCACGGGAATTGCGTCGATTGACGAAGCAGTGCAGGGCGTTCCGCTGCATGCAATGACGGAAATTTGCGGCAGCAATCTGGCATCCTCGGGCAAAACCTCGGTGCTTACTTCCCTGCTGGCGCGAGCGTCACGCGACCATTTTTGCGCGCTGGTGGATGCCGGAGATTCGTTTGATCCGGTCTCGGGACATGCTGCCGGAATTTATCTGCCTCGTCTGCTTTGGGTGCGCTGCGGAAAAAGCCGGGGGAAACTGCCTCCTTTGGAACAGGCATTTAAAGTTGCCGACATTTTGCTGCAGAGCGGCGGCTTCGGGCTGATTGCCGTAAACCTTAGCGGCATTCCGGAACGGGTGGTGCGCAAGGTTCCGTTGAGCTCATGGTTTCGCTTCAGCCGCGTGATCGAGAAATTTCCCGCGGCGCTGGTTTTTGTCGAAGAAGAACCCCATGCCACCAGCTGCGCGGGGCTGGTATTGCGCGTTGGAACAGAGCGCCGGGGAGATTCCTTCACTGGAAACCTGCTTATGCAAATGAAGCTCACGGTTGAAGTGGTACGTGGCATGGACAAGAAGCCGGTTCGCCCGGAAAAATTTGCCGGGGAGACAGGGTTTTCTCTGCGGACACAATGGGCCTGATTCTGAAGGCCAACCTATGCGGTGAGAATGCCCTCGTTGAAAATTATTTTGCTGGAAGTTGTCGATGTTCGCGTGCTTTTACATTCCGGATTTTGCGGTGCAGGCCGTATTGTTGCGCGCTGCGGCGGAGACGAGGGCAGAGCTGCGGACAACTGCTCTGGCGATTCTGGATGGGCCGCCGAATTTGCCGCGCGTCTTCGCCACGAATGCGACCGCCCGGCGTGCGGGCATTCAAACCGGGATGACCAAGCTGCAGGTGGAAACTTATGGCGGCGTGCTCATACCCCAGTCCGAGAAAATCGCGCGGCCTGCGGACCCGATATTGCTGCGCAAGCGCGTGCTCGAGGAGGAGGAATATGCGCAGGCTGCGCTGGTGAACTTTGCCGGCAGGTTTTGTCCACGGGTGGAATCGACTTGTCCGGGGGCGGTGATTCTGGATCTAGCGGGGACGGAAAAGCTGCTGGGACCATGGGAAAAGGCAGCGCGCACCATGAATACGCAGGCAGAGGAAATGGGACTTGAGATTCTCATTGCGATGGCCGCGAATCCGGATACGGCATTTTTAGCGGCACGGGGTTTTTCCGCGAACGGCGTTTTGCGGCCCCGCCCAGGTTGCGCCTGGGCGGGGATTTTCATTGCGGCCGGTGAAGAGGCTGAGCAACTGGCTTCGTTGCCGGTGGATGTGCTGCCGATTTCGCCGGAGATGCTGGAGATTCTGAAGGGCTGGGGGATTCGGGAGTTTGAAGCGCTGGCCGCGCTGCCTACGGTGGCGGTGGTCGAGCGCCTGGGGCAGGAAGGTTTGTATCTGCAGAGGCTGGCGCGCGGCGAGATCGACCGGCCACTGTTAACGGCTGAGGCGAATGCCGGGTTTGTCGCAAGTTTTGAGTTCGACGATCCGGTGGAAACGCTGGAGTCGCTCCTTTTCATATTGAACCGGCTGCTGCAAGAGCTTTGCTCAAAATTGCTCGCGGCAGCGCTGGCGGCGCAGGAACTGCGGCTGGCCGTGGAACTGGAAGTACGGCAAATTCGGCGAGATCAGAAAGAAGAAAAGTATCAGCATGAATGGAAGCTGCCGGCGCCTACGCAGGATCGAAATCTGCTTTCCCGGCTGGTGCAGCTGCAGCTGGAAAAGACTACATTTTCGGCTCCGGTGCGGCGGCTGAGTCTGGAAGTTATTCCGGTGAAGCCGCGAGTGGCGCAGGAGAATTTTTTCGCGCCACCTTCACCGGAGGCGGAAAAACTGGAAATCACGCTGGAGCGACTGCTCGGGGTGGTGGGCGCGGCCGATGCCAATGGGATCAGCTGCGTGGGGTCGCCTTGCCTGGTGGATACGCATAGGCCCGGCGGTTTTGCGGTTCAGCATTTTTCCAGCGTTGACGCCACCGGACCCCAATTCTTTCCGAAGCCGGGGCGCGGCGGGCGAGCGCGAAAGGACGACGCTACAGTCGAAGCGGGGTCAGACGCGCCGGTAATTGCGCTGCGAGTTTTTCGTCCGGCGCGGGAGACCTGGGTAGAGCTTGATGGAGTTCGACCGCATTTTGTGCGTCTGTGGAGCCGGCATTGGCGCGTGCTGGCGGCCTCAGGGCCCTGGGTTTGTTCCGGCGATTGGTGGAATGGGGCAGCGTGGATTCGGGAAGAGTGGGATGTGGCGCTGAAAACGCCTGCTGGACCTGGTTTTTACCGGATTTATCGGGATCGGATTCAGGAGCGATGGTTTGTGGAAGGAGTATTCGATTGATGAAAAACCGACGTTGCGTTGATTTTGTAATTTGGTAATCGGGTAATTGAAAACCAAAACGAATCTGCAAATTACTCGATTCTCAGATTACAAAATTACCAAATCATTCCAAGCAGCTCTCCACGATTTCCTCTCATACCATGGCTTACGTCGAACTTCATGCCCGCTCGGCTTTCAGTTTTCTGGAGGGCGCTTCCCTGCCCGAGGCGCTGATTGCCGCCGGGGCGGAGCGCGGCATGTCGGCCATGGCCCTGCTTGACCGGCACGGGGTTTATGGCGCGGCCCGCTTTCACATGGCGGGCGCGCAACGCAAAATCAAAGCACACATTGGAGCGGAGGTCAGCGTTGCCGAAGGCGGGAATTATCCGCTGCTGGCCGCGACACGCACGGGCTATCAGAATCTGTGCCGGCTGATTACTACTACCAAATTGTGCATACCGAAGATTCGCTCGTCGAAGAAAACCGTTGCGACTGCCGAACTTGCCGAGTTGCAGGATCACGCCGGGGGATTGATTGCGCTTACCGGCGATGAAAATGGTCCGCTGGCAGTAGCGCTGGCGAAAGATGGAATGGCGGGGGGACGGGAAATACTTCAGCGGCAGGTATTGATTTTCGGCCGCGAGAATGTGTACGTCGAATTGCAGCGGCATGGCGACCGTTTCCAGGAAACGCGCAATCAGGCTGCGATCAGCCTGGCCCGCGAACTTCATCTGCCCTTGCTGGCGACGAATGGGGTCTGCTATGCCACGCCCGCGGAGCGCGAAATTGCCGACGTCTTCACCTGTCTGAAGAACAAGCGGCGGCTGGATACCGCGGGACGGCTGCTGGCACGGAATTCTGAGCGCTATGTTCGCGGCGCGGAGGAGATGAAGGCGCTTTTTGCGGACGTTCCGGAAGCTATCGCCAACACTGCAGAGCTTTCGTCGCGGCTCGAATTTACCCTGGAAAAACTGGGGTACGAGTTTCCGCGCTACCCGGTGCCTGATGGCGAGACGATGGATTCTTTTCTACGCAAGCGCAGCTGGGATGGAGCGCGGTGCCGGTATCGCCCGGTTAGCGCACGGGTGCGGGCGCAACTGGAAAGAGAGCTGGCGCTAATCGAAAAGCTCAAACTCTCCGGCTATTTCCTCATCGTGTGGGACCTGGTTTGTTTTTGCGAGCGCAACGGGATTCTGGTGCAGGGACGGGGATCGGCGGCGAATAGCGCGGTCTGCTATTCGCTCGGCATCACGGCGATCGATCCGATCGGCATGGATCTTTTATTCGAGCGCTTCTTGTCGGAGGAGCGCGGCGAGTGGCCGGATATCGATCTCGATCTGCCGAGCGGCGACGAGCGCGAGAAAGTGATTCAGTATGTTTACGAACGGTACGGCCGGCGCGGCGCCGCGATGACGGCGAATGTCTGCACGTATCGCGGGCGGTCGGCGGCGCGCGAGATGGGCAAGGTGCTGGGCTTCGATGAAGACACGCTGGCGCGCCTGTCGTCGATTGTGGGGACGTGGGAGTGGCGCGATCCGAATGACACGATGGAGCGGCAGTTCACGAATACCGGACTCGATCTGCGCAATCCGCAGATCGCCGTCTATCTGGACCTGTGCCAGCGCGTGCAGGATTTGCCGCGGCATCTCAGCCAGCATTCGGGAGGGATGGTGATTTGCCAGGGGCAACTTGATTCGGTTGTGCCGCTCGAGCCGGCGACCATGCCGGACCGCGTGGTGGTGCAGTGGGACAAAGATGACTGCGCCGATCTTGGACTGATGAAAGTCGATTTGCTTGGGCTGGGAATGATGGCGGTACTAAAGGACTCGATTGGGCTGATTCAGGATCATTATGGCGAGGAGGTGGATCTGGCGCACCTTCCGCAGGATTGTCCGGAGGTTTACGACACGATTCGCAAGGCGGATACGATCGGCATGTTTCAGATCGAGAGCTGCGCGCAGATGGCGTCGCTGCCGCGGAACAATCCGACCAAGTTTTATGACCTGGTTACGCAGGTGGCGCTGATTCGGCCCGGGCCAATCACGGGCGAGATGACGAGCCCTTATTTGAAAAGGCGGCAGGGGAAAGAGGCGGTCACATATCCGCATGAGTCGCTGATTCCGGTCTTGAAGCGGACGCTGGGCGTGCCGCTGTTTCAGGAGCAACTGCTTAAGCTGGCGATGATCTGCGCAAACTTCAGCGGAGGCGAGGCGGAAGAGTTGCGGCGCGCGCTGGGCAGCAAACGGTCGCGGCAGCGCATGCGGGAGATCGAGGCGAAACTGCGGGCCGGCATGGCGGCCAATGGCATTCAGACAACGACGCAGGACCAGATCGTGAAGTTCATCAGCTCGTTCGCACTATACGGGTTTCCCGAATCTCACGCGGCGAGCTTTGCGCTCATTGCTTATGCGAGCGCTTTTCTGAAGGTCCGTTATCTGGCGGCGTTTACCGCAGCGCTACTGAATCATTGGCCGATGGGGTTCTACCATCCGGCTACGATCGTGAAAGACGCGCAGCGGCATGGTCTGCGGGTGAAGCCGGTGGATGTGACTTGCTCGGAGTGGAATTGCACGCTGGAAGCGAATGATGGTGGACCAGACAACGATGACCATTGGGCGCTTCGCATCGGACTCTGTTATGTGCGCGGTTTGCAACAGGCAGCGGCTGAGGCTTTGGTGCAGCAGCGGGCGCGCGCGCCGTTTGCCTCGGTCGAAGATCTGGCCGGTCGTGTGCCCCAGCTTAGCCGCGACAACCTGGCGATTCTTGCGGCGATTGGCGCGCTCAACAATCTTTGCACGACGGCAAAACGGCATCGCCGCGATGCTTTATGGCAAGTGGAAAAAGCGGTGCGACGAAGCGGTCCACTGCTGGAAGGAATCGTTGCAATGGACGAGGCGTCGCCTTTGCTGCGCATGAATGTTGAAGAAAGATTAGTGGCGGACTATCACGGTTCGGGATTGACCACCGGGCATCATCCGATGGCTTATCGGCGCGAAGTTCTTCGCGCGCGGGGCGTGAAGTCTGCCATGGAACTGCGGGTAATGCCTCATGGCAAGCAGGCCACGACTGCCGGTTGCGTGATCACACGCCAGCGACCGGGGACTGCCAAAGGCATCATCTTTATGACGTTGGAAGATGAAACGGGAACGTCGCGAGTGATTATCAGTCCCGATTTCTATGATCAGAACCGGATGGTAGTGCTGAACGAGCGCTTCGTTCTGGTCACGGGCATTGTGCAGAATCAGGACAACATCGTACATCTGAAAGCGCGCAGCATTCAGCCGCTTTCGATCAGCGCGGCGACTACGCCATCGCATGATTTTCATTAGTCCGCGACTCAGGGGCGGGCGCGAATGGTGCGGGAGGACATGCCAGTGCAGTCACGGGCAAGTTCGCTCCGTGAGCTGCACCGGCGACAAATCCGCCAACGGCGGTGACTAAGCTGCCGAAGCCTGCACCTCCGCGGCGACGGCGGGAACGTAGGGAAACGTCTTCGACGGCTTGGAACTTACCGATTCCTTGCCGATGCCAAGAGAAATGGGAGTGTTTGCCGCGATGGAAAACATGACATTGGGAGCGTTGTCGGTCAGCGAGCGGCCATTCCATTCTGCAAAGCCGAACGCGGCCGGCGTACCCACTTTGTAGGGAAGGATGTTGGGACAGAAGCGGTGCGCGACTGTCTCCGCATAGGCCTGAGGATCCTCGGCGGTGCCGTTAGCGGCCACGGCGCCAGAGACTGCCTTGATGATCGTCTTACCAAAGGTTGCGAAATCGTCTCCCGGAACGCCGGCGTTGAGGCGATTGCCCAGGTCTTCGTTGAACTGTGTGAATAGCGGATGAATCATTGGAAGGCCGACGCGATTGATGGAACGCCATCCGCCGGCATCGGTTGCGAGGGTCGACACGGCCCATACACCGACGCGGCGCGGGCCGGTTTGTCCATCCAGCAACTCCCGATCGGGGACCTCCAAGACGATTGAGTAGAGGGTGTGTCCGGCGAAGAGGTTCTTGGCGTGTTTGGGGTCCCAGCCGGAGAGGTCCACAACTTTGCCATCCTGGAAAGCGTGACCAACTGCGTGGAGCACGTCGGGCTCGATCCAGAACGGGTCGCCGGCCTTGCCCGCCCACATGCGTAGACCGGATGGGGTGGTGACGGCCTGGTCGGTAGTTCCCTCGGCGATGATCGTGCCGGGCGCATGAGGATCAGTCGCTGCGGCTCCCCTTATACAGCGCACGACATAGCTCTGTTTTCCGCTCTTGTCGCGCTCGCTGAATGTAAACCGGTAGGTGACATCCTCGACCGCATCTCCGTTGAGATCGACCTTGAATTCGTACATGCCCTCGGGATGGTATCCCGGGGCAGGTATGGGCCCGAAGATGGAGTGGCAAACGTTGATCGTGAACACGGTACCTGTTTCGCCGCGGAATACGTACAGATCTGTAATGTCGAGACGAATATCCTGCCGTGCAATCGGTGAATCGAGATGGTGGGACATGGTTCTCTCCTTAAACGCTACATGGGATGAGCGGAGGGGGCATCCGGGTACATAAAAAGCGGCGAGTGGAGGGCGGGATGCTGCCCCCGCCGGCAGAGGTCGTGTGGGAACCGGACGGAGGGCCGTTTCGGAAAGCGCGCAGTCTTCAGCCGCTTTGATCCGCGGGCGGCAACTACGCCTTGGAGTCACTTTCTTTCGAGGTATGCGGCACGCTGCCGAGCTTTCCGGCTTGCTTGATCAACAGGGCTAGTGCATAGGCAAGAAGGAGAAGAATCACTGGTTCGATTGGATGTCGATGGCGGGGGAACGCCCAGACGAGATAGTAGACCAAGGGAAAAAAGATCATCGGAATCGCCAGGAGCATGGCATTCGCTTTCATCTTTTGTATGGCCAAGGCAAGCCCGACAAAGGCGCCCAGGGAAACGAACCAAAAGCCTTCACCGTGTGGAACGGTCCAGAAGTCGACGATACGCGTCCGCGTGCGCCGCAGAAACTCGGCGGGATGAGTTCGGATGTAGCGAATTACGAAAGCTTTTTTCTCGTCGAGATAGGCAGTTTCACCCAATCGCTCATACTCGACTGGATTTGCGTTCGGGAAGGATGAGTAATCCGCCGGAGCGTTCCCCAGGCCTTCATGATTCGCATAATAGATCTCTGCCGGAAGATCCGAGCGGACAAAGATGAACCTGCCAAATGCGAGATAGTTGCGCACAACCCAGGGGGCCAGCGTGAGGGCGAAGGCGGCAATCGAAATGGCGATGCCTTGCCGCCAGACTACAGATTGCGGGGAACGGCGAATCCACAACCAGATCCAATAGAAGAAGAGAACAGAAAAGAATGCCGGATTCACCAGGCAGGAAAAACCCCAATACATCCCAAAGGCCAGCCACTGCCAGGCACGTCGTGAGCGGTCAATCCAAAGCAGACCCCATACGCCGGCTATGAGAAGCAGTGCGTTAAGACTGGTTTCATCCAGAAAGAGGGGAAATATGGCGACGTAATACCAAAAGACCCAAATCCAGGCCGCGATAGCCGCGGCGAGAATGCCCAGCAATTCCTTTCCCGCCAGAAGAATTCCTACGGCGGTGGCCGCTGAAAAGAAAAGGTTCAGCGTCAGCACGATTCGGGCGGAAGTCAACATGGTGAAGTATTTGAACAGCAGAACAAGGAAGAAAGTAGGGAGAGGCGAGAACCAGGCCGAGGGAGTTGTCGTCCCGGGAAAGGCTCCGCTGTAGCCCTGTCCCCGGAGCCAGGAGTGCGCAATGGCCGCGTGCTCAGTGAACATGGTGGCTAATCGCGGATCGTGCATGTGGGCCCACAAGACTGGAACGCGAACCAGGACGGCAATGCAGAAAATGAGGCCGGGGGCGGTGGACCATCGAACGAACAACACGGATCGGACAGGAGGCATGGTTCGGCCAGAATGTACAGCGGGAGGCCCTGCGCGCAACTCAGAATACAGGAATGTTGGTGCGAAAGGGGGGACTCGAACCCCCATGGGTTTCCCCGCCAGATCCTAAGTCTGGTGCGTCTGCCAATTCCGCCACTTTCGCACGAACGCGCCGATTGGGCCCTTTTAGTCTAGCGGATTCCGAAAAATGGCAAAAGATACTTGCCGGATGACGGGGCCGCGATTCAAGGGCGCCTGGAGTGGGAGTTATCGCAGCCCGTGAGCGGGATTTTTCTTGCGACCAGCTCTGCGGTTGCTTTCGCTGTGATCTGCTCGCGATAGTGCAGCACCTGCAATTTTTCGGTCTCGGCCAATCGCTGGAGTTCGCCTTCCTCGAGGAGGTGTGCGGGATCCCTGGGTCCGCCGGGTAATGACAGCTGCGCGCGGGTCAGAGTTTTGTAGACGAGGAGACCGCCGGGGCGGATGGCTTTCACAATTTGCGGGAAAATGCTTCGCTCCAAAAAGAAAAATGCGATTACCAGGTCGAACTGTGCCTGCGCGGCGCGAAAGTGCGACAGGTCATCGAGCACGAAGTGGATCTGCGAGACAACGCCCTCGGCATTCTTGCGTGCCAGGGCAAGTCCTTCTTCCGCAATATCGATGAGGGTCACTTCCCAGCCTTGCCTGGCCAGCCAGATGGCGTGCCGCCCGGCTCCGCCGGCGAGGTCGAGAACGTTGCCACCGGCGGGAAAGAGGGGATGAATGTATTCCGAGAACGCGCGCGGCAGAAACGGATCATGTTCGAGCCAGGAACCGGGCGAGGCGCGATACTTCTGGTTCCAGCGGTCGAGCTCGGGTGAAGAGGCCGGCATGCCATGGGATTCTAACCGGTTGTTCGGCTCATACGATGCGGAGGGCGGGAAGTCTGAAGCCGTGCAAGGCGCTGTTGCGCGGTGGTGGGAGGGAACTTAGAATCACAGGCCTGAGAGGGACTGATGCCTCCGACCATGGCCCATGGCAAGATTTGTTACATTGAGTTCCCCGCCACCGACATTCAAAGGTCCTCGGATTTTTACAAGAAGGTATTTGGCTGGAACCTACGCACGCGGGGCGGTGGCGCTGTCGCTTTCGACGATTCGGCCGGCGAGGTGAGTGGAACCTGGGTGGTTGGCCGGCCGCCATCGATACAGCCCGGTCTGTTGTTCTACATCATGGTGGACAGCGTGGCGGAGGCGGTTAAGAGCGTCGTCGCCCACGGAGGCGAGATTGTGCAGGGGATCGGCGCGGACGCGCCTGAGATCACCGCGCGATTTCGCGATCCGGGCGGGAATGTGATCGGACTCTATCAGGAGCCTTCACGATGAGAGCCTCCGAACATTTGTAGTGCGACCCTTTATAATAAAAAGATTCAGTAACGCTGCCCGACCGAACTGTAAGGCCATGGAATTGGCATGAGGGCCGGGTGTCGATCTTCAGGGGAAGATGTCTACCAACAGCATTATTGTTCGCGGGGCCCGGGTCCATAACCTCAAGAACATCGATTTCGAAATTCCGTACAACGCACTGACCGTTGTGACTGGCGTCTCCGGGTCCGGTAAGTCGTCGCTCGCCTTTGACACGATTTATGCCGAGGGCCAGCGGCGGTACGTGGAGTCGCTGTCTGCATACGCGCGACAGTTTCTGGAGCGAATCGAAAAACCCGACGTCGACCTGATCGAGGGAATTGCACCGGCGGTGGCAATCAAGCAGAAGAATTCCACGCGGAATCCGCGGTCGACGGTGGCGACAGCCACCGAGATCTACGACTACCTCCGGTTGCTCTTCGCACGCGTCGGGCGAACCTATTGTTCGGTCTGCGGGCACGAAGTAAAGAAGGATACGGTCGACGATGTGGCGGAGCGGATTCTTGCGCTCGGGGAAGGCACGCGGCTGAATGTGCTTTTCCCGGTTGGTGCGGCCCAGGAAGCTTCGGTGGGCACCGAGAATGCGAAGGGGAAGGCTAAGGCCCGAAGCCGTAAACCAGCCGCCAGCGCCAAACTTTCCGACGCGTTGAAAACCCGGCTTTTCGATCTGCGAAAGCGAGGGTTCAACCGGCTTTTTCAGAATGGACAGGTCTTCGAGTTTTCCACGCCGGAATCGCTGCTTGACGTCAATTTTGCGGAACCGGTATTCGCCCTGGTAGACCGTCTGGCCGTTTCCGCAGGCGAACGCGCGCGCGTGGTGGACGCGGTCGAGATCGCGTATCGCGAGGGAGGCGAAGTTGTTTTTGAAACTGCTCCGCGCGAGGGCGAGGCTCCCGAGCGGTTGCGATTTTCGCAGCGCTTTGAGTGCAAGAATGACGGGACCCGCTACGACGAGCCCGAACCGCGACTTTTCTCGTTCAACAACCCATACGGGGCGTGTCCGCGCTGCCAGGGATTCGGCAATACGATCGACTTCGATCTGGATCTCGTGATTCCGGACAAGGGCAAGACGCTGAATGAGGGCGCGATCGAGCCCTGGACCAAGCCGAAGTATAGGCCGCTCTTTACCGAGTTGAAGCGCTTCGCCAAGCAAGCCGGCATTCCGTTGGACGTGCCGTGGTACGAACTCGACGCTGAGCAGCAGAGGCTAGTCACGGAGGGTGAGGGACGTTTTGGGGGTGTGCGCGGCTTCTTTCAGCATTTGGAGCGCAAGAAATACAAGCTGCACGTGCGCGTTTTCCTGAGCCGCTACCGCGGGTATTCTCTGTGCTCAACGTGCGGGGGCAGCCGGCTGCGGACTGAGGCGCGGCAGGTAAAGATCGAAGGCAAGAATATTTGCCAAGTGTGCACGATGACGGTCGAAGAGGCGGCTCGCTTCTTCGATGAAATCAAACTGAGTCCGGCCCAGGCGACGATTGCGGATCGTCTTCTGGTGGAACTCCAGGAGAGGCTGCGTTTTCTCAACGAAGTTGGACTGGAGTATCTGACGCTCGACCGGCTTTCTTCGACGCTCTCGGGTGGTGAGGCGCAGCGGATTCAGCTGGCGACGTCGCTCGGGTCGCGGCTGGTTGGCACGCTGTATGTGCTCGACGAGCCATCGATCGGGCTGCACAGCCGAGACACATTCCGGCTCATCAAGATTCTGCACGGGCTGCGCGATCTGGGAAACACGATCCTGGTCGTGGAGCACGATCCCGACATCATGCGGGCCGCCGACCGCATCGTCGATCTTGGGCCCGGAGCGGGAGAGAGCGGAGGCAAAGTGATTGGCGCGGGAACATATGCGGAAATCAAGGGCATGCCTCAATCGCTGACCGGCCGATACCTCGCGAACGAACTTCACATTCAGATACCGCCAAAGCGCCGTGTGCCGGGAGCGCACCGGATTCGCGTGAAGGGAGCACGCGCGCACAACCTGAAGCGGATCGATCTGGAATTTCCGCTGGAAATGCTGGTGGCGATTACCGGCGTCTCGGGGTCTGGAAAATCTTCCCTGCTGCACAATGTACTTTATAGCGGGCTGGCGGCCGCCAAAAGACAGGCGAACGGGATCGCGGCGGCAGCTCCGATGTGGGACGAGATTGAAGGCGAGGAATGGCTGGACGAAGTGGTGCTCGTCGATCAGTCCCCGATTGGGCGCACGCCGCGTTCGAATCCGGTGACGTACATCAAAGCCTTCGATATTATTCGCGAACTTTTTGCCGGGCTCGCGGAGGCGAAGAAACGCGGCTTTTCGGCGGGACATTTCTCTTTCAACGTGCCGGGGGGCCGCTGCGAGAACTGCCAGGGGGACGGCGTGGTGACGGTAGAGATGCAGTTCCTGGCAGATGTAGAGCTTGTTTGCGACGAATGCAAGGGCACACGCTACAAGCCTCAGGTGTTGGAGGTTCGTTACAAGGGCAGGAACATTCATGAAGTGCTGAACATGACGATTCGCGAAGGGCTGAAGTTTTTTGCCGACGTACCGCGGCTGACGGAGAAATTGCGTGTGCTGGATGAAGTTGGATTGGGATATCTGCGGTTTGGACAATCCGCCACCACGCTCTCCGGGGGCGAAGCGCAGCGGATGAAGCTGGCTGCCCATTTGCAGGGCGGGGGGCGGACATTCGGCAGCCAGGGCGAAGGAGGCGACGGACCCCGGCGGAAGCGGCGCGTGCTCTATATTTTCGATGAGCCGACCACGGGCCTGCATTTCGACGATGTAAGCAAGCTGCTTTTTGCCTTTCGCCGTCTGATTGATGCCGGAGGCTCGATTATCGTTATCGAGCACAACCTGGAGGTAATCAAGACCGCGGATTGGGTCATTGATCTGGGGCCCGAGGGCGGGGAGCGCGGCGGACGGGTGGTGGGCGCCGGGCCGCCGGAGACGATCGCAGAGTTGAAGAATTCCTACACCGGGCAATACCTGAAGCCGGTATTGAATGGCAACGGGCATCGCAATGCCGACCTCCAGGCATCACTCTCGTAGGCGCTGGCGGCAGAATTCAGCTTGACGACAAAGAGCAATGGTGCGACTTCGTAGCGCGTTCTCCGGATTCTGGGCCGCGATTCTGCTCGCGACTCTTCTGAACGCGGCCGCGCGCGCGCAGACCATAGAGAGCCACACCACCATACGTCACCACCGGGAAGCGGTTGTTGAGCAACCGGCTGAAATCGGCAAAGCGGAGGATGCAATCGAGAAAGGCGAGTTCTCCACCGCGGAAGCACTGCTGAAGAAGGCTCTGGAGAGCGACGCCGGCAACAAGGAAAAATGGAGTTTCCAGGCATGGTTTGACCTTGGATTTGTCCTGAACCGGGTAGGCCGGTCGGACGAATCGATTGCGGCTTATCGAAAATCGGTGGAGAGCAAGCCGGACGTCTTCGAATCGAACCTGAACCTCGGCCTGATGCTGGAACGCACGCACAATCCGGAAGCGGAAAAATATCTGCGGGCGGCGACGGAGCTCAAACCAACGGCCCACATCGAGGAGGGCCAAGCCCGGGCGTGGTTGTCTCTGGGGCACGCGCTAGAAACCCGCGATGCGGCGCAGGCATTGCTGGCTTACGCCAAAGCAGCGGATTTATCACCGAACGATCCCGAGCCTCATCTTTCCGCCGGCTTGCTCGATGAACGGCAAAAAGACTTCAGCGCTGCGGAAAGCGAATACAAAAAAGTGCTGGCCATCGATGCACACTCCACCGACGCCGCCATTGGTCTGACCAACATCTACATGAAGTCGGGGCGTCTGGCTGACGCCGAGCCGTTGCTTCGGCGGCTGGCTGGCGACCGTCCCGATGATGGCGGCCTTCACCTGCAACTGGGGCGCGTGCTGGCGGCAGAGAAGAAGAATGATGAGGCCATCTCAGAATTTGAAGCGGCCTTGAAAGCTTCTCCCAAAGACACCGATGCGCAACGAGAGTTGGGCGATCTTTATGCGGGAGCCGGCAAGCACGATCTTGCCGAAGCCGAGTACCGGCCGCTAGTCGTCGCCTATCCGAACGATCCGGAATTGCATCGCGCGCTCGGCAGAGCCTTGTTGCTGCAAAAGAAGTTTCTGGAGGCACAACAGGAGTTTCTGGTCGCCATCCGGCTGAAGCGCGATTTACCGGACACCTATGTAGACCTGGCCTTTGCCGCCAGCGAGAACAAGAATTACGAGCTGGCAGTACGCGCCCTCAACGGGCGGGCGAGCCTGAGTCCGGACATGCCGGTCATCTGTTTTTTCATGCGGGCCTCCGCCTATGATCATCTGGGCGACTGGAAACAGGCGACAGCCGACTACCATTCGTTTCTCGATTCGGCGAATGGAAAGTTTCCGGATCAGGAATGGCAGGCGCGGCACCGGCTGGTTACTATCGAGCTTAAGAAGCGTTGAGACGCTACCATTGATGCAGTAAAGGTTGACGCAAGCCAGCATCGAAACCATGCGACGAATCGCGCTATTTCTTTTCCTGTTCGCGCTCACGGCGAACTGCGCAGCAAAAGACGAAACTGTCCCCGAACTCAAAGGGCGGCTGGAAAGCGCGCGGCCGGAAGACCGGCCCGATATCTGCGTGCGCATCGCGGAGCTCCAGGTGCGGGCGGCCGACAAACTGTATAACGAGGGTCATGTCGATAAGGCGGAGGCCGCGGTCGGAGATGTGGTCGCCTATTTTGAAAAAGCGCGCGATGCGGCGATCGAATCCAAGAAGCATACTAAGAATGTGGAAATCGAAGCGCGCAAGGTTTCAGTGAAGCTGAGTGACATCAAACGAACACTGGCATTTGAGGATCAGGCTGCGCTCGAGAAGGCCATCCGTCGGCTTGAAGAAGTGCGCACCGCGCTGCTGAACGAGATGTTCTCCGAGAAGAAGGGGAAGAAATGACGGGGTGGAAATGGCAGGCAGCACTGGGCCTACTTTTGTTGATTACGCAGCCGGTCTGCGCGCAGAAGAAGAACGATCCACTGAACCCGCTGGAGATCGACCAGCTGCGCGACGCTATGCTGGACCCCGAGGAGCGCTTAAAGCTTTACGTAAAGTTTGCCCGGGATCGCATGGCAAAGCTGGAGGAAATGCGCAGCAATCCCAAGACAACCGAACGGGGCCTTCGAACCCACGATATGCTGCAGGACTTTCTGACGCTGTATGACGAGCTTAACGACAACATCGATATGTACGTGGGGCGGAAGAACGATATTCGCAG
>Ga0335078_10005856_pt1 | contig 18187 bp, 14 predicted proteins | sample Lox_Sample_32_FD_206711 | JGI IMG/M metagenome (GOLD analysis project Ga0335078, IMG submission 206711) | Soil microbial communities from Loxahatchee National Wildlife Refuge, Florida, United States - Lox_Sample_3.2 | ecosystem: Environmental > Terrestrial > Soil > Wetlands | place: USA... | reverse complement strand
GGCGACCGCTCGTCCTGCGACGCGGTTCTTGACCGCTGGCGGTCGACAGGGATCGAGTCCGTCATCCGGGTGGCCGCGCCCGGCGAGATCGCGTTCACCGTGACGCCGTACCTGGCGAGCGCGTTCGCGCAGGAGTAGGTGAGCCCGACGATGCCCATCTTGGCCGCGGCGTAGTTCGGCTGGCCGGGCGCGCCGTGCAGCCCGGAGACCGAGGTGAAGTTGATGATGCGGTTCTGCGCGGTCTCGTCGCGCAGCGAGCGCCAGTAGGCGGAGGCGAACCTGGTGGTGTTGAAGGTCCCCTTGAGGTGGACGCGGATGACGTCGTCCCACTCCTGCTCCGTCATGTTGAAAACCATCCGGTCGCGCAGGATGCCCGCCACGTTGACCAGCACGTCAAGACGGCCGAACTGCTCGATCGCGGCCGCGATGAGGCCTTCCGCGGCGGCGAAGTCGGAGATGTCGGCGCCGCTGGCGATCGCCTTCCCGCCTGCCGCGGTGATCTCCTCGACGACCTCGGCGGCGGGCCCCGAGTCGCGCCCGGACCCGTCCATGGCCACGCCGAGGTCGGCGACGACCACGGCGGCGCCCTGGCTGGCGAGCAGCCTGGCCACCGACCTGCCGATCCCCCGGCCCGCGCCGGTGACGATGGCGACCCGTCCGTCCAGTCGTGTCATGCCGGTTGCACCTTCCCGTAGAGCGGCAGAACGCATATTAGTGGAATATCATTCTGGGATTAGGTTTCAGGAACGCGGTGCCTGTGTCAAGCGCCCGCACCGCGGCGGACCGGGCTAAACTCCATAGAATCCTGTTCCGACGACAGGGGGCAAGGGGCGGGCGCCGGCGGGAGGCGGATCTCCAGTGACAGCACCAGCACGACAGCCTCGCGCCAAGTCGGGCGGCAGCTCATGGCAGTGGGCGCGCACCGCGGAGACGCAGCGGGCGATGCTGGACGCCGCCCGCGAGGTGTTCGTGGCGCACGGCTTCTCCGACGCGAGCATCGCCGACATCGTGGAGCGCGCCGGGTCGAGCGTGGGCAGCCTCTACCACCACTTCGGCGGCAAGAGCGAGCTGTACGTGGCGCTGTGGCAGGAGTACACCCGCGCGCAGGAGGAGGCGGCGAGCCAGGCGGTGGCTAAGGCGCGGCGGTCCGGCGTCGCCGACCCGTTCCAGCTGTTCACCACCGGCGCGCGCGCCTACCTGGAGGGCAGCTGGGAGCGCCGCGACCTGGCGATGCTGTTCGTCTCCGGCGACACGCCGCCGGGGTTCGAGGTGATGCGGCGCCGCCGCGGGCACGAGTGGATCGGCCAGAACGACGCTCTGCTCCGCCTGTCGGACAACTCCTTCGACCGGCTGTACGCCACCGTGCTCACCTCGCTGATCGGCGAGGGCGCACGGGAGGTCGCCCTGGCCAGGAACCGCCGCCAGGCGAACACCGTGATCGGCGCGGTCATCGAGTACGCCAGGCGGCTGATGGCCGACGGGCCGTGGAAGCCGCCGGTGAAGCCGGCCGGCGGCGCGACGGCCGCTGACTAACGGCCAGGCGGGTTAGTCAAAGCCGGTTAGTCAAAGCCGGTTAGTCAAAGCCGGTTAGTCAAACAGGTAGCCCGGCTGTCAAGGCGGCGGCGCCACGGCGGCAGGACCCTGGTACGTGAGGCAACCGTGTGCCTGGCGTTGCCCGCGGGGCCGCATGTGCTGCCTGGCCGGCGGGCAGCGCGCGGCTGGCGGCGGGCAAGACGGCACCGCCGGGCCTGCCGGTAAACAAATCACAACCGGTAAAGAAAAGACGTGTAGAACGTTTTTTCTTTACATCGGACGAAAAATTTACCTGCTGAGAAAAGTTTACCGGTAAATCACGTGCGACAGGGGCGGGTGATGCGCCAGCTCGCCCAAGCGCTCCCCGCGAACCGCCCCGCGCCGGCGCGGGCGCCCGGGCAACGGCCGCCACGGTGGCCCCGGGCAACGGCCTGCTCGCCCGGGGCGTGGCTCCCGGTGCGAGACGGCAGACCACGCGTCCACGGGCTGTCTTACTCTCAGGGCCAGTGAGGTATTGACACGGTCGATTCGCCCGTATTTAGAATGCAATTCTAGGATCAGCCGCAGGAGGGCGGGCTCGGATGCCAGCAGCAGAGGATCGGTCGGACGCGTACCGGGCGGCCGCGTCGGAGGCGGCGCAGTGGATCGCCGGCCACTGGGACCCCGACCTGACGGTGCGCGCCTGGTGGGCGCTGGTCGCGGAGTCAGGCTGGGGGTTCCCGACCTGGCCGGCGCAGTGGCTCGGGCGGGGGCTGTCCGCGGACGCGGCGGCCGGGGTGCGGTCCGCGTTCGCCGCGAGCGGCGCGCTGCCGCCGCCGGCCGGGCTCGGCCAGCTGCTCGGCGGGCCGATGCTGCTCGTGCACGGCAATCAAGAGCAGAAGGACAGGTTCCTGCCCGCGCTGGCCCGCGGCGAGGAGTCCTGGTGCCAATTCTTCTCCGAGCCGGGCGCGGGTTCCGACCTGGCCGGCGCGCAGACCCGGGCGGTGCGCGGCGCGGACGGCGCGGACGGCGCGGACGGCGCGGACGGCGCGGACGGCTGGACGGTGGACGGGCAGAAGGTGTGGACCTCCGGGGCGCAGTGGGCCGACCGCGGGATGCTGCTGGCGCGGACCGACAGGGACGTGCCCAAGCACCACGGGCTCAGCTTCTTCATCATCGACGTCGGCCAGCCAGGCGTCGAGGTCCGGCCGCTGCACCAGATGAACGGCGAGCACGGGTTCAACGAGGTGTTCTTCACCGGCGCCAGGGTGGGCGACGACCGCCTGGTGGGCGAGGCGGGCGGCGGCTGGTCGGTCGCGGTGACCGTGCTGATGTACGAGCGGTTCATGGCCGCGCTGCCGTCGGCGCTGCCCGGCGCGAAGGCGGGTCGCCTGGATGCTCCGGCGGGCGAGGCCGCGCGCCGCGCCGCGCAAGCGCGCGCGGCAGGCAGCACGGGGGGCCGCAGCGGGGTCGCCCAGCTGATTCTCGACGTCGCGGCGCAGGCCGGCAAGGCCGGCGACCCGGTGACCAGGCAGCGGCTCGCGCAGCTGTGGGCGCGGGAGACGGTCAACGGCTACCTGGCCAGGCAGGGGCAGAGCGCGCGGGAGGGCAGGCGGCCCTCTGCCATGGGATCGCTGACCAAGCTCGCCCGCTCCGAGCTGGCCAGGGAGGGCAGGGACACCGGGATGTCGGTGCTCGGCGCGGCCGGCCTGCTCGCCTCGCCTGACACGCCGGGCGGCGGCCAGGTACAGCACCGGGCGCTGTCCAGCCCCGGCACGTCGATCGCCGGCGGCACCGACGAGATCCAGCGGGGCATCGTCGGCGAGCGGGTACTCGGGCTGCCGAAGGAGCCGCGAACGGACCGGGACGTCCCGTTCCGTGACCTCACCGTCGGAACGCGGCGCGGCCGCACGGGCGCCCCTGACACTCCTGCCGCCGGCCCGGGCACTTCCGCCGGCTGACGAGACCCGCAGCGCAAGAACCGCACCACGACGGCCGCATGACCAGAACCGCAGTACGAGACAGGCACCGACCAGGAGGCTTTTCCATGGAACTTGACCTTGGCCCGGAGATCGCGCGGTTCCGCGCCGAGCTGCGGGAGTGGATCGCGGCGCAGGCGCCGCCCGGCCTTGTCGAGCTCGCCGACTGGAACACGGTGCTGACGGCGGGCGGCAACCGCGGCGCGCGGCTGGCCCGCGCCTGGGCGCACCCCGCGTACGCCGAGTGGACCGCCAGGCTGGCGGCCCGCCGGCTGATCTGCCCGCACTGGCCGGCCGAGTACGGCGGCCAGGGCATGGACGCGGTGCACCTGGCCGTGCTCAACGAGGAGTTCCACCGGGCGGGGGTGCCCCGTGTCTCCCGTGGCATGGGCGAGAGCCTGGTCGGGCCGTCCGTCATCGTGCACGGCACGCCGGAGCAGAAGGCGTACTTCCTGCCGCGCATCATCTCCGGCGAGGACGTGTACTGCCAGGGCTTCTCCGAGCCGGACCACGGCTCGGACCTGGCCGCGGTGGAGACCCGCGGCGTGGTCGAGGGCGACGAGATCGTGGTCACCGGCCAGAAGGTGTGGACGTCGGGCGCGGCCCGGGCGAACCGGATGTTCGCGCTTGTCCGCACCGACACCGGCGCAGAGAAGCACCGCGGCCTGTCCTACGTGCTGTTCGACTTCACGGACCCCAAGGTCAGCTACCGGCCGATCAAGCAGATGTCCGGCGCGGCGGAGTTCGCCGAGGACTTCCTCGACGGGGTGCGCGCGCCGCTGTTCAACGTGATCGGCGGCCTGAACAACGGCTGGCGGGTCGCGATGACCACGCTCGGCCACGAGCGCGGCGGCAACGCGACCGTGGCGCACCTGGCCTTCCAGCGCGAGTTCTGGGACCTGGCGGAGACGGCGCGCAAGCGCGGCAAGGCCGGCGACCTCCTGGTGCGGCAGCAGCTCGCCTGGGCCTACACCCAGGCCGAGATCATGCGGTTCAGCGGGCTGCGCACGCTGGCGCAGCTGGCCAAGGGCCGGCCGCCGGGCCCGGAGGCCTCGGTGGCCAAGCTGTTCTGGAGCGAGTACCACAAGCGGCTCGGCGAGATCGCGATCGGCATCGAGGGCAGCGACGGGCTGCTGCGGCCGGACGGCGACGGATACGCGGTCAGCAAGTGGCAGAACGTCTTCCTGAGCAGCCGGGCCGGCACCATCTACTCGGGCACAAGCGAGATCCAGCGGAACATCATCGGCGAACGGGCGCTCGGCCTGCCGAAGGAACCGCGGGTGGCGGGCTGACGCATGACGCGAGCCACCGCCAATTACCTGGCCTCGCGCCGGCTCGTCACGCCGGGCCGGCTGCGCGAGTTCTTCGCGCCGCGCAGCATCGCCATGGTCGGCGCGTCGGACAACTCCGGCTGGGCCAGGTTCATCGCGGTGAACTGCAAGCTCACCGGGTTCGACGGCCCGCTCACCGCGGTGCACCCCACGGCCAGGAGCGCGTTCGGCCTGCCCGTGGTGCCCAGCCTGCGCGAACTGGCCGGCGAGCCGCCGGACCTGGCGTTCATCCTGGCGCCGCTGCGCGCCGTGGAGAGCGTGCTCGACGACATGGGGGCGGCGGGCGTGCGCGGTGCCGTCGTGCTCGCCTCCGGCTACCGTGAGGTCGGCGCGGCGGGACGGGCACTCGAGGACTCGATGATCTCCCGTGCCATCGCCAACGACGTCACCGTGCTCGGCCCGAACTGCCTCGGCTACCTCAACGCGCACACCGGCGCGGCGCCCTACTCGCTGACGCTGCCGCCGCCGCTGACCGCGGGCGGCGTCGGCATCGCGCTGCAGAGCGGCGCCCTCGCGAGCGTGGTGCTCACCTTCGCCAAGGCGCACGCCATCGGGCTGAGCGTGCTCACCTCGGTGGGCAACGAGTCGATGATGAAGACCGTCGACGTCATCGACTACTTCGTCGAGGACCCGGCGACCCGGGTGATCTGCCTGTTCCTCGAGGAAATCGGCGACCCGGTGCGGTTCGCCCAGGCAGCGGCCCGGGCCGACGCGGCGGGCAAGCCGGTCGTCGCGCTCAAGGTCGGGTCGAGCCCGGCCGGCCAGCAGGCGGCCCTCGCGCACACCGGCTCGGTGGCCGGCGACGACGCGGTGGTCAGCGCGGCGCTGCGGCAGATGAACATCATCCGGGTGACCAGCCTCGAGGAGCTGCTCACCACCGCCGCGCTGCTCGCAAGCAGCCCCAGCCCGCGGGGCAGGCGGATGGGCGTGCTCAGCGCGTCCGGCGGCGCGTGCGACATCATCGCCGACGCGGCCAGCGCGCAGGGCATCTCCATACCCGACTTCTCCCCGGCGACCGAGGCGGCGATCGCGGCGGTGCTGCCGCCGTTCGCCGGCGCGCGCAACCCGCTGGACGTGACCGGGTACGGCGGGCTCGCCAACCTGGGCACGCGGACCGCGCGCGCGGCCATCGACGTCGCGCTCGACGCCGCCGCCGACGACACGAACCTGGACTTCATCCTGTACACCGGCCTGACGCTGCCCGCCGTCCGGCCGCCGGATGAGGCCATGGCGGCGATGATGGAGTCCAAGCTCGACTGGTTCGCGCAGCGGGTCGCGTCGTCGCCGATCCCGGTCATCCCGGTCAGCTCGACCTGCGTGGACCTGGCCGGCTATGCCAGGGAGCAGCTGGCCAGCCGCGGCCTGTACCTGCTGCCCGGGCTGAACGGCTCGATCGAGGCCATCGGCAACGCGTTGCGCTGGGCGGAGAACCGCGGCCTGACCTGGGCGGCCGGCGAGGCGGCGGCGGCACTGGACGCCGCCGCACTGGACGCCGGGACACGGGCCTTGGTCTCCGGGCCGTGGTCGGAGGCGCGGGCGCGGGACCTGCTGACCGCGGCCGGGGTGCCGGTGGTGCCTGGCGGTCTTGCCCGCTCGGCCGACGAGGCGGCCGGGCTGGCCGTCCGGGTGGGGCTGCCGGTCGCGCTCAAGGTCTGCTCCGCGCAGATCACCCACAAGTCGGACATCGGCGGCGTGGCGCTCGGCCTGCGCACCGAGGCCGAGGTCCGGGCCGGCTACGAGAAGGTGCGCGCGGCCGGCGCCCGTGCTCATCGGCCAGGGGTGCCCGGCGCGGAGATCGAGGGCGTGCTCGTCACGCCGATGCGCACCGCGGGCACCGAGCTGCTCGCCGGGGTCACGGTCGACCCCAGCCTCGGGCCGGTGCTCGCCGTGGGCCTCGGCGGCGTCTGGGTGGAGGTGCTGCGGGACACCGCGCTGCGTGTGCTGCCCGCCGGGCCCGCCGAGGTGCGGGCCATGCTCGGCGAGCTGCGCGGGCTGCCGCTGCTGCGCGGCGCGCGCGGCACCAAGCCCGCCGACCTGGACGCGCTCGCCGCGGTCATCGCCCGGATCGGCGAGACCGCGCTGTCACTCGGCCGCTGCCTGCGTGCCATGGAAGTCAACCCGTTGCTTGTCGACGGGGACCGGATCGAGGCGCTCGACGTCCTCATCATCACAGAAAATGCCACAGAAAACGTCATCGAACCGGATAATTGGAGCAAGCCATGATGCTGGGTACCACCGAGGAGCATGAGGAGCTGCGCGCGTCGGTCCGGCGCTTCCTGGCCGACAAGGCGCCGCTGCCGCGGGTCCGCGAGCTGATGGAGACCGAGGACGGCACCGACGACGCCGTCTGGCAGCAGGCGGGCGCGCAGCTCGGGCTGCAGGGCCTGGCCATCCCCGAGGCCTACGGCGGGGCCGGGTTCACCTTCGCCGAGCAGGCGATCGTGCTCGAGGAGTTCGGCGCGGCGCTGTACGGCGGCCCGTACCTGGCCAGCGCCGTCTTCGCCGCGACCGCACTGCTCGCCAGCCCGGACGAGGGCGCGCGCCGCGGGTTGCTGCCCGGCATCGCGTCCGGCGAGACGATCGCGACGCTGGCGTTCACCGAGGACGACGGCTCATGGGACCCGGTGTCCATCAGGATGACGGCGGTCAAGGACGGCGACGCATGGAAGCTCGACGGGCACAAGAGCTTCGTGCTCGACGGGCACGCCGCCGGCCTCATCCTGGTCGTCGCGCAGACCAGCGCCGGGCTGTCGCTGTTCGCGGTGGACGGCACGGCCGCCGGGCTGGCCCGCACCTCGCTGCCCACCCTGGACCAGACGCGCAAGCTGGCCAGGTGCGAGTTCGACGGCGTGGCCGCCCGGCTGATCGGCTCGCCGGGCGACGCCGCGGCCGCGCTTGACCGCACCCTGGACGTGGCCGCCATCGCCCTCGCGGCGGAGCAGCTCGGCGGTGCGCAGCGGGCGCTCGACATGGCGGTGGAGTACGCGAAGATCCGCCACCAGTTCGGGCGGCCGATCGGCAGCTTCCAGGCGATCAAGCACCGCTGCGCCGACCTGCTGCTCGAGGTCGAGTCGCTGCGCTCGGCGGTCAGCTACGCGGCCGCCGCGGTCACGGACAGCCCGGCCGAGGTCCCGGTGCTCGCGCCGCTGGTGCAGGCGTACGCGTCGGAGACGTACTTCCACGTCGCCGCGGAGAACATCCAGATCCACGGCGGCATCGGGTTCACCTGGGAGCACGACGCCCACCTGTACTTCAAGCGGGCGAAGTCGAGCGAGCTGTTCCTCGGCGACGCCGCCCACCACCGCGAGCGGCTCGCCGCGCGGATCGGCCTGTAACTGGGTGGGCGGAGGTAGCGGAGCGCGCCAAGCCCCGGCGGCAAACCCTGGCTCGGCAAGCCCGGACGCCACACGCTTCTTGCTGTTATCCGCTCGACTGACCCTGTCCCGAACGCCTGCGGCCAGCCGGCGGCGGCACGTCAGGTGTTCGTCAGGCGATGCCGCCAACTCACGGGGTTGCCGGGGCCGACGATGACCGTGAGCCTTCTGTGGGACTTGCATTCTTCCTGATAATGGCATTATCAGGAAGCTTTTTTTGATTAGGAAAGATTTTTAGCGTGATAACACGTATAAATCTTCAGGATCATGATCTAAGCAGTGAGAATGAACGGACCGAAAGTCCCTTTAGTCACATGGTTCCCCGCGGCACCAGCACCGCGCCGCGCCGCGCCGCGCCGTCCGGCGAAGCGGGGCAGCGGACCGGCGTGGCGCCCGCCAGCGCGTTGCCTTAGGGTTTGCGCATGGCAGACCCGCAATCCAGCAAAGGCGGCCAGGGCGACCTGCCCGCCACCGTCGCGGGCGAGGACCTGCGCGCATCGCACGCCGACCGGGACCAGGTGGCGGAACTGCTGCGGGTGGCCGCAGGTGACGGCCGGCTCTCCCCGGAGGAACTGGACGACCGGCTGGAACGCGCGCTGACCGCCAGGACCTACGCCGAGCTCGCGGTGCTGACCGCGGACCTGCCGCCCACGACGGGAGCCCTTGTCGCGCCGCCAGGCACGGGCGCGCTGAGCGCCACGCCGAAGGAACTGGTACGCATCGACGTCCGCGGCAGCTGCGTCCGCCGGGATGGCCGCTGGGTCGTGCCAAAGGAACTGGACGTCACGGCACGAGGCGGCAGCGTGACGCTCGACTTCACCGAGGCGGTGATCACGCAGCCGCTGCTGCGCATCACCGCCGACGTGAGAGGCGGCAACCTCAGGCTGATCACCATGTCGGGCATGGTGGTGGAGGCCGATGACATAGCACTGCACGGCTCCGGCATCACGCTGCCCGACCCGCCCGACCCGGGCGTCCCCGTCGTGCTGCGCGTCGAGATCGCGGGCCAGGTCCGCGGCGGCGGCATCACCGCGGGCCCGCCTCCACCGCCCCGCCGGCCGCGGCGCACGTTCTGGCAATGGCTGCGCAGGGCGCCGCGTCCCCTCGCCATCACCCCGTAGCTGGCCGGGGATAACGGAGGGCGTAGTCGCGGTACTCCCCCACCACCCGGGCGTCCGCGAGTGCGGCGAGGAAGCTGGCCGGGCCGTCGAAGTCGGGCATCTCCAGGTAGGCGGCGCCGACGCCCGGCGCGTCGTGCGCGTCCGAGCCCGCGCCGCCGGGCAGGCAGAACCGCCGCGCCAGCCGTGCCGCCCGCTCGTTGTGCGACTGGTCGGCGGTCTTGGCGTTGAACACCTCGATGATGTCCGCTCCCCCGGAGGAGCAGAGGGCGGTGAGGGTATCACCCGCATCCGTTCGGCCTAGGCTGGCGCGGGCCGGATCGAACGGGTGCGGGACGTAGACCAGTGCCCGCTGCGACCTGATCCGCGCGATGACCTCGGGCAGCGGCAGCACGTAGGGGATGCGCTCGGTAAGGAACAGGCCGATCACGTCCCCGTACGGTGTGCGGACCTCCTCGCCCACGATGACGCGGACGCCCAGGTCGCGGCCGGCCGCGTCGGCGGCCGCGGCGGTGACGTTGTGGTCGGTGATGAACACGGCGTCAAGTCCGGTTTCCTTCGCGCGCGCGGCGAGTTCCTCGACGGTGAGCACCGAGTCGCCGGACGCCACGGTGTGCAGGTGGCAGTCCACCCGGATGCGGCCCGTCATCGGGCGGGGACGGTGCCGCCGAGCTCAGCGATCAGCTGCCGCGAGTAGGCGATCCGGCCGGTCAGCACCGTGGGGTCGCCCGAGCACAGCAGCAGTGCCGCCTCGGCCATGACCGACGGCGGCTCGCTCTCCGGGTCGTCTGCCGTGGTCAGGTGATGGAAGATGGTGCCAGGGGTGGGCACCACCCGGCTCGGCGACAGCGCGTTGACCGCGATGTTGTCCGCGTACAGTTCGGCCGCAAGCCCGGTGGAGAAGCGCTCGAGCGCCGCCTTGCACATGCCGTAGACGGTGCCGCCCCTGGCCCGGGCGGCCGGCGGGACCGTTGGGTGGCGGGCGGCGCCCGAGGAGATGTTCAGTATCCAGCCGCCGCCGGAGTCCCGCATGCCGGGTATGACCAGCTGCGCAAGGTGGAACGGCGCCTCGACCTGCACGTCGAGCATCAGCCGCAGGCGGCGCGCGGTGAAGTACTCGACCGGGGTGAAGTAGGTGACCGCCGCGTTGCTGACCAGGACGTCTGGCACGCCGAGCTGGCTGACCGTGTCACTGACCAGGCGCTCCCTGTCCGCGGGGCGGGACAGGTCGGCGCGGATCGCCACCGCGGTGCCGCCCGCGGCGCGGATCTGCCCGACGGTCTCGCCGATCGTGCCGGGCAGCGGCGACATGCCCGGCTCGGTGGTCCGTGCCGCGACCGCGACCGCCGCGCCCTCTAGGGCGAACCTGCGGGCGATCTCCGCCCCGATCCCCCGGCTCGCGCCGGTCACGATGGCGACCTTGCCGTCCAGCGTTCCCATGCCGATCACCCCGGAATCCTAGAAAATTGTTCTAATAATCGTGGGATGGCGGGCGCGGCGTGTCAACCCTGTGCGCCGGCAGCCCAGCCCGGGCGCTCGTGGCGCCTTGACACGCCGGCGGCAGGCCCGGAGGATACTTCCTAGAACCATGTTCTAACAATGACGGTTGAGGAGGTTGCCGTGGGACTCGACCACAGCGTGGTGGGGGTGCCGAGCGAGCCGCAGCTCAGGTCGTGGGACAGCAAGGACGCGCTGCTGTACGCGGTCGGCGTCGGGGCCGGGCTGGGCGACCCGCTCGCCGAGCTCGAGTTCACCACGGAGAACTGCGAGGGCATCGAGCAGCGGGTGCTGCCGACCTATGGCGTGCTGATCTCCCAGGCGCGCGGGGCGCGCAGCCTCGGCGACGTCAACTACGCGATGCTGGTGCACGCCGAGCAGTCCGTCGAGTTGCACCGGCCGCTGCCGGTGGCGGGCACGGTGCGCACCGTCTCAACCGTGACCGGCATCTACGACAAGGGCTCCGGGGCCCTCGTGGTCAGCGAGAACGTGGCGGTCGACGCGTCGACCGGCGAGCCGCTTGCCACCACGCGCAGCGGCGTGTTCATCCGCGGCGAGGGCGGCTTCGGCGGGTCGCGCGGCCCGGACGATCCCCCGTGGCAGCGGCCCGAGCGCGAGCCCGACCAGCAGGTCACGCTGCGGACCCGGCCGGAGCAGGCGCTGATCTACCGGCTGTCGGGTGACCGCAACCCGCTGCACGTGGACCCCAAGTTCGCGGCGCGGGGCGGGTTCAGCCAGCCGATCCTGCACGGGCTCTGCACGTACGGTGTCACCGGGCGGGCGCTGCTGCACGCGCTGTGCGACTCCGACCCGACCCGGTTCAGGTTCATGTACGGGCGGTTCAGCAGGCCGGTGCTGCCGGGCGAGGCGCTGACCGTCTCGATCTGGCTGACCGGCGACGACTCGGGTGACACCGCCTTTTTCCATACGACACGGCCGGACGGCACCGTGGTGATCGACCGGGGCCGCTTCCAGGCAGCCGCCCGGTGACCGCCGAGGTCAACGTCGTCGGGGTGAGCCGGCTCGACGATCACGTGCTGCTCGCCGACGCGGGCCTGGCCATGGCGATGGTGGCGGCGGGCGCGCAGCGGCTGGTTGACCTGCGCGGCGAGACCAGGCCGCCGGGGCTGCCTGTGCCGATCGACCACTTCCCGATCATGGACCTGGAGCCGGGCCAGGACGAGCTGATCCTGGCGGCCGGGCGGCACCTGGCCGGCCTCGCGGCCGAGGGAGTGACCGTCGGGCTGTACTGCCAGGCGGGCATCTCCCGCACCTCCACCGTGGCCATCGCCTACCTGCTGCTGCGCGGTGCGCCGCTGGAGGAGGCGAACCGCGCGGTGCGCGAGGCGCGGCCCCAGGCGATGCCCGCGCTCGAGCTGTGGCGGTCACTGGAGCGCATCGCCGCGAACCTGGCCAGAGGGCGGTTACGGCCCAGGCGCCTGCCGCCGTCGGCGGAAGGGCCGCCCTACGGATCATTCCAGGCACTTACTTGTCTTCGGACGTTTCCTGCTGGCCTGGCTGCCACTGCGCGGACGCTCAGCGGCTTGCCTTCAAGGGTCGCCCGCACCCGTTCGTGCGGGGTGACCGTGCAGCCGCCGCGGCGCCTGCGGCGAAGCGGTCGAGTTCGCCAGCCGCATGATCGTCCCTTCCCCGTCGCGAGGTGCGGTGCAACCCGCTGTAGGTGCTACCCGCCGTATCGCACCAAGATTCAGTTCTTGAGCGCCGCGGCGAGCTGGGCGTCCGTCTCGTGGAACGCCTCGGCGGCCGAGTCGAGGTACTGGCCCATGCCTAGCCGCTGGCAACCAGGTTGTCGATCAGCTTCTTGAGCTTGGCGAGGTCGGCCTCGATCTGCTGCTCGCCGCTGCGCAGCTGGCTGGCCGCGGACTGCATGTCCGCGTAGGTCACGCTGACGTTTGCCGCTGTCGGCTTTCGGTATCCAGCTGCTGGCCTGCCGCCCCGGATTCAGCGCTGGCGCAGGCCTTCGTCTTGACATGCCCGACTCGCGGAATGGCAGCGGAAGCGGCACCTCGCAACCGATTCAGCATAGGAAGTCCGATTAGGAGGTGATTGGCGCGTGGACAGCGACCACCGCGCGCCGTCGAGTCCACGGGCTCCAGGAAAAGCCCAGCGCCTTGTGCCGTTTGCCCTACAATCCTAGCTTGTGGCCCTCGAGCGAATCGGTAGTCATTACCTGCTGCACGAGCAAATTGGCCAGGGCGGCATGGGCACGGTATGGCGCGCGGAAGACGTTGAGACGGGGAACTGGCGCGCGGTCAAGGTGCTCAAGCCCGAGTATGCGCGGGACCCGGCCGCGGTCGCCCGGTTCGTGCGCGAGCGCAACGCGCTGCTGGCGCTGCAGCATCCGAACGTGGTGACGCTGCACGACATGATCGTCGAGGGAGAGCGGCTCGCCCTGGTGATGGATCTGCTCACCGAGGGGGACCTGGACAAGTTCCGGCGGGACCACGGCGGCACGCTGCCGCCGTGGCTGGCGGCAGAGTTGGTCGCGCAAGTGTGCGACGGGCTCGCCGCCGCGCATGCGGCGGGGATCGTCCACCGCGACCTGAAGCCGGGCAACGTGCTGATGGACCGGGGGCGCCCCCGGCTCACCGACTTCGGCATCGCCCGGATCGGCGGGGAAGCCTTGGTCACCACGGCTGGCATGGTCATGGGCACGGTGTGCTACATGGCGCCGGAGGCGCTGGCCGGCGCTGAGCCCGCGCCCGCCTGCGACGTGTACGCCGCGGGCGTCACGCTGTACCAGCTGCTGGCCGGGCGGCCGCCCTTCACCGGGCAAGCCGCCATGGTCATCCACGATCACCTGCACGCCGCGCCGCAGCGCCCTGACGGCCTTCCCGATCCGCTGTGGCAGCTGACCGCCGCCTGCCTGAGCAAGGATCCGGCTGCCCGCCCGACGGCGACGCGGCTGGCGGACGCGCTACAGCGGCCTTGGGCCGCGACCGCTGGACCGGTAGCGCAGCCGGAGGGGCCGTGGGCGTCGGAGGGCACGACGGAGGAAGCCGCGGGCACGGGACCGCACACGATCGCGGGCATCGGGTGGCTGAGCCTGGCGGGGCCGGCGCCGCGCGGGCCGCTGCCGCGCGGGCCGGCGCCGGCCCGCGCGGCAGCGGCAGAGCCCGTGCACCGGAACGCCCCATGGAAGCGGCGGACATGGCTCATCGCCGCAGCCGCGGTGCTGCTCGCCTCGGCTGCGGGGATCGGCGCGTTCACGGCCGACGCGTCCGGCGGCACCGCTCAACCCGCGGCCGGGCCGGTGACTGCTTCCGCCGTGACGAACCTGGGCAATCCCTCCGATCCCACCCCGAGTCACAGCGCGAGCAGTGCGGCGTCGCGAACCAGCCGCCACCCGGCTTCGCCAACGACAGCCCTGTCCGCTACCCCCCCGTCCACTACCGCACAGCCTCCGGACACCGCCCAGCCTGCCCCGCCAGCGGCGAACCCCACGGTAACGGTCACCACCACCACCGCCGCGGCACCCACGCCATCCGCACGCACTTGCAGCGCCTCCCCTCCCGCTGGCATTTCGTTTTGGCGCTGCAATGGAACAACATGGGTGCCGACTTCGTGCGCAGTCGGTGAGTACAATGGCACTGCTGGCCCCTTTAATGTATTGGAGGCGAGCAATAAGTGCACGGATCGCGTGTGGCTTCACCAGTACGCATATCCGCAAGATGCGAGGTCGGGCTGGGCTTACTGTATTTCGCCTGAACCGGCAGGCGCAGCAGTACAAAAAGTGCCCGCGAACTATCTCCACCCGCTAAACATTCAGGTTAGCAGTAATCCAAGCAAGTGCTTACGGCGGGCCGCGAGGCGGCATTACGGCTTGCGGCCCACGCCCGCGTTGGCACCGACCTCCCGCGCTCCCGGCCGGGGGCCGCTACCCGGAACCGGGCGCCATTCCGGCAGCAGGACCACGCCAGGCGGCACCAGCTCAAGCCCGTCGAAGACGAGGTGCCCGAAATCGTGGGAACTCCGTGGCGCGACGCGCACCCCGCCGGCCTGGAGCATGCCGAGCACGACATCCGCCTCTTCCTTGCTGCCGTACTCGGTACTGCCGTGCGAGGCGGCCACGTAGCTGCCCGGCGGCAGCGCGTCCACCAGCGCGGCGATGATCCGCGCCGGGTCGTCCTCGGGCAGCAGGAAGTGCACAACGGCCGCGAGGATCAGCCCGATCGGCCGGGTGAAGTCCAGCGTCTCCCGCGTCACCGGGTGGCTGAGTATCTGCTCAGGCTCCCGCAGGTCCGCCTGGATGTAGGCGCACTTGCCCTCCGGTGAGCTGGTGAGCAGCGCCCGCGCGTGCGCGAGCACCAGCGGGTCACTGTCCGCGTAGACCACGCGGGCCGCCGGGTTGACGGCCTGCGCGACCTCGTGCACGTTGGCGGCGGTCGGCAGCCCCGAGCCGATGTCGAGGAACTGGCCGACCCCGGCTTCCCCGGCCAGGTACCGGACGGCGCGGCCGAGGAAGTTCCTGTTCTCCCTGGTCGAGATGCGCATCGCGGGCCATACGGCGAGGACCTGGTCGCCCACCTTCCGGTCGGCGGCGAAGTTGTCCTTGCCGCCGAGCATGTAGTCGTAGATCCGGGCCGCGTGCGGCCTGGTAACGTCGATCTCGGGTGGACCCATGTCCGTTTCCGGGCGATTAAGGGCAGACACAAGCCAGAGCCTACTACGCGGCATAAGGCATTTCTTTACCGGCTTTGGGGCCGGCCGCCCGTGGGGAATGCTCGCTCACCGCCGCACCGCCGACGCTCTCGTCCCGGACTCCGCACTATTCATACCGTGCCCGCGAGGAAGCGGGGAAAGGAGCTGGAAGCCCGCCAGGCAATAGACTGCTGACAGCGCGCAACTGGAGGCGGCACATGGCTGGCGACGTGACAGGGGTGCCGATCCTGGCGGTCGCCAGCGGCAAGGGCGGAGTCGGCAAGACCACCGTCGCGGTCAACCTGGCGCTGGCCCTCAGCGCGGCAGGCAGGCGGGTCGGCCTTGTCGACGCGGACCTGTACGGGCCGGACATCCCGCGGATGATGGGCCTGCGCAGGCAGGCCACCGCCTCGAGCGTGACGGTGTACGCTGCGGGCGGAGGCCGGGGAGCACGGCTGGAAGCGGTCAACCGCTACGGCATCCAGCTGGCGTCAGCGGGGTTCCTGATCGGAGCGAACCAGGCCCTCGGGCTGCACGCGGGCCTCGCCCAGGCCATCGTGTCACGGCTTATCACCCAGACCGCCTGGGCCGGGGATACGGACTGCCTCGTGGTCGACTTGCCGCCAGGGACCGCCGACATCCAGCAGCTTGTCTTCGGCCAGCGCGGACGAAGGGTCATCGTCGTCGTGGTCGTCACCCCCCAAGTGGTGGCACACCAGGACGTCCGCAGGCTCATCGCCGACCTCGGCAGGCACCCGGCGCTCGCCGTCGGCGGCATCGAGAACATGGCGGGCTTCACCTGCCCGTGCTGCGGGACCACCACACCGCTGTTCCCCGCGGCCCCGGACGACGAGAGCATCTGGACGCAGGTCAGCAGGCTGGCCCGCATCCCGTTCAGCCCCAGGGCCGCCGCCGACGCGGACGAGGGCCGCCCGGTTATGCTCACCCGCGGCGTGACCGCGCAGGTGGCAGCCTACGAATCCGCCGCCGCGCAGCTCCAGCGTTTCCTTGACGCCGGAAAATCCCCGGCCTGAGGCGTGCCCGCTCCCGGCGGCGGTCCTCCGGAGCCGCGGCCGGATCACCCGGGCATTGCATATTGCGCGGACTTTGCGGCACGCTCATACTCGGCGCGGGGATGATCATCGCCGTGCAGGTCCCGAGGAGGAGACAGATGCCGGACCGGATCCTGACCAGCCACGCGGGCAGCCTGCCGCGGCCAGAGGACCTGATCGCGCTGAACGGGCAGCGCGCGACGGGAGACTTCACCGACGAGGCGGCGTACCTGGAGCGGCTGAGCGCGGCAGTGACCGGCGTGGTCGCCCGGCAGCGGGGCATCGGCATCGACCTGGTCAACGACGGCGAATTCGGGCACTCGATGGGCCAGCGCTACGACTACGGCTCGTGGTGGACCTACGTGTTCCAGCGGCTGTCCGGCGTCGAGCTGACGCCGCTGACCATCGCCGAGATCCCGCAGTCGGTGGCGAAGCCCGGGGAGATCAGGCTGGCGTCGTTCGGTGAGCGGCGGGACTGGCAGGCGTTTGCCGAGGCCTACGACGACCCGACCTCCGGCGCCGCGGTGCCCAACAGGGAGCAGGCGGTCGCCCCGGTGTGCCGGGGGCCGATCGGCTACCGGGGACAGGCGGACGTGCAGCGGGACATCGCCGACATGAAGGCGGCGATGGACCTGGCCGGCGTGTCCGACGGGTTCCTCAACGCGGTGGCGCCGGCCAGCTGCGCCCGGTTCGGCAACGAGTACTACGCCGACGACGAGGAGATGCTCTGGGCCTGCGCGGAGGCGATGCGCGAGGAGTACCTGGCGATCATCGAGGCGGGTCTCGTGCTGCAGCTCGACGACCCGGCGATCGCGGAGAACTGGGACCAGATCAACCCGGCGCCGAGCGTCGCGGACTACCGGCGGTTCACCAGGAAGCGGGTCGAGGCGCTCAACTACGCGATCCGCGGGCTGCCGGCGGACCGTATCCGCTTCCACCTGTGCTGGGGCAGCTGGCACGGCCCGCACACCACCGACCTGCCGATGGCCGACATCGTCGACGTCATGCTTGAGATCAACGCGGGCGCGTACTCGTTCGAGGCGGCCAACGCGCGGCACGAGCACGAGTGGAGGGTCTGGCGGGACGTCAAGCTGCCCGAGGGCAAGGTCATCCTGCCCGGCGTGGTCACCCACTCCACCAACGTGATCGAGCACCCCGAGGTGGTCGCCGACCGGATCACCCGGTACGCCGAGGCGGTCGGCAGGCAGAACGTGATCGCTTCGACCGATTGCGGGCTCGGCGGCCGCGTCCATCCGCAGATCGCCTGGGCGAAGCTCGACACCCTGGTCAGGGGCGCCGAGCTGGCCAGCGCCCGGCTCTGGTTAAGTCGCCCAGCGGATCGCACCCGACACCCGTATTGTCTACGTAGACAATGACCCTCTTGTCCTGACCCACGCCCGGGCGCTGCTGACCGGCAGGCAAGGCACGACCGACTATATTGACGAAGATCTTAACAAGCCAGCGGATATCATCCGCACCGCCCGGGAGAAACTGAATTTCAGTCAACCTGTCGCGATCATGCTCATGGGAATTCCCGGGCATATCGGAAACCCGGAAGAGGACAACGACAGGTTCGCCCGGTCAGTGGTCGACCAACTGAAGCAGGCATTGCCAGCCGGCGGGTACCTCACCCTTGACGAGGCCACCGACACCGTGCACGAG
>Ga0335078_10005855_pt1 | contig 18189 bp, 19 predicted proteins | sample Lox_Sample_32_FD_206711 | JGI IMG/M metagenome (GOLD analysis project Ga0335078, IMG submission 206711) | Soil microbial communities from Loxahatchee National Wildlife Refuge, Florida, United States - Lox_Sample_3.2 | ecosystem: Environmental > Terrestrial > Soil > Wetlands | place: USA... | reverse complement strand
TTTAGAGCGAGTCTTGAAATCATAGACAAAGATGTCGAGGCGCGACTCCAGCAAAAGCCGGAAAAAGAAAGAAACGACGTCGGGTACGAGTACATCATGCGGCCCGTGGTATTCATCGTGCCGCGCGGTTCGCCGGAAGCCGCTTATGACAGCCGCAAGCGTGACGCCGAAGCCTTGCGCGCACGATTTCAGAACTGCAATGACGGAATCGCTTTCGCGCGCGCGCTCGAAGACGTCGCGGTCCGCGATCAGGTGTCGAAATATTCCGCCGATCTTGCACAGCAATTACGCGAAATTCTCGATAGCACGGCGGTCGGCCACCTAACTCCGCCGGAGACGACCGCCGAGGGCGTGCAGATGTTTGCAATCTGCGCCAAGCGGGAGACCAAGTCCGATACCCCGGAAATGCGCGAGATCCGCGATCAAATGCTGCAGCAAAAGTTTGGCGCCCAGGCTAAACGCTACCTGGAGAGTTTGCGGCGCTCGGCGATGATCGAATACAAGACGCCGGAAGACAAATAGGCGGCAGCAGCGACACCGTGCAGCCATTGGCTCTGACCATCGGCGAGCCGGCCGGAATCGGCCCTGACCTTACGCTTGTAGTGTGGCATCGACGGGCTGAACTCGACATCCCGCCGTTCTATGTCGTAGCCGACCCCGACTTTCTCGGCCGCCGCGCCCGCCGGTTGGGCCTCGATGTTCCGTTTAAAATCGTAACGCCAGCGGCAGCCGGAGCGGCCTTCGGGTCGGCGTTGCCGGTAGTTCGACTCGATGTCCCGGTAAGTGCCGAGCCAGGTCATCCGGATCGCTCGAGCGCCCCGGCTGCGGTCGCCTCCATCCGCCGCGCGGTCGCAGATGTCATGGCGGGAGCCGCCGCCGCGATTGTCACCAACCCCGTGGCCAAGAACGTCCTGTACAATTGGGGATTTGCTGAACCCGGTCACACCGAGTTTCTGGCGACGCTGGTGCAGGAAGCGACCGGCAAGACGCTGCGCCCGGTGATGATGCTGTGGTCGCCCGAGCTCGCCGTCGTGCCGGTGACAATCCACCTCCCGCTCCGAGAAATCTTTGCGCAGCTTTCGATCGGCCTTGTGTTCGAGACCGGACGGATCGTGGCGCGCGATCTGGCCGCACGATTTCGCATCGCGCGCCCGCGTCTTGCAGTTGCCGGGCTCAATCCTCACGCTGGCGAGAATGGCGCACTCGGCGAAGAAGACCGCACCATCGTCGCGCCGGCGGTCGCCCGGCTGGTCGCCGACGGCATCGACGCGCGCGGCCCGTTGCCGGCTGATTCGCTGTTTCACGCGGCGGCGCGCGCAACCTACGACGTAGCCTTGTGTATGTATCACGACCAGGCGCTGATCCCGATCAAGACACTTGCTTTCGACCACGCCGTCAACGTCACGCTCGGGCTGCCATTCGTGCGGACTTCGCCCGATCATGGCACTGCCTTCGATATCGCCGGCACCGGCACCGCCGATCCCACGAGTTTGGTTTCAGCGCTGCGGCTGGCGGCTCGCCTCGCCATGGCGGATAGCCCGGCATCCGTTCCCGCCTCGTGACGCTCGCGCCGGATGGCCTGCCGCCGTTGCGCGAAATCATTCGCCGGCACGGTCTCATCGCCAAAAAATCGCTGGGACAGAATTTCCTGCTCGACCTCAATCTCGCCGGGCGCATTGCGCGCGCGGCGGGCGAGCTGGTAGGCGTGACTGTGCTGGAAATCGGCTCCGGACCGGGCGGCCTCACGCGCGCGCTGCTGACGCTCGGAGCCGCTCGCGTGATTGCGGTCGAGCGCGACAGCCGCGCAATCGCGGCTCTTGAGGAAATTGCCAGCCACTACCCCGGCCGGCTTGAGATCATCGCCGCAGACGCGCTCACGTTCGATCCGCGCTCCCATTTCGAACACGGCCCGGTACGTATCGTCGCCAATTTGCCCTACAACATCGCCACCGCACTGCTGGTCTCGTGGGTCACGCTTGAACCTTGGCCGCCCTGGTACGATACGGGTGTACTCATGTTCCAACGCGAGGTTGCCGAACGCATCGTGGCAGCGCCCGGCTCGAAAGCCTATGGACGGCTTTCAGTGCTGGCGCAGTGGCGCTGCGAGGCGCGAATTCTTTTCGACGTCAATCCGTCGGCATTCGTCCCACCGCCGAAGGTCACCTCCTCGCTGGTTCGCCTGGTGCCGCGGGCGCAGCCGCTTGTCTGCGACCGCAAGCTCCTCGAGACCGTGACTCAGGCCGCGTTCGGCCAGCGCCGCAAGATGCTGCGTCAAAGCTTGCGTTCGCTTGATGTTGATGTTCCGGCGCTGCTCTCGGCCGCCGGACTAAACCCGACAGCGCGCGCCGAAGATATCCCGATTGCCGGATTTGCCTCGCTGGCGCGGGCCCTCGCCGCACACCACAGCCTCGGGCATGATGCCGCCCCCTGATGCCGAGGGAGGATCCCCATGACTAAAATGCATCGCCAATCGCTCGTTGCCTACGGCCAACCGCTCTGCGAGACCATCGTTGACTGCCCTGCGCCTCGCGGCAGCGAAGTGCTGGTGCGCATCGAGCGTTGCGGCGTATGCCATTCCGACTTGCATCTGCAGGACGGCTATTTCTCGCTGGGCGGCGACAAAAAGCTCGACGTGACCGCAGGCCGCACGCTGCCATTTACGCTCGGGCACGAGATCGCCGGAGTCATCGAACGCGCTGGCGCGGAGGCGAAGGACGCGGCCGTCGGCCATCGCGTGGCGGTTTATCCGTGGATCGGGTGCGGCACCTGCGCGGCGTGCGTCGCGGGGGAAGAGAACCTGTGCTCCAATCATCGTCATCTCGGCATCTCGGTTGACGGCGGATTTGCGACCCACGTCCTCGTCCCCCATCCACGCTATCTCCTCGACTATGCACCGCTGTCGCCGGACTTCGCGGGACCGCTGATGTGCTCCGGTTTGACCGCCTATGCGGCGCTCAAGCGGCACACCAACCGGCCGGAGCGCGGCCCCGTGTTGCTCATCGGCCTCGGCGGCGTCGGCATGATGGGCCTCGCCATCGCGCGCGCGCTGTTTCAAACACCGCCGATCGTTGCCGATATCGACGCAGACAAACGCCAGGCGGCGTTGGCGGCCGGCGCTGCGCAGGCCTACGATCCGGCCGATCCGGCGGCGCGCAAAGCCGTCATGACTGCGACCGGCGGATTACTGGCAATCTGTGATTTCGTCGGCTCCGACAAATCGCTGCAATTTGCCACCGGATTGCTGGCGCGCGGCGGCAAGGTCGTGGTGACCGGCCTTCTTGGCGGCAATTTTTCCATCGCAGCCGCCATGTTCGGCATCAAGGCGATGACCATCGAAGGCACGCTGACCGGCACGCTCGCAGAGGCGCGCGAGCTTCTCGACCTGGCGCGCTCGGGAAAGATTGCGCCAATTCCCACCCGCCACCGCCCGCTCGGCGAAGCGCAGGCCGCCCTCGACGATCTGCGGTCCGGCCACGTGGTCGGCCGCACGGTGCTGTCGGCGTGAGATTCCGGCAGACTTCCATCGGCATCGACGCAGATGCATCTGATGCGAGCGCAATCTGCGTCACGCGGAAACTGGCGACTTGCCGGACACTCCCCCGCCAGACTGAAGATTGCCGCCGCGGGCGACAAACCACGTTCGAAATAGCACGACAAAGACCGCGCCGATCAGCCCGGCACAAGCGATCACGATCATGATTTTATCGGCCTTCCAGCCGGCGCCTAAAAGCGATCCGGCGATCAACGGACCCACAATCTGGCCGAACCGGCCCATGGCCATGCCCCAACCAACGCCGGTGGAGCGAATAGGCGTCGGGTAAATCAGGGCGGACAGAGCGATCGCTCCAGCAGTCCCGAGACCCATAAAGAGTCCAATCAGTCCGATGAACGTGGCGGCACCAACGACCGAAGAGGCTCCATAACCCAAACCAACCGTCGCTGCGGTTCCCAACAGGAACGCCGGAAACAGCACAACCAGGATGCCGAAGCGTTCCATCAACCGTCCCGCGGTCGATTGGCCAATAAACGCGCCTAAGCCGTTGAAGGCGACTACAAAGGCGGTGTTGGCCGGCGAAATGCCGTTGAGCCGCAACAACGCCGGGGTCCACAACGTCACCACCGTGAGCACGCAGAAGCCGGTGAAAAACGGCACCCACAGCAGCAGCGTGCCCAGCGCCCGGCCATCGCTGAATAGATGCCGAATCGGCGCTCCCGGCAGCTTCTTCTCATCAATAACAAAATGGGAGTCCGCTCGGACCAGCGGCGAACGAAAGCGCGCCACTATTTTTCGGATCGCAGCAGTGTCGTTGCGGCGGGTCAGAAGAAACTTGATCGATTCCGGCAGGTACCAAAATAGCAGGGCGGCGATGACCAGCGGCACCAGGCCGCCGATGTAGAAGATCGCCTGCCATCCAATTTTGGTCAGCAGGTACGAATTCAATAACCCGCCAACCATTCCGCCAAACGGAAATGCCGACCACATCAGGGTTACAATCGCCGCCCGCAGCCGCGCCGGTGCGTATTCCGACGTCAGCGCGATGAAACACGGCGTGGCCCCGCCCAGCCCGAGACCCGCGAGCAAGCGGAACACCATCAGCATCGGTACGGAAGCGGCCGTAGCGGTCAGAAGCGTGAAGATACCGATGAGAACCGTAGCGACAATCAGAAGCGTCTTGCGCCCCATACGGTCCGCCAGCGGGCCGAACGATGCCGCCCCGATCGTGGCGCCGACCAGCGCCGACGAAAAGATCGGACCAAAGCTTGCTATCTTAATACCCAGCGCGTCAGCGATGAACGGCGCGGCAACTCCGATCGATTGCGTATCGATGCCATCAAACAGATTGACCAAAGCACAGAAGATGATTGTCGCAATCTGAAAAGGCGTGACGCGTCCGTCGTCGATAAGCCGCGTAACATTTACTTCATTCGTTGACTGTGACATCCGGATGAAAGCCCCTGTTCGATCCTACAGCTTCGTCTGCAGAGCGCGTACGAAGCCGGAAAGACCGATCTGCCGCTCGCGCTTGAGCCGCTCTGCCGCAAGAATGGCCCGCACTTCGGCAAACGCTTTATCAATATCGCGATTGACGATGACATAGTCGTATTCCGGCCAGTGACTCATCTCGCCGGCAGCCTTGGCCATACGCGCGCCGATGATGTCATGGCTGTCCTGGGCGCGGCGCTTCAGTCTCCGCTCCAGTTCCTTCGCCGTGGGCGGCAGGATGAAAACGCTGACGAGATCGTCGCGGGCTTTCTCACGAAGCTGTTGGGTACCCTGCCAGTCGATATCGAACAAGACGTCGCGGCCGCCTCGCAATGCTTTCTCGACCGGCCGGCGCGGCGTGCCATAGCGATGATTGAAAACTTCGGCCCACTCCAGAAGCTTGCCGGTTTTCACCATGGCCTTGAAGCGGGCAAGATCGATGAAATGATAATCGCGCCCGCCGATCTCGGCGCGGCGCTTCGGCCGCGTCGTCACCGACACCGACAGATCGACATTGCGATCCGCCTTGAGCAGCATGCGCGCGAGCGTGGTCTTGCCGGCGCCGGAGGGCGAAGACAAAACGAACATCAGGCCGCGACGCGCAATGCTGGTCCGGTTTTTTTGATCGCGCGCCATATCTATTCTACGTTCTGCACCTGCTCGCGGAACTGCTCCACCGCGGCTTTGAGCTCCAAGCCGATATTGGTCAGCTCGACATCGTTGGCCTTGGCACACAACGTGTTGGCTTCGCGATTGAGTTCCTGAGCAAGAAAATCGAGCCGCCGGCCGATCGGCCCGCCGTGGCTGATCAGAGCCTGCGCCTGCGCCAGATGCGCGGTAAGCCGGTCAAGCTCTTCGCGCACGTCCGCCTTGGTCGCGATCAGAATAGCTTCCTGGTGCAGGCGGTCAGGATCGAATCGATCGGACTGCGCCAGGAGCGCTGCGACCTGCTCGGCAAGTCGCGCCCGTATGGCCTCAGGCCGCCGGCCCGGCGTGACCTCGGCGCGCTGCACGAGCGCAGCAATGTCTCCCAGCCGCGCCGCCAGTACGTGGCCAAGCGCCGCGCCCTCGTGGCGGCGCATATCGACAAGCGCGCTCACGGTCTCGACGAAGCCGGCCATCGCCGCCTTCTCGGCGTTTCGCTTCTCGTCCTCGTTTTCCTCCGCATCGCCGACCTCGATCACACCCTTCAGTGCAAGCAGACCATCGAGCGACGGCGGCGACGCCTCAACGCGCCGCGCAAGCTGCCGCACCGCCGTCAATACCGCTTCCAACACCGCAGTATTAATCCGCACGACCGGCACAATGCCGGTGCGTTCGACGGTCAAATTCACCTGCAGTGAACCGCGCGCAAGCCTCTCCGCAGCATGGGCGCGCACCGGCACTTCGATCGCATCCCAACCTGGCGGCAGTCGGAGCCGCAGATCGAGACCTTTCCCGTTGACCGACTTGATTTCCCAGGCCCAGGCATAAGAGCCGCTGACGCCATGGCCGCGAGCGAATCCCGTCATGCTCGACAGCGCCATGGAATGCGTTTCCCCCAGATAAATTGCGAAAATTCGGGCCGAACTTAGCGGCGGGTTTCCGCAGTCACAAGGGCGATGCCGATAAGCTGTGGGAGACTTGAAGCATCGCCCGAACGAAGGCCGCGAATGCTGCTAGTGCGCCGGTTGTGTGCTTTGGCTGTGATGGCTCGATGGGCGGCGAGATTGCGGCGGCGCAACCGGCGGCGTCGGCTGCGGCGGTGATGATACCGATTGCGCGTCGGCCGGAGCCTGATCCTTCTGATCACCTTCCATCGCGCGCAGGCGGGCGACGTTCCTTTGATGTTGCTCGTAGGTTTCGGCAAAGGCGTGACCGCCGGTACCGTCGGCGACGAAATAAAGCTCGCGCGTGCGTGCCGGATTGGCGGCAGCCTCAAGCGAGGCGCGCCCGGGATTGGCGATCGGCCCCGGCGGCAATCCCTCGATTTGGTAAGTGTTATACGCGGTCGGCTGATCGATCTCGCTCTTCATGATCGGTCGCCCCAGCGTACCCTTGCCACCGACCAGCCCATAGATGATGGTGGGATCGGATTGCAGCTTCATTTTCTGCCTTAACCGATTGACAAAGACGGCGGCGACGCGCGTGCGCTCCTCGGGCTTCCCGGTTTCCTTCTCGACCAGCGAAGCCAGCACGACGAGCTGATCCGGTGTCTTGATTGGCAGATCGGGAGAATGGCGGTCCCAGATCTCCTTCAACAGACGCTGTTGCGCTTGCTGCATGCGCTGGATCATCTGCTCGCGCGTCACGCCGCGGGTGAAATTGTAGGTATCCGGCAGCAGGCTTCCCTCACGCGGGACTTCTTTGATGTTTCCGACCAATACCGGGTCGTCCAGCAGCCGCGCGACGATCTGCTCGGAAGTCAGGCCTTCCGGGATCGTGAACTGATGCGTCACGACGCGGCCCTCGACGATAGTCGCGACGACATCGCGCACGCTGGCGTGCGCCTTGAATTGATACTCGCCGGCTTTGAGGTCTTCACGCGCCTTGAGCACGAACACCCCGCCGACAAACACCCAAGGCCGATCGATAACCCCTTCGCTGACGAGGACATCGGCGATGTCGTTGATACCGGAGCCGCGCGGAATATTGACGATGCGATTCTCCGGCAGCGGCCCGGGAGCATCAAAGCGTTGCTTGCCGACAACGAGCGCCGCGCCGGCCGCAACGGCCAACAAAACAAACACGCTGAGGATGGCATTGCCGACAACAACGAAAGGATGCCGCGCGCTCTTGGAGCGCCGGGTCGGCATTTCCACGGTGTCCGGCTCGAGCGCGGTTCGCGGACTACGCGGCGTAATCTGCCTCGGAGTTTTGGAAGCCATCGAGGTAGTGCCGTTTACAGTCACTGCCCGTTGGGAAATGGGCGGATACGGATCGCCGGCGCCCGGCACGGCTTTTCCTGGCGCTGCCGATGACGGCGCAGGTCTGCGCGCCGATTGGCCGTTAGCGCTTGGCTGCCGAGCAACCGGTGCTGCAGCCCCGGTCCGTTGTCCGGTTGGCGAAGCAACAGGCCGAGCCTTGCCAGTCCCGACAGGCGGCGGTGGTGCGCTCTTGGGAGTTTTGTCGGCACTCGCGGCGACTGGCCGGGGCTTCGGCGCCGCGGCGGTGCCAGGCTTGGAAACAGTCGCAGCCGTTTGCGAGCCCGGTGCCTGCGGTACCTTTGGCGGAGGCACCGACGTCGGTGCCGGCGCGGCCGGCTTCAAGGTAGCCGGCGATGCCGGCGGGACTTTTGAACCATTCGCATTGGGCGCAGGCGTAACACGCGGCGGTACGCCAGTGCTGTCGCTGCTTTTTGGCGGTGGAGGTGCATCAGACTCAGTCACCGCCGAATATCCACTTCTGCACTCAGCATGATCGGGGAACGGGTATGCGCTGCCGAGCGAGCGGACGCACGGCGCATTTGTAGCGACCACGACGCCCCACTGCTGAATCGCAGGCGAGTGCGGAGCAAATATGGCGGGACGGTGAAGCGCGTCACGCGTTGTTCACCCGGCGAAACACCAGCGAGGCGTTGGTGCCGCCGAATCCGAAAGAGTTCGACAGCACGACGTTGACCGACCGCTCGCGCGGTTTATGCGCCACGAGGTCGATGGCGGTCGTGACCGAAGGGTTATCGAGATTGAGCGTCGGCGGCACCACTTGGTCGCGAATCGCGAGCAAACAGAAGATCGCTTCGACGGTGCCGGCCGCACCGAGCAGATGACCGATCGAAGACTTCGTCGACGACATGCTGATTTTGCCGGCAGCATTGCCGACCAGCCGCTCAACGGCTTTCAGCTCGATCTCGTCGCCGATCGGCGTCGAGGTGCCGTGAGCGTTGATGTAATCGATTTCCGCCGGCGAAATTTCGGCGCGCTTTATTGCGGCCTTCATGCAGCGCAGCGCGCCGTCACCATCTTCGGCCGGCGCCGTGATGTGGAAGGCATCGCCGGAAAGGCCGTAACCGATGAGTTCGGCGTAGATGCGGGCGCCGCGTCGCTTGGCATGTTCGTACTCTTCGAGCACCACTGCGCCGGCGCCCTCGCCCATCACGAAACCGTCGCGATCGCGATCATAGGGTCGCGACGCGCGTTCGGGCGCCTCATTGAACCCGGTTGAAAGCGCGCGGCACGCAGCGAACCCGGCAAGCGAAATGCGACTCACCGGCGATTCTGTCCCGCCGGCCACCATCACGTCGGCGTCGCCGAGCGCAATCAGCCTACCGGCGTCGCCGATGGCGTGAGCGCCGGTCGAGCAAGCGGTGACGACGGAGTGATTGGGACCTTTCAGCGTATGCGCGATAGAAACGTAGCCCGAAGCAAGATTGATGATCCGTCCGGGAATGAAAAACGGCGAGACGCGCCGCGGCCCGCGGTCGCGTAACAGGAGCGCTGTCTCCGCGATGCCTTCAATGCCGCCGATACCGGAGCCGATCAGAACGCCGGTCGTAATCTGATCTTCGTAGGTTTGGGGGTGCCAGTCGGCGTCATCGAGCGCCTGCGCTGCGGCGCACATGGCAAACAAAATAAAGTCATCGACCTTCCGCTGTTCCTTGGGCTCCATCCACTGGTCGGGATTGAAGGTGCCCTCCGAACCATCACCGCGTGGAATCTGGCCGGCGATCTTGCACGGCAGATCTGCGACCTCGAATTTGCTGACCTGCCGGATTCCGCTCTTGCACGCCAGTAGGCGTCGCCACGTCTCGTCGACCCCGTTGGCGAGCGGCGTCACCATACCGAGACCCGTGACGACGACGCGTCTCATGATCTGTCCTCCCGGCCGACACTTTTGCTGATGCCGTCCCGGTCAGACCCGCCGCCACACCGCGCGTCGGCCCACGGCGGCGGGCAAACATCGCGCGCGCATGGGCGCTTCGACGAGCGGCGGAAGATCGTGCGCGGAATCAGCTCTTCGCGTTTTTTTCGAGGAACTTGATGGCGTCGCCCACGGTGAGAATCGTCTCGGCGGCGTCGTCGGGAATCTCGCAACCAAACTCCTCCTCGAAGGCCATGACGAGCTCGACCGTGTCGAGGCTGTCAGCGCCGAGATCGTCGATGAAACTGGCGTTATCAGTCACCTTGTCGGGCTCGACGCCAAGATGTTCCACGACGATTTTCTTCACGCGCTCGCCAATATCGCTCATCGTTCCAACCTCTTCTTTCAACGCGGCCCGATCAATTACGTCTCGGCCTCGTCCGAGTATTCGTAACTCTGTCTTCGTAACTCTCGAGCGACGGCCGCGGATCGAAGGCGATCAGAGGCGGATGTTTACTCCCGCACTCCGGCTTTGCGGTTCCCCCAGCCAAGTCACGGTCCGGTTACCACACTTCAATAGCCTTGACCAGCGCGGCAGTATAGCGTCGTCGCACCCTCTATCGTCTTCAAATCATGGCCATTCCACCGTTCACGTGCAGCGTCTGGCCGGTTATATAGCCGGCCTCGCCGGAGGCAAGAAAGGCAACTGCTGCTGCGACTTCCTCTACCGTGCCGGCGCGGCTTACCGGTATTCTCGCGAGGATGACCTCGCGCTGTTTGTCATTGAGCTTATCGGTCATCGGGGTGACGATGAAACCCGGCGCGACGCAATTCGCGGTGACGTTGCGCTTGGCGTATTCCTGCGCGATCGACTTGATCATTCCGGTAATGCCGGCTTTGGCGGCAACGTAATTCGCTTGCCCCGGATTTCCGGTCGCGCCCACCACCGAGGTGATTGCTACGATGCGGCCGAAGCGGCGGCGCATCATGCCGCGCACCGCGGCGCGCGTCAGGCGGAACGTGGCGGTGAGGTTGACGGCAATCACCTGATCCCAGTCCTCGTCGCGCAGCTGCACGAACAAATTATCTTTGGTCATTCCGGCATTGGCGACGAGGATGTCGAGCTTACCCATTGCTTCTTCGGCCTGCGGGACCAGAGCATCGGTTTCACCGCGATCGGAAAGATTGCAGGGCAACACGTGGACGCGTGATCCGAGGTCGGTGGCGAGCCGGTCGAGAATTTCACGCCGCGTGCCGGAGATCGCCACCGTGGCGCCTTGCGCGTGCAAAACGCGCGCGATGCTGCTGCCGATCGGACCGGTAGCTCCCGTGATCAGCGCGGTCTGGCCGGTAAGTTCAAACATCGGAGTCCTCTCGAACGCGTTGGGCTAACCGTGCGCAGCCTTGAACTTGGCAATGTCTTCGGGCGTCCCGATCGAAGATGCCTCGGCGGTCTCGGCGATGCGCTTAATCAAGCCGGTAAGCACTTTGCCTGCGCCGACTTCATAAAACACATTCACGCCCGCTTGGACCATGAAGAGCACGGACTCGCGCCAACGGACCGTGCCGGTCACCTGCTCGATCAAGCTTCGCACGATTGCCGCCGGGTCGCTGATCGGCTGCGCCAGCACGTTGGCGACCAGCGGCACGGTAGGCGGCTTAACGGCGATTGCAGCGAGCGCTTCTGCCATGGCCTCTGCCGCAGGTCCCATCAGCGAACAATGAAACGGCGCGGAAACCGGCAACATCATCGCCCGTCTCACACCTTGCGCCTTCGCACTCTCGACGGCGCGCTCGACGGCCGCTTTTTCGCCCGACAAAACGACCTGGCCGCCGCCGTTGTCGTTCGCGGCCGCACAGACGCCGGTTGCGGCTGCCTCAGCGGCGATGGCTTTGGCTTGATCGAGTTGGACTCCGACAAGGGCCGCCATAGCCCCGACGCCAACCGGCACCGCCTTTTGCATGGCGCGGCCGCGAATGCGGAGAAGCTGCGCCGCGTCCGTAATCGTGAGCGACTGCACAGCGGCAAGCGCCGAATATTCCCCAAGCGAGTGACCGGCAACGAAAGCGGCATCACGCCCAAGATCGACACCCGCCTCAGCTTCGAGCACGCGCAACACGGCGAGCGAGACGGCCATCAGCGCAGGTTGGGCGTTCTCGGTCAGAGTTAACGCCTCAGCCGGCCCATTCCACATTGTCTCGCTGAGCTTTTCGTCGAGCGCCGCATCGACTTCGTCGAACACCAGGCGAGCCGGGGCAAAGGCTTCGGCCAGCCCCTTACCCATGCCGACCGACTGGCTGCCCTGGCCGGGAAAAACAAACGCGACCGCCATTGGTTACCTCTCGGGGGCGCGAGAGATACCGCCGTATCGGCCGTGTCAAGGGACGAGTGCAGTAACAAAGCGACAACTGAGTGCCGCTATTCTTGATCGATCGGGCGCGCTTGCCCGAAGGGATTCTTGACGATTTTGCTCGGGATGGACCCGTTTGCGCCGGTCACTGACGCTGAACTCGCGCAAGCGCGGGAGGATCCCGCGTTCCGCAGCCGGCTTTTGACGCGGAACCTCGAAATCCTGCTCGGCAAACTCCAAAAGCAGCGCCAGACACCTAACGCCGCGACGGCGTCCGCCGCGCAGATGCGAGAAGGTGTCACGCTGGCAGTGCGCCTCGCCGAGCTGATCCAGACCACCGTGGCCTCACCTCGGGGTTCGCAATAGTCTTGCCTTTATAGTCTTGCCTTTCCACGCAGCCTGCGTATAAGGCCTGCTTTTCCGCTCGTCCCCGGCCGGGGGCTGAACGGACGGCTGTGCCGATCAATGGCACGGTAGGACCTGGTGGTCCGGCGTCCGGTGTTCCCGCCTTCTGAGCATTCGAGCCTTTCCCGAAGGGTTCGAGGGGCTTCGCGCCGAGAGCGAGCGACGACAACGAAGGAAGGGGCACCAATGCCGCTCTATGAGCACGTCTATCTTGCGCGTCAGGACGCCAGCGCGCAGCAGGTGGAAGAATTGACGGCGCATCTTAAGACTGTGATCGAAGGATTGGGCGGGACGGTTGCCAAGACCGAATCCTGGGGCGTGAAATCCCTGTCCTATCGGCTGCGCAAAAACCGCAAGGCGCATTTCACTCTGATGAATATCGATGGACCGCCTGCCGCCATCAACGAGATCGAGCGGCTGGAACGGCTCAACGAAGACGTGTTGCGTTATCTGACGATCCGGGTCGAAGAGCACGAGCAAGAGCCCTCCGCCATGATGCGCCGTGCCGAGCGTGACCGCGATCGCGATGATCGCCGCGGTGACAGAGGCGATCGAGGCGACAGGTTCGATCGCGGCGACAGAGGCGACCGGGGCGACCGGCCGCGGGACCGCGACCGGCGTCCGTCCGAGGGTGTTGACGATCTTGCAGCCGGAGCGGAGGAATAATCATGGCTATGTCACCGCATTCCGGCGGAGCACGCCGGCCATTCTTTCGCCGCCGCAAGAGCTGCCCGTTCTCGGGGGCCAACGCACCTAAGATCGACTACAAGGACGTCAAACTGCTGCAACGCTTTGTATCCGAGCGCGGCAAAATCGTTCCAAGCCGCATCACCGCGGTCTCCGCAAAGAAGCAACGCGAGCTCGCCCAGGCGATCAAGCGCGCGCGGTTTCTCGGACTACTGCCTTACGTGATCCGCTGAGCCGGGAGGTCGGTCATGGAAGTCATCCTGCTCGAACGGGTGCCCAGGCTTGGTCAGATGGGCGACGTGGTACGCGTTAAAGACGGATTTGCCCGCAATTTCCTGTTGCCGCGCGGCAAGGCGCTGCGCTCTACCGAGGAGAACCGCACCCGCTTTTCAACAATGAAAGGCGAACTTGAGGCGCGCTCGCTGACGCTCAAAAGCGAGGCAGGCCAAATTGCGGCAAAGCTCGACGGCAAAAGCTTTACGGTTTTGCGGCAAGCCTCCGAATCAGGCCAGCTGTTCGGCTCGGTTTCGCCGCGGGATCTGGTCGGGCTGCTCGCGGCCGGCGGATTTAATGTGAACCGCAGTCAGATCGAACTCAACGCGCCGATCAAGACGATGGGCAGGCACACGGTTCAATTGTCACTCCATCCGGAAATCGAGACCTCGATTTCGGTCATTGTCGCGCGCAACGGCGAAGAAGCGGCGCGGATCGAGCGCGGCGAGGACGTCACGCGACTGCGCGAAGAGCCGACAGAGGAGGAAGCCGCGGCGCTGGCAGCGGAAGCGTTCTTCGAACCGGAAGTCGCAGAATCGCTACGGGCCCATGAAGGCGGCGAAGAGACCGAAGCCGCCGGGCCGGCCGAGAACAGCTAGTCTCGGCGCGAGTAGTTCGAAATTCTTCCTAGTTGGAAATCGAGCGTCCTCAGTCGGGGATGTTGTCCCGCGGCACTGGCGCGCTCTCGCCTGACGCCGCATCTCCCGGCGTCGAAGTTTCCGGCGTTGGTGTCGGCGCGGGGCTCGCTTCCGGCGGCGGCGGCACTTCTGGCGCGGGCTCTGCCACGACCGCAGCAGGCGGGCGAGCAACCACGGCCGGCTCGATGGGGATTTGGTGGGTCTTGGGTTCCCTGTGTCGGCTTCGCGTTGCGGTTGTTGGCGACCGCTCGCCCGGCAGGGGTTCAGTCTCCGGCTTGCCCTCAGGCTTCGCGTCAGACTTGGCTTCGCTGCGTGGGCCCTCTTCGGGTTTGGGTGGCCGGGCCTGGTGTTTGCTCGGCTTGGTTTCCTCCTGCGTGGTCGCGCCTCGATCGGCGCGTTCGGTTGGGGGCTTCTGAGGCTTGCCTTGCGCGGCACCTCCGATAGGCTCGGCGCCGCGGCCGCCCAGCACGTAGGCGGCCAGCGCCGCCGCCTGTGCCCGACTGGTCGTATAATGCTCGACTAAAAAGTCCGTGAGCGCGGCGCTATTCTTGCCTTTGGCCAATCCGTGCGGCGCCTTGTGGCATTCGACACAAGCGGCAGCAAAGATCTGCGAGGCCGACTTGCCCTGGTCGAGATTGGTCTGGGCATGCGCCATTGCTGGCGCCAGCAGTGCAACGAGGCCGATTGTCGGCGCGAGACGCCAGTTCACCCCTTGAGCTCCTCGAATCTTGCGACTTGACCGATCTTCCTTACCCCAAAACCGGCCGAATGTGCGTGGCGTCGAGCCCCGCGGAGAGCCTTCACCTTGCATTGCTGGTCAACGAGGATTTTGTTTTAATGACGGCAAGGCCAAAAGCCCGATGACCTGCAGTCAATAAGCCGCAGGCAGCGGATCCAAGGCCAAATATGCGCCGACCGTCCCGTCCGGCCCGGCGCATGTAGCAGTGCGGAGGCGACGTTGGATCGGTTGCTATCGTTCTTCATGCGGCGGTTTATCCGCCAGGGTTCCTTCACTGTCACAACGGCCTCGGGCAAACGATATACGTTCGGCGACGGCAGCGGCCCGCCGGTTGCCGTTCGCTTTACCGACGCCGCAGCACAGCGCTCAGTCCTGCTCGATCCTGAGCTGCGACTCGGCGAGGCTTATATGGACGGAAGCTTCGTTGTCGAGCAGGGCTCAATCGCGGATGCGCTCGCGATACTGCTGCGGCAGGAGCACATTGCCGCGCCGAAATGGGCGTTGCCGACGCGGCTGATGCGCTACCTGCTTCGCCGTGTGCAACAGTTCAACCCGCGTTCGCGGTCGCTAAGCAATGTGGCCCATCATTATGACCTCGACGGCCGGCTCTACAGCCTCTTCCTCGACGCCGACCAGCAGTACAGCTGCGCCTATTTCGAAAGTGAGGACCAGTCGCTCGACGACGCGCAGCTCGCCAAGAAGCGCCACCTAGCCGCGAAGCTCCTGGTCGATCCGGGCGCCAATGTCCTTGATATTGGCTGTGGCTGGGGCGGCTTGGCGCTCTACCTCGCCGAAGTCGCGGGCGCGCACGCAACCGGCATCACGCTCTCGCGAGAACAATACGCGCGTGCGCAACAGAGAGCGGTCGAGCGCGGCCGCAGCGACGATGCAATTTTCCGTCTCATCGATTATCGCGATGTGACCGGCGGCTTCGACCGAATCGTGTCGGTCGGCATGTTCGAACACGTCGGCGTCGGCTTTTACGACAGGTACTTTCGCAAGTGCGCGCAACTCCTTGACGACGATGGCGTGTTTCTTCTCCACACCATCGGCCGCAGCAGTCCTCCGAGCGTCACCAACCCGTGGATCGCCAAATATATTTTCCCGGGCGGCTACATCCCGGCGCTCTCGGAAGTGCTGCCCGCCATTCAGCGCGCCAGGCTCATCGTTACCGACGTCGAAATTCTCCAGCTTCACTATGCCGAGACGCTCAAGGCCTGGCGCGAACGGTTCCTCGCGCACCGCGAGGAGATCGAGCGGCTCTACGATCAACGCTTCGTGCGGATGTGGGAATTCTATCTGGCTTCCTCGGAAATGGCCTTTCGCGAGAGCGATATGGTGGTGTTCCAAATCCAGATGGCGAAGCGAAAGGGCGTCGTGCCACAGACCCGCGACTATATCACGCGCGAAGAAGCCCGATTACGCACCGCCGAAGCCGGGTACGCGCAGCCACTGCGCCTGGCTGGGGAGTAGCGCCGGATCGGCACGCTCTGAAAAGGTGAACGTCAAGGGCGATGTGTTTCTGACGGCGGTTCTTAAGTCGTTTGCGGTGGGTAACGGGGAAAGCGGCAATCTGGATTTCCCAACGCGGCGGCGCTCCGTTATCGACGATGCGTTCGTGGGAAGCGCAAACGGTTGTTAATTCCAGCGTGGCACCGTCCGTCGAGTAATCCGCGATGTTGAGTAGTGAATCGAAACCAGCCCCGAGCCGAATTTCGGTGACACGCCGCAAATCGGCCACAGCTCGCGACTCCTTTGATCAGGACCATGGCAGCATCCGATTCGACCGTCCTCAAGCTGATCCCAGGGGAGCCGTCGGGCCGTTCGCCTCCGCACAGCATCGAAGCCGAGCAAGCCTTGCTCGGCGCGATGCTCATCAACAATGAAGCATTTTACCGGGTCCAAGATTTTCTAGAGCCTAAGCATTTCTTCGAGCCGATAAACGGCCAGATTTTCGAATTGATTAGTCGCTTTGTTCGCCTGAACAAGTCGGCGACGACAGTTACTTTAAAAACATTCCTGCCAGGCGATCTTAACATCGCAGGGCTCTCGCTCGACCAATATTTGGCACGCCTCGCGGCCGAAGCGACAACAATCATCAACGCTGCGGACTACGGTCGGATCGTGTACTATTTGTCTGTTCGCCGCGCTCTGATTGAGATCGGCGTTGACATAGTAAACCTCGCCTACGACGCGCCTGTTGAGGCAACGCCGTCGTCTCACATCGAGGACGCCGAAAAAAAGCTGTACGAGGTTGCGGAGACGGGCCGTTACGATAGCGGTTTCCAAAACTTTGCGAAGGCGTTGAAGACCGCCGTTGACATGACGGCAGCCGCATTCCAGCGCGACGGCAAGCTGTCCGGTCTCGCAACCAGCCTCAAAGACCTCGATTCGAAATTGGGGGGGTTACAGCCCTCCGATCTGATTATCCTAGCGGGACGACCCGGCATGGGAAAGACAGCGCTTGCGACCAATATCGCCTACAACGTCGCCAAGTCGTGGAAAGGCGAACAACGCGCAGACGGCCATATGAAGACGACAGATGGCGGAATTGTTGGTTTTTTCTCGCTGGAAATGTCGGCCGAACAATTGGCTACCAGAATCGTCGCCGAGCAAACCGGGATACCTTCGAATAGAATGCGACGCGGCGATATCACTGAAAGCAATTTTGAAGTAATCAAGGATAAGACGATTGAAATTCAACATCTGCCACTTTATATTGATGAAACTGGCGGCATATCAGTCGCACAACTCGCCGCTCGCGCTAGACGCCTAAAACGGCAACGCGGTCTCGACCTCATCGTCATCGACTACATTCAGCTGATGCAGGGATCGACCCGCCGTGCAATGGAAGGGCGAGTACACGAAGTTACCGAGATCACAACGGGCCTAAAGGCATTAGCCAAAGAGCTAAACGTTCCAATCTTGGCTTTGTCTCAGCTGTCACGCCAGGTGGAAAGCCGTGAAGACAAGCATCCGCAATTGTCAGATTTGCGAGAGTCGGGTTCCATTGAACAAGACGCGGACGTGGTGCTGTTCGTCTATCGTGAAGAATATTACCTAACTAACAAGGAACCTCGTCCGGGCACGGTCGAACACGAGAAATGGCAAGGCGAGATGAACGACGTTCACGGAAAGGCCGAGGTTATTATTGGTAAGCAGCGCCACGGACCAACGGGAACGGTTGCCCTACACTTTGATGCTCAAGTTACACGCTTCGCCGATCTCGATGCCGTGCACGAGCCCAACTTCTGAGCTGTTCTCGACCAGCGGTCATGTCAGATTGTCCGAGTTCTATGAGAGTATAAAGCAACCCAACACGCTGTGGCGATA
>Ga0335078_10005854_pt1 | contig 18189 bp, 11 predicted proteins | sample Lox_Sample_32_FD_206711 | JGI IMG/M metagenome (GOLD analysis project Ga0335078, IMG submission 206711) | Soil microbial communities from Loxahatchee National Wildlife Refuge, Florida, United States - Lox_Sample_3.2 | ecosystem: Environmental > Terrestrial > Soil > Wetlands | place: USA... | reverse complement strand
GGGGATAACGGTCGATCCTGGGGGGAAGGAGTCCGCGGCGGAATTCAACTGGGAATGGATGCCCACAGATGACGGAAAGCTCTTCCCCGGCCGCGTACCACCAGGGGTGCAAAAGGGGCAGGCTGCGTTCCAGCTTTATGACGACGGCTGGCGGCTCGCTCAAATCGCTCTCAATTAGGCAAAGCACCTGTCGTACCGAGTTGTCATCGCTGTGGAACTAAAGCCCTCGGAAGCGCTGAAAGGAAGGGAAGGAATGTCTGACAATATTTTCGCTAGAGCAATTGGCCGGATAGCGCATTTGACTGCCGTGCTACTGATTACCATAGGCACAGGATTTGCGGCGCATTCGGATTATGGAGTGCTTCAGTCAACAGACGGCGGAAAGACTTGGCAGAAAGTGTTGGATGGAACCGCTGTTATCGATAGCATGGCATCGGACGAGAAGGGCGGACTCGCAGCTGCGACCGCAGGATATCTTAGCGGTCCGGGCATGGAATACGGAATCTATTATGCGGCACGAGGAACGACGCGTTGGGCGAAGGCCACGTTCTTTGATGTGCCGACGGGTATTGTTGATGTTCGTTCGCTGCTTTCAGTCTCAGGCTCCGAAATCATTGCCGCGGGTAGTGGCGGAGTCCACAAGTCTTCCGATGATGGTGCCACTTGGAAGCGACTTTCCGCACCAATTGCTGGAGTGACATTTCAAGCCTTGGCTAAAAGCTCACAAGGAGTCCTCCTGGCGGGCGCCTCGGATGGAATCTACCATTCCACAGATGGGGGGAGTCATTGGATCAGACTCGGACTGCGGGACAAGACCGTTACGTCTCTGGTGGTCGCTCCGAATGGGCAGCTTCTCGCAGGGACAGCGCGTAACGGCCTATTCAGCTCATCTACGAGCGGACGATCATGGACTGCCGCCAGTTCCCTGTCGGGAAACACAATATCGGCCCTCAGCGTAGACAAAACTGGTCACGTGTTTGCAGGCGTTGTTGGTCGCGGAATTTTGAAATCCGAGGATGGCGGTCGAACGTGGATCAGCACCTTGTCGCTTGGTAAGAATACGGCGACCTACGCACTCTCTGTAGCGCCAGGCGGAGAGATCTATGCCGCTGCGGGTGAGTGTTGCCCAGTAAACGCTGTGTATCTATCCCGATCTAGAGATGATGGCAAGACCTGGGAACGTATTCTGCGGGTTGCCGATGGAGTCGCGATTGGATCAATTGTCGCAGCGCGTGATGGTGCAGTTTTCGTCGGACTCACTACGGTAGGTGAATAGGCTAAGTGAGCTGTGCCTAGGAGTGGTAAGCTCCTCCAAGTGCATAATCGCGAGGATGATGCGGTACTAGCCGTGGATGGATCAACTCAACACGCGGAGGCCTTTGCGTTGGACGACGCGATTCCAAATTGCTGGCAGAAAGGAAGAGCCGACAAATGAGATTGCTTTCATTATCGTGTATTGGCATCACCGCTATCTCTTGTTGGGCCCAAAGCTTCAATATCAGCACCATTGCTGGTAACGGCGGAAGTGGCTTCGCCGGCGACGGCGGAATGGCGACCAATGCGCACATCACCTCTCCTGCGGGTCTCACGGTGGATTCCTCGGGTAACCTCTACATCGCCGATGCTGTGAATCAGCGAATTCGAAAGATATCATCGAACGGCATCATTACGACGGTGGCTGGCAACGGCACCGCGGCTTATTCAGGCGATGGAGGCCCAGCCACTAGCGCTGCGATCCAGATCACGTCTTTGGGCCAAGCGGCATCTGCCGTGGTTGTGGACAATGCTGGCAACCTTTACGTAGCTGATTCGTGGAACAACCGAGTTCGAAAGGTATCGGTCACGGGGATCATCACAACTGTTGCGGGTACCGGTGGTGGTGGTTACACAGGCGACGGTGGTCCCGCCACGAGCGCACAAATTGGCAACCCAGCCGGGTTGGCCATCGATTCTGCTGGAAACCTTTACATTGCTCACTATACTGCTTTTGATTGCGTAGTTCGGAAGGTCTCCGTCAATAACATCATTACTACGGTAGCCGGTACGTCAAATTGCGGATACTCGGGCGATGGAGGTCCAGCTACCAGTGCCCTTCTCAACCGACCCGAGGGATTGGCCATAGATATTGCGGGTAACCTCTATATTGCCGATACCGATAACCAGCGAATCCGGAGAGTGGCACAGAACGGAATCATCACAACGGTCGCTGGGACGGGCGATTATCGATACGACGGAGATGGAGGACCTGCCACGAGTTTTGCGTTGAACTATCCGTATGGCGTCGCCGTAGACGCCGCCGGTGACCTGTATATTGCGGACGCGAATAACTATCGGATACGCCGAGTCTCGAGCACTGGCACGATCACGACCGTGGCTGGGAATGGGAACTACGGGTTTGGAGGTGACGGAGGTCCAGCAACGAGTGCCGAGCTGACTCAACCGGATGCCATTGCGATTGATTTTGCAGGCAATCTCTACATCTCGGATCTGGACAACGAGCGAGTCCGGCGATTGTCGCTGGGCATGGTCAGTTCGCCCCAGAGTGGGCCGCCGATTCTCTTCGTGCACGGCTTTTGCAGCACCGCAGACGATTGGAACACGCTGGAGGAACAGGTGATCGGCTATATGAGCGTGACCAGTTCACAGGACGCCCCGCTTTACACTGACAAGACCCCTTACACGCTCTATTATGACGGAAGCGCCGTTCGGCAGTACCCCGGCGGTGCCGACCTTACTTCCAAGCCAATCCCGGCCACAGCGCGATTCTTTGCGATCGATTTCTATGCGCCTGGGGCGTTCGGCTCAGGCGCAGACGGCCCCATCGACACGAGCGCCGTCGCACAGGTGCCTATTGTAAATAAGGCCGACGAACTTGCCCATGTCATCCAGGCGATTACCGTGCAATCCGGCACGCCCGCCGTGATCGTTGTGGCGCACAGCATGGGCGGCTTGGTGGCCCGTGCCTACATGCAGGGACTCGCGGCTACTGCCTATGCGCAGGACGTTACGAAACTGATTACCCTCGATACACCCCATAGCGGAGCATCGCTCGCCTCAAGTCAATTCTGGGCTGAAGTCGTAAACCATTACTACCCGAATTGTCAACTCGCGAGCAGCGTCAACCAAGCCGAATTGGCGCCTAATAGCTCGTTGATGGGCTTGCTTCACAACACGGCAAGTGCACTGCCCGCGAGTGCTACGCTGACTGCAATAGAAAGCTACACGACGCCTGGACTTATCCCCCTGGATTCGGGTCCTGACGATGGAGTGGTTATGCAATCGGAGCAGTCGTTCGTGAACAGCATAGCGGGTGCCGCGCCGCCATCCTCCACGTACTACGATTTATCCAACCCATTCCAAAGTTTTCCATCGAATTGTTCCGTTTCACTTCCCTGGCCCATGCTGCACGTGCTAAGTTGTCTCGGAGCACAAGAGCAGACTTGGGTGTTGGTTGAGTCGGAAATTCAGAAGGCGCTCACAGGCGGGGCAGGTGCCAATGGCCCCGTGATAACCGGCGTCGTGAACGCTTTTGCCGCAGGTACGACAATTGCGCCAAATACCTGGGTAACAATCACGGGGACGAAGCTGTCGCCTGATCAAAGAACATGGCAAGCGTCCGACTTCCTGGATCAGCGGATGCCAACCTCCCTCGACGGAGTCAACGTTACGCTGAATGGCGAAAATGCCTATTTGTACTACATCAGCGCGAGTCAACTGAACATCCTCACTCCTCCAGACCTTGAAAGTGGGGACGTTCAAGTGCAGGTCTCCAACAACGGTAGCGTGAGCACACCGTTCACCGTCCATGTTCAGCAGTATTCGCCGTCGTTCTTTACATTTGACGGTGTCCACGTTACTGCTACTCACGCTGATGGTAGCCTCATTGGCCCGACAACTTTATATCCAGGCTTGAGCACACCTGCGAAACCGAACGAGACCATAGTTCTCTACGCCAACGGCTTTGGACCGACAACAACTCCAGTGAATAACAGCGCGGAGACTCAATCTGGAAACCTGCCGTCGCTGCCAACGGTGACAATCGCTGGAATCGCTGCCTCTGTCCAGTTTGCCGGCTTGGTTTCCCCAGGTACGTACCAGTTCAATGTGGTTGTGCCTGCCTCAGCCCCAACCGGATCGGATGTTCTTTTAGGAAGATATGCTGGCCTCACGACGCAAGCTAGTGTAGAACTCGCGGTCAACTCGCCTTCGGCCTCACCAAAGATAACTGAATACGATGTCTCGGCTGTGTCGTTCTCCCCTACCGGGATAACGGCGGGACCAGACGGTGCCCTTTGGTTCACTGAAACGGGAGGGCCGGGCAGAATCGGTCGGCTTGCAACTGATGGCACGGCTGCTGGATATTCGGTGCCAACGTCGCCGAGTTACCCTGCGATCATTGCAGGCCCCGACGAAGCTCTGTGGTTCACAGAGTTCTTTGGGAACAAAATAGCCCGGGTCACGACGGCTGGAAGCGTTACCGAGTATCCTGTTCCAACTCCTTCAGCTGGCCCCAACGGAATTGCTCTCGGATCGGACGGAGCCGTTTGGTTCACAGAGGTATTTTCGGGCAATCAGATCGGCAGAATTAATACCACTGGCGCAGTTAAGGAATATCTGATTCCAACCTCCGGAAGCAAGCCGTATTCAATCTGCTCAGGGCCGGATGGGGCTCTTTGGTTCACAGAAAGCGGCACAGGCCAGATTGGACGTATCACCACGTCAGGGAGCATTACCGAATTTCCCATCCCCACGCCCAATAGTTTCCCCGGCGGAATTGTAGCAGGACCAGATGGCGCGCTCTGGTTTACCGAAGCCAACAAGATCGGACGCATCACAACTGCTGGTGCCATTACTGAATACGCCATACCGACAGCCAACAGCAGTCCTACCGGTATCGCCATCGGACCGGACAGTGCTCTCTGGTTTACGGAAAACACTGCGAATAATATAGGACGGATCACAACGGGTGGCGTCATTACCGAATATCACGTGCCAACAGAGTCTTCAGGTCCCTGGGGAATCGTCGCCGGACCGGACGGTGCCATCTGGTTTACTGAGTCTGATGTCGGCAAGATTGGGCGTGTGGCTTTATGAAGATCGGCCAACTCTCCATTTTTGACGAACCGACTTGCCGAACCTCTCGATCCAGCAGCTTGTAATCCTGCGGCAGTTGAGCGAGCGCCGGCGGACGAGCTGCAGTGGTCTAATCGGTCGGCGTACCAGGGAATTCAAGACCAGCGACGCGGCGCTGCTCCGAAAGCTATCGTCCTCGATCACGCCCGCTATTGATCGACACGCGGCCCTGGAGAAAGCGCAAAGACAGTCGTTCACCGATTCGAACATCTCGGCCGAGAGAAGTTGACGTTATGACGAAGAAGCTATTCGCTGCTGTCGCGAACGCGACATGCGCCTCGTCTTTGGCGACGGCTCTGGCGGTCACCTGACCCGTCTGCGGAGGCTCGCGCTCGGAGATGGGCATTTCTTGAATAGCTGTTCCAGATTCCGACATGTACGCTCTGGCCAGTTTCGCTACCTCTTCACGCCCTTGCGACGGGGTGAGCTCGGCCCGCTCTGGCTCTGTCCCATCCGGAACAGGGCCAGCCGCTTGCAGATCGCCTTTGTCGAGATCCAAGAGAGAATCCAATTCTGCTTGCCGGGCGAGCAATCCCTTCAGCCGCTCTTCGTGCTCGAACGGGCGATCAGCCTGTATCCGGTAGTCGGCGAGTTCTTTCTCGACGCGAGCGACGCGGTTCTGCTGATCTACGGCGAGCTTATCCAAATTTCTCAACGTGTGCTCGATGCTCTGGACCGTGCCAATCGGATTCGTAGGATTCAGATTCGCAGCATAGGTCGCTCGTCCACGAACGAAAAGATCCGGGATGCGGTCGTCCTCTTGCAGCATTCCGAACCCGCTGCTCTTCCCCCTGCTCAAGATCTCGAACCCTCGAAAACTGCCGCGCGGCTGCATTGTGTGGTCATCGCGCCAGGTTAGGATCGCGATGGTCAGCGCCTTGGCCGCCTCCTCGCGTGCGCCTTTGGCGGAGAAGACCCGGTTGCCTACCTTCATGACAAACTCGTCGGACTCGTTCGCGTTTCTGGTCGCGATGTCCGCTTCAATCTGAGCCAGATGCTGTTTTGCTTCCGCGATCTGCCGGGGCAGGTCCCGCATTGTCCAACGAATGTGGCGCTGTTGGTTGAGGTGAACGGCGCGGAGCTGATCCAGCTTGCGGATTTCCGTGTCGACCTTGATCTTTTCAACGACCGCAGGATTACCAGAGGCGATTGCTTTGATCTCAGCGTAAGTGAGAGCGCCGCCTTCCAGATCCTCCGCCGCGCGAACCGATGTTTCTCCCCGCATCACCTGCTGGATGAAGCGGGCCTTTGTTTCGAGGGTTTGCCACATGTAGGCGTCAAAGGAGCCTTCGGTGACGTATCGGTAGAGTTGAACCTCTCTATTGGCGTTGCCCTGGCGGAGAATCCGGCCCTCCCGTTGCTCGATGTCGCGCGGTCGCCATGGAGCATCCAAGTGATGAAGCGCGACGAGCCGCCGCTGCACATTCGTGCCGGCACCCATCTTTTCGGTCGATCCCAACAGGACTCGCACCCTGCCTGCGTTTACCGCATCGAAGAGCAGCTTCTTGGCTGTGTCAGTGTCGGCATCATGGATGAACGCGATCTGGTCGGCCGGAATGCCAGCTTTGACCAGCTTCGCGCGGACATCGTCGTAAACATTAAAGCGTTCCGGGTCCGGCGTGGAGAGATCGCTGAAGACAAGCTGGGTTGACCGGTCAGCTTGAGTCGCCTTCCAAATCGTAACAATGCGCGCGACAGCGAGATCTATCTTGGTATCTGATTCCGGCTCGGCTGTCGGATCGACGAGCCGCATGTCGAGCGCTGCTTTTCGGCCTTCGCCCGTGATCTTCAGCATATTGTCTACAGCCGGGTCAACGCGCTCCTTTTTCAGCCGTTCGGCACGCTCGGTCAGCGTTCGGATGAATACTTTGAGTTGTGGGCTGGCGGGAGCCGCTACGATGCCGGGCTTGCCGTTTTCCAATTCGGGCCTCGGGAGGTTCAGCATGTCGGCCGTTTGCACGTCGGCCACAGTCCGGAATACCGTAAGGAGTTCCGGGAGATTGATGAATTTGGCGAACCGCGTATGCATGCGGTAGCCAGATCCATCCGGGGCGAGTTCGAGCGATGTCACGGCTTCAGCGAAATTTGCGGCCCACGAATCGAAGTGCTCCACCTTCCGTTCCGCCAGCATTTCCGGCGCGAGATAGCGAATCATTGTGTACATCTCGGCGAGGGAGTTGGAGATGGGGGTTCCGGTGGCGAACACTACGCCGCGGCCCTCTTCTCGTTCCTGCAGATACCGGATCTTCAGAAACATATCGAATGCGCGGTTGCTGTCGGAGTTCGGAAGTCCCGCGATCCGGCTCATTTTCGTTGTGTACGCCAGATTCTTGTACAGGTCTGCCTCATCCACGAAGAGCTGATCGACACCCAGTTCCTCAAAGGTCATCGTCTGGTCCTTCGATTCGCGATCGGCGCGTTTCTTGAGCCTGACCATCAGCCGCTTCTTGGCTTTCTCCAGTTCCTTTACGATCCGGCGGTTGTCTTCCTTGGAATCCTTGGCCAACCCAATCTCGGAATCGAGTTCGGCGATTTGCTTCTCGACGAACCGGTTGAAGTATTCATCGGAGACTGGTAGGAATTCGAATGACCGATGGGAGACGATCACAGCGTCGTAGTTTCCAGTGGCGATGCGAGCCATCGCCTGCTGTCGCTTGCCACTTTCGAAGTGTTCCTTTCCAGCAACAAAAATTCGCGCTTGCGGGTACAGCTTTAGAACCTCTGCGCCCCACTGGTCCACCAGGTGGTTGGGCACAACAAACATCGGCTTCTTCGCAAGGTCCAGGCGACGAAGTTCCATGGCTGCCGCCGTCATCGTCCACGTCTTCCCGGCACCCACGACATGCGCCAACAGTGGACTGCCACCCTGGAGGATGCGCCAGACGGCGTTCTTCTGATGTGGCGCGAGGTCGCCATCACGGAGAGACGTACGCACCATACCGGGCAAGGTGAGGTGCGAACCGTCAAAGTCCCGAAGCCGGAGGTTGTTGAAGCGGAAATTATATTCTCTTGCGAGGCGCTCCGCGCGGTCGCGATCTTCCCAAACCCAATCGCGGAACCGGTCTTTCAACTGCTGCTGCTTCTCTCTCGCCGCGATGGTTTCCGGCTGATTTACCGTGCGGCTCCCATCCTCGTGCTCGTCATACGCTGTCGGCGTCCGCCCATTGAGAGATTGCTCGATCAGCTCGGATGCGCGGAACCGAGCGGTACCGTGGGTCGTAGTGTTATTCACAACGTGTTTTGCGCTGTAATCGAGTTCTACGGTCCAGGTCGCGATGGCCGGCGCGTGGCCGATTATTACGCTCGCGCGAGGAACATCTAGCAGTTCGGCGACAAAATCGCGGACATCTGAAGGCGGAATCCAAGACGAGCCGAGGCGAGCTTCAATCTCACTGGGCTCCAGGTCTTTGGGCTGGACCGCCTGGAGAGCCTCAACATTTCGGCGGTAGACTGGATCGACCCACGCTGCCTCCTGCGCGACGGCGAGTTTTGCGCGCACGTTGCCGCTGAGATAACGGTCGGCGGTCTCCCATATTCCGGTCCCCGGATTGCAATATGCAAGAGATCCGAGCTCCTCCTGTAATTCAGAAGCGCTTCTGCCCGTCAGCGACTCCATGCGCGGCCAGTTGAGTAGGCCGGTCTCGTTGAGCGACACCAGCAGCGCCTCGGATGCAGTCTCGACGCGCTCAATCGGCCGATAGCGTTCCAGGGTACGACGCTCGAAAACAGCAGTCTTGCTAGCCTGCTTCGTCTCCGGGTCGAAGTCTTCCAGAGATAACAGGAGAGGCTGGTCCGGGTCACCGGCGAAGGCTTTGATGTTCTCCCTCGCGCTGAGAGGACCGAACCGCGCAACGAAGGAATCGTACGTGCGGTTCAGATGACGGCGGGCCTCCGCTATGCTTTCTTCGGGTGCATCCGCGAGTTGCGTGCGAAACACGTCGCGCACGGCGTCACGAACCTGAAGCATCCCCCGAATCCGCGCCCCAACCGAAACGGATACAGCCACCGGCTGGAACGCGGCGCCGCGACGCACCACGATCTGGCCGCTGTGCTCGGCGAGGCCGCCTTCTTTGACCGCACCGGCGGCGGGAACCTGGTCGGACTCCGATTGCGAGAGCGGAAACTGGCTCTCCCGGCTTTTGTACACCCTGGCCGGCAGAAGAGCCACGGCCTTTGGGAGATCACCTGGGTCCAGAGTTCCGATCAAGGCGGGAGCATCGCCATACTGCCCGGAATCCAATCCCATCCGCCCCAGCATCATGTCCGGGTAGCGCGCGTAGTACTCGTTCACGTACACCGGCCCGTCTGACGTCTCAATGGCTCGCAGTTCAGTCCAAGTTTCGCCGACCGCCGTTTCGGTGGAACGCTTCTGGAGAAATAGAATATCCGTGGTTACTTCTGTTCCCGCGTTAGCCTTGAACGTCGTGTTGGGAAGCCGAACCGCGCCCAGCAGGATCGAACCCTCCGCCAGATGGCGGCGGACGGCCGAGTCCTGCTTATCCATCGTGTAGCGGCTCGTAATCACTCCGATGATTCCGCCAGGCCGGACCACGTCAAGGCACTTCGCCAGGAAGTAGTCGTGGATCGCGTGGGTCAGGTGCGGACTTCCGCGGTATTCAGGATCGTAGACCGGGTAATTACCGAACGGGATATTGCCAACCACCGCGTCAAAATAGTTCTTCGGAAATGGCGTATCCTCGAACGCCTTTTCGTGGACGGTCGATTCCGGGTAAAGCTTGGCCGCGATACGCGCCGTCACAGAATCCAACTCGATCCCTGTCCGCCTCGTGCCGGCATACAACCGCTCCGGCATCAGACCAAAGAAATGCCCTACGCCCATGGACGGCTCGAGGATCTGTGCGCCGGGCTGGAGACCGAACCGATTCATGGCATGCCAGATTGCCTGAACGACTTCGGGAGAGGTATAGTGCGCATTCGGCGTCGACGCCCGAGCCGACGCGTACTCCTCCGCGCTTAGGAGGCTCCCCAGCTCATCCGCGACGCCCTGCCATTCTTGTGGAGGCGGTGAGGCAAATGCGTTTGGCATCGCTCCCCACCCGACGTATTTCACCAGCACGGCCTTTTCCTCTGGCGTTGCCGGGCGGTTTTCAGCTTCTATGTTTTTCAGAGTGCGGATGGCGGCGAGATTGGCTTGGGCTTTCTGCTTCAGGCCACCCTCGCCAACGCCATGAGCCGAGGTTATGCGGAGATCACGGGCAAGGGTTGCTGTGGATCGAGTGTCGCCGGATCGAACGACAACTGGGGCTGGTCCTCCTCGTCCGGGAGAAATGCCCATTCCCTCGTCGCGATCTCCCAGGCTCGGTGGTATTCCATTTTCTGCACCACCGTCAACTCGTACAGCAGGTTTCCCGTCAGTTCCTGCGCTGCGAAAATCGCCCGCTGAAGCTGGTTCCGGCTCTCCAGACTCTCGACCATCTTCGGTCGATGGCGTTGCCAATGCTCCAGGATCTGATGTCCAAGGGGCGTGAGGGTAACCGTTTCGGTCATCGAGGGACTCCTCTCCTAAATTATCGGCCAATTCGGCGTCGGTGGTTTCCCCGAACAGGCTGAGTTGGTTCTCGTTCGCGAATTGACTTCCGGTTCGTGTTTTCGTAGCCATTGGGTTCGCCCTCAGGAGTTGACCGCCAGGAAACATGGCAGGCGAAAGAGTTTCGCCCAGCCACGCAGCGCTGTGGCTTGGTACCTGGGAATGGGCGTGCCGTCAACCCAGAATGTGTTGCTGATGCCGATGATCACTGTCGGATGCTGAAGCATCGAGAGGAGGACCGGGAAGGTGAGCATCTGCTCGAAACAGATCAGCACTGCGGCGCGCTGGTGATCGATGGTGAGAACTCCGGGAGCGGTGAGACGAAGCGGGACGCTGGTCCGACCGAAAGGCCGCCACATCCCCACCGGAACCGGAACGCGCTGGTAAAACGTGGCTGATTCCGCGCCCAGAACAAGCATCGTGTTGTCAGTCGGCTCCGGGCTCGGCTTGGCCTGGATGAGGTGCAGCGGCGTCGTATTCATGGTCCGCAGTGCGTCAATGGCAGCACCAAAGTCATACAACTTCAGATCGGTGAATTTCTGTTGCTCGTCTTCGGTGCTTCGCGATCCTGCTGGCAGGCCTGCGCCGATGGCAAGTATCTGGCCACGCGCGCGGCATCGATCAAGCGACTGGCGCCAGAACGCTTCGGTCGCGCCAGACCAACGCGGAACCACGGCCTCAGGAAAGATAAGCACTCGGGCGGAACTGCCAGCGGCTGTCTGCTGAATGAATTGTGCCGCCAGGAAATTCCGGAACGGCTGCGAAACGTCACCGAAATGAGTGTTGACCGCGACCCAGCCGCTGGGAGGCGCAGCCTCGCCCGATTGCAAGCAACGACCGTAGATGGCGAGCCCGATACACAAAGCGATAGCGAAGCACCGAATGCCATAACGTCGGCGGAGCGGCAACGCATTCGTCGCAAGAAGAATCCCCGGCGTCAGTGCGACCGCCGCGATGCCGGCCCAAGCTGTTCCCGGAAACAGATAACCCGCCGCTGTCAGCGGGGACGCAACTCCGATAATCCCGAGTGGAGGGATGACGGTCGCAAGGAGCGCTAATGGGGCTCGCCACACACACCGCAAAAGATCAGATGTTGCGGCAAGGGTCCATGGAAGCGAGAGCAGGATGGCCGCCAATACCCAAATCGCAAGTGGCGTCGCAAAGGTCGCCCCGCGTCCGATGTAACGATCCAAGCCGGGGACCACCGGCCAAAGCGCGGCCATGTAGTAGCCAAATGCGCTCTGGAATGCGCCCTTCCGGGTTCGGGACGCCAGGCACGCTACCGGCATTCCCGCCGCTGCCATCATTGCGAGTGGGTAGCCGGTGGATATGCCCAACCCCATCGCAACTGCGGAACTGAGCGCAATCCCGTCTCTGAGGCGAGTGGTCATAAGGTGAGAAATGGCTTAACTCGATGGCGAATGGCACTCGTCGATAGCGGGCCGAAATAGCGGCTGTCGAAGCTACGCGGGTGATAGGAAGAGGCCACCCAGACAGTTCCGGGCGCCACACGATATCGTCCGAACGGCCACGCCAGCAGCGGCCGGCCTTTGGTGTCCTTCACGAGTGGAGCGGTGTTCTGCAGGAGCACTCCGTTCACGGAAATCCCACGCGCGGAGAGTTCCACCACGTCACCGGCGGACGCAACGACAGGCTTAAGCAGGGGCGCAGCGCCATCGCCACAGGCGCCGCGGTCGCGATAGCCGCGCGCAATCGAGAGGCTCGCGAAAGGCTCGGCCGGACAAAACTCAACAAGATTTGCTCGGGCGTCGCTGGTTGTGATGTAAAGACCCACTGGCAACGAGGGCGAGGAATTGATTCTCAATCCAACCAGACTCCACACCTGAAAAACGACAACAAGGACGACCGGAATGGTTACTCCTGGCCAGAACGTCGGCGAAGGGAGGAGGTCGCGGATTTTACCGAACAGGCCAATCGTCGTCATGAGTCGCTGCTCCTTCGAGAACCGGTACAGGGTCGCCGTTATGAACCGCCGCAGAGGGCGCGGTGTCGGCGCCGGATACGACTCCGCGGGCCGGCGCTATCAAGTGGCAGTGCCGCACGATGATCTCGTTGACAACTCGCTTGGCCCCATCCTTTGGAGTGAACTCGCGCTGCTCGATAGTTCCTTCGACAAAGATGTTCTCGCCCTTGTCGAAGGTGAGCGCGACTTTGGACAGGTCTCCGTAGAAAGACAGACTGTGCCAGTTGGTGCGCTCCTGCCACTGCCGGCCGCTGTCCTGAAACCGATACGTCTGCCCCAATCGAACATTCGCGACGGGCAACCCAGAAGGCAGGTACCTGACCTCCGGCTTTTTCGCCAGATGACCTGCCACTTCGACACGATTCATTTGCATATGAAATTAAGCTCCTTTCGTGAGACGGTATTCTTCGATGAAGCTGCGATCTACTTCCGATTCGGGATCGGAATCGTGGGGCGCAACCTCCGGCTTGCTGATTCGGTTCAGTGTGCGGTCGATGGGGCGTTGGTGTACGGGCTGGCCATCTTCCAGCGCAAGAAATTCGGTTGGCGGCTTGACGGCGGCGCGGGCGGTCAGCACCGGGTCAAGGAAGTAGAGCATCTGGGTGCCCAGAATGGGGTAGTTGCCGCTGACAAAAATGAGCATCTGGCCGGGAGCGACGATCCGCTCGGAATCGCCGTCCCTTTGTTTCTGCGGTGGTTTCAGGCGCAGCACCTCGTCCGGCGTCATCAACGGACGCTCGATATGATCGACGCTTGCGTTGATGTGGCCCATTACGGGGGAGAAACGCGAGCCCGAGAAGTTGTAGCTGGCCTTCTGAACGGTTTGGGTGCCGGTCATTTTACTCAGCAGTTCCGCGGTCTCGACCTGATTCGGAGCGAAAGCGATCCTCACGTGGCAGTTGGAAACGATGCTCTCGTTATGGCCGTAGGCATCGACGATTTGCCGGATATCTTGGGTGATGAGGTAGGCTTTCAGTCCGTAACCGGCCATGTAGGAAAGGGCGTCCGCAAAGATCTCCATCCGGTTCAGCGATGGGAACTCGTCAATCAACAGAAGGAGCTGGTGGCGATTCCGCTTTTGCTCGGCTCCTTCGAAGACCATCCTCTCGGTCAGGCGGTTGACGACCATCGTGAACATCAGCCTGATGAGCGGGCGCAAACGGATCTTGTCCGAAGGTGGAACCACTAGGTACAGCGAGATAGGCCTCTGGTAGTTGACCAAATCGGCGATCGTAAAATCACTCGCCGACGTGTTCTTGGCCACCAGGGGATCGCTGTAAAGCGTCAGCGCCGTCTTGGCGGTGCTCAAGACACCGCCAAAGTCACGCTCCTCCTTGTCGAGCATCTCTTGCACCTTCTCCCTGACAACCGGATGTGTGGCGGTTTTGTCGCCAGAGGGCATCCGCCAGTCGTGCTTGTATTCGGGATCGTGGGCGAAGTTGAGCAGATCTTCCAACGTGTCCCGGAAACTCGATCCCGGTGTAGTAAACACATGCGCCAAGTCTGCCAACGAAGCGACGCGTGCTTGGAGTGCGGCCTCATAGCACACGTGCAGGATCATTCCAGTTGTGATGGAAGCAGCAGCGTCTTGCCAATAGCGCTCCTGCGGGCTGTCCTCGCCCGTCCGCACAATCATGTTGGCGATGTTCTGGGCATCGGAGACATCGCGCGGCGTGAAAAGCCGGACCTCCGACAGGGGATTGAATCGAGAGCTTGCGTTCTCTTCCACCGGGGAGAACTTAAAGCAGAGGTGTCCCTGCTGAGAGCGGAACCCCGCTGTTTTCGCCCAGTTCTCGCCTTTGATGTCGTAGATGACCGCTGACTCAGACCACGCCAACAGAGTCGGAATGACGAGTCCCACGCCTTTACCGGAGCGAGTCGGTGCGAACGCCAGAATGTGCTCGGGTCCGTTGTGCCTCAGATAATGGAGCCGATTCGAATTCTCTGCGCACCAGGCACCCACATAGACGCCGCGCTGTGCATCCATCAAGCCCGTCCCGCGTATATCACGTTCACTAGCCCAGCGCGCGGAACCATGGAGATCGTCGGCGTTCTCCATGAGCTTGCGTGTTCGCCTGCTTGCGGCAGCGAAAAAGATGCCGACGCAAAGGAAGCAGCCAGCAAATACGATCATTTCCCCTTCAAACAGAGGCTTGCGAACGCGCGGGTCCTGTGATGTGGAGTTGTGCCATCCCCAGATCACCCAAGCAAACGGTTGGTAGATACCGCCGCCTGTCTTCGTGCGCAACTTCGGTCGGCCAAGCGCCGGTTGGTATTCAAACCGCGCGGCGATGAATTGCGTTGCTGCGAAATTCACTACCAGAAGCATCAGCAATCCGAAGCAGGTAGCGCGCCAGTTGTAGCCACCGAGATAGCCGGGCTTCTTCGGGGTTCGGTATAGTTCCGGCTGTCGATTCATAAACGGAATCCTTTGGAGCAATCAGTGAGCAGTCACGTTTTTGGACACGGCAATGCCGACATCACAATCACCGACCGCTGTCCCACTGATAGCGGCGCGGGCTGCATAAATTACGAAGAGAATGGCGCTAATGGCGAGCGCCCGGCACCAGTCACTTCGTTGTTTCATACTTGCTCCGTGGCGAAAGCGATATGCCGCCGCGACCATGAATACAGCGAAAATTACGACAGGTATCACCGCCCCAGATCCTGGGCCTTGCCACGACCGCGTGCCTCTCGAACGACTCCTTTGCCGTTCGAGTAGTTGATTCCAACGCTCTCGCCTGGTCCCGGTTGGCGGTCAAGCAACTCTTTTGGATGCAGAATGGCGGTGTTGCCAGATTGCCGCTGCAAAATATAGTGATCGGTTTCGCCCATGATCTGTCCCCGGTAGATGCCGCTCTCGGTGAGAGCCTCAATGGTCCGCGCCGATGCGCCCAGGGCGCTCGTCGCCATAGCGCGTGCCGCATTCAGTTCGTCATCGCGAGGCGTGACTTTCTGAGTGCCGTCGCCATTCTTGCCCGCAGGCGCGCTGTGGGTGTCTCCCGTGCTGTGCCGCTGAGTACCGGTCTGCTTGTCTTCGACCTTGAGAGTCCCGCTGCCCGGCTCCCACCGAGCGATATCATTGCTCGATTCGCGAACGGGAACGTCACCGGCCGGCGTATCGGCCCGGTCCGCTTCAAGTCTGCTATCTGTTTCCAACTCATCTTCGCGATCACGTTCCAGTTTTTGGGACTGCTCTTCAAGACTTGCCGGGCCGGAACTGGGCGAATCAGGTGTGGGGCCGGCGGCAAGAGATTCATCCGCGATTGAACGATCGCGTTCCAAAGTCAGGAGGTAGTCCGTGGCCGCGGACGCGTCGTGAGCGGCGCGGAAGATTTCGTTCTTGTCCTGGCGGAGGGTCTTGATCCAGGAACCAACATACGCTGCGTGCTGTTCCGGGTCGTGAGGGATTCCGCGCTCAGCCGCGAGGAAGACGCTTGCGAGTTCGGCGCGAAGCTCTTCTTTGGCATAGTTGGTATCGCCGAATCGGTAGGACGCATTCAGCGTCGGCCGGTCCAGCCGGGATGGATGACCGGTCCAGTGCGCGAGCTCGTGAAGCGCGGTTCCGTAGTAGCCGGCCGCATCCTTGAAGGCTTCTTTCGGAGGGAGATGGATGCTGTCGCTGGCGCGGTTGTAAAACGCCTTGTCACCTTGATCATGATTGATCTTCGCGCCGGAATTGTCCAGAATCTTCTCCGCCGAATTCACGACTTCAAATGGAGTGGGGCGCTTCGGCTGGTATTCCGGGATGCCGTCGATTTGTTTGGCGTTGAATACCGTGTACACGCGGTGCACCAGGCGGCTGTCGCGCCCATCCCTTCCGTTCCGGTCATCGTTGCCGCTGACGCCGTCGCCGTGGGCTTGTCGCTCAGCGGGCTTAACTTCCCAGAACTCGATCTGGGTACCCTTTTCGCCTCGGCGCACCTGCCAACCCTGGTCGGCTGCCTGCTTGTATGTCATCCAGCGGGGATCGTTGTAGCGGCGCTGCAGTGCCGTTGCCATTAGATGCAGCGCGTTGCCGCCGCGGTAGTTGCGGTCGGTAGTGGGGTTCTTCGGCATACCGACGGACGCTTCGCCGGGATTCCATGGCTTCTGCCACGGCGCGACGCCCTTTTCGAGCATGCCGATGGTTCGATCCGTGACCTCCTGGCGGAAATCACGGGGTTTGGCGGTGATGGGTTGGGCGGTTCGAGGGTCGGCTGTGGTGGTTGCCATACCGTCATTCCTCCTCGCTCAACTCCGCCGCGAATCCGGTTTCCGGCAGTTCGCTCTCGAAGCCGGAGCCGGCCAGCGGTTCGCCGCCGATGTCTTCCAGCGGGGAATGGAGATTGTCGTCAAAATCTTTTAGGTTCTGCATCTTGCCTCCTTTGGGTGCGATCATGGCCGTCAAATTTCAAAACAGGCCCTCTATGTACTAAGGGATTCTCGAAGGCCGTTAGGGACGACAACCGAGAAAATTCCTCAAGTGAAGCTCGACTGCGGCAGGGAATCGCAGACTGTTCTGGGAGCGGAGCCGGAGTCAGCGCCGCAGTTTTCCCTTATGATCTGGATGAAGATGTTTAGGAGTAGGTGGATATGGATATAGAGCAACTGGAGGTAAGCAACAGAGCGTATACCGTGCTCAAAGGTGCCGGGATCGACACGGTCGAGGATCTTTGCCTGTTCACCGGAGAGCAGCTACTGCGGCTCGGCAACTTTGGCAAGACATCCCTCGCAGAGGTACGAAGCGTCCTCGAAGGACACACGCTTTCCCTGCATACTGGACCGGCTGACCCTCGACTTCTGCTTTCTTTTCCCAAAGTCGGTGCGCGGTTTAACGTTGCCCTGAGCGTTGCCAGACGAGACCGCGAAAGTCTTGCCAGGTACACATCGCGAGAACTATGCCAAATTGCGGAACGCCTAGAACAGGTCCGACCTCACTTGGATGGACGGGTGCGGAGCCAATTGGCGACCGCCATCGCCCAGTTGCGCATGTTGAGGCAGGTCCACGAGACTGTTCTCGCGAGTGGTGATTCAGAGGTGTCGCTGCCTGAGGAGCAGCAGCCCAACGAGTCTCAAGGCTGAAAACTCAGTGGGGGCTTCCGGGCTTTTCCAGCCTGCGGTTCGGCCGGCCGGTGAAAGATCCGTGTGCCAAATCGGTGCCGCCGGGATCGGAGTGGACAACGGGCTGTCCGCTCCTCAGCCATCGTCGCAAACTCAGGCGATTCGCTCCAGCAGGTTCATTGGCTTGACCCGCAGGGCATGCGCCAAACGCACAATGTTCAGCAACGCGATATTCCGTTCCCCGCGCTCGACTCCGCCAATATAATTGCGATGCAGAGTCGATAGCTCTGCCAACCTCTCCTGAGACAACCCGCGTTGGACCCGCAACTCGCGGATTCGTTGGCCAAAGATCGCTCGCGGATCTGAACTACCCACCTTAAGGTCATGGTGGATCGTTGCCCACTATGAGTCTACACACGATGAGTGTGATAAGACCTTAGTTAACAAGCGCGATTGTGCAGCGCGCGCGCAGGACGCAACC
>Ga0335078_10005853_pt1 | contig 18190 bp, 16 predicted proteins | sample Lox_Sample_32_FD_206711 | JGI IMG/M metagenome (GOLD analysis project Ga0335078, IMG submission 206711) | Soil microbial communities from Loxahatchee National Wildlife Refuge, Florida, United States - Lox_Sample_3.2 | ecosystem: Environmental > Terrestrial > Soil > Wetlands | place: USA... | reverse complement strand
TCGACGCGGGTAACCCGGCGCTCGTCGCCGCCGCGCACCGTGAAGGCGAGGCCGTTCCACTCGAGCACCGCCCCCAGGGGGGGGACCCGCCCGGCGGTGGCCGTGACGAAGCCGCCGAGCGTCTCGTAGTCCCCCTCTTCCGGGAAATGGAGCTTGGGGAGGGCGGCCGCCTCCCCGGTCTCCGCGTCCCGGTTCATGAACTCCTCGAGTTCCCGCAGCGGCACGGTGGCGTCGGCGATCCAGAGCCCGGGGCCGAGGGTCTTCACCGGGGCTGCCTCGGCGTCTGCCTCGTCCTGGATCTCGCCCACGATCTCCTCGAGGACGTCCTCCAGGGTGACGACGCCGCTCGTGCCGCCGAACTCGTCCACCACCACGGCCAGGTGGGTCTTGCGCCGCTGCATCTCCTTGAGGAGCCGAGAGACCTTCATCTGCTCCGGGACGAAGAAGGCGGGCTTGAGCAGCTTGTCGAAGGGGATGGCGCGGAGTTCCCCCTTCTTGAGCTCCCCGATGATGTCCCGCACCATGAGGATGCCGACCACGTTGTCGATGGTCCCGTCGTAGACGGGCATGCGGCTGTAGGGGTTCTCGGTGACCACCCGGACGATCGCCTCCGGCGGAGCCTCCCGGTCGATGGCCACCATCCGGGTCCGCGGGACCATGATCTCCTTCACCACCCGGTCCGCGAACTCGAGGACGCTGTTCAAGAGCTCCTCTTTCACCTCGTCGAGGACCCCTTCCCGGGTGCCCACCCCGATGATGTACTCGATCTCCTCGCTCGTAACCGCCGGCCCCGGCCGCGACGGGCTGCCGCCGAAGAGGTGCACGAGCCCGTGGGTGGCGCGCACGAGCCCGCTCGAGACGGGCCAGAGGAGCCAGTAGAGGACGTGCACGAGGGGGATGGCGACGAGGGCCGCCCGCGCCGGGTGTCGCTTCGCGAGCGTCTTCGGGACGACCTCGCCGAAGAAGAGCACGATGGTGGTGGCGACGCCGGTGGCGACGCCAAGCGCCGTCGCCTGGGGGAGCCCGTGCGCCGCAGCGAGGCCCGAGGCCACGTCCCCGGCGAGCGCGCCGCCGCCGATGTTGAACACGGTGTTGGCGACGAGGAGCGAGGAGAGCACGCGCTCGGGGTGGTCGACCCACAGCCGCAGGAGCCGGGCCCGCCACCCGGCCGACTCCGCCAGCTGACGGCTGCGCAAGTCCCCGAGCGCGGTGAGCGCCGTCTCCGTCCCGGATGAGAACGACGATCCGAGGAGGACGACGACCCCGAGGAACCACTCCCATGTCGCCACGCCGGCCAAGTCTCTTGCCTCCGCCCTCCGCCCCTTTACCTAGCGAACGGCGAGGCCCGCCACTGGGACGGGCCTGCTCGCTATCATACCGAAGCGCCCCACCCCGGTCCGAACCGGGGCGGGGCGCCGTCCAAAGCTAGCGATGTCGGCAGGTTAGCGCTTTCCTTTCCACTCGTACGGGAGGATCTCGACCTCGGGGAAGAAGTAGGAGATCTCGATGCGCGCCGTCTCCGGGGCGTCCGAACCATGCACGGTGTTCTTCTCGATGTCGGTGGCGAAGTCCGCCCGGATGGTCCCCGGGGCCGCCTTCTTCGGATCGGTCGCGCCCATCACCTCGCGGTTCTTGGCGATCGCCCCCTCCCCCTCGAGCACCATGAGGAGCACCGGTCCGCTCGTCATGAACTTCACGAGGTCGGCGAAGAAGGGGCGCTGCCGGTGGACGGCGTAGAACCCCTCGGCCTCCGCCTGCGAGAGGCGCTTGAGCTTCATGGCGACGGGCTTGAGCCCGGCCGTCTCGAACCGGGAGATGACCCGACCGATGACGCCCTTCTCGACCCCATCGGGCTTGATGATGGAAAACGTACGCTCCGTGGCCATGTGTTCTCCTCGGTTATCCCTTCCTGGGCTTCGACTTCTTCGCCGCGGCCTTGGGTGCCGGGCCCTTCCCGGGACCCCGGTGCGACGGCCGGGCCGCGCGCGGCTCCTCGCGGCCCTTCGGCTGGCCGGCGGAAAGCAGATCCTTCATCGCCTTCCCCAGAACCGACGGGGACTCGCACACCACCATCCCGGCGTCCCGCATCGCCGCCATCTTCGCCTCGGCGGTGTCCGCACCGCCGGAGATGACGGCGCCGGCGTGCCCCATGCGCTTCCCGGGGGGGGCGGTGCGGCCGGCGATGAAGCCGACGACCGGCTTCGTCAGGCTCTTCTTCGCCCACTGGGCAGCGTGGGTCTCCTCGGTGCCCCCGATCTCGCCGATCATGATGATCCCGTCGGTCTCGGGGTCCTCCTCGAGCAGCCGCAAAACGTCCACGAAATCGGTGCCGTGCACGGGATCCCCGCCAATGCCCACCGCCGTGGACTGCCCCAGGCCGAAGTCGGTGAGCTGGAGCACCGCCTCGTAGGTGAGCGTCCCGGACCGGGAGACGACGCCGACTCGGCCGGGGCGGTGGATGTGGCCCGGCATGATGCCGATCTTGCACTGGCCCGGGGTGATGACGCCCGGGCAGTTCGGCCCGATGAGCCGGACGCCGGGCCTCTCCGTGAGGAAGCGCCGCACCCGCACCATGTCCAGGATGGGAATGCCCTCGGTGATGGCGACGACGAGAGGCACGGAGGCGTCTGCCGCCTCCAGGATGGCGTCGGCGGCGAAGGGCGGGGGCACGAACACCGCGGCGGCGTTGGCGCCGGTCTCCCGCACCGCCTCCTCCACCGTGTTGAAGATGGGCACCTCCCCCTGGAAGCGGGTGCCCCCCCGCCCCGGGGTCACGCCAGCCACCACCTGGGTGCCGTAGGCGATCATCTGCTCGCTGTGGAAGCTTCCGGCCGAGCCGGTGATCCCCTGGACCAGGACCCGCGTGTTCTTGTCGACGAGAATGCTCACGGCAAGCCTCCGCGGAAAGCGAGCTAGGACTTCACCGACGCCACCACCTTGCGAGCGGCGTCGCCCAGGTCGGATGCGGCGATGACGTCGAGCCCGCTCTTCTTCAGGATCTGGTTGCCGAGCTCCACGTTCGTCCCCTGCAACCGGACCACGAGCGGCACCTTGAGCCCCACCTGGCGGGCGGCGGCCACCACCCCGTTGGCGATGACGTCGCACTTCATGATGCCGCCGAAGATGTTCACGAGCACGGCCTTCACGTTGCGATCCTGGAGGATGATCTTGAACGCGGCCGTGACCTTGCTCTCGTCCGCGCCTCCTCCCACGTCGAGGAAGTTGGCGGGAGAGCCCCCGGCCAGCTTGATGACGTCCATGGTGGCCATGGCCAGCCCGGCGCCGTTCACCATGCACCCGATGTTGCCGTCCAGCGCGATGTAGGAGAGGTCGAACTCCTTCGCCTGCGTCTCCTTGGGGTCCTCCTCCCCCGGGTCCCGCATGGCGGCGACGTCCGGGTGCCGGTAGAGCGCGTTGTCGTCGAAGTTCAGCTTGGCGTCGAGCGCGATCACGAGCCCGGAGGCCGTGACCACGAGCGGGTTCACCTCGGCGAGCGACGCGTCCGTGGCCGCGTAGGCGGCGTAGAGCCCGGTGCCGAACCGAACGAAGGCCCCGACGCTCTCGCCCTGCAACCCCAGCGCGAACGCCAGTCGCCGCGCCTGGAAGGGCATGAAGCCCACCAAGGGGTCGATCACCGTCTTCAGGATCTTCTCGGGGTGGGCGAGCGCCACCTCCTCGATGTCCACCCCGCCCTCCGGGGAGGCCATCACCGCGACCCGGCCGCACTCTCGGTCGAGGGTGATGCCGAAGTAGAGCTCGCGAGAGATGCGAACCCCTTCCTCGATGTAGAGCTTGCGTACCTCCTGCCCCTCCGGCCCGGTCTGCGGGGTCTTGAGCATCATGCCGAGCATGCCCTCGGCGTGGATGCGGGCCTCCTCCGGCGAGCGGGCCAGCTTGATGCCGCCCCCCTTGCCGCGCCCGCCGGCGTGGATCTGGGCCTTCACGGCGCACATGCCCCCGCCCAGCTGCCGGGCGCCGTTCTCCGCCTGGAGGGGCGTGGTGACGAGCACCCCGCGCGGCGTCTTCACGCCGTACTTCCTCAGGATCTCCTTGGCCTGGTACTCGTGGATCTTCACCCTGGCCTCCTCGCGGTGGGCCGGCGCCGTGGGGCACCCGGACTTCGAGTTCTACGCCGGAGCACCCCGAGAGGAAAGAGAGACGCCGGGGCCCGCCTCTAGGGGCGGGCCCCGGATCCATCCCAGCGCGGTGCCCGGGGCACCGTCGGGCTACAGCTTGGTCTCGTCCACCGACTTCTTCACGCTGGCCACCGACTTCGCCAGCATGGCCTTCTCCTCCTCGTCGAGGTCCACCTCGACGATCCGCTCCACGCCGCCGGCGCCGATGACCACGGGAACTCCGACGAACATGCCCTTGATGCCGTACTGGCCGTCCAGCCAGGCCGAGCAGGGGAGCACGCGCTTCTGGTCGCGCAGGAAGCTCTCGGCCATGGTCACCGCGCTCGCGGCCGGGGCGTAGAAGGCCGACCCGGTGCCGAGCAGGGCCACGATCTCGCCGCCGCCCTTGCGGGTGCGCTCCACGATGGCGTCGAGCTTGGCCTTCTCGAGGAACTTGCCGAGCGGGATGCCGCCGATGGAGGAGTAGCGAAGCAGCGGCACCATGTCGTCCCCGTGGCCGCCGAGCACCATGGCCACCACGTCCTGCGGCGCCACGCCGGCCGCGTCGCCCACGAAGTACTGGAAGCGAGCGGTGTCGAGGACGCCGGCCATCCCCACCACGCGGTTCCTGGGGAACCCCGTGATCTTGTACATCGCGTACACCATCGAATCGAGCGGATTGGTGACCACGATGACGAAGGAGTTCGGGGCGTACTGCTTGATGCCCTGAGCCACCTTGGTGATGGCCTCCAGGTTCACCTTGAGGAGGTCGTCCCGGCTCATCCCGGGCTTGCGCGGAACACCGGCGGTGACGATGCAGACGTCCGCGTCCTTGATGATGGAGTAGTCGGTGGTGCCCCCCCCGGTGATGTTCACGTCGTACTTCAGAACTCCCCGCGTCTCCTGAAGGTCGAGAGCCTTGCCCTTGGCAACGCCCTCCATGATGTCCACGAGGACCACGTCTCCAAGCTGCCGCTGCCCGCAGAGCAGCGCCATCGTTCCGCCGATCTGGCCGGCGCCGATGAGTGCAATCTTCTTTCGTGCCATGTCAGGTCTCCCCTACATGTGCTTGATGATCTCGTCGCCGAACTCCGAGCACTTCACTTCCACCGCGTCCTTCACGCCCTCGTTCTTCATGAGCCGGGCGAAGTCATACGTCACCCGGTGGCCTCCGATGGCCCCGTCCATCCCCTTGATGATGAGGTCGGCCGCCTCGTTCCAGCCGAGGTGGCGGAACATCATCTCGCCCGAAAGGATCACCGAACCCGGGTTCACCTTGTCGAGGTCGGCGTACTTGGGCGCGGTCCCGTGGGTGGCCTCGAAAATGGCGTGGCCGGTCACGTAGTTCGCGTTCCCGCCCGGCGCGATGCCGATGCCGCCCACCTGCGCCGCGAGCGCGTCGGACAGGTAGTCGCCGTTCAGGTTCAGGGTGGCGATGACGTCGAACTCGTCCGGCCGCGTCAGCACCTGCTGCAGGGTGATGTCGGCGATGGCGTCCTTCACGAGGAGCTTGCCGCCGGCAAGCGCCGCCTTCTGCTCGGCGTTCGCCGCCTCCTCGCCCTTCGCCGCCTTGGTCCGCTCCCACTGCTCCCAGGTGTAGACCTTGTCGCCGAACTCACGCTCCGCGAGCGCGTAGCCCCAGTTGCGGAACGCGCCCTCGGTGAACTTCATGATGTTGCCCTTGTGGACGAAGGTGACGCTCTTGCGGCGAGCGGCGAGCGCGTAGTTGATGGCCGCGCGCACCAGTCGCTCCGTGCCCTCGCGGGAGACGGGCTTGATGCCGATGCCGGCCGACCCCGGGAAGCGGATCTTCTTGAACTCCTTGGGGAACTCCTTCTCCAGGAAGGAGATGATCTTCTTCGCCGCCTCGCTGCCGGACTCGTATTCGATGCCGGCGTAGATGTCCTCGGTGTTCTCGCGGAAGATCACCATGTCGACCTTCTGCGGGTTCTTCACCGGCGAGGGGACCCCCTTGAACCAGCGCACGGGGCGCAGGCAGACGTAGAGGTCGAGGAGCTGGCGGAGCGCCACGTTGAGCGAGCGGATGCCGCCGCCGATCGGGGTGGTGAGCGGACCCTTGATGCCGACCAGGTATTCCCGGTAGGCCTCGACGGTCTCGTCCGGCAGCCAGTTGTTGAACTTCTGGAAGGCCTTCTCGCCGGCGTAGACCTCGGCCCAGGCGATCTTCTTCTTGCCCTTGTAGGCCTTCTCCACCGCGGCATCGAGCACCCGCACGCTGGCGCGCCAGATGTCGCGACCCGTCCCGTCGCCCTCGATGAACGGAAGAATGGGGCGATCCGGCACGTTCAGCTTGCCGTTCGTGAGCGTGATCTTCTGGCCTTCCTTGGGAATGACTGGCTTCGCGTCGGACATGCGGAATGACCTCTCAAAAGCAGGAGGAGGGGAATTACTGGTGAGCGGCGGCCTTGTACCATTCTCGATTCGCGGCTGTAAAGCGAACCTCGCGAAGCTCCTCCGATTTCTGTCGCAGATCAACTGGCTGGGGGCCTCGCCGTCGGAGCCGGGAGAGGAGGCGCTACCCGGGGCCTCCGAAGGGAAGGCCCCTTACCCCCGGAAGATCACTCAGAGCCTGCCGGTCCGGAGGACGCCCCGGGCCGCGAGGAGCATGAGGGCCCTCGGGTCGGTGAGGGCCTCCAGTTCCTCCTCCCGCTCCCGGCCGAACGAGGTCCGGGCATGGGTCGGGGCGTACCCCGGATGACACATGAGCTCCGAGGTCCCGGGGGGGAGCTCGGCAAGGGCGGCGAGGAGTCGCGCCGTCGTCCAGCAGGGCCTCAGCGCCGCGTCGCCGAGAAAGTGGTCGGCGGCCTTTGCCCCGGCCGCCCGGATCCGGTCGCGCATGGCCGGATGGAGGGCCCGCACGCGGACGCCGCGCGCTCCCGCCCACCCGAGCAAGGCCGACAGCACTTCCGGCTCGGCGTGGACGTGGCGGTGGCTGTCCAGGTGGCAGGGGGGCCGGCCCGAGAGGGTCTGGAAGCGCTGCGCCTGGCGACCGAGTTCCTCCTCGGCGCGCGCCGTCCCCGTCCCAGGGGGGAGAACGAGGTGCAGGCCCAAGGCGAGCGAGGGCGGCGCGGCCCCGAGGGCGGCGGGCGCGAAGGGGGTGTCGACCATGGCGCTCGCCGCGGTGACGAGGCCGCGGCGATGGGCCTCGAAGATGCCCTGGTCGATGGCCGGATCGTAGCCCAGGTCGTCGGCGACGACGAGGAGCCGACGGGGCGGCCCGGGCGCCTCGGCGGCTGGGCTCACGGCGGAGCCGGGGGGGCCGCGGCCACGGCATTCGCGTTGGGCTCCCGGGGGAGCTCCACCGTGAAACTCGAGCCGGTCCCCGGAGCGCTCTCCAGCCGGATGGAGCCGCCGTGCGCCTCGACGATTCGACTCGCGATGTAGAGACCGAGGCCGAGGCCGCCGAAGTGCTGGGCGGGCACGGCCCGCTCGAAGCGGCTGAAGATGCGGTCCCGATCGGCGGAGGCGATCCCGATGCCGTTGTCGATCACCGAGACGCGCACCGTCTCGCCTCCGCCCTCCACCCGGACGGTGATGGGCTTCCCCTCGCCGAACTTCACGGCGTTGGCGAGGAGGTTCGTGAGCACCTGCTCGAGGCGGACCCGGTCGAAGGACCCCGTCGCCGGCCCGGCCGCCTCGACCTCGATGGTCGAGCCTCCGTTCGCCCCCCGGTCCTCCTGGAAGGGAGCCACGACCTCGCGCGCCAGCTCCGCCACGTCCATCTTCTCGCGCTTCAGCTCCAGTCGCCCGAGGCGGAGTCTCGAGAGGTCCAGGAGCTCGGCCACGAGCAGGGCCACGCGCCGGGTCTGCCGCTCGAGGGACACCAGCCGGTCGGCGACCACGGCGGGAATCTCCTCCTTGGAACGCTGCGCCATCCGCCGCAAGAGCTGCAGCTGCAGCTGCAGGGCCGCAACCGGGGTGCGGAGCTCGTGGGAGGCCACGGAGATGAACTCGTCCCGGGCGCGGACCTCCTCCTGGGCCTTCCGGTAGAGGAGCGCCTTCTCCTCGATGCGCCGGCGCTCCGTGACGTCGCGGATGGCCGCCACCGCGTAGTGCTCGGAGCCGAGCCTCAGCGGCGAGAGGCTGATCTCGGCCGCGAACTCCTCCCCGCTCTTGCGCATGCCCCACAGGCTCAGCCCGAGCCCCATGGGCCTCGGCGAGGGGTCATGGTCGTAATCGGCCCGGTGGCGGTGGTGCGCCTCCCGGAAGCGCGCCGGCAGGAGGCTCTCCACCGGCTGGCCCACGAGTTCCTCGACCGCGTACCCGAAGAGCTCGGCGGTCATCCGGTTTGCGTAGACGATGCGCCCGTCCCGGTCCGCGATGACGACTGCGTCCGGCACGAACTCCAGGAGCTTGAAGTCAGTCATTCGTCCCCGTCGGCACGGCGGCGTCCCTCGCGGGTATAACGGAGGGCGCGCGGGACTGCATAGCTGTCGAGGCTGGCAGCGCCTAGATCCCCGGAGCGCCCCCCAGGAGCTCCTATGCGTCGCCTCCTCTCGCTCGCCGCCGCCGCCGTGGCCCTCGCCCTCGCCCCCGCTCCGGGCCCCGATCCCGAGATGCGCCCGGTGGAGATCGCCGCCGTGGTCCCGCTCGAGGAAGAGGGGGCGCTCCTCCTGCTCCAGGAAAAGGAATCCGGAGAGGTGCTGCCGCTCGTCATCGGCCTCTTCGAGGCGAGCGCCATCGAGCAGGCGCGCCAGGGGAGCGTGCCGCCCAGGCCGCTCACCCATGACCTCCTCGCGAACACGTTGGCGGCGCTCGGGGCCACACTCGTCCGCGTGGACATCGACGCCTTCCAGGACTCCGTCTTCCGCGCCAAGCTTCGCCTCTCGCAGGCCGGGAAGCTCGTCACGGTGGACGCCCGCCCGTCGGACTCGGTGGCGCTCGCCATGCGGACGGGGGCCCAGATCTTCGCGGCCCGGCGCATCCTCGCCGACCAGGGGCTCTCCCGCGCGGACATGGAGCGCCTCCGCCAGAACCCCCGCGACCTCGAGCGGAGGATCCGCGGAGAGGGCCCGGAGGGGACGCGCCTCTAGCAGCCCCGCCCGGAGCCTCCCGGGTCCTCTCTAGGTGCCGGAGCGGGGCGGCACGGCGGGGTCGGGCGCGTCGAAGTCGTAGATCGACTCGACCCGGACGTTCCGGTAGCGCTCGAGCCGCAAGGCCATCCGGGACAGCCGGGCGAGGAGGTCCACTACGTCCGGCGTCCCCCCCTTGTCGGCCGCCTTGTTGCGGCGCCGCACCTCTCCGAGGATGCGCTTGCGGACCTCGCGCGGGTGGAAGAGGAAGGCGGGCGAGAAGTGCAGCCGCCCCCCGTAGGAGAGCAGGCGGGCCTCGATGAGGTCTCCCTTCCCGAGCCCCACCGCCATGCGTCGCTCCACCACCTGGAGGAGCTGGCCCGTGAAGGCGTTGCGGACCTCGATCTCCCCGGAGCGGATGCGGCGCACCTCGAAGAGCCCGCGCCGTCCCCTCCCCACCTCTCGGACCTGGGCCCGCTCGTCCGTGGTGAGGTCGCCGGCGCCCTCCTTGAGGAAGAGTTCCAGGGTGGAGTCCACGCCGTTCGGGAGGAAGTCGTAGACGTAGTAGTCGAGCAGCCGGTTCATCCGGGCCTCGAAGCTCTTGTCTTCCTCGTGCGGCTCCCCCTCGCGACCGAAGTGGTCGCGTCGGGCCGCGAGCAGCCAGTCCCGGCGCTCGGGCTCGCCGGCCCAGGCAAGCACCCGCTCGTGGATCTCGGCCAGGGTCAACGGGAGCGCTCCATCATCTCCACGAAGCGGCCGAAGAGCGGGCGGGCGTCGTGCGGCCCGGGCGAGGCCTCGGGGTGGTACTGCACGCTGAAGGCCGGCGCGTCCAGCACCTCGAGGCCCTCCACGGTGCCGTCGTTCAGGTTCACGTGGCTGACGCGACCTCGCCGTCCCAGGGAGCGCTCGTCGACTGCAAACCCGTGGTTCTGGCAGGTGATGCTCACCTTCCCGGTGCGCAACTCCTTCACCGGCTGGTTCGCGCCGCGGTGGCCGAACTTGAGCTTGTAGGTGGAACCCCCGAGGGCGAGCGCCAGGATCTGGTGGCCGAGGCAGATCCCGAAGACCGGGACCTTCCCGAGCAGCGCGGCCACCGCCTCCCGGGCCCCCGGCACCGCCGCCGGATCCCCCGGGCCGTTCGTGAGGAAGACCCCGTCGGGCCGGAGGGCGAGCGTCTCCTCGGCGGTGAAGCGGCCCGGCACCACCGTGACCCGGCACTCCATCTCGGCGAGGAGGCGCAGCATGGAGCGCTTGAGCCCCCAGTCGTAGGCCACCACGTGGAAGCGCGGCGAGCCCACCCGCTCGCGCTCCGCGCCGCCGAAGGTGTCGGCGCCCTTCTCGACCCACTCGTAGGGCTCGGGCGTGGAGATGCGGGTCGCCAGGTCCTGCCCCTCCATCCCCGGGAGCGAGCGGGCCCGGGCCACGAGTGCCGAGTCGCTCCCCTCCGTGGAGATGACGCCCATTTGCGCGCCGGTGACGCGAATGTGCCGGGTGAGGCGGCGGGTGTCGATGTCGTGGATCCCCACCACCCGGTGGCGCCTCAGGTAAGCGTCGAGCGACTCCTCGGCGCGGAAGCTCGAGGGCTCCTCCGCGTAGTGGCGCACGATGAACCCGGTGGCGTGTGGCTTCGCCGACTCCTGGTCGACGCGGTTCGCGCCGTAGTTCCCCTGCTCCGGGTACGTCATGCACACCATCTGGCCCACGTAGGAGGGATCGGTGAGGACCTCCTGGTATCCGGCCATCGAGGTGTTGAAGACGACCTCCCCGGAGGCCTCCCCCGGTGCTCCCCAGGACAGGCCGTGGAAGACGGCGCCGTCCGCCAGGGCCAGCGTGGCTCGCTTCACCGGGCGCTCCACTCGTGGACGAGCCGCCCTCCGAGCACCGTGTGGGTGGCTCGCCCCCGGAGGCGGCGGCCCTTCCAGGGCGTGTTCCGGGCGCGGGAGCAGAGCTTCTCGGGGTCCACCGCCCACTCCGCATTCGGGTCGAGCACCGCCACGTCTGCGACCGCCCCGACCGCGAGGGTGCCGCCCGGGATCCCGAAGCACCGGCAGGCGCCGGCCGTGAGGGCCTCCACGAGACGCCTCTCGGAGAGGATCCCCCGACGACAGAGCTCGGCGACCACCGGGAAGGCGGTCTCGAGGCCGATGATGCCGTTCGCGGCGGCGTCGAACTCCACCTTCTTGTCCTCCACGGCGTGAGGGGCGTGGTCGGTGGCGATGGCGTCGATGGTACCGTCCGCGAGCCCTTCCTGCACGGCCCGGACGTCGGCCGCGGAGCGGAGCGGCGGGTTCATCTTCAGGTCGGTGTCGTAGTCGCTCGCCGCCACATCCTCGTCGGAGAGGGTGAGGTGGTGCGGAGAGACCTCGGCAGTGACCGGCAAGCCGCGGCGCTTCGCCTCGCGGACCGCCCGCACGCTGCCGGCCGCCGAGAGGTGGCAGAAGTGGAGGCGGCCGCCGGTGAGCTCCGCGAGCGCCAGGTCGCGCACCACCATGACCTCCTCGGCCTGGGCCGGGTTCCCCGTGAGGCCGAGGCGCGTGGCCGGGGGCCCCTCGTTCATGACTCCCTTCCCCACGAGGAGCAGGTCCTCCTCGTGGACGGCCACCGGGAGGCCGAAGGCCTGGGCGTACTCGAGCGCGCGGCGCATGAGCGCGGCCGAGGCCACCGGGCTGCCGTCGTCGGTGACGGCGACGCAGCCGGCCGCCTTGAGCTCGCCGTACTCGGCGAGCTCCTCCCCCTTCCTCCCCCGGGTGATGCATCCGAGCGGGTAGACGCGAGCCAGCCCGGCGGCGGCGGCGCGGGCGAGGATGAGCTCGGTGACGCTGGCGTTGTCGTTCGCCGGCACCGTGTTCGGCATGGCGCAGACGGCCGTGAACCCACCGGCCGCCGCCGCCCGCGACCCGGTCTCCACCGTCTCCTTGTACTCGTGGCCGGGCTCGCGCAGGTGCACGTGCAGGTCGACGAAGCCGGGGGTCACCCAGCGGCCGCGCGCGTCGATGACCCTCGCGTCCCGCGGCGCCTCCAGGCGCTCCGCGACCTCGGCGACGCGCCCGTCGCGCACCACCACGGTCCGGACCCCGTCGATGCCGGTCGCGGGGTCGATGACCCGCCCCCCCTGGATGATGAGGACCTCGTTGTCGTGGGACTGGCTCATGGTGTCAGACCTTCTTTCGCGCGGGCGCTCTCTCCGGAGCCGCCGGCCAGCAGGTAGAGGACCGCCATCCGCACCGCCACTCCGTTCTGGACCTGGTCGAGGATCAGGCTGTGTGGCCCGTCGGCGACGTCGCTCGAGAGCTCGACGCCCCGGTTGATCGGCCCGGGGTGCAGGATCACCGCCTCGGGCTTGAGCCACTCCGCCGTCTTGCGGACGTTGAGCCCCCAGTACTTGGAGTACTCGCGGGTGTTGGGGATCAAGGGGTCGCCGATGCGCTCGTGCTGGATCCGCAGCATGATGACGGCGTCCGCGCCGCGGACGGCCTCGCGCAGGTCGTGGTGCACGGTGGCGCCGAGCGCCTCCGCTCCCTTCGGGATCATCGTGGGCGGACCGCAGAGCCGGACGCGGGCGCCCAGCTTGGTCATGGAGTGGACGTCGGACCGGGCCACCCGGGAGTGGCTGATGTCGCCGACAATGGCGACGACCTTGCCCTCCAGCGAACCGAGCTTCTCGCGGATCGTGAAGCAGTCGAGCAGGCCCTGGGTCGGGTGTTCGTGGGCCCCGTCCCCGGCGCTCACCACCGAGCAGGCCACGTGGCGGGCGAGGAAGCTCGGGGCTCCCCCGGCCGCGTGGCGAACCACCAGCACGTCCGGGCGCATCGCCTCCAGGTTCCGGGCGGTGTCGAGCAGCGTCTCCCCCTTCGTCACCGAAGACCCGCTCGCCGTCCAGTTCAGCGCGTCCGCCGAGAGGATCTTCGCGGCGATCTCGAAGGAGCTGCGGGTCCGCGTGGAGGTCTCGAAGAACAGGTTCACGACGCTCTTGCCGCGGAGCGAGGGCACCTTCTTCACGGGACGGGACAGCACTTCCTTCATGGAGACGGCGAGGTCCAGGATCTGCAGGATCTCCTCGCGGGAGTACGCCTCCAGGCTCAAGAGATGTCGGTGTCGCCCGATCACGGCTCCCTCCTTCCGCGGACGACGACGCCGTCCTCCGGAGCGCCCGCCTCCCGCCAGCGCACCTGGACGTCCTCGTTCTCCGGAACCGCCAGCCGCGCCCCGACGAAGTCGGCGGCGATGGGCAGCTCCCGGCCCCCGCGGTCGACGAGCACCGCCAGCCACACCTGCCGGGGCCGGCCGAAGTCGACGATCTCGTCCAGGGCGGCGCGCACCGTGCGGCCGGTGTAGAGCACGTCGTCCGCGAGCACGATGGTCCGGCCCTCGAGCGCGAAGGGGATGTCCGTGGGCCCGACCACCGGAGCCACCCCCCGCTGCGCCAGGTCATCGCGGTAGAGCGCGATGTCGAGGGTGCCCATGGGAGCCGCCATCCGGGTCGCCTTTCCGATCTCGGCGCGCAGCCGCTCCGCCAGGTGGACCCCGCCTCGGCGAATGCCGATGAAGGAGAGGCCGTCCTGCACCCCGGCCCCCCGGGCCCGCTCCAGGATCTCGAGCGCCATGCGGCGCACCGTGCGCTCCACCGCCTCCGCGTTCATCTCTCGGCCCTCCCCGTCAACGTGGGCTTCCCCAGTTCGGAACGCTGATGTCCGTCCGCAGGTCCACCCGGTAGGTCCTCGCCAGCGTGCGCTGCAACAACGGCAACTCGAGCGCACGCACGTACTCGAAGGCGACGTGCAGGCTGGGCGGGTCGCCCGTGCGCTCCCACACCACGTCCTGCACGTGCAGGTCGACGACGGGCACGGACTCGACTCGGCCGTTCTCGTCCGTCTCCTTCACCTCGTCCAGCGAGCGGATGCGCCCCACCATCTCGGCGACGAGCTCGGCGTCGTCCAGGTTCTTCACCGCCCGGTTGGCGTAGTCGCGTGCCACCTGCGTCACCTCGTAGTGCAGGACGTAGGGCGGCCCGAAGACCCAGGTGAGGTAGCCGGCGAGGGCGAGGGCGAGGACGAAGAGGAGCGTGACCCAGCTCACGCCGCCGCGGGCGCCGCTGCGCCCCCGTCGAGGTCGGGACTCTAGACCGTCCGGCACGCCGCTCGCTCCCTTCGGGCCTCCCGCTCTCCGCGGCGAGGTCCCTACTCCTCCACCTTGAGCACGGAGAGAAAGGCCTCCTGCGGGATCTCCACCTGCCCCACCTGCTTCATCCGCTTCTTCCCCTCCTTCTGCTTCTCGAGGAGCTTGCGCTTGCGGGAGATGTCGCCACCGTAGCACTTCGCGAGCACGTTCTTGCGGTAGGCCTTCACGGTCTCGCGGGCGATGACCTTGGATCCGATGGCGGCCTGGATGGCCACCTCGTACATCTGCTTGGGGATGACCTCCCGCAGCTTCTGGCAGACCTCCCGGCCCCGCTGGTAGGCGCGCTCCCGGTGCACGATGACGGACAGGGCATCCACCGGATCCCCGTTGATGAGGATGTCGAGCTTCACCAGGTCGGCCTCCTCGTACCCCTTGAGCTCGTAGTCGAGCGAGGCGTACCCGCGGGAGACGCTCTTCAGCCGGTCGAAGAAATCGAACACCACCTCGGCGAGCGGGATGTCGTAGGTGATCTGCACGCGCCGGGTCCCCACGTACTTCATGTCCCGCTGCACGCCGCGCCGGTCCTGGCAGAGCTTCAGGATGGCGCCCACGTCCTCGGCGCGGGCGTGGACGTGGCAGGTGAGGTGGGGCTCCTCCAGCTTGGCGATCCGCTGGGCCGCCGGGAGCTTCGCCGGGTTGTCGATCTCCTCGACTCCGCCGCTCGTGTCGGTGACGCGGTACACCACCGAGGGCGCCGTCGTGATGAGGGAGAGCTGGTACTCTCGCTCCAGGCGCTCCTGGACGATCTCCATGTGGAGGAGCCCGAGGTAGCCGCAGCGGAAGCCGAACCCCAGCGCCTGGCTGGTCTCGGGCTCGAAGGTGAAGGCGGAGTCGTTGAGCCGGAGCTTCACGAGCGCGTCCCGGAGCTGGTCGTAGTCGGCGGCGTCGATGGGGAAGACCCCGCTGAACACCATGGGCTTCACCACCTTGAACCCCGGGAACGGAGCCTCGGTGGGCCGGGCCGCCTCGGTGATGGTGTCGCCGACCTTGGCGTCGTGGACGTCCTTCACGTTCGCCACCACCACCCCGACGTCCCCGGCGATGAGCCGATCCACCGGCCGCGAGAAGGGCGCGAAGACGCCCAGCTCCTGGACCTCGAACTCCTTGTTGTTGGAGAAGAAGAGGATGCGCTGCCGGGGCTCGATCGTCCCCTCGAAGACCCGGACGAGCATCACCACCCCTCGGTAAGAGTCGTACCAGGAGTCGAAGACGATCGCCTTCAAGGGCGCGGCCGGGTCCCCGCTCGGCGGCGGCACCTTCCGCACCACCTGCTCCAGGATCTCCTCGATCCCGATCCCCTCCTTGGCGCTCGCCGGGACCGCCTCGCGGGCGTCGAGGCCGATCACCTCCTCGATCTCCCGGCGCACCCCCTCCACGTCGGCGCTGGGGAGGTCGATCTTGTTGATGATGGGGATGATCTCCAGGTCGTGGTCGAGGGCCTGGTAGACGTTGGCGAGCGTCTGGGCCTCCACTCCCTGGGTGGCGTCGACGACCAGGATCGCTCCCTCGCAGGCGGCGAGCGAACGCGAGACCTCGTAGGCGAAGTCCACGTGCCCTGGCGTGTCGATGAGGTTCAGGACGTAGTCCTCGCCGTCGCGGGCCCGGTAGGTCATCCGCACCGTCTGCGCCTTGATGGTGATGCCGCGCTCCCGCTCGAGTTCCATGTTGTCGAGGAACTGGGCGTGCGCCTCCCGCGCCGTCACCGTGCCGGTCCTCTCCAGGAGCCGATCCGCGAGGGTCGACTTGCCGTGGTCGATGTGCGCGATGATGGAAAAATTGCGGATGTGGTCGTTCGAAGCGGCCATGCGGCGGAGGGCCTTTTAGCACGCGCTCCCGTCACCGGCACCTGCATCCGAGGCCTGCGGCCGGTCGCTCCCTCGCTCGTCCTCGCCGCCGCCTTCCCGCGCCCGGCCGGAGCGGGAAGGGACAGCGCGTTTCGTCCCCGGTACACCCTTTCGGGAAACCGGCCTAATATTCAGCATGTTGTGTATATGGGGAACATACACCACAATATATGGTACTACGTCGCCTTGACTGGCCACACGCCGCAGTTAGATATCTAGGCCGCTTCGGTGGCGTCCGGCGGCGGCCGGCGCGATCCGGTGCCGTGTCAGAGGAACGGGGTAAGGCCTCCGACTCACTTCTCGAGGTGCGGCGGGGGTCAGGGTGGTGGGAAACGGGCTGGGCGATGACGCCCTCGCCCCACGCGACCGGCGGCGCCGAGCACCGGTATGGAGGTCGGGCACATGATCGAGCGGGAACTGGCGACGGGGAAGCGGTCGAGCAGCCGAGCGGGGAGGAAGGGGGCCAAGAAGGGCTTGGGCGTTCCCCGCTACTTCACCACCCCAGGGGTCGACCCGGCCGAGGAGCTCGCCTGGGAGCTTCGCACCGCCTCCATCACCGGGGAGAGCGGCAAGCTCATCTTCGAGCAGAAGGACGTCGAGGTCCCGAAGAGCTGGTCCATGCTCGCCACCAACGTCGTCGCCTCCAAGTACTTCCGGGGCGCCATGGGGTCGCCGCAGAGGGAGCGCTCCGTCCGCCAGCTCGTCGGACGGGTGGTGCGCACCATCGGCGCCTGGGGACGCAAGGACGGCTACTTCGCCTCCGAGGAGGACGCGCGCTCCTTCGAGGCCGAGCTCGCCCACCTCGTCTACCGGCAGAAGATGAGCTTCAACTCGCCGGTGTGGTTCAACGTCGGGGTGGAGCAGAAGCCGCAGTGCTCCGCCTGCTTCATCAACTCCGTCGACGACTCGATGGACTCGATCCTGCGGCTCGCCCACACGGAGGGGATGCTCTTCAAGTACGGATCCGGGACCGGGTCCAACCTCTCCCGCATCCGCTCCTCGAAGGAGAAGCTCTCCGGCGGGGGCGAGGCCTCCGGGCCGGTCTCCTTCATGCGCGGCTTCGACGCCTTCGCCGGCGTCATCAAGTCCGGCGGCAAGACCCGCCGGGCCGCCAAGATGGTGATCCTGAACGCGGACCACCCGGACATCGTCGAATTCGTGACCTGCAAGGCGGACGAGGAGCGCAAGGCCTGGTCCCTCATCGAGGCCGGCTACGACGGCGGCTTCAACGTGCGCGGCGGCGCCTACGACTCCGTGTTCTTCCAGAACGCCAACCACTCCGTCCGGGTCACGGACGCCTTCATGCAGGCGGTGGAGGACGACGCCGAGTGGGCCTTGAAGGCCCGCACCTCGGGTCAGCCCCTCGAGAAGATCCGCGCCCGGGAGCTCATGAGGCAGATCGTCGAAGCGGCCTGGACCTGCGGCGACCCGGGCCTGCAGTTCGACTCGACCGTGAACAGCTGGCACACCTGCTCCAACACGGCCCGCATCAACGCCTCGAACCCCTGCTCCGAGTACATGTTCCTCGACGACAGCGCCTGCAACCTGGCGTCGCTCAACCTCATGCACTTCCGCTCCATCGACGGGGGCTTCGACGCGGAGTCCTTCCGCCGGGCAGTGGACATCACCATCCTCGCCCAGGAGATCCTGGTCTCGAACGCGCGCTACCCGACCGACGCCATCGGCCGGAACAGCGAGGACTACCGTCCGCTCGGCCTCGGGTACGCGAACCTGGGCGCGCTCCTCATGGCCACCGGCCACGCCTACGACTCGGACGGTGGGCGCGCCATCGCCGCGGGCATAACCGCCATCATGACCGGCGAGGCCTACGCCATGAGCGCGCGCATCGCGGCCCACGCCGGGCCCTTCGCCGGCTACGAGCGAAACCGCGAGCCTTTCCTCGGGGTCATGCGCCAGCACGCCGCCCACGTGGAGAAGATCGACGCGGCGCAGGTGGCGCCCGAGATCCTGACGGCGGCCCGCACCACCTGGGCGGACGCCATCCGGCTCGGGACCCAGC
>Ga0335078_10005852_pt1 | contig 18191 bp, 13 predicted proteins | sample Lox_Sample_32_FD_206711 | JGI IMG/M metagenome (GOLD analysis project Ga0335078, IMG submission 206711) | Soil microbial communities from Loxahatchee National Wildlife Refuge, Florida, United States - Lox_Sample_3.2 | ecosystem: Environmental > Terrestrial > Soil > Wetlands | place: USA... | reverse complement strand
CGCACAAATCTTCGTCCGCACCGCACAGTCAAGCGGCGGAGTCGTCCCCACCCAGATTTTGGATATTCTGTTACTGGCCGAGGATCGAATACGGCCTGCTGTGCGCCTGTTCCGTCAATCGCTCCGCGGGGGGTTGAATCGCCGCCTGCGAAGCGGCCGCGATCAGCCTGTCAGCCCGCTGATTTCCTGGCCGCTCCAGCGCATCCGCGATTCTCGCCAGTTGCAGGCACAACTCCTCAGTTACGCCAGAGCGGGCCAGCACAACCTTCCTTTTCTTCTGCACCAACACCAGCAGCAACGCTGCCACGCACAGCAACAGCGCCCCTACGGCAAGCACCTGTAGGCTGGAAATCGCGGCAAACAATGAATAGATCTTGAGAACTGTGTCCGAGAGCAAGTTTTCCTCCCGGCTGGGTCATCTGTGGGGATATCTCTCATTATATGCGCGACTTTCCTCGAAGGTTGCAATGCAATTGATTCATCCCCGGCCGAGTTTAAGAGGAGCCCGGCGATGTTGATGATCGGATGCAATCTCCCTAAGCGCCGTCGGCAGGTTGCCATTGCTCCGCAATCCTTGGGTCACTCACCGTCCCAATTTCCCGGCGACGTCATCCGTTCGAACGGTACCACTCTCCCCATGAACAATCATTCTGCTCTGAGCTTTAGCGAATACCTCGCCGCGCTAACCTTACCTTCGTCCTCCGCATCCGGGCCGCGCTCTTCGGCCCGCGTGCGGAGATTCTTCTTCCCCGCTTTCCACCCCAGCGTTACCATTTCCCCGCCATGATCTCCGACCGAGCCAACACGCTGACAGGAGCCTGCCCCGAGCGCACTCGAAGGAACGCCGAAAACCGCGTGGTGAGCGCCACCAACGGCGGCAGTTCCGGCACCTACAGCTATGATGGCAACAACCTCCGCGTTGAGAAAGTCTCCGGCAGCACCACCACGGTCACCATCTTTTCGGGCGGTCAGGACATCGCCGAGTACGTCAACGGCGCCGTTCCTTCTTCTCCCAACGTCGAATTCATCTACGCTGGATCGCAACTCACCGCCGACATCTCCGGCAGCACCACCTACTACTTCCATCAGGATCAGCTTTCCAATCGCCTGCTTACCGATTCCAGCGGCAACGTCGCCACTCAGCGCGGCAATTTCCCCTTTGGTGAAGAGTGGTATCAAACTGGCGTCTCCACGAAGTGGAAGTTCACAACTTACGCCCGCGACACGGAATCCGGAAACGACTACGCCCTCGCCCGCTCCTACGTCAACCGCCTCGCCCGCTTCTCCTCCCCCGACCTCCTAGCCGGCGACCCCACCAATCCCCAATCCCTCGACCGATATGCCTACGTACGTAACGACCCAGAAAATATACTAGACCCGACCGGCAGATGTATCGGTCTGTTGAACGACAATGGCGATACGCTCAACTGCGTAGACTCCTTCGATTGCTCGATTGATGGATTCCAGTCGAGCTGCAGCATGGCCAATGGTTTGGTCCAGAGTGGCGCAGGAGTGGCGTGTCCGGAAAATGACTGCGGCAGGATCTATAGCGCGTCGGCTCATGGATACCTAGAAAAGGTGGGACTGCCGCCGGGAGCGCTGGTTTTGAACTGTGTTGGTCAGAGCCTCAGTGAACATGCATGCTTTTGGGCGTCTTGGAGCCTGCAATTTGTGGAGGATGGAACCGATCCATACCTCGTCGGCGACGATACCCGTTTAAAATATTTCGCCGGACAGCTAACACAGCGTGCTGGCGCGATCACCGATTGGCGAACGATCGCGCTGTGGTATGGCGCCTCTCTTTTCGGAGCAGGTGGGCAGGTCATCCAAAGCGTCGCTAGCTTAGACGCAGTCACCGTTGCTGTTGGGGAGGGTTCACCGTTTCACGTTGCTGTTGGTGCGTCGGGCACGTGGATTCACGCAACGGGCGATTTCTTTGGCATGACGGTCACCAGCGACGGCGCCGCCGCCTGGGTCAGAGGTTTTGCATGGTTCGAATTCAATATTCCTGTCCTGAGCCCGGAGGCTGTCTTGGCCACCGCAGGAGCGGCGGCTTCCACTTGCGTTACCGGAGCCTGCTCAGCAATTCTGAACGGCTGGTTGCCGTAAGCCAATGACCACAGGGAGAGTCATCCACGGCAGGACCGAGTCAGGGAACCGCTTTGTGTTCCTCATCGAGGAGAATTCAGAGGCGATTGCTTGTCTTGCCGCGCCAACAAGGGCCTTCCGAGACCCCGTCGGTCTGTTCATCCTTCGACAACTAGCTAGCGGATTTCGCAGAGCCGGGTATGCGGTCTCCGAGCCACGACCTGCCAAGGCGTGTGATGCCCTCTGCGAGATCAGCGCGCCCAAGCTTCGTCTCTTCGCCGTTGTGCTGGTGGAGCGCGTGGACGGAAAGGTTAGGTCCATACTTGAGCTTAGACTGCCCCGACGTTGGCGGCGCGGCCCCCTGAGTGAGGAAGAGCATAAGTCCTGGGTGGCAGCTTGCGCGCAGGTCCCTGTGATCGCCGCAGAATGCTTGGCAGGCGAATCGATCCAATTGGACCTAGCCGGGTAGCTACAGAGGCGGGGGATACGGGGTGGGCCATACCTTCAGATAGGAAGCACCTCCTGCGGTGGCCTACGCTTTGCGATTTTCAACGGGTGCAACGTTCTTCCTCCCTCAAATCCCCTCAACTCAACAGCCCCCGTCCCAGCCCGCCCGAACGGTACCACAATCTCTCTTGACATCCATGTTATAATAATGTATGTTGATTTCGACCGATCCTCTCAGCCACCCTCGCGGAACCCCCAACCTCCCGCTGCCTCTAATTCCCATCTCCCCGAGCCCGAACCCTGTTCCCCTAACCACCTTTAGAATGAACACTTGCGAAAATTGTGTTTGTAACCCTTGTGTTTGCTGCACATACAAAAACGACGTTTATAACTCCTGTATTTGCCACACATCCGTAAAAATGGGGGGAGGGCGAAGGCTCATTTCCCAATTTGGAATCTCCCTTCAATCCTTTCCACTCTCTTCCTCCAACGATCCCGGCGACTCCGGCTTCGCCTTCATGTACTTCGCATACCACGCCAGAATCCGGTTCAGCCGGTCCACCAAATGCTTTTCCTCATGGAATCCGTGCGGCTCCCGCGGGTACTCCACCAACTCCGTCGCCACGCCATACCGTTTCAGCCCGCGATACAGTTCCTGGCTTTGCCCCAGCGGATCAATCGTGTCGGCGGTCCCCTGCAAAATCAGCGTCGGCGTCTTCGCATTCTTCACATACAAAAATGGAGAACTGTTCAGAAATCCCTGCGGCTTTTCGTATGGGACGCCCCAAAACCACTCGTCATACGCGGGACCTTCTTCCGTTCCGAACTCGGAAATCAAATCCGCCATTCCCGCGCCGGAAACCGCTGCCTTGAACCGGTCCGTCTGCGTCACCGCCCATTCACTCATGTATCCGCCGTATGACCACCCGCCAATTCCCAGCCGGTCCGGATCGGCCACGCCCTTGGCGATCAAATCGTCAATTCCAGCCATGATGTCTTTGAAATCCGCGCCGCCCCAGTCCGCGCGGTTCATCTCCACGAATTTTTCTCCGTACCCCACGGACCCGCGGGGATTTGGATAGAAAACGACGTACCCATGCGCCGCCAGCAATTGTCCCCACGTTTCGATCTGATCGCCCCAGCGGCCCGTCGGTCCGCCGTGAATCAGCGAGATTAGCGGCAGCTTCGTTTTTCCCGCGGAATTTTCGGGCATCAAGAGTCCGGCTTCGATTTCCGTTCCGTCGAACGATTTGTATTTGTACGTTTCGAGTTTCGCGAGCGCGTACGATTTCCACGAGTCGTTCAAGTGCGAGACCTGCTGCGGCGTCCCGTCGGGTTTCCAGATCCACACTTCCGGCGGAGCGGTCGCCGATTCGCTCACGTACGCGATTTCCCCATCGTTATTCACTGCGAATTGGTGCGGATTGAGTGCCAGGTCCTTCAAATCCTCCCTCGTCCCCGCGGAGGAGAAGCGCACAAAGCGGGAATGAAAACCTTCGGCCACATCCATCAGAAGTCCGCCATTTTTCAGCCAGCGATACGCGAAGACCGCGCGATCGAGGCTCGTGCCCGTCAGGTTTTTCGCCGCGGGCTCTCCCACCGGCAGAAGTTTCAAATCGTGCGGCACCGGCCCGTCTTCACGGCATCCGATAAAGCTGATGATTTTACCGCCCGGTGCAATCTTGATTTCACCAAATGGGCCGCGCGGCGCGAGCAACGCCTTCGTTGCTCCATCGCCACTACTCACTGCAAAAATCCGGTTCGTCTCTTCGTCCGATTCCGGCTTGTCCGTCGCGCTGATTGCGAGCGACTCTCCGGAAGGAAACCAGGCCAGCTCGTCCACGTTCCAGGTTTTTGGCGTCAAAGCGCGTTCCTGCTTCGCTGCAAGATCGAATATCCACAAGCGCGCGTTCGTGTCTTCATGATCCACGGCGCGAGCATCGTCTTTGTCCTTTTCCTTTTTCTGCTCGGCTTCGCTCTTCGCATCCGGTGCAAGAAACGCAATTTCTTTTCCATCCGGAGACCACTCGAACGAGTGAATGCTGCGCTTGCCTTTTGTGAGCGCCCAGGCTTCGCCGCCGTCCGCTCGCATCACATAAATCTGTTCCTCATCTCCCGCGCGGTTCGAGAGGAATGCAAGCTGCTTTCCATCCGGCGACCAGCGCGGCTGCGATTCCGATTTCTCCGAATATGTGAACTGCCGCACCATGCCGCTCTTCGCATCGTAAATCCAGACGTGTTTTTGGCGTTCCGCGCCTCTCGGCGGCTCCGTAACCGCGAACGCCAGCCGGGTTCCGTCCGGCGAGTACTCCAGATCGGATATCTGCCGAAGCGTCAGGGAGGCTTCCACGGTGAGCGGCTTCTTCTCCTGCGCAACGGCACTTTGTGCTGCGGCAGTGAAGCTCGCAATCGAAATGCTGAGAACCAGCGCGGCAAGCGGCAAACGATGCATGGAAATTCCTCCTGGAGAGCGAAACACAGGACTTTAATCTGCGGGCTGCGCCAGCGTCAATGCAAAGCACAAGGGAGATCGCTTCGCGTTGCTCCGGTTTGCGCGCGTCGGATACAATCTACGTTTTGCTTTCAGTGGAGGAAGTTTCTCGATATCGCGATGCACGAAATCCGGCTGCGCAACACGCTGAGCAATAAACTGGAAACGTTCGTTCCGCTGGTACCCGGCGAAGTGAAGATGTACACGTGCGGGCCGACAGTCTACGACTACGCGCACATCGGAAATTACCGCACGTTTGTTTTTCAGGACGTTCTCCGGCGTTTTCTCAAGTCGCGCGGCTTCAAGCTCACCCATGTCATGAATCTGACGGACGTGGACGACCGCATCATCGCCAACGCCGCTGCGGCCGGATTGAGCATTCGCGAGTACACCGAGAAGTACGCGCAGGCGTTTTTCGAGGACTGCAAGGCGCTGAATATCGAAACGCCCGAATTCTGGATTCGCGCCACCGACCATATTCCCGACATGGTGAAGCTGATCGAGCGGCTTCGCGACAAAACTTACACCTATGCGAGCGACGGTTCGATCTACTATCGCATCGCGAAATTCCCGGACTACGGGAAGCTCGCCAAGCTCGACGTGGCGGGCATCCAGGCGGGCGCGCGCGTGGACGTGGACCGCTACGAAAAGGAAAGCGCGCGCGATTTTGCGCTCTGGAAGGCGCCGAAGGAAGGCGAGTATTTCTGGGAAACGGAAATCGGCCCGGGGCGCCCCGGGTGGCATATCGAGTGTTCCGCGATGGCCATGAAATATCTGGGAGAGACGCTGGACATTCACACCGGCGGGGTGGACCTGACGTTTCCGCATCACGAAAACGAAATCGCGCAGAGCGAAGGGGCAACCGGAAAACAGTTCGTACGTTATTGGCTGCACGCGGAGCACCTGCTCGTTGAGGGCGAGAAAATGTCCAAATCGCTCGGCAATTTCTTTACGCTGCGCGATCTCTTTGCCAAAGGCTACAAGCCCTCGGCGGTGCGCTTTGCGCTCGCCAGCGTTCCCTATCGCAAGCAGTTCAATTTCACTTTCGAAGGATTGCAGCAAGCGGCCAGCGCCGTGGAGCGGCTGCGCAATTTCTCCGATCGCCTCAAGCAGCAGAAATTTCCCGCGGCCAACCAGGCCGAGTTTGCCGGACGCGTTGCAAAAGCGATGGAGGATTTCGACGCCGGACTTTCGGACGATCTGAACACGGCGCAGGCGCTGGCGGCCGTTTTCGATCTGGTGCGCGAAACCAATATCGCCATGGATAAAGGCGAATTCCGCCAGGGAGATGCGGCGGCGGTATCCGATTTTCTGGCGGCGATTGACCGCATTTTTGCGGTGATGGTGGACGATGATGCGGAGAAACTGAAATTGCTCGGATACGGAGCCTCAGCCGACGCCAGCGATGCGGAGATTGAGAAACTTGTTTCAGACCGCCAGGCGGCGCGGCAGCGGCGCGATTTTGCCACTTCCGACCGTGTTCGGCGCGAACTGGCGGATCGTGGTATAATGATAGAAGATATGAAGGACGGCAGCGTCCGCTGGAAACGCAAATGAAAAACACCACTTATCTTCGTTTCCCACTGCATTTTTCGCCTGCTGAACTGCGTCCCAACCTCTTCGGTGTAGATTAAGTCCTCTCTTTTCAGTCAGTTCGCGCCGAGAGTTCGTCCTCCCGGAAGCGCAGAACTGCGGCGTCGCCACCCTTCGACAAGAACCGTTGGCATGCGCGCGACCCTACCGTGGCGCGCCAGGAAATCCGGAGGATTTCATGATTACGACTACAGAAACGAAACTGCCACATCTGGTTACGGCATTGCCGGGACCGAAGGCGAAGCGTGTGGTTGAGCAGGACGCGAAGTACATGTCGCCTTCGTTCACGCGGGATTATCCGTTGGTCGCGAAGCGCGGGAACGGAGCGATGGTGGAGGACGTGGACGGAAACGTCTTCCTGGATTTTGCGGCGGGCATCGCGGTTTGTTCGACCGGGCACTGCCATCCGAAAGTTGTCGAAGCCATTCAGAAGCAGGCCGCGGAATTGATTCACATGTCGGGAACGGATTTTTATTACGAAGGGCTGCCGAATCTGGCGGCACGGCTGGGGAAAACGGTCGGCGGTGCGGAAGAGAAGAAAGTGTTTTTCTGCAATTCGGGAACGGAAGCAGTGGAAGGCGCGATCAAACTGGCCCGCTATACGACGAAGCGGGACAAGCTGATCGCGTTTTACGGATGCTTCCATGGGCGCACGATGGGATCGCTTTCGCTGACCGCCTCGAAGGCCACGCAACGGAAAGGCTTCGGCGCGCTGCTCGGCGGAGTGGAGCATATTCCTTATCCGAATGCATACCGGTGCACGCACGGCCACAGCGCGGAAACCTGCGGCGAGGAAATCCTGGAGCAGCTGGAACAGCAAATTTTCAAGCGGCTCTTTGATCCTTCAGAGGTGGCGGGGATTATCATCGAGCCGGTTCAGGGCGAAGGCGGCTACGTTCCGGCGCCGAAATATTTCCTGCAGGAATTGCAAAGAATCTGCCGGCAGCATGGAATCATGCTGATCATGGATGAAGTGCAATCGGGAATGGGCCGCACCGGGAAATGGTGGGCCAGCGATCACGCGGGAATCGAACCGGATATTCTGTGCTCGGCGAAAGGAATCGCGAGCGGAATGCCACTCGGAGCGATCATCGCGCGGGCCAGCGTGATGAACTGGAAGCCCGGATCGCACGGAACAACGTTTGGAGGAAATCCGGTGTGCCTGGCGGCGGCGCTGGCGACGATGGATTTGCTGGAAGGCGGGTACATCGAGAATGCACGCAAGATGGGCGAATACCTTTTCAAGCGCACGGCGGATTGGACGAAGAAGTTCAAGATCGTCGGCGACGTGCGCGGAAAAGGATTGATGATCGGCGTGGAAATCGTACGCGATCAGAAAACCAAAGAGCGCGGCAAGGATTTGCGGGACGCGATCGTGGACATGGCGTTCCACAAAGGACTACTGGTGCTCGGAGCGGGAGAAAACACGATCCGGCTTTCGCCGCCGCTGCTGATTGACGAGGAGCAGGTGGAGTTCGCGGCACGAACGCTCGAAGAGTGCCTGCAAGAAGCGGGGAAGAGAATCTAACGCAAAGGCGCAGAGTCCGCCAAGAATCACAGCAGGGAGTCCCGCGGGGCCAAATGGAGTTTGGCTTTCGCGGGATTCTTATTTATGGGGTATATTGACGAGGAGTAAAAGTCATTGCAAGGAAAACCGGAAGACGAAGGCGGAAAGAAATGCCCCTCGTTTCGAAACTCGTTTTTGCGTTCGTGAGATGGAAAGCGCGGCATGGGTTGCGCGACTTCGGCAACGACCTCGAATGGACGAATGAGGAAGCGCGGAGGACGGGAGTGCATGGCGAGACGTACGCCTACTGGTATTTGAGAAATCAGGGATACATTTTCGTCGCGCGGAATTTTGTGCCGCGAAGGGCAAAAGGCGAGCTCGATCTGGTGGGATACGACGGGGAAACATTGGCTTTCGTGGAGGTTCGAACACGAACGGTGCGCGAAGAGATGACGGCGCTGCCGGAGTTGAGCGTGACGCCGGAGAAGCAGGGAATCGTGGCGCGGACGGCGAGACATTTTCTTGCGGAACGGCACGTGCGCGATTGCCCGTGCCGGTTCGATGTGCTGGCGATTGACAATTACCCCGGAAAACCGCCTGAAGTGCGGCTGCACAAGGACGCTTTCAGTCCACAACTTCATTGATCCGTCAGCGAATCTATCCAAGACCACAGCCATCGCTTGAGAGGGCAACGGGAGAGTTTCGGATGCGCGATGGTATCGCTATAATCGCGCCGGTTTGCCTGGAAGTGCGACGGACGATCGCGAAGGCGGAAGGGCAGATGGGCTTCGCGGGAAATAGGAGCGCAAAACCGATGAAGAATGCGGGGGCGTTTAAGAGAACCGCGGGAATGATGATTCTTGCGGCTCTCCTGGCGACAGGGATTCGCGCGCAGGGGGTGGTGAATGCGCGGCAGGTGTTTGATGGAGCGATGCGGCCCGACGTGGAAGTGAAAACATTCGAGCACAGCGACGAACTGTTCCCGGTGCGCGAAGTGAAGCGCGGGGACAAGGTCCGGCCGCTTATCGAAGCGAAGACGCAACTGGCAAACGTGCAATTTACCTCAAAAGGAAAAAAGTACGACCTCTACGATTACCTGGCATTGAACCGCGTGGCCGGACTTCTGGTCCTGAAGGACGGGGAAGTAAAACTAGAGGATTACGAGCTCGGAACGGGACCGGAGACGAGATGGCCTTCGTTTTCGATGGCGAAATCGGTGGTATCCACGCTGATCGGGGCGGCGGTCGAGGATGGATCAATCAAGAGCCTGGACGATCCCGTGACAATGTATGTCCCGGCGCTGCGAGGCGGAGTGTATGAGGGCGTAACGGTCCGGAACGTGATGCAAATGGCTTCCGGAGTGAAATGGAACGAAACGTACACGGATCCGAAGTCGGACCGGCGGGGGCTTTTGGAGGTTCAGCTCGCAAAGAAGCCAGGCACAATTCTGCCGTTCATGAGCGCACTTTCGAGAGCAGGAGCTCCCGGAACGATCTGGAATTACAACACAGGAGAGACATTTGTAGCGGGCGCGGTCGTGGAGGGGGCGACGCACAAGCCGTTGGCGACGTACTTATCGGAGAAAATCTGGGCACCATGGGGAATGGAAGAGGATGCGAGGTGGTGGCTGGAATCACCCGATGGAATGGGTTGTGGAGGGAGCGGGCTGGCGGCGACGCTGCGAGACTATGCAAGGTTTGGGCTGCTGGTGATGAACGACGGAGAAATCGGAGGAAAGCGATTGGTGCCGCCGGGGTGGTTCGACGAAGCAGGAAGCGCGAAAGAGATTGGCGGCAAGACCGTACAATACGGCTACCTGTGGTGGACCTACCCGAAGGATGACCCGGCGAATACAGGCGCATTTGAAGCGATCGGGATATTCGGGCAACACATGTATATCAACCGGAGAGAAAAACTGGTGATCGTGGTGCTGAGCGCAAAGCCGAAGCCGACGGGATCAACGGTGGTGGACGATACGGCGTTCTTCGATGCGGTGGAAGAAGCGTTGAAATAGCGCATTGCGGGCGGCAGCCGCCACTGAAACGGGCAGGAAACGCGGCCACGCGAACACGCATTCAGACCTCAATGCAAAATCGGCAAGAAGGATCAATTTGGTTTTGATGACCGGGCCGAAGAAGCGGCTTCCAGGGGGAAGAAGGAAGTAGCAGGGATCGAGACGGAACCGAGAGAGCCAGAGCCGGCGTCGCGGAGGACAACGCGGATTTCTGAAGCTTGGGGTTGTACGAGCAGATGTCGCGCGAGCACGAGAGCCGCCTTGGTCATATATTGGTACTGTTTTTCCCCGAGATTCAGATCAATGTGCTGCTTATCGACAGTGAGCGTTTTGCCGGAAGCGTCACGCTGGAGGCAGAAAAGATCCACCGCTCCTTTGCGATACCCCGGAGAAACCTGAAGAAGCAATTGCTTGGGGTCAATGCCGATATGCAGCTCGAGTTCACGGGTAGAAAGCGGCTGGACAGGCTTGGCGCTAACGATCATCCCGAGATTCGTGGCTTCGATTGGACCGAGAGCGGCTTCCCGCAACGATGCCAAAATCTGAGGTTCGCCGGTAGCATCGTCATTGGCAGCGAAGTAGCCCTTGCGGTAGCGGAGCTTCAGGCCCTCACCGTCCACCATAATCTTGAGCTTGCGAAATTTGCCGTTCCACTGGCCATGAGTGGGATAGAAGCCAAGTTCGTAAGAGAAACGGCCATCATCGAAGGCGCGATTCATGGCATCGCGAATGTCGTTGTTGCCGTAAAATGCCTGCCCGCCCGTGGCGTCGGCGAGCATGCGCTCGGAGTCGCGGAGATTCTGACGCGCAAACATGCCGGGAGAAACTCCTGGAGCTTCGTTGATGCAATCCGCACAGTTGAGAGCGGCCCGGTTGTAGCCATTTTGTGGATCCATATTGCTTGCGGTGACGACGCCAGAAGCATCCACGGGATAAATGGCCATGTCCACGCGATCGAGGGCTTGAAGGGCCAAGCGCGCCTGGAGGGTCATGAGGGTGGTGGTGCGGTCGGGGGCGATGATCTCGGAGATGATCTCCAATGGAAATCCGCCTGTGACCCAGATCAGATTCTTGCGTCCGGGAATCGAAGCGACGTGGTTGGCAATGGCCTGGATTGCGGCACTGGTGGCCTCCGCACGGTCAAGCGTGGCCTGGTCGGCAATCTCGGCACTGGCTTGATTCACGCGCTCCTGAAAACGCATCCACATCGGATCGTCGGCCAAGGCGGGCACATCAAAGACAGCGGGATGGGAGGCATCGAAAGCGGCCAAGTCCTTCGGAGTGAAATGGTTTACAGCATTGACGAGAGCGGAAGAGTCTTGAGTAAAATCGTGGAGGACGAAGAGTTGAGTCGAGAGTGCGTAGGCGGCGACGCGGTCCTGGGGCTTTAAATTGTGCAAGAAGTCAAGAACCTGGCGGCGAACGCGGGATTGATCCTCGGAAGGGGTATTTAGAGCGTCGAAAAGCACGATGGAGACAGTGCCGGGCTCCTGACCTTTCAGATCGAAGCGGTTGGTGAAGACGTTTGGAGGGAGGAGATGAGCCTCGAGAGTGGGAGCGGGCGATGCGGAAGAAAAAAAGGCAATGTCCTGGCGCGAACCGTCGTCGAAGAGGGTGAAGTCAGATGGCTTGAGGCCGGTGACGGGATTGCCATGTTTGTCGAGAACGACCACACTGACCTGGACGAGGCGAGTGGTGGATCGAAGGGCAGGTTGCTGTTGAGGGATGGCGCCGGGAAGCGGGCCGGAGGGGGCCTGCGGGCGAGCGGGGTCTGCGGCGATCAGGAAGAGCAAGATCGAGAGGAACACGGAAGCGCGGCGCAAGGGCATGAAAACCTCCCCTCCAGGGCTGGGAATAATAACAGTGGATAGCATAGCCCCAGGAAGAGTTGCTCGCACACGGCGAATTTGCGGGAACTTGCGCAGCCAGGGACTCCAATCTGAGAAATTGTTGGCGTTTCGGCGACGAAGGTGCTCCCGAAACGCTCAGCTTGCTCGGAAGAGCACAAGCATGGTGAGACGCGGTACAATCTAGGGCAAAGTGGGGGAAGACCCCTGTCAGCGACAAAACGTTTTAGGAGGAAGAATTGCCGGAGTTAAGGAAAGACCCGATCACCGGACGCTGGGTGATCATCTCCACGGAGCGCGGGAAACGTCCGATGGACTTTTTGCGCGAGAGCGTGGTGTCAAAAAACGGGTTGAATTGCCCTTTCTGTCCGGGGAGCGAATCAAAGACGCCACCGGAGATCCTGGTTTATGGAAGGAATGGGGGAGGAGCGAATTCGCCGGGTTGGAACATCCGAGTGGTACCCAATAAATTTCCAGCGTTGGGAATCGAAGGCGACCTGGACCGCGAGGGAGAAGGGCTGTTCGACAAGATGAGCGGGATTGGGGCGCACGAGGTGATCATCGAAACGCCGGAACATACTGCATCGTTGGCGTCTCTTTCCGAACGGGCGCTGGAAGACGTGCTTTGGGCGTACCGGGACCGGATGCTGGACCTGAAGAACGACAAGAGATTCCGCTATGTATTGATATTCAAGAATCATGGCGAGGCGGCGGGAGCCTCGGTGGAGCATCCGCACTCGCAATTGATTGCGCTGCCGATCGTGCCGCGGCGCGTGCGGGAGGAAGTGGACAACAGCTGGCATTACTACGATGAGAAGGAACGATGCATTTTTTGCGACATCGTGCGGCAGGAACGGGAAACAGGCGAGCGGGTGATCGGGGAAAACGATCATCTGATCACGCTGGCGCCTTACGCTTCGCGATTCCCGTTTGAAATGTGGCTGCTGCCGAAGGTGCACGGGTCGGCGTATGAAAATAACCAGAGCTCGATGTACGCGAGCCTGGCGAGGATGCTGAAGGACACGCTGATGCGATTGGACGCAGTGCTGGATAAGCCGGCGTATAACTTCATGATTCACACTTCGCCCGTGGGAGAAGAGATCAACGATCATTACCACTGGCATATGGAGATCATTCCGAAGCTAACGAAAGTGGCGGGGTTTGAATGGGGGACGGGCTTTTACATCAACCCAACGCCACCGGAAGAGGCAGCGAGATTTTTACGGGAAGCGAAAATCGCGCCGGCGAAGAAATAAAGAGTAGGGCGGGAGGTGGCAGCAAGCTGACAGGCAAGCGCAATTTGGCTATAATTTTTTGAGAGGCGGCGCGGTACCCAAGTGGTAAGGGAGAGGTCTGCAAAACCTTTATGCGTGAGTTCGATTCTCACCCGCGCCTCCAAAATCCTCGAAATCTCGCCATGGTGAATCGAGTTGGGTGAACTCAAAGATTAGATTCAAGGGTGTCCCGGGGTGAACCAGAGTTGAAGAGCCGTTTCAAACTGGGAAGAAGATTCAGTCAAATCCTACCTTGAAACCACGTAAGTTCTTAATTTTCATCAGGAAATAGACCGCAAAAGGTGTGAGAAGTGGGTCGTCGCGTGCGATGCGAGGAGCAGGGGAATCCTTGTTCGAGCGACGGCATAAGCGCGGATGGCGGAATCTCGCTTGCGCGGCGGCGGTAGCTGTGGGGTGCCTCACGGAGCTGAATGGAGTGCGAGCGGCGGACGACTCGGTGAGCGGGGAATACCAGATGAAAGCAAATTTTCTCGCCATGGCACCGAACTTCGTGGAATGGCCAAAGGACACATCGGGGAGAGTGACGAAGACGTTTCAGATTTGTGTTTTTGGGTCATTTCCTTTCGGCACGGCCCTCGCGGAGCTGACGAGAACGACTGAGGTGAACGGGAAGCGAGTGGAGGTGAGGTGGGTGCATCAGGAATCAGAGCTGGGCAGCTGCCAGATCGTGTTCGTGAGCCGGTCAGAAGACCGGCACTACGGAAGAGTATTAGCAGCGATGCGGGATACAAGCGCGCTGACGGTGGGGGAAACACCAGACTTTGTGGAGACCGGGGGGATTGTAAGCCTGGGGACGCATGGAGGAGGCCTGGAGATCAGTGTGAACTTGGAGGCGGCGCAGCGGGCGCGCCTGAAAATCAGCGCACGTTTGCTTGCATTGGCACAACGGGTGATTGGCCGAGGGGCGGGAGCAAGAGGCTGAGATGGGGACGAAAGGAAGAAGGGAGAGACCGCTCCGGCAAGTGCTGCTCTTGCTGACGATGGTGACCAGCAGCGCGGGGTTGCTGATCGGCAGCGGGTTGTTCCTCGCGTACGACATGAACACTGCGCGACAGGACAAAGTGGGGGAGCTTGAGTCTTCGGCAAGGCTGATTGGAACGAACACGGTGGCGGCGCTGGCATTTGATGACCCGGTTTCCGGAGAGAAGCTGCTGGAAGCGCTACGCACGCAAGCGGAAATACGAAAAGGGGTTCTCTACGACCGAACGGGAAGGTATTTCGCATCGTACACGCGAGCGGACGTGGCGGGGAAGGAGGAAGCGCCAGCAAGGCCGAGGGAGGGGCTCCAATGGGCAAGGAACCGGCTAGAGTTGACGACACCGATCGGGCTGGGTTCGCAACGGATGGGCGACCTGTACCTGGAATCGGATCTCCAGAGCTTGCACGATCGCTTGTGGCATTCGATCAAACTAGCGATCGTTATTTCAGGAGTGAGCCTGCTTCTCGTATACCTGCTGACAAGCGCACTACACCGGCAAATCACAAAACCGATCAAAGCGCTTGCGGGCGTAGCGCGGGCCATCGCCAAGTACAAGATTTATTCGTTGCGTTCACCGGCTTTGGCGGGGAAAGAGTTGAGCCAGTTGGGAGCGGATTTCAATTACATGCTGGAGGAGCTGGCGCGGAGAGATGCGGCACTGGTGGAAGCGCGCGACACGCTGGAGCAACGGGTTGCGGAGAGAACGCAAGAGTTGGAGAACGAAGTTGCAGAAAGAAGCAGGGCGGAGGGGGCGCTCCGGGGGCAATCCGCATACTTAAAAACCCTGGTGGAGGGCTGCCCGATCGGGATCGTGGCGGAAGACGAGCAAAATAAAATTCAAATGAGCAACCAAGCGTTCCGGGAACTGTTCGGGTACGGCGCCGAGGAGATGGAGGGGAAATCCATAGACGATCTGCTGGTGATTGGCGATGAGTTTGCAGAGGCCCAAAAGCTCACGCGGAGTGTGATGAACGGGCACATCATTCGGAAGGTCGTCCGGAGAAGACACAAGAGCGGATTTCTGATTGATGTAGAAGCCTATGGCGTGCCGTTTGTGGTGGACGGAGTGCTTCGCGGGCAGTTTGGCTTGTACCAGGATATCAGTGACCGAGTGAGAGCGCAGAAAGAACTGCGCGAGAGCGAAGAATTGTTCCGGACACTGAGCGCCGTAGCGCCGGTAGGGATTGCCCTGGTCAACGCAAAAGGGGAACTCACCTATGTGAATGAGCACTATACGGAGATGACAGGATTGACGCTGCAGGAGGCAAAGGAGGGCGGGTGGAAACGAGTTTTGCACCCGGATGACCTGCATCGCGTAACAGAGGTGAGAAACACGTCAATTGCGCTGAAGCAAAACTACGCGATGAGCTACCGGTACCTGAGGAGGGACACGGGAGTTGTGTGGGTGGACACCGTAGCACGAGCATTTTCACGCGGAGAAGGAAGCGAAGAAAGCTATGTGGTCGTGATTCAGGACGTAACCGATCGGCAGAACGCGGAAGCGCGCCTGAGGCAAGCGAAGGAAGCGGCCGAGGCGGCCAACCAAGCGAAAAGCGAGTTCTTGGCGAATATGAGCCACGAAATCCGGACGCCAATGAACGGGATATTGGGAATGACAGAGTTGACCTTGGACACAGAGCTGGCGCCCGAACAACGGGAGTACCTGGGGATGGTGAAGTCCTCGGCGGAGTCGCTTCTCGGCATCATCAACGACCTGCTGGATTTTTCGAAAATCGAGGCGGGCAAACTGGAACTGGAAACCGCGTCGTTTTCGCCAATGGACTGCATTGAAGAAGCACTTCGACCGCTGGCCGTACGCGCTCAGCAGAAGGGGCTGGAATTGACGTGGGCCGTGGATCCAGGAATCCCAGAAACACTGATGGGGGACGGGATGCGGCTGAGACAAATCTTGATCAACCTGGCGGGAAATGCCGTGAAGTTCACGAAAGAGGGGGTGGTAAGCGTCAGAGCGGAGAGGACGAAGTCCGCACCGGGGAAGCATAGCATCCGGTTCGTCGTGGAGGACACGGGAATAGGAATCCCGAGCGAGAAACACAAGAAAATCTTCGAGGCGTTTTCGCAGGCGGATGCCTCGACGACGAGAGAGTTTGGAGGAACGGGACTCGGGCTTTCCATCTCAACGCGACTGGTGAAGCTGATGGGGGGTGAAATGCAGTTGGAAAGCGAAGTGGGGAAGGGCACGAAATTCCATTTCATCCTGAACCTGGAGGAGGGGGTCTCAGTAAAGGAAGAAGGCACAGTAAAGGGGGAGAGCGAATTGGAAGGCGCGAACGTCCTGGTGGCCGACGACAATGAAGTCAACCGGCTGTTGCTACGGGCATTGCTCGCAAACTGGGGAATGGATGTGGTGCTGACGAGCGACGGCCAGAAAGCGCTGGAAGAATTTAAGCGCCGCATGGAGCAGCACGAACTATTCCGCCTAGTATTACTCGACAAAAATATGCCGGGGATGAACGGATACGAAACCGCCAGAGAAATCCGGAAATTGGCGAAAAAGGATCAGACTGCAATGCTGCTTCTAACCTCGTCGCCGACGGCAGAGGATGCGCTGATCACAAAACGCCTCGGAATTGCGCGAGTCCTCGGAAAGCCATTGCAAAGAGCGGAATTACGGCAGGCGATGATTTCAGCGCTTTCACGAATAGAGCACGGATCGCCAAGAACGAAGCCACGGGCCAGTGTTGCCGCGCGAAGCGGAATGCGAATTCTGCTTGCGGAGGATAACGCGGTGAACCAGAAGCTGGCGATACGACTACTGGAGAAAATGGGTCATGAGGTGACGCTGGCAGAGAACGGCAAGGAAGGACTGGAGAAATACAAGATGGGGAAGTTCGATTTGATTCTGATGGATCTTCAAATGCCGGTAATCGGGGGGATCGAGGCAACACAAATGATCCGGAAAGCAGAAAAGGGTTCAGGCAGGAGGATACCCATCGTGGCAACGACGGCGCACGCGATCAAGGGAGACCGTCAAAAATGCCTGGATGCCGGAATGGATGGGTACGTCTCGAAGCCGATTCGCACGGAATCCTTACGGGCGGAAATCGAACGCGTGACGGGAAAGAGAGGGCAAATTGCGGAGCGACCGACCGAGGACAAAACGCCGGAGGAAAGCGCAGGGGGAATCAACCATCGAGAACTATTGGCGCGGGTGGAGAACGACCGCGAACTTTTGCGGGAGATGGTGGAGCTCTTTCGCGTGGACTTTCCACGGTATGTAGGGGAGCTGCGAGCGGCGGTCGAGAAGGGGGGAACAGCGGAAGTGGCGCGAACCGCGCACGCGCTAAAGGGGATGCTTGGAAATTTGGCTGCAACGCGCGCCGAGGCAGCGGCCGGAAAGCTGGAGCAGCTGGGCCGGAGCGAGCGGAAAGAGGAATTGCCGAGGGCGATGGAACGATTCGAAATGGAGACAGCGGAATTGATGCCGGAACTGGAAATGGTTGCAGCGGAGAATCCCCGGTGAAAGTTCTGATCGCAGATGACGACGCAGTCTCGCGGCGGCTGCTGAACAGAACGCTAGAACGCGCGGGCTATGAAGTGATTGCTGTGGAAGACGGCAACACCGCATTGGAAGCATTGGATGAACCAGAGGGGCCAAGGCTCGCGCTGCTGGACTGGGTCATGCCGGGGCTGAATGGACCCGCGGTGGTGCGGGCCGTCAGAAAGAAGCGCGAGCAGAGATACGTACACATGATTCTGCTGACGTCGAAGCAATCGAAAGAAGACATCGTGGAGGGACTGGACTCCGGGGCGGATGACTATCTGACGAAGCCATTTCATCCTGCGGAATTGAAGGCTCGCTTACGAACGGGGGAACGCATCTTGCAACTCGAGGACAAACTCGTGGAAGCGCGCGAAGAGATGCGTTTTAAGGCAACGCATGATTCGCTGACCTCGCTTTGGAACCGC
>Ga0335078_10005851_pt1 | contig 18192 bp, 13 predicted proteins | sample Lox_Sample_32_FD_206711 | JGI IMG/M metagenome (GOLD analysis project Ga0335078, IMG submission 206711) | Soil microbial communities from Loxahatchee National Wildlife Refuge, Florida, United States - Lox_Sample_3.2 | ecosystem: Environmental > Terrestrial > Soil > Wetlands | place: USA... | reverse complement strand
TCGGCCGCCAGCTCGGTGGTGCCCTGCAGCGTCAGCCCGGCCGCGAACACCCGGTGGATGACCTCGTCCTGGAGGTGACCGTCGCCCGGCAGCGGGCGGTCCGGCCCGGGGGCCGCCGCGGCCGCGGGCCCGTTCGGTGGCGCCGGGACCGGGCCGCGGTCCGGCCGGCCGGCCTGGTGGCTGCGCTTGCATTCGGCGATCGCCGCACGCTGCCCGGCCGCGGTGACCAGGATCTCCTGGAGCCGGCCGGCATAGTCGGGGTTGCGTTCCGCCATCTGTGCGATCATGCGGTCGACCTGCCCGGCGATCACGGTCGCCGACTCCGCGGCCCGGGCCGCGTGCGCGGCATAGGTCTGGGACCGGGCGCGGACCTCCTGGGCCCACCCCAGCAGCCCGGCGCCGCCCTCGTGCTCGTCACCCGTCATGGCTCCTCCAGCGATCGGCCGCTGGCCATCCTTCCCGGGCAAGCCTGGCCATCCTCCCTCATGTAAACGCGGCGGCCCGGGTGCTGTCCAGATGCGCGGGCGCCTGGCAGGAACGGTATCCCTGTCCGCTTCGCCCGCCCGGCGCGGGGGTCATGTGCCCTGGTAAATTACTGGCGTGGGCGCGGCTCCGGATGACCCCCGGGCGGAGGCAGCCGCGCGGCTGAAAGCCGCGCGGCAGGCGTACGAGCTCCAGGCGCGACGGTTCGAAGAGGCCAAGGCGCGGCTGGAGGCGACCGCGGAGATCATCCGGCGGGGCCGCCCGCGGCAGGAGATGCTGTCCTTGTCCGCGTTCAGCCGGCTGCAGGCCAGGCTGGAGACCATGCCGGTGGTCGAGCAGGCCAAGGGCATCCTGATGGCCCAGGAGCGATGCGGGCCGGACGAGGCGTTCGACCTGCTCCGCCGGGCCTCCCAGCGCGCCAACATCAAGCTGCACGTGCTGGCGGCACAGATCGTCGACCACTGGCAGCAGGAGGAACCGGAGACGGCGCCGGACAACGGCCGCTCGCCGGCGGCGCGCGCGCATAACCGGTCGCCGGATGGCCGGTGAGCCGGACACCCGCGCGGGCGCGCCGGGCCGCGGCGCCGTCGCGGTCGTCGGGACCGGGACCATGGGTGCCGGCATCGCCCAGCTCGCGGCCGTCGCCGGTCACCGTGTCCTGCTCGCCGACGCGGACCCGGCGGCGGCGCGCCGTGCCGTCAGCGCGATCCGCGACCGGGCCGGGGCGCTGGTGGCGAAGGGGCGGCTCGACCTCGACCCGGAAGCCCTCGACCTGACCGTCGCGGCGGTGGCCGGCCTGGGCGACTGCGAGTACGTCGTCGAGGCCATCGCGGAGGACCTGGGCGCCAAGCGCCGGCTGTTCGCCGAACTCGAGCAGGTGGTCGCGCCGTCCTGCGTGCTTGCCTCGAACACCTCGTCGCTGTCGCCGACCGCCCTGGCCGCGGGCCTGCGGCACCCCGGCCGGGTGGTGGGGCTGCACTTCTTCAACCCGGCGCCGGTGATGCGCCTGGTCGAGCTGGTCTGCGGCCTGGCGACGGCGCCAGCGGTGGCCGACCGGGCCGCCGCGCTGGCGCGCGGCTGGGGCAAGACCGTGGTGCGGTCGGCCGCCACCCCCGGTTTCATCGTCAACCGGATCGCCCGGCCGTACTACGCGGAGGCCTGGCGGCTGCACGAGGAACACGGCATCGAGCCCGCGGTCATCGACGCGGTCCTCACCGGCGCGGGCGGGTTCCGGCTGGGACCGTTCGCGCTGATGGACCTCATCGGCCACGACGTCAACGAGGCGGTGACCCGCTCGGTCTGGACCGCGTTCGGGTGCGACCCCCGGTTCACGCCCTCGCTGGCGCAGCGGGCGCTCGTGGACGCCGGGTGGCTGGGCCGCAAGACCGGGCGCGGCTGCTACCGCTACGACGGCGCGGCCGGGCCGCCCGCGGCGGCACCGGCCCCGCCGCGGGACCCGCCCGCGCAGGTCGTCACGCACGGTACCTCGCCGCTGCGCGCGCTGCTGGCCCGGTCCGCGGTGCCGGTACGGGCCGGCCGGGACAGCGGCGGCGCCGAGTTGCCGGGCGGCGCCGTTGAGCTGCCCGGCGGCGCGGTCCTCCTCCGGTGCACCGGGCAGAGCGCGACGGCGCTGTCCGCCGCCGCGGGCCGCCCGGTGATCGTCGTGGACCGCGCGCTCGACGACGCCACCGCCACGGCCGTGGCGGTGGCCGCCTGCGACGGGTGCCCGGCGCCAGCGGTCGCGCAGGCCGCGGGGCTGTTCCAGGCGGCCGGGCTGGCGGTGTTCGTCATCGACGACGCCCCCGGCCTGATCGTGACCAGGACCGTGGCGATGCTGGCCAACCTCGCCGCCGACGCGCTCGCCCGGCGGGTCGCCACCGCGGGCGACATCGATGCCGCGATGCGGCTGGGCACCGGCTACCCGCAGGGACCGCTGGCCTGGGCCGGGCGCTGGGGCACCGGCACCGTGCTGGCCGTCCTGGACGCCCTGGAGGACTCCTACCGCGACGGCCACTACCGGGCCAGCCCGCTGCTGCGCCGCCGGGCGCTGGCCGGGCAACCGCTGGCCTGACCCGGCTACGTGCCGGTGTCCCCGGTATCCTCGGTGCGCTCGGGCAGCAGCAGCAGGGCGCCGGCGAAGAAGCACACCGCGCCGATGAAGGTCTGCGTGTTGGCCCGGTCCACGTTGTGCACCTGGCCGGTGACCGGGTTGACGTAGGCGGCGACGGCGGAGATCCCGAACGCGACGGACCCGGCCAGGTTGGCCAGGGCGATCCACCAGCCCCAGGACGCCGGGCGCCAGGCGGCCCAGCCGTGGCATGCCTCGTACCAGGCCAGGGCGCTGGAGACCAGGAAGCAGACCGAGCCGATCGCGTCCGGCCGCCACACGTGCTGATGGGCGGCCTGCGCGGACAGGCTGGCGGCGATGGCGGTGGCGGTGCTGACGTTGAAGAACAGGGTGCCGATGAACTGCACCCCGGTGGCCCACCAGTCGATCCGCCCCGGCTGGTAGACGAAGAACCGGCGGCGGCCGGGGTTGACCGCCGCGGGGGCGGCGTCGACCGCCTCCCGGTAGGTGAGGAAGGCGGCCGTGGTGAAGAACAGTGACCCGGTGAAGAAGGTCACATTGTCCCAGCGGGCGCCCACCGCGCTGGCGTAGCCGGGCACCGCGCCGAGGGCGAACAGCGCCGACCCGACGGCGAACAGCACCGCGATCCACCAGCCCCGGGCCCCCGGCGCCCACCACGTCGACCCGGCCGCTTCGGTCAGGTGCTTGCGGTGCCGGCGGGACTCCCAGCGGACCACCAGGCCGTCCGGGCGCACGTGGTCCACGAACGTCGCGGGAGCGCCGATGGTCAGGTCGCGCTCGCGGTGGTTGCGTCCGGGCATCAGCGCATCCCCCTCTGCATCGCCCGATCCTCCCAGATGCGGCGAGGCCGCTCCCCGCGCGGGAGCGGCCTCGCCGGCGCGTCGGCGGCGGTTACTTCGCCGGGCACGGGTTGGTGCTGAGATCCCTCCGGAAATCGTTGGAGCGCTTGGTGATGGTGCCGTACGGGGCGGTCGGGTAGTCGATCACCCGCAGCGGGCCGTATTCGGCCTGGGCGCTGCCGCCGAACTCGTTGGTGGTGCCCGGGATGTACGGGCCGCCTTCCTGCCACACGCAGCCCTGCGCGGTGTTCCGGGTGCTGTAGAAGGGATAGAAGACGGAGTTGGGCGGCGGGTTCACGCAGCCCTTGCCCGGGTCCGGGTCCGCCGGGTTGGCGAAGTGCCGCTGGCAGAAGTTGCCGTTGTCGACGCGGAACGCGGTGTCGTCGGACTCGTCCCTGGAGATGTCCGACTCGAACGCCATCGAGCTGAAGTTCTTCCCGCCGACCGTGGTCGGGCTGGTGAACTGGAACGACGTCGGGTGCAGCAGCCGGTCCGCGGTCACGTTGCTGACCGAGCCGGGCCAGCTGTCGGTGTAGGGGACACCGTCGAAGTCACCGTCGATGTCCAGGCACCCGTTGACCTTCACCGCCAGCGACGCGGACGCGGGCAGGCAGAAGTCGTCATCGCCGGCCGGGTCCGGGCCGAGGTCGCGGTCGTTGGTGTCCGGGCCCAGCGGCTGGGCACACGCCGCGATCGGGCTCTTGGTGTTGACCTTGCCGCACTCCTCGAAGTGGCCGATCTCGTCGGAGAACGCGACGTTGTAGGTGTGCGCGGCGTCCACGTTGCGGGTCAGCGGCGTGGAGGTGCTGAACTCGGGGTGGAAGGCGTAGGGCAGGATCGTGCACTTCTTGGCGTTCGGGGCGAACAGCACGTTGCCGAACCCGTTGGCCTTGCTGGCGGTCATCGAGCCGACGGCACCGGTGGTGTGGTCGGCGATCGTGACCTTGAACCCGGCCGCGGTGTCGAACATGTGCACCGTGAGCTGGTCACCGGAGTTCATCAGCAGGTTGGCCTTGTTGTCCGGGATGAAGTGCTGCGGTGCCCCGGGGTTGGCGGGCGCGGTTGCCTTGCCGCTCTTGGTGAGGAAGGCGAAGTTCACCGGCTCCGGGCCGACGCTGTTCAGGCACGCGGTGTTGTCGAACCCGCCGGTGTTCTGGTTCTCCGAGAACGTGTCGATGTTCATCGCCGCGCACCACTGCCTGGCGGTGCAGCCGATGCCGGACGGCCACGGTACCCAGCCCGGCGGGTAGAACTGCATCTCCTCATACGCCTGGCCCGGGCCGAGGCCGAAGTAGCGCGGGCTCGCCGGGTTCTGGCTCTCGTAGATGTTGGAGTTGCTGTCCGGCTTGCACGGCACCGTCGCGTGGCCGGTGAGCGCCGCCCCGTCCGGGTTCGGCGAGCCCTGGCTGTCGCACATCACCATGCCGAGCCAGAAGGTCGGCCGGAGCTGGAAGTTGTAGGTCCCGCCGCTGCCGTTGTCCTTGGGCAGCGTCGGCGGGTCCGTGGGCAGCTTGAGCTGGTAGCTGACGTTGTTCCCCGAGCCGGGCACGTTCGAGTAGAACAGCGTGGCGGGCTCGTCGTGGCCGATGTAGCCGTAGATGTGCGCGCCGGCCTGGAGGGCGTGCTTGTAACCGGCCAGCTCCTGCCAGGTGGTGGCCGGCTCGGCGCAGGTGACGCCGTTGCTGCCGCACCAGTGCTGCAGGCCGGCGATCTCCACGGTCTTGTTGTAGGGCGTCGTCTCCCGCGGCGTCGATGTCGCTGACGATGCCCCGAACTGGCTGGCCACCACGGCCAGCGGCGCGGCGACAATGACGGCTGAAAGGGCAGCTTTCAGCGTGCGTCTCATCTGTCACTCCCTCACCAGTAATAGACCCGATCCCGGCCGCTCCACAGTTATACGACTGCCCTTCGGGCGCGGCAAGCCCCCGCGCGGTGACGCCGCGGCGGGGCGGAGGTGACAGGATCGGAAAGGTGACGGAGTCGTGGCCGCCGGAATCGGGCGGGCTGCCCGGCCCCCCGGCGGGCGCGGGCGACGGGCCGGGCGGCGCGGAGCTGCCCGGCGAGCCGGGCGCGCCGCGCATGCCGGGCCGGTTCGGGCCGCGGGTGCGCCACGCCGTGGACCCCTGGCAGGTGTGGATCCGCCGGGCCGAGCACCTCGCCGCGACCCACGCGCAGGGAGTGCCGCTGCCCGCCTGGCTGCGCCCGACGCGCGGCGAGCGCCGCTGGCCGGTGACGCTCAGCGTGGCCGTGGCCATCGCGCTGCAGCTGCTGCTCCCGCCGCACCTGACCCAGCCGCTGCCCCGGTGGCTGCTGCCCGGCCTGGAGGTGGCGCTCGGCATCGGCCTGACCATCGCCAACCCGGTGCGGATCGAGCGGCGCGGCAAGGTGGTGCGGGCGGCGAGCATCGCGCTGATCGTGCTGATAACGGTTGCCAACGCCGCCGCCGCGGTGCTGCTGATCAAGGCGATCCTGGAGAACGAGGCGGGGAACAAGGCCGGCCCGCTGCTGGCCACCGGTGCCTCGGTGTGGGCGACGAACGTGATCGCCTTCGCGCTGTGGTACTGGGAGTTCGACCGCGGCGGGCCGGTCCGCCGCGCGCTCGGTACCAAGCAGCACCCGGACATGCTGTTTCCGCAGATGACCTCGCCCGAACTGGCGCCGGTCGACTGGGAGCCGCGGTTCGTGGACTATCTCTACACCTCGTTCACCAACGCGACCGCGTTCAGCCCGACCGACGTGATGCCGCTGGCCCGGTGGGCGAAGCTGACCATGCTCATCCAGTCCGCGGTGTCGCTCGGCGTCGGCGCCCTGGTGATCGCCCGGGCGGTCAACATCCTCTAAAACTTGCCCTGCGCACCAGGCGTTATGCTGTCCGCCGGCATGAATCAGTCCGGCGGGGGCCATAGCCTGGCTGGCGGCGGCCCGCCCGCCGCCCGCGATGACAGCCGACCAGGTATGTGAGGTACGTGACACACGCTCAGCCCTCCGGGCCGCCGCGGCGGCCCGGGTTCCGGGTGCCCATCCTCGTCACACTGCTGGTCGTGGCCGCGGTCGCCGCCGGTGCCCTCGGTGCCTACTGGCTCACCGGCGGGACCCTGAGCAGGGCCGGAACCGGGACCGGGCCGGGAGCCGGGAGCGGGCCGGGCTCCTCCCCGGCCCCGGCCGGGACGCAGGGACCGCGGAACTGCGCGCCCAGCGCCATCCTGGTCAACCCCTGCCGCCCCTGGTTCGGGGCCGCCGCGAGCGGCAATCCGGGAGCGCCGGAATCCAAGGTCGCCCAGTTCGACTACCTCGAACGGCTCACCGGCCACCGGCTGGACATCTTCCGGGACTACCACAGCCCCCCCGGCAGCAACCAGCTCGGCGACCTGCCGCTCAACAGCGACGAGAAGCAGCTGGCCCGGCGGCCCGGCACCTACATCGACGTGAACTGGAAGCCGGCCGCCACCTTCGCCCAGGCCGGCGGCGGGGACCCCGCGGTCAACCGGGACATCGACGCGGCCGCGGCGAGCATCAAGGCGATCGCCCCGCGCAAGATCTTCCTCACCATCTGGTGGGAGCCGCAGAACGACGTCACCAGCGACCCCGGCGGCAACTGCTACCTGAACCCGGCCGCCACCGGCGGCACCCCGGCCCAGTACATCGCCATGTGGCGGAACGTGGAGAACCGCTTCCGGGCCGCCGGGGTCACCAACGTGGTGTGGGCGATGGACTACCAGGCGCCCCCGACCGGAATGTATGACTGCCTGGTGCCGCGGCTGTGGCCCGGCAACGGCCTGGTCGACTGGGTCATCTACGACACCTACAGCAGGAACCGGTACGCCACCTGGGCCAACACGGTTGGCCGCTTCTACCACGTGCTGGAGAGCGACAGCAGCCCGAGCGTGGACTTCGATGCCAAGCCGTGGGGCCTGGGCGAGTTCGGCACCTGCGCCAACTTCAGCACCCCGGCGGCGAACGACTTCTACCTGCAGGCCAGGGACGCCGTGCAGGCCAACACCTACCCGCGGCTGAAGATGTACCTGGCCTACGCCGACACCGGGGGGCCGAAGGCCGGGCCGGGCTGCCTGAGCAACTACAACAGCTTCGGCCAGCCCGACGCCGCCAAGCAGGCCAACTTCAACCAGTTCGCCGGCGCGGTGCTGGCCCGCAGGTAACGGCCGTCGCGCCGGTCAGCCGCCGCCGGCCCCGGGCACGACCAGGCCCGACTCGTACGCGACCACGACCGCCTGGGTCCTGTCCCGCAGCCCGAGCTTTCCCAGCACCCGGCTTACGTGCGTCTTGACCGTCTCCTCGGTGACCACCAGCCGGGCGGCTATCTCCGGGTTGGACAGCCCCTCGGCGACCAGGCGGAGCACCTGCGTCTCCCGCGGGGTGAGCGCGGCGAGCACGGCCGGCGAGGGGCCGGCCGGCCGGGGGCGCAGCCGCGCGAACTCGCTGATCAGCCGGCGGGTGACCGCCGGCGCGAGCAGCGCCTCACCGGCCGCGACCACGCGCACCGCGTCGAACAGCCGCTCCGCGGTGACGTCCTTGAGCAGGAACCCGCTGGCCCCGGCGCACAGCGCGTCGTAGACGTACTCGTCCAGGTCGAAGGTGGTGAGGATGAGGATCCGCGGCCCCTCGCCCGGGCCGGCGGTGAGCTGCCGGGTGGCCTCGATCCCGTCGGTGCCGGGCATCCGGACGTCCATCAGCACCACGTCCGGCCGCAGCTCGCGGCAGGCGCGTACCGCCTCGGCCCCGTCGCAGGCGGTGCCGACCACGGCGAAGTCCGGCTGGGTGCCCAGGAGCCCGGCGAAACCGGCCCGCACCACCTGGTGGTCGTCGGCCACGACGATCCGGACCGGGTCAGCCGCGGTCATCCGCTGTCTCCCCCGGCGGTCGCGGGCAGCGTGGCCTCGACCAGGAAGCCGCCGCCGGCCGCCGGGCCGGACCGCAGCCGCCCGCCGGCGGCCACGGCGCGTTCCCGCAGGCCGGCCAGGCCGTGGCCGCCGCCGTAGCCGTCGCCGGCGCCGCCCGGGGGCGGGCCCGGCCCGTTGTCGCGGACCCGCACCCGCAGCGCGTCCGGGCTGTAGCGCAGCTCCACGTCCACGGCGGCGCCGGGCGCGTGCCGGCGCGCGTTGGTGAGTGCCTCCTGGACGATGCGGTAGGCGGCGAGCTCGGCGCCGGGGGCCAGCGGGATGATCCGGCCGTGGACGATGAGGCGGGTGCCCGCCCCCGTCGCCTCCCGGACGGCGTCGATCAGCTCGTTGAGCTGCCACAGCCCGGGCTGCGGCGCCCGGTCGGCGGCGGCCGTCCCAGTGTCCTCGCGCAGCACGCCGAGCAGCCGCCGCATCTCGGTCAGCGCGGTCCGCGCGGTGGCGCCGATCGCCGACAGCCGCCGCGCCCCGTCGGGGGGCATCCCCGGGGTGGTCAGCCGGGCCGACTCCGCCTGCACGGAGATCATGGAGATGTGGTGGGCGACAACGTCGTGCAGCTCCCGGGAGATGCGTGCCCGCTCCCCCCGCGCGGTGTGCTCCAGCAGCGACCCGGCCACGGCCTGCCGGGCGGCGCTGTGCAGGGCCGCCTCGTCCCGGGCCCGCCGCGCGGCGCCGGCCCACGCCGCCGCCGGGCCGAGCGAGGCCAGCACCACGGCCAGCAGGTCCTCGGCCGCCAGGTGCCGCGTGCCGACGAGGAACACCGCCAGCACCCAGAACGGCACGGCCAGCACGGCGGCCAGCAGCTGCGCGCCGCCGCGGCCGAGCAGGTACAGCACGATCAGCTGCGCGGCCAGGGCCGCCAGGGCCAGCGTGTGGACGGCCGCGAGCGACAGCACGTTGGCCGCGGTGACGGCCACGGCGGCCGGCGCCGGGTGGTCCCGGGCGGCCGCCAGCGGCACCGTGCCGGCCAGCCCCAGCAGCACCAGGATGAGCGCCGCGTCGCTGGCGGAGGCCGGGCCGGCGGCCGTCAGCGCCGGCGCCGCGGCCACGGCCTGGGCCACCGCGAGCAGGCCGAGCACGGCGCCCGCCACGGCAGGGGCGAGCGGGGCCGCCGCGAGCCGCCACCCGCCGCGCGCCCAGCCGTCTCGCCGCTCACCCACCAGGCTCACCTACGCCATTGTCGCCGCTGACCGGCCGGGCCGGCGTCCCCCTGCCCGGCCATCCTGGCATCCCCCGCCAGAGGGATGCCAGCGGCGCGGGTCCCCCCTGCCAGCGGCGGGGAAGACGGCTCTGCGGCGGGACGACGCGGCGGCGCGGGGCTGCCTAGCCTTCCTGGCATGGAAGCGACCATCGAAGTCACCGGCCTGCGCAAGCGGTACGGCACCACCGTGGCCCTGGACGGGCTGTCCTTCACCGTCCCGCCCGGGCAGGTGACCGGGTTCGTGGGCCCCAACGGCGCGGGCAAGTCCACCACGATGCGGGTGATCCTCGGCCTGGACGCGGCCGACGCGGGCAGCGCGCTGATCGGCGGCCGGCCCTACCAGAGCCTGCGCCATCCGCTGAGCCACGCCGGGGCGCTGCTGGACGCCGCGGCGGTGCAGCCGGGCCGCAGCGCCCGCAACCACCTGCTGTGGCTGGCCCACTCGCAGGGCCTGCCCGGCCGCCGGGCCGACCAGGTGATCGAGCTCACCGGGCTGGGCACCGCGGCCAGGCGGAAGGCCGGCGGCTTCTCGCTGGGCATGCGGCAGCGGCTGGGCATCGCCGCGGCGATGCTCGGCGACCCGCCCGTGCTGATGTTCGACGAGCCGTTCAACGGCCTGGATCCGGAGGGCACCGCGTGGATGCGCGGGTTCCTGCGGGCCCGGGCGGGCGAGGGCCGCGCCGTCCTGGTCTCCAGTCACCTGATGAGCGAACTCCAGGACCACGCCGATCACGTGGTGGTGATCGGCCGCGGCCGGGTCATCGCCGACGCCAGCGTGGCCGACCTGCTCACGGCCGCCTCCGCGGACCGGGTCCTGCTGCGCACCAGCGCGCGCCCGGCGGCGATCACCGCGCTGACCCGCGCGGGCGCCACCGTGGCGGTCACCGGCCCGGACACGATCACCGTGGCCGGCCTGGCCGCGGGACAGATCGCGGCGCTGCTCGGCGGTCAGGCGGTGCCGTTCTCCGAGCTGGCCCCGCACCGCGCCACGCTCGAGGAGGCCTACATGGAACTCACCAGGGACGCGGTCGAGTTCCGCGCCGAGCCGGCCGCGCGGGAGTCATGATGACCACCACGACCACGCCGTACCGCCCCGGCCAGCACGCCGGGCGCGACGGCTTCCCCCAGGTGCTGCGGGCCGAGTGGACCAAGCTCCGCACGGTGCGCGGCTGGGTCATCGCCGCGTTCGCCGCCGCCGCCGCCACGGCCCTGGCCCCGGTCGCGCTGAGCGCCACCGCGACCAACCCGGCCGAAAGCTGCGCCGGCGGCCGCTGCCAGGCCGAGGCGCACAACATCGCCACCGGGCCGGGGGGCGCGGCGGTGACCGACACGTTCTACTTCGTGCACCAGGCGCTGACCGGGAACGGCAGCATCACCGCCCGGGTGTCCGGCCCGCGCGGCCTCGGCGCCCCGGCGGGACAGCCGGCCACCGAGCCGTGGGCCAAGGCGGGGCTGATCGTGAAGGCCAGTACCACGCCGGGATCGGCCTACGCGGCGATCATGAACACCGGCGGCCATGGCGTGGCGATGCAGTACGACTACGCCCACAGCACCGCCGGAGCCGGCGGCGCGGCGGCGCGCTGGCTCCGGCTGGCCCGGTCGGGCGACACGGTCACCGGGTACTACTCGGCCGACGGCCGGCACTGGGCGAAGGCGGGCACCGCCACCCTGGCCGGGCTGCCGGCCACCGTGCAGGCCGGCCTGTTCGTCGCCTCGCCCGACTTCGAGTTCGACACCCAGTCGTTCGGCGGCGGCGACCAGGGCATCGACATCGGCACCCGGGCTGCCGCCACCTTCGGCGGCGTGAGCCTGCGCGGCGGCTGGGCCGGCCACGCCTGGCACGGCGACCGGGTCGGCACCGGCACCGGCGCCCCGGCGCCGGCCCGCTGCGGGCAGCACGGGTGCGTCATCAACCCAGGCCAGCTGGAGCCGCCCGGCAGCGTCCGGCAGGCAGGCGGCACGTTCGCGGTGACCGGATCCGGCGACATCGCGCCGTACGTGCCGGTTGTCGACCCGGTCGAGGCCATGTTCTACGGCACGCTGTTCGGCGTGATCGCGGTCATCGCGCTCGGGGCGGTGTTCATCACCGCCGAGTACCGGCGCGGCCTGATCCGCACCACGCTGGCCGCGAGCCCGCGGCGGGCCAGGGTCCTCGCCGCCAAGGCCATCGTGATCGGCCTGGTCACCTTCGCCGCCGGGCTGGCCGGCGCGGCCGTGGCGTTCACGGTCACCCAGCGCAGGCTGAGCAGCCTGGGCTGGCGGCCGCCGGTGTGGCACGGCTGGTCCCTGACCAGTGCGACCGGCGTGCAGGTCGTGGTGGGCACCGCGGCCCTGCTCGCGGTCACCGCGCTGCTCGCGCTGGCCGCCGGGACCATCCTGCGGCGCAGCGCCGGCGCGGTCACCGCGGTCATGGGCGTGGTCATCGTCCCGCTGATCCTGGCGGTCGTGCTGCCCACCGGGCCCGCGGACCTGCTGATGCGGCTGACCCCGGCCGCCGCCTTCGGCCTGCAGCAGACCACGGTGCGGTATCCGCAGGTCATAACCGGCTGCACGCCCTACCACGGCTGCTACCCGCTGGCGCCGTGGCCCGGCTTCGCGGTGATGTGCGCCTGGGCCGTGGCGGCCCTGGTCACCGCCGCGGTCCTGCTGCGGCGGCGGGACGCGTGAGCGGGGCACCGGCGGGGCGGTGGGCGGCGGTGCGCGAGCCGCTGCACGCGGAGTGGACCAAGCTGCGCACGGTGGCGAGCACCGGCTGGCTGCTGCTGGCCTCCGTCGCGCTGATCGTGGGGGCCAGCGCGATGGCGGCGGCGATCGTGAAGTGCCCGGGCACCTGCACCGCGGACACCACCAGGCTCAGCCTCACCGGGGTCCTGCTCGGCCAGGCCACCCTCGCCACCCTGGCGGTGCTGGTGATGACCGGCGAGTACAGCACCGGCATGATCCGCGTCACGCTGGCCGCGATGCCCCGCCGCCCGGCCCTGCTGGCCGCCAAGGCCGCCGTGGTCACCGCCGTGGTGCTGGCGGCCGGGACGGTGGCGGTGCTCGGCTCGCTGCTGGCCGGGCGGCTGTTGCTGCCCGGCAGCGGCTTCTCGCCGGCGCACGGGTTCAGCCCGCTGTCCCTGGCCCACGGGCCGACGCTGCGCGCGGCCGCCGGATCGGTGCTCTACCTGGTCCTGGTCGCCCTGCTCAGCCTCGGCGCGGCCAGCGCGCTGCGGGACTCGGCGCTGGCCATCACGGTGGCGCTCGGCCTGCTGTACATCTTCCCGGTGCTCGGCAACGTGATCTTGAGCGGGCGGTGGCGGCACGATCTCGGCCAGTGGGCGCCGGCGAACGCCGGGCTGGACATCCAGGCCACCAGGCACCTCGGTGCGCTGCCCATCGGGCCCTGGGCGGGCCTGGGCGTGCTGGCCGCGTGGGCCGGGGCGGCGCTGCTGGCCGGCGGCCTGCTGCTGCGGCTGCGCGACGCCTGAGCCGCCGGCCGCTCGCCGCGGCCCACAGCCCGGTGACAGCATGCCCCGCCGCCCGCCCGCTGACGGAACGCCCCGCCGCCCGGTGACAGAATGACGGCATGGCCCGGCCACGGCTGGCCCCCGCATCCCGGGCGCGCCTGGTGCTGCTGACGTCGCTGTTACTGGCGGCCGCCGGGTGCGGCGCCGCCCCGCCCCGGCAGCCGGCCCCCGGACTGGCCGCCCGCTGCTCCACCCGGGCCGCCGCCGGGCGCCTCGCGGCGGCCCCGGCGCGGTCGGTGCCGCTGCCCGGCCGACCGTTCGCGGCACTGGCCCTGCCGGGCGGCCGGCAGGTGGTGGTGTCCCTGACGGTCCCCGCCGGTATCGGCATCCGGGGCGCGCTGGCGGTGCTGGCGGTCCAGGGGCAGGGCGCCCGCCTGGTGCGCACGATCGCGCTGCCGCCGTCGGCCTCCGGCGGCAGCGGGATGGCGCTCACCCACGACGGGCGGCTGCTGCTGGTCGCGGCGCAGGCCGCGACGGTGGTGCTCAGCGTGCCCGCGCTGGAGCACGGCGCCGCGCATCCCGTGGTGGGGGTGCTGACCGACGGCGGGGCCGGCGAGACCGAGGTCGCCGTGTCCGCCGACGACCGGTACGCGTTCGTCACCGACGAGGCCTCGGCCGGGCTGAGCGTGTTCGACCTGGCGCTGGCCCGCCGCCGGGGCTTCGCCGCGCGCGGGGTGGCCGCCGGGATCGTGCCGCTGGCCCCCGGGCCCGTGGGCGTGGCCGTCGCGCCCGCCGGGGACCGGGTGTACGTCACCACCCTGGGCGGCTACGGCGACTTCGGCCGGCTGTGGGCGGTGAGCGCGCGCCGGGCGGAGAGCGGCGGCGGCCGCGCCGCGGTGCTGGCGGACGCGCCGGCGGGATGCCAGCCGGCGCGCGTCGCGGTCTCCCCCGGCGGCACGACGGTCTGGGTGACCGCGCTGCAGTCCAAAGCGCTGCTCGGGTTCGCCGCCGCCGTGCTGGAGCGCCATCCGCCCCCGGCGGGCGGGCACCGCCCGGCCACCGCGCTGCGGGCCGTGGTGCTGGTCGGGTCCGAACCGGTCGGCCTGCTGCTGCTGGACGGCGGGCGCACCGCGGTGGTGGGCGACTCCAACCGCGGCCTGGTCGCGGGCACCGGCGACCGCCAGGTACCGCGGATCAGCGTGGTGTCCACGGCCGCCGCGCTGGCCGGCCGGCCGGCGGTGACCGGGTCGCTGCCGGCCGGCCTGTTCCCGCGGGACCTCGGCTACGACCCGGCCACGGCCGAGGTACTGGTGCCGGACTACCTGTCGGACAGCGTCGAGCTGGTCCGCGCGCCCGCGGCGTGACCGGGCCGCCGGCGCTCTCCCCGCCGCCCCGTCCCCCGGCGGGCCGTGCGGCCGTTCAGGCGACGACCCGGACGGCGGAGGAGCCGTCGGCCAGGCGGCGGACCTCCAGCCGCTCGGGCACCCGGTCCTTGAGCTCGGCCACATGGCTGACGATGCCGATCACCCGGCCCCGGTCACGCAGGTCGTCGATCACCCCCAGCACCTGGTCCAGGGTGCCGGCGTCGAGCGAGCCGAACCCCTCGTCGATGAACAGCGTGTCCAGGTCCACGCCCCCGGCCTCGGCCCGGACCACGTCGGCCAGGCCCAGGGCCAGCGCCAGCGAGGTGTAGAACGTCTCCCCGCCGGACAGCGAGGCGGGGCCGCGCTCCTCCCCGGTGTGCCGGTCGGCCACGGCCAGCGTCAGGCCGGCGCGGTCCCGCCTGGTCTTTCCCTCGTCGGTGCGGTTGAGCTCGTAGCGTCCCGAGGACATCGCCGACAGCCGCACGTTGGCCGCCGCGACCACCTGGCCGAACCAGTGCCGCAGCACATAGGTGGTCAGCGCCACGCGGCGGTGGCCGTCGGTCCCGCTGGCCAGGCGGGCCAGCTGGAGCACCGGCTCGGCCTGCTCGGCCAGCCGGCCGGCCGCGGCCTCGGCGGCGCGGACCTCCTCCTGCCGTTGGCCCAGCCGCTCCCCCCGCGACTTGGCGGCCTCGTGCGCGCCGCGCAGCTCGCGCTCGGCGGCCCGCGCCCCGGCCAGCTCGGCCGACGCGGCCAGCGCCCGGGCCCCGGCCTCGTCCGCGCGCCCGGGATCGAGTCCGGCCAGGTCCGGGTCCGCGATCACGGCGGTGAGCGCGGCCAGCGCCTCCTCCCAGGCACTGACCCGCGCGGCGAGCTCCGCCTGCCGCTCGCCGGTGAGCACCGCGGCGGCGGCTTCCCCCGGCGAGGCGAAGCCCTGGGCCCGCGCTTCGGCGTCCACCCGGCTGCGCGCCGCGGCCTGCGCGCAGAGGCTGCCGGCCAGGGAGCCGAGCGCCTTCGCCAGGGCCCGGTCCCGGGCCGCCGACTCCCGCAGCGCGGCCTGCCTGGCGGCCACCGACGGATAGCCCCGCGCGGCGTCGCGCAGCTGCGCCTGGAGCGCGGCCAGCTCGGCCGCGGCCCGGCCGGCCCGCGCCCCGGCCGCGGCGGCCGTCTCGGCGGCCTCGCGCACGTCCCTGCCCAGGTGCTCCTGCTCGGCCCGTGCGTCCGCGAGCTCCCGCTCCGCGCGGGCCGCGTCCTGCGCCGCGGCCCGGGCCAGGGTGACCCGCCCCGCCGCGGCATCCGCCTCGGCCGCCAGGTCAGCCGCGGCGCGGCCGCCGGCCACCGCCGCGCACCCGGTGGCCTCGGTGGCGAGGGCTGCGTGCTCCTGTTCGGCCCGGGTGCGCTCCGCCCCGGCGGCCTGACGCCGCTGCCACGCCCGCTCGACCTGTTCGGCGGGTACCGCGGGTGCGCGGGCGATGGCGGGCGCCGGGTGGGCGGGCGAGCCGCAGACCTGGCACGGCACGCCGTCGGCGAGCCCGGCGGCCAGCTCGGCCGCGAGGCCGGCCAGCCGGGCCTCCAGCAGGCGCAGATGTTCTTCCACGAGCCGGTTGTGGGCCTCGACCGCGGCGAGCCGCGTCCTGTCGAGCCCGGCCAGCCGGGGCGCCAGCTCGGCGAGCCGGTCCGCGGCCGTCCTGCACCGGTGGATGGCATCGAGTTCCCTGGCCGCCGCGTCCGCGCCGGCCGCCGTGGTGCTCGCCCCGGCGAGCCGCGCCTGGAGCGCGGTGACTCGTGCGGGCAGGTCCTGCCTGGCTCGTTCCAGCGCGTCGACCCGCTGCTGCGCCCCGGCCGCATCCTGCTGGAGCGTGCCCAGCTCGGCCTGCCGCGCGGCCCGGCCCTGTTCGGCGTCCACGTCGCGCTGCAGCGCGGCGGCCGCGGCCTCGGCGGCGTCTGCCCGGCCGGCCGCCTCGGCCTCGGCGCGATCCACCAGCCAGCCCGTGTCCGGGCCCGTGAGCGCGGCCCGGACCCGCGCCGCGAGCGCATCGTGGTCCCCGGCCGCGCGCGCGTCCCCGCCCGGCCCGGCCAGCAGGCCGGTCAGGTCGCTGGTGGCCGACCGGACGGCCGCATCGGCGTCGGCGAGCACCTCCACCAGCGGCCGGACCGGGTCGGCCCGCCTGGCCGCGGCCAGCCGGGCCACCTGCTCGTCGTGGCCGGGGCGGGTGTCCTCGTGGGCGTCGCGGCCCGCGACGGCCGCGGCCAGCCGGTGCATAAGGGCGGCCTGCCGCGCCGCCTCAGCGTCCTCGGCCTGCGCCGTGGCCAGTGCGGCCGTCGCCGCCGCCAGCGCCGCGCCGGTGTCCGCGATCGCCCGGGCGGCGTCCTCGCCCAGCTGCTTGAGCCGGGTCTGGCGCTCGGCGCGGTCGCCCGCCAGCAGCCGCGCGCGGTCGGCGGCGCCGAGGCCGGCCGCCTCGGCCGCGGCGGACACCGCGTCGCCGATGGCCCGGCCGGCCCGGTCGCCGGCCCGGGTGGCCTCGGTGCGGCGGGCGCACAGCTCGTCGGTGATCCGGTCGTACAGGCTGGTGCCGAACAGCTTGGTGAGCAGCCCGCGCCGCTCGTCGTCGGTGCTGTGCAGGAACCGGGCGAACTCACCCTGGGGCAGCAGCATGACCTGGGTGAACTGGGCGCGGGTGAGGCCGACGGCCGTGGCGATCAGCTCGCCGACCTCGGCCTTGTTCGCCGACAGGCTGGCCCAGGACGTCCCGGCCCGCCGCTGCAGGTGCACCCGGCTCGCCTCGGTGGTGAGCCCCTCGCCGCGCTTCTTCGGCCGCCGGTACTCCGGGCCCCGGGTCACCCGGTACCGGACACCGCGCAGCGACAGCTCGAGCTCGACTAAGGTCTGCGCGTCCGGCGCGGCGAAATGCGAGCGGAGCCTGTCCTCGGCCGGCCCGGTCCCGGCCAGCCCCCCGTACAGGGCGAAGGTGACCGCGTCGAGGATCGTCGTCTTGCCCGCGCCGGTCGGGCCCTCCAGCAGGAACAGCCCGCTGCGGGCCAGCGCGTCGAAGTCGATCACCTGCTCGGTGGCGTAGGGCCCGAACGCGGTCACCCGCAGCGAGTGCAGCCGCATCACGCCTCCACCAGGGCACCGGTGCCCTCGCCGGCGCGGCGGGCCGCCTCGGCCACATCCCGCAGCACGGCGCGCTGGGCCGCGTCCGGCGGGGCACCGGCCACGTACTCCACGAACGACTCGCAGATGGCGACCGGGTCGCGGGCCCGGGCCAGCCGGGCCAGGTCGGCGCCGGCGGGGGCCAGCCCGCCGTCGGGGGCGAAGTCGAGCATGAGGGTGTGCGGCCACCGCTCGCGCAGCCGCTCCATCGGGGCGGCCGGCCGCTTCGGGTCGGTCAGCACCACCTTGACCCAGGCCCCGGCGAGGCCGGCCAGGTCGGTGCCGGCCCGGGCCAGCAGGTCGTCCAGGCGGCCGCGCACCTCGCGCAGCGGCCGGGGCACCGGCGTCGGCAGCAGGGTCGTGCTGACCTGCCCGGCGCCGTCGATCTCGGCGAGCGTGACCGACTTGGCCTGGTGCCGCTCGGCGAACGAGAAGGCCAGCGGCGACCCGCAGTACCGGGCGGTGGTGGTGCTGCCGGGCACCGGGACCCGCTGCTGGCCGTGCAGATGGCCGAGGGCCAGGTAGCTGCAGCCGTCGAGGACGGCGGCCGGCGCGTCGGCGACCCCGCCGACCCGGATGTCGCGTTCGGACTCCGACAGCTGCGCGCCGGTGACCAGGGCATGCGCGAGGACGACGGTCCGGCTCAGCCCGCGTGCCGCGGCGTCGGCGCGGGTGCGCGCCGGCGCCGCGGCCAGCACGG